>Ga0209517_10003767_pt1 | contig 20316 bp, 15 predicted proteins | sample PeaSoiMetSII2010_FD_187695 | JGI IMG/M metagenome (GOLD analysis project Ga0209517, IMG submission 187695) | Peat soil microbial communities from Weissenstadt, Germany - SII-2010 (SPAdes) (version 2) | ecosystem: Environmental > Terrestrial > Soil > Wetlands > Peat | place: Germany...
GGCGACCGCCGAAGCCTCGTTCGCCGCCATCTTGGAGCGGATGAGGTTCGGAATTGCGATAGCCGCGATGATCAGAATGATCGCCACGACGATCAGCAGTTCGATAAGAGAGAAACCCTTTTGCTTCTTCATGAAGTCTCCTTGAGAGAATCTATCGTGCCAGAGCACGCTGGGATTGGTGCACGGGGGGTGCCAATGCTAGGAGAGTGGGTACAAAAGTACTACAATATCTGCAATCCATTGAATGTTAACACTTTAGAACTAAACCCGAGCTGGATTCTTGAGAGTTTGGCAAGCTTCGGACGCTCCCCCTCCAAAACCTGACCGTTTGCGTCACCTCCATATGCTGAAAACCGTCACTTTGCGCTGCTCCGCCTACTGTTCCTCCCTAGCTCACCTGCCTCTTAAAGAGTCTGCCCGCGGGCGAACTTGGGGCCTTTCTCCGTGGCATTCACGCTGGATTGCCGGCGACTCTTTCCGCGTCTGCGTCAAGCGGAGCGCTTACGGTGCGCGCTCGTGGATTTCGTGATGCCTCCCAACTCATAAGCAAGTTACTCCTTTGAACAAGGTCGCCTGCAAACTAGGCCGCGTTCATTGACGGCGTGCAGAAACAAAAGTTAACTTGAATTTCCGGCAGGGCCGAGCTTGGAAGAGGCTACCCTTTATGGCGTTGCGCCGTTCCCGCACCTCGTTGGCTTTAGTGTTTCGTTCGCCGAGCGCCGCGGTCATTGCCGCCCTCCTGCTGCGTTTCTTTTTTCTGTGGCTTTCGCACCAGCACGAGGACACGGTTCACAATCATTTTGTGAGCTGGGGGTTGGAGACGCTGATGGTTGCGACCTCACTCGCCTCCGGCCACGGTTTTGCCGAGCCGTTTCCACGCTACGTCTTCACGACTGCCTGGCTTGCCCCTGTGTACCCCTGGCTCGTCTCTTTTGGCGCGCTTGTCTTCCATTTGAGAGAGCATGCGCTGGCTATCTTTTCTCAGGTCCTCAACATCATTTTTTCCGCCCTGACCTGCTACCCCATCTATTTCCTCGCCAAGAAAATCTATGGCACGAGCATTGGCTTGTGTGCAACCTGGCTCTGGGCGTTTCTTCCCACTGCGATTCTCATGCCTATTGAATGGGCTTGGGATCAAAGCCTTTCGGCTTTGCTGCTTTGCGTTCTTCTGTGGTTCACTTACTACCTCCGCGAATCTTCTTCCCCTAAACATTGGACAGCCTATGGTCTGCTCTGGGGCGCCGCGGCCCTGACCAATCCCACGCTTTGTGTCTTGCTGCCGTTTCTCGCCGCATGGTTGTGGCTTCAGCGGGGCCGGGGCGTCGTGCCCACGGGGTCGCTTCTCATCCGCGCCGCGCTTTATTTTGTCTTAGTCCTGCTTCCCTGGACGATACGCAATTACTTCGAAATGGGCGGTCTCTTCTTTGTCAAATCAAACTTTGGCGTGGAGTTCTGGCTGGGGAATAATCCGGAGGTGAAGGACACCTTCACACCACAGCTTCATCCCATGCGGAGCTATCGCGAGTACACGCTGCTCACCTTGAACGGTGAACCCGTCTACAGCCGCTTGAAGCAGCGGGAAGCGTTGGTATTCATCGAGGCCCACCCCAAGACCTTCCTCAAGTTCTGCTCTAACCGCTTCGTGGACACTTGGACTGGGAAATACGACTCACTCCTGGACACCTACATCCAGCCCCTGGGCGCAGGTCGAATCTATGTTTGGTATAACACTATCTTTTCGGTGCTTGCTCTTGCCGGCCTGCTGGTCGGCCTCTGGACGAGAGCGCGGGAGTCGCTCCCCCTCGCATTCTGCCTGCTGCTTTTTCCCTTTCCCTACTACATTACCCATAGCTCGCTGCGCTACCGCCACCCTATTGATCCCGTAATGACCATCCTCGTTGTGCTGGCTTTGGCAGCTTATATCGCAGTGTTTCGCCGCCGCGGGGCAGCGCTCTCCATCCCGGATGCCGAAGTCGAGAATCGCGAGCCATCCTCCCCTGAGCAGAAGGCCACAGAGTCCATGGCGTCAACAAATTGACCTGGATAGCTCAGGAGTTGCCGCGTCCGGCATCCTGAATTACACCGTGGTTCGCTACTTTGCGGCGCGCGCTACAAGCCGTACTTCCTGGCGTAGTGCCTGAAGGAAGGATAACTGATCCCCAGAAGTGCTGCCGCGCGCGTGCGCACCCCTTCCGCCTTCTCCAGTGCGGCCCGCAGGTAACGCTTTTCGGTTTCCGCCATGACGCGCTCGAAGTCCACGCCTTCCGGCGGAAACGCCGGGTTCTCCAATTGTCCCCCCGCCGGCGTCGAGGTTCCCCCCAGCCCGGTCATACGATCCGGCAGAACCCCGACGGAAATCTCCGGGCTGCTCTCCAGTGCCACGGCCCGTTCGATGGTGTTCTCCAATTCCCGCACGTTCCCCGGCCAGTCGTAAGATTCCAAGCGCTGCATCGCTTGCGGCGATATGCCTTCAACCGGCTTTTCCATCGATTTCCGGAAGCGCTCCAGAAAATGGCGCGCCAGCAGCGGAATGTCGTCCCGGCGGTCCCGCAATGCGGGCACGTGAATGGGAATCACGCTCAAGCGGTAGAACAGATCTTCGCGGAACTCGCCGGCGGCAATGGCTTTCTCCAAATCCTTGTTGGTTGCCGCAATTACGCGGACATCCACGTCCGCTTCTTCCGTACTCCCCAGCGGCCGCACTTTGCCTTCCTGCAGCACGCGGTAGAGCTTCACTTGCATGCTCTGATCCATGTTGCCGATCTCATCCATGAACAACGTGCCGCCGTGCGAGGCCTGGAACAAGCCGCGCCGGTTTTCGTTGGCGCCCGTAAACGCGCCCTTGGTGTAACCGAAGAGTTCCGACTCCAGCAGTGTTTCCGGGAACGCGCCACAGTTGATGGTAATAAACGGCGCGTGTGCCCGTGCGCTGTTCTCGTGAATGGCCCGCGCCACAAGTTCCTTGCCCGTGCCGCTCTCCCCCGTGATCAGCACGCGGCTCGTCTGTGGCGCGACGGTCTGGATCATGTCGAAGATCGCGCGCATATTGGGGCTTTGTCCGATGATGTTGTCCAAACCGGTCAGGCGGCGCAATTCCCGCCGCAGGTAACCGGCTTCATTCTTCCATTTCAGGTTTTCCGCGACTTCGTGCACCGCGACGCGCAACTGCGCCACCAGGTCGTGGTCTTTGATCACATAGCGATTGGCGCCTTCGTTCGCGGCGGCGATGGCCGTTTCCAGCGTGGGCACGCCGGTGATGAGCACAAAATAAGCATCGGGCGCAACCTCCCGCGCATAGCGCAGGAGCTCCACGCCAGTCTCGCCCGGCATGCGCACATCGGAAATAATGATGTCGAAGAGCGAGCCTTCCAGCTTGCGCCGGGCGGCCTCCACGCTGTTGGCGATCTCCACGCGGTGGCCTTCCTTGCGGAAGGTAATCTCCAGCAGTTCGCAAATGGACTTCTCGTCATCAACGACGAGAATATGCACCATCTCGCGGCCCGCTTCCTTTGGAGCGCTTTTCGTCGCTTGCATTGGTCCTCACCCCGCCAGCGGAAGTTCAACCACGAATTCCGCGCCTTTGTCTTTTTCGCTGATCACGGAAATCCGTCCGCTATGCGCTTGCACGATCTGATAAACGATCGCCAGCCCCAGCCCCGTGCCTCCTTCAAAATTGGATTGCAGGGGCTCAAAGATCTTGGTGCGCTGTTGCGGGTCCAGCCCAATGCCGGTGTCCCGGAAAGAGATGCGCAACCAATCCGGAATCCGCTCCATCCCCACGGTCAAGGTTCCTCCGTCGGGCATGGCGCGCAGGGCATTGTCGCAGAGGTTCCAGAACACCTGTTTAATCTTGTCCGGATCCACCTGCACTTTACGCGCTTCCCCGTTGAAGGCGCGGAGAATGTGAAATTTGTTCCCGACGCCGGGCTTCCTCTCCATCAACAGCAGCGTTTCGTCCAGCAGTACGCGCACATCCGCTTCCTGAAAGACGTAGGATTTGTCCCGGGAGTAGTTCAGGAAGTCCGTAATGATGTGATTCAAGCGCTCCGATTCCCGGCTGACAATGCTCACCAGGCGCTTTTCGTCCTCTTCCAGTGGCACCAGGCGCCCGAGTTCCTTCACCGCACCCGCCATGGCTGTCAGCGGCTGGCGAATCTCGTGTGCGATTGCCGCGGAGAGCCGCCCGACGGCCGCCATGCGCTCCTTCGTAGCCACTTCCTGTTCCAGGTCCCGCAATTCCGTTAAATCCTGAAAGTTGAATACATAGCCGCTCCGCGCGGTATCCCGCGTGCGCAGCGGTGAAACGGAGATACCCAGAAATCTGCGCTGCCCACCGGCCGTACGCACCTCAATCTCACGTCGCAGGGATAGTCTTTCCGGAAGCGCGGTCATGTCCGGCAGCCAGAATTCCTCGCTGACCTCTCGCAGATCGCGGCCGCGGAGTTCCGCGAACGTGCGCCCCAAAATCTCCTCGCCGGTGCGGTTGATCAGCACAACGCGCCCGTCCATGTCTGTAGTGACCAGGCCGCCGCGCATGGAATGAATGATGTCCGCGGTAAAATCCTGGAGCTCCAGAAGCTCCTCGCGTTTCTGTTCGAGTTCGGTGCTTTTGCGACGCAGGGAATACGCCAGCAGGCTGGCCAAATACGCCACTGCAAGAAACCCGAATGTATTACTCAGAAACCAAAGCCGCAGCGTCTCGACCGAAGGGGCAGCAATCGAAGTGCGTGGCAGCCGCCCTGCATCCACAAAAAAGAGCACCAGCGCGAGCGACGCCAGGCACAGGATCGCGGTTACGAAGGCCATTCGACGGGTGAACAGGATGCTGGCGACGATGATCACCAGAAGATAGAGCGAGGTGAAGTTGCTGTCCTGCAATCCCGTGGCGTAGACGATTCCCGTAATCATGGCCACATCGCAGAACACCTGGATAGCGCCAAACCAGAACGTTGCCGGCAGCAAGCGGACCAGGATCAGATGCAGGATGCTGATGGTAATCCAAAGAATGATGATGGGAAGGAAGTAGCGTGGCGATCCGCTGGAGGGCACATACTGCGGCCACACCACGCCCACACCCAGGATCAGCGCGATCATCAACAGGCGCACGCGCGTCAGCCATTCCAGCCACTCACGCCGATTGAACGTCTGCTCCATAAATTTGCGCTTGGGAAGCGGCCCCCGCTTTCCTCATCCATCATCATAAACAGAAAAAGGAGGGCAGGGGCGAACCTCCTGTCCTCCTTTTCCGAAGAAGCACTCCGCTTAGTGAGACGAGGCCAGTTTGCCGATCAGCGAGAAGAGCGGCAGGTACATGGAAATAACCACGCCGCCGACGACGCCGCCAAGAAACACGATCATGATAGGTTCGAGGGCGGTCAGCAAGTCCTTCACGGCCGCATCGACTTCGTCCTCGTAGAAGTCCGCGATCTTCTGCAGCATCGCGTCCATCGCGCCGGTCTGTTCGCCAACCGCGATCATCTGCGTCACCATGCCCGGAAACACTTCCGATTCCTTTAGCGGTTCGGTGAGGGATTTGCCTTCTTCCAGCGATTTCCGCACTCTGTTCAAAGCCCTTTCGACCACCGCGTTTCCAGAGGTCTTCGCGGTAATGTCCAGGCCTTCCAGAATGGGGACGCCGCTGGCGATCAAGGTACCCAATGTCCGCGTGAAGCGCCCGACGGCGATCTTCCGCATCAGGAGACCCAGCACCGGCAGCTTCAGAATTACCGTATCAATGGCAAAGCGCCCTTGCGGTGTGCCGTACCACACCTTCAAACCGACTATAATGGCTACGGCTCCCACCACAATCAAAAACCCGAAGATGCTTCCAACGAAATGGCTGGCCGCAATCACAATCTTCGTGGGCAATGGCAAATCCACGCCCATGCCGGCGAACAACGTCGCGAACACCGGCACCACCTTCCACAACAGCAGGATGATGACGCCTGAGGCTATGGTCAGTACGCCAATCGGGTAGACCATGGCGGACTTCACCGCGCGCTGCAATTTCACGTTCTTTTCGATGTACGTCGAGAGACGCTGCAGAATGGTGTCCAGAATACCGCCGGTCTCCCCCGCTTCCACCATGTTGCTGTACAACGCATCGAAGACCTTGGGATACTGCTTCATGGCCGCGGAGAGCGTGCTGCCGCTTTCCACCGCCGAGCGCGTGCCCGTGAGGACCTTCTGGAAGGTTTTGTTCTCCTGCTGGCTCGAGAGAATTTCCAGACACTGCACCAGCGGCAGGCCGGCGTCAATCATGACCGAGAACTGGCGCGTAAAAACGGCCAGTTCCTTCGGCGTGACGCCTCCGCCGAAGGTGGGCAAGTTGAACTCTTTGCCCTTCTCCGACATCTTCGTCGGCGTGATCTGCTGGCGCCGCAACAGGCTTTGCAGTTCCGTCTTGTTGCTGGCCGTCATTTCGCCAGAGACTGACGAACCCGCGCGATTTGTTCCCCGATAAGTAAAGACCGGCATAGTATCTCCTCCTCAGAGGTCAAAAAGTTTTCCCAACTTCCGAAACCCGATTCACCCATGCAATCCCTTAATGTTTGGCCGCAACCGGCGTCTTCCCAAAAGTGGTCTTGCCTGCGGTCGGCGTCGACGCCACCCCGCGGTTGATCATGTCCTGCAACTCATCCGGATTCGACGAACGCGACAACGCCATGTCCAGAGTGATGAGCTTAGCGAAATAAGCGTTGGCCAGGCCCTGGTTAAAAGTCTGCATTCCGGTCTGCCCGGTGCCGGTCTGCATGGCTGAATAAATCTGGTGAATCTTGTCTTCGCGAACCAGGTTGCGGATGGCCGGCGTCGGTATGAGCACCTCCATCACCATCACGCGCCCGCGCCCGTCGGACCGCGGCAACAGCGCCTGGCAAAGGATCCCTTCCAGCACCATGGAAAGCTGCGCGCGAATCTGCGGCTGCTGATGCGATGGGAACACATCAATGATACGGTTAATGGTGGAAGCCGCGGAATTTGTGTGCAGTGTCGCGAAGGTCAGGTGGCCGGTCTCCGCGATGCGCAGCGCCGATTCGATCGTTTCCAGGTCGCGCATTTCTCCGATGAGCACAACGTCCGGGTCCTCACGCAGGGCGGCGCGCAGGGAGTTGGCAAACGAATGCGTATCCGCATGCACCTCGCGCTGGTTCACCAGACACTTCTTGTGGTTGTGCAGAAACTCGATGGGATCCTCGATCGTGATCATGTGCTCTTCACGCTCGGCGTTGATCTTGTCGAGCATGGCGGCCAGCGTCGTGGACTTGCCGGAGCCCGTCGGACCGGTCACCAGCACCAGGCCGCGCGGCTTGTCGCAAAGACCCTTGACCACCGGCGGCAATCCCAGCGCGTCGAAGCCCTTGATCTCCCAGGGAATCGTACGGAAGACCGCACCCACGGCGCCGCGCTGATTGAAAACGTTGCCGCGGAAACGCGCCAGGTTTTTCAAGCCAAACGAGAAGTCCAGTTCCAGGTTTTCCTCGAAGCGATGCTTCTGCGCATCCGTCAGCACGCTGTAGGCCAGCGATTTCGTGTCCGCCGCCGTAAGCGGAGGCATGTCCAGCGGACGCAACCTGCCGTGCACGCGCACGCGTGGCGAGCTGTTCGTCGTGATGTGGAGGTCGCTGCCTCCCATTTCGATCATCTTTTTGAGCAGTTCGCTCAGTGTTATGCCTGCCATGGTCGCATCCTCTCCGGACTATAAAACCGTTTCCCTCAGAACCTCTTCCATCGTGGTCTGGCCTAGCGCCACTTTGATCAACCCGCTTCGCCGCAACGTGATCATGCCCTGTTCGATCGCTTTCTTCTTCAATTCCAGGGCCGAAGCACCCACCAGGATCAGTTCACGCAGTTCGTCGTTGATCTCCATCACTTCGTACAATCCCGTGCGCCCTTTGTAGCCGCCCTTGTTGCACGTGGAGCATCCCTTGCCGTGATAAATTTTGGTGGTTTTGGCTTCCTCGGGCGAATACCCGGCGTCAATCAGCGCCTGTTCCGGGACTTCCAGCTCTTCCTTGCAATTCACGCAGATGCGCCGCACCAGGCGCTGCGCGCAAATCAGGTTGACGGAAGTGGCCACCAGGAAGGGCTCAATGCCCATGTTCATCAAACGGCTGATGGTGGAGGGAGCGTCGTTCGTGTGCAGCGTGGAAAGTACCAAGTGGCCGGTCAAAGCCGCTTTTACCCCAATTTCCGCCGTCTCGAAGTCGCGAATCTCACCGACCAGGATGATGTTAGGGTCCTGCCGCAGGAAAGCGCGCAACGCGGCCGCGAAGTTCAGCCCGATCTGCTCCTTCATCTGCACCTGGTTGATCCCCGCCAACTGGAACTCCACGGGGTCCTCCGCGGTCATGATGTTCGTGTCCACCTGATTCAGCCGGGACACCGAGGAGTACAACGTGTTCGTTTTGCCGGAACCCGTTGGCCCGGTGACCAGCACCATGCCATAGGGCCGCAAAATGTTGCGCTCGAATTTCTTGAGGGACTCCGGCTCAAAACCCAGCTTGGTCATGTCCAGCCGCAGGTTTTCCTTGTCCAGCAACCGCAGCACGATTTTTTCGCCGTACAGGGTGGGCACGGAGGACACGCGGAAGTCGAGTTCCTTCTTACGGCCCTCGGCCTTGTACTTGATCATGATGCGGCCGTCTTGCGGCAACCGCTTTTCCGCGATGTCCAGCTTGGCCATGATCTTCAAACGGCTGGTCATGGCATCGCGCAGCTTCAGCGGGGGATTCATCACCGTTTGCAGCACACCGTCTATGCGGAACCTCACGCGCATCTCGTTCTCGTATGGCTCCACGTGAATATCGCTCGCGCCCCGCTTCACGGAATCCGTCAGGATCAGGTTCACCAGCTTGATGATGGGCGCCTCTTCGGCCGCCCTTTCCAACGCGGTCGCGTCCAACTCCTGCTCTTCGGCCGCCAGCTCCAGTTCCTGGTCTTCGTCCACCAGGTCCTTCATCAGGTTGCTGAGTTCTTCGTGGCTGGAGGCGCCGCCACCGTAGAAGCGCGAGATAGCTTCGCCGATCGCCGATTCCGACGCCACCACGGGTTCCACATTGAACCCGGTCATGAACTTGATGTCGTCCATCGCGAACACGTTTGTAGGATCCGTCATGGCGATGGTCAGCACGGAGCCCACACGGGAGAGCGGCACCACCTGATAGCGCAGCGCGGTGTCTTGCGGGATCAACTTAATTACGTTGGGATCGATTTCGTAATACTTCAGGTTAATGGAGGGTACGCCGTACTGCCGCGAAAGCACACCGGTGATGTCGTCATCGGTGATATAGCCCATCTTCGTCAGGCAGCTTCCCAGTTTACCACCATTCGAGCGCTGAAATTCCAGCGCCTTATCAAGCTGGTCCTGAGTGATAAGGCTTTCCTTTAATAGTATTTCGCCCAAACGGACGGACATCCGCAGCACTCCCGGGTCACGATGCTCCCACCGCTCAACATAGCAAAGGGGCGTAGTCCATGTCGGTCGAATTTGAACCACAGTTGTGAATTGGCTAATACCTGTACCGGAGAACAGGCCCCCGCGCCATGGGACAGTCCCTCATTCTTGACTTGCTCCCAAGGCGTGGCTATCTTGCAAAGGAGATGTCTGTCTACGGCATTTTGCCAATCCTCGGGCAGTTCGCACCGCCCGTCGCGAACCCCTTGCGCCAGCAGGTCTCCGCGGCTGGGCTAAAGACCCCGCACGCCCTGCAATCTTACTATGAAGCATTATATCGGGCTCATGGCCCGCAACACTGGTGGCCGGGAAGAACCCGCTTCGAAGTCATCGTTGGCGCAATCCTTACGCAAAACACCAGCTGGACCAACGTCGAGCACGCCATTCGCAATCTCCGCCGCGAGAAGCTGCTCTCCCCCGTGGCCATCGAGCGCGTCTCGCCCCCCCGCCTGGCCCGGTTGATTCGCTCCTCCGGTTACTTTCGCCAGAAGGCGCGGAAGCTGAAAGCTTTTGTCCGTTACCTCAGGGATGTCCACCAGGGCTCGCTTACGAAAATGTTCCGGACACCCACCGCCGTTCTCCGCCAACAACTCCTCGGCGTTCACGGCATTGGTCCCGAAACCGCCGATTCCATCCTACTTTACGCCGGGAAGCATCCTGTATTCGTTGTGGACACCTATACCCGTCGCATTCTGGAGCGCCACCATCTCGTCGATAGCAAAATCTCCTACGAGGAAATTCGCGCGCTCTTTGAGAACAGCCTGCCTAGTAGCGCCGCCCTCTTCAACGAATACCACGGGCTGATCGTGCGTACCGGAAAGGATTTCTGCCGCGCGCGCGCGCCCCTTTGTGAAAACTGCCCCCTTGGACCTTTTCTTCCTCTAGCGCTGGAGGCCGCCACGTGACGCCTGCCAAGCCCAAGTCGCATGCGCGTCTGGTGATTGGCGGCGTCCTCGTGACGCTTCTCCTAGCCGCCGTATTCACAATGGGCTCGCTCGACGTGCCCATCGAACCCAGCTCCTGGGGTGAGCTCATGCCCCTGTATGCGGTGAATTGTTTTATAACCGCCGCGCTGCTCATCTTTGGACTCATCCTTACGCGCAGCATTGTCCGTCTGTGGGCCGAGCGCAGCAAGGAGCACCTCGGGGCACGCTTCAAGACCAAGATGGTCATGGGCGCCATGGTCGTTTCCCTCCTCCCGGTCATTTTTATGTTTTTCGCCAGCTACTCTCTGCTGAATCGCACCCTCGGGCGCTGGTTCCCCCGCCCCCTCGAAATTGCCTCGGAAGAAACGCAAAAGCTCCTGAACGACCTCGGCCGGAGCACCTTGCCTCGTCTGCATACGCTGGGATATCAGGCCGCCGCCCACCTTGGCGAGTCTCCGGACGTCTTCCTCCAGCACGCCTTTGCGACCGGGCTGGACGCTGTCTGGGTCTTCGATTCCAAGGGCAACCTGCTTCGCGGCGGCGTTACCTGCGACGATCAGAATGAGGACCGCTCCAAGGAACTCTGCAGCGTGAGCGGCGTTCCGGGATCCCCGCAGCGCGTTCTGCCCAGCGGGGTAGAAATCTGGCAGGCCAAGGACAAGAGCTATTTTGCCGCGCGCGTTCCGGTCACCCTCAACGCCGCAGAAACCGGGACGCTTGTGGCCGCCTATCGAACCAGCCCCGACTTCGTGACACGCTGGAACACTATCCAGGCGCAAACGCAGGAATACGAGAACGTGAAGCAGAACCTGCGCACCGTCAAGCGGCAGATGCTCCTGGTCCTGTTTTTCTTTACCGTGCTCGTTCTTTCCGCCGCCACCTGGGTGGCCCTGTTCCTCGCCAAACAGGTCACCGTGCCCATTCAGGCCCTAGCCGAGGGCACGCGCGAGGTTTCCTCTGGAAATTTTGCGTATCAAGTGCCGGAGCAGGTGCAGGACGAACTCGGCAGGCTGGTGCGCTCCTTCAACACCATGACCACGCAGTTGCGCGACAACCGCACCCAGATTGACGAGTTCACCCGCAACCTCCAGCAGGCCGTCCAGGAACTTGAGCGCCGCCGCCAATTGATGGAAACCGTGCTCGAAAACATTCCCGCCGGCGTCATCTCCCTGGACGCCGACGGCAAGATCCTCCGCACCAACACCGCCGTTAACAATATGTTCGGCGTGGCCGCGCGCGACATTGCTTCCCTCGAACTTCTCCTCGGGCCCGAAGGTGGCCGCATCCTCCAGCACCTGATGCGGCGCTCCCTGCGCATGGGCGTCGTTTCGCGCGAGGTCGAACTCGTGGTTGGCGGCCGCGTGCTCCATCTCGCCATCACTGTCAGTTCCCTGGGCCCGCGCAAAGCCAACTCCGGCTTCGTGCTGGTATTCGACGACCTCACGGAAGTTCTCCGCGCGCAAAAGTCGGCGGCCTGGCAGGAAGTGGCCAGGCGTATCGCCCACGAGATCAAAAATCCGCTCACGCCCATCCAACTCTCCGCGCAGCGCTTGCGCCATCATCTGGAGCGTCGCACTGGCGCTTCCGAGTTGCCCAAGGATCCCGATCTCGCGCGTATTGCTCAGGAATGCGCCAGCCTTATCGAACGCGAAGTCGCCACGCTCGCCGCCCTGGTGAACGAGTTCTCTCAGTTTGTGCGCTTCCCCACGGCGAAACTCCTGCCCACCGATACCAACACCACGGTCAACGAAGCCGTCCAGGTATTCGCCGGCCGCCTCGACGGCATCACCCTGAAAACATCCTTCGAAGAACATCTCCCCGCCGTGCGCGCCGATGGCCCGCTTCTGCGCAGCGTGATCGTCAACTTGATTGATAACGCCGCCGAGGCTCTGGAGGAGTCGCCCTGCCGTGAAATCACCGTGGCCACGCATTTGCGCCCGGAATCCGATACCATTGAAATTGCGGTTTCCGATACCGGCCACGGCATCTCCCCGCAGGACAAGGACAAGCTCTTCCTGCCGCATTTTTCCACCAAGGAACGTGGCACCGGCCTGGGCTTGGCCATCGCCGCGCGCATCATTTCCGAGCACGGCGGCTCCCTCCGCGTGGAGGACAATCGCCCCGTCGGTTCGCGCTTTTTGATCGAGCTGCCCGTCGCCGAGCTTTCCACCGCGGCCCCGGCGGAGCGTTCTGGAATGGATAGCAATTCATGAGCACGGCGCACAAAATCCTGATCGTGGACGATGAAGCGGGTATCCGCGAATCGCTCGCCTCCATCCTGCGCGATGAACATTACGCCGTGGAAGCCGTGGGCTCCGCTGAAGAGGCCCTCGACCGCATCGCTGCCGGCGACTTGCACGTCATTCTACTGGACATCTGGCTCCCCGGCATCGACGGCATGGAAGCCCTCAGCCGCATCCGCAACATTCCCGATGCTCCCGCGGTGATCATGATTTCTGGCCATGGCAACATCGAAGCAGCCGTGCGCGCCACGAAACTCGGCGCCTTCGACTTCATCGAAAAGCCGCTATCCCTGGAAAAAATCACTGTCCTCGTGCGCAACGCCATCCAGCAGCGCCGCCTTCAGGAGGAGAACCAGGTACTGCGCAGCGAGTTCAACCAGCGCTTCCGGGTCATCGGCGATAGCGTCCCCATGAAAGCCTTGCGCCAGCAGATTGCCGTTACGGCTCCCACCAACGGCCGCGTGCTGATTTATGGCGAAAGCGGCACCGGGAAGGAACTCGTGGCCCGCGCCTTGCATGCCGGCAGCCTCCGCAATCGCGGCCCCTTCGTGGAAGTCAGTTGCGCCGCGATCCCCGAGGAGTTGATCGAGTCCGAGCTGTTTGGCCACATCAAGGGGAGTTTTACCGGCGCCAGTGAAGATAAAATCGGCAAGTTTCAGAAGGCCGATGGCGGCACGCTCTTTTTGGACGAAGTGGGCGACATGAGCCTGCGCACGCAATCGAAGGTCCTGCGCGTTCTCGAAGAACAGCGCTTCGAGCGCATCGGCTCCAACGCAGCCTTGAATGTGGACGTTCGCGTCCTCGCGGCCACCAACAAAAACCTCGAAAAGGAAATCGCCAGCGGCGCATTCCGCCAGGATCTCTTCTACCGCCTGAACGTCATCCCGTTTTTTGTGCCGCCTCTGCGCGACCGCAAGGAGGACATCCCGGTCTTCGCGCGCTTCTACTTGAACGAATTCAGCGCGGAATACGGCAAGCGCACTCGCGAGCTAAGCGAAGGCGCGATGGAAGTCCTGCTGCGCTACCCCTGGCCCGGGAATGTCCGTGAGTTAAAGAACCTTGTGGAACGCCTGGTAATCGTCTGCCCGCAGGCGCGCATTGAGCCGCACCATCTGCCGCCCGAACTTTTCCGCGGCGTCGCCGAAAGCCCGCAGCACCCCTACTCCACATTGCACGAAGCCCGCAGCGCCTACGAGCGCGAGTTCATCCTGCGCAAACTTCAGGAGCATCGCTGGAACATGACGCAAACCGCCTCCGCCCTCGGCCTCGAGCGCTCCCACCTCTACCGCAAAATGAAGTCCCTTGGCATCGCCGCGCCAGAATAGCTTCTCCCATCTATTTCCGGACGCTGTAGCTCAGGCCGTCAGACCTGAGGCTTTTTCGTGGGTCTCTCTTGTCCCTTTCTCGGGTTTCTCTTGTCCTCTTCTCGGGTTTCTCTTGTCCTCTTCTCGGGTCTCTCTTGTCCTTTTCTCGGGTCTCTCTGTCATCCCGACCGGAGCAACGGCGTTCTATGCCGTTGCGGAGTGGAGGGATCGCGGCAACCTCGTTGACCTGCCGGGTGCCCTACGTCCTTTGCAACCTTGCGTTATCTTCCCCATCTTTTCCGAAACTTATAACTTACAACTGAAAACTGACCACACTCCCGAGGCGGGTGCCCTGGTCGTCAGAAACAATCTCACTCCTTTTCCTTCTTGCCTTGCTCTTCTCCCAACCCTTCCAACTGCGTGTGCCAATTCAGTTCCCGCACCTGCATCGGATTTTCGCGCCAGTTCGGCATCACTTTCACGAACAGGCCTAGATAAATCTTGGTTCCCAAAAGGCTTTCCAGTTCTTTTCGCGCCTGCGTCCCGATGCGCTTCAGCATGTCTCCCTTATGCCCGATCAGAATTTTCTTCTGCGAATCTCGCTCCACATGCATGGTCACTTCAATCCGCAGGAGCTTCGGCGTCTCCTCAAACTTGTCCACGATCACCGCCAGCGCGTGTGGCACCTCGTGGTACGTCAACTGAATGGCCTTCTCGCGGATAATTTCGCTGGCCAGGAAACGCTCCGGCTGGTCCGTAATCTGATCCTCGGGAAAAAACGGTTCCCCCTCGGGGAGATTCTTGAAAACTTCCTCCAGCAACTCTGCACAACCGTCGCCCCTCAGCGCGGAAATCGGCATCAGTGCGGCGAAAGGAAACGCCTTTGAAAACGCATCCATCAGCGGCAGCAGCTTCGGTTTCGGTATGCGGTCAATCTTGTTCAACGCCAGGATGGTCTTGCCCTCAAACCGCTTGGCCTTCTCCAGCAAAAGGGCATCCTCATGCGGCAGCGCCCGTATGGCATCCACCATCAGCAGCAGCACGTCTATCCCTTCCAGCGCCGCCGCCACTTCGCGCATCATCTGCCGGTTCAGAGCCGAATCGGGTTCATGCACTCCCGGCGTATCAATGAACACCACCTGCCCCTGCGGCTGCGTCACGATTCCCTGAATGCGGTTGCGCGTGGTTTGCGGCTTGGACGTGACAATCGCCACCTTCTGCCCCACGAACCGGTTCAGCAGCGTGGACTTCCCCGCGTTCGGCCGCCCCACTATGGCCACAAATCCCGCGCGCCGCCTCTTCTCTTCCCCTGCTGTCTCTGCTATTTTTTCCACGATTCTTCTTTCTTCCGCTGTCTAACCACTCACCCGTCAACGATCACTTCCGCGCAGGCGAAGCCGCCGCCGGCAAATGTCGCGCGCGCAGCCGCAAAACTTTTCGCTGGTTCGCTTCTACCACTTCAAAGCGGAACCCTTCCAGATCCACATTGTCCCCCGGTGCGGGCACTTTTCCGGAAACATGGCTCAGCAAACCCGCAATCGTCGTCACCGTCTCGTCAGACTCTTCCCCAAAGTGCACGCCGAGCAACTCCTCCACATGCGAAATGCTCATGCTGCCGCGCAGCACCAGGCTGCCGTCGGGCTCCCGCACCGCATCCGGCGCGGGCTGCATCGCGTCGGCGCCGCTTTCCCCCACAATTTCCTCCACCAGATCCTCCACCGTCGCGATGCCGGCCACGCTCCCATGCTCGTCAATCACCACTGTCAACGCCTGTCCCTTCTGCCGCATCTCCCGCAGGAGATCCGACCCTAGTTTTGTTTCCGGCACAAACATCGTCGACCGCATCAGTTCCCTCACCTTGCGCTTCGGCAAATCCGTATCGGCAATCTGCAGCAGGTCCTGCGCGTGGACCACGCCGATGATATCGTCCAGCGATTTCTCGTACACCGGCATTTTCGCGAACTTCGTCTCCACGTACCGCGTGTGCATCTCTTCCAGCGTGGCGTCCGCCTGCATCGCCACCACATCCGGCCGCGGCGTCATCACCTCGCGCACCCGCTTGTCGCTGAACTCCACCACCTGCTCGATCAAATCCGCCTGCTCCGGCTCGATGATGCCTTCTTCTTCCGCCACTTCCACCAGCGCCTCAATGCCCTCTTCCGTGCGCTGCTCGTCGGTGCGCTCCACTTCCTGCTCAGAAATCCGCGCCAGCGATTCCGTGCCTTCCAGGAAAACGCGCACCGGCCATACCAACCACATCGCCATGCGAATTACGGGCAGCAGCGGCAGCAGCCATCGCCCCGTCGTCCGGTACAGCAGCATGTCCGGGATGAAGTGCATCAGCAGGACCACTTCCAGCGACAAGAACACCAGAAACTGCAGCCCCGCCTCCCAGCGGTTCGGCACCAGATAGACCACCGCTCGCGTCGTCTCCAGCACCACAAACGCCAGCCAGAAATGCCCCAGGATGCGGAAGGTTCGCCCGGCGCTCCGCCGGTTGATGTTCAGCTTCGGCTCGATTTCCGCTTCAAAAATGTCCAGGTGCTCGTGAACGCGCCCCGTCGACATCCGCCCCAGTTCGCGGTAGATCAGCGCCAGGTAAGAAAAAATCGGCAGGCCCAGGGCCAACACCAGCACGCTGCCGACAGAGGCCCACAGTAACATCATCAGCCAATCCCCAATCGCCGCCGCAGCCGCATTTCCACGCGCTCCATTTCGCCGCGATCGGCCTCGTGATCGTATCCCAAAAGGTGCAAGACGCCATGCAGGATCAGGATCTGCAATTCCTCCGGTAACTTGCGTCCAAGCGCCCGGGCGTTGCGCCGCGCCACCACCGGCGAAATTGCTATATCACCCAGAAACGCGCCGCGCTGTTTGCGCTTTGGATTCCCGCGCAACTCCGGCTTACGCCTTTCCTCCACGGGAAACGACAACACATCCGTGGCCCGCTTTTTCCCTCGATACATTCCGTTCAGCCGGACCATCTCTGCATCCCGAATCAAGCGCACGGCCACGCAATCGCCCTGCAGGCCCAACTCGTCTTTTACGCGCTGCAAGAATAATTCAAGGGGTCGCACCTGCATGTGCACCGCGCGCTGGTGATTTTCGATTGCGGCGACCTTGCGCTCCGCCCTCGAGGCCGTAGGGTCGCGTCGATTCCGTGTCATTCCAATCAACTGCCTGCTTGCCCGGTCTTCTCTGGATCCCGCGCAGAGACTGGCGCCTTCCCATTCCCCGCCCGTTGCGGATGGGAGCCGTCATATTCCTCATAGGCCCGGATGATCTGCTGGACTAAGTTGTGCCGCACTACGTCCTTCTCGCCGAACTGCACCACGCTGATTCCCGGTATGCGCCCGCAAATCTCCATGGCCTCCACCAGCCCGGACTTCTTCCCCGCCGGCAGATCGATTTGCGTCACGTCGCCGGTAATCACCGCTTTGGAGTTGAAGCCCAGCCGCGTCAAGAACATCTTCATCTGCTCGCTGGTGGTGTTCTGCGCTTCGTCCAGAATCACGAACGAGTCATTCAGCGTGCGCCCGCGCATAAACGCTAGCGGCGCCACTTCAATAATGCCCTTCTCCAAAAACCGCTCCAGCTTGTCCGCGTCCAGCATGTCATACAGCGCGTCATACAGCGGCCGCATGTACGGATCGATTTTTTGCTGCAGCGTGCCCGGCAGAAAACCCAGCCGCTCCCCTGCTTCCACCGCCGGCCGCGCCAGGATGATGCGATTCACCTGCTTGGTCAGCAGCGCGCTTACCGCCATGGCCACCGCCAGGTACGTTTTCCCCGTGCCGCCCGGCCCGAACCCGAACGTCATGTCGTGCGTTTCGATCTCCTCCATGTAGCGCTTCTGCCCGGCGGTCTTCGGCGTGACCGTCTTTTTCCCGAACGACCGCGCGCGCCCATGCTCAAACATGCCTCGCGGCGATTCATGCGGCTCTTCCGTGGCCACGCGCATCAGCGACTTCACCTCCGCGCTCGAAAGCAGCCGCCCGTGCCGCGTCAGGTGGTTATACTCCTCCACGATCCGTACCGCCTGGTCCACGCTGTCCTGCTCGCCTTCCACGGTCAATCGGGTGTCGTGCAAAGTGGTGCGCACCTGCAGCGAGTCCTCCAGCAGGCGGATATTTTCGTCCAGAGTGCCAAAGAAGGGTTCAATTTTCCCGGTAATGTGTATCGTGCGTCTCATCCACTTGGAAGGTTGCTTTGCCGTATAAAACGGGTGCCCGATGGGAGTCCTCCTGGAAATTTCAGGCCGCGTCGCAGCCCAAACACGGAGAAACTCCATTCAACGTAGCGCACCCATGTCCCCCGGTCAAGTTACACGCCAGTAACAACCGGGCTTCCGCCGGGTGCCCCAGGTTCGGTTTATTACCTGGGTCTTGGGTTCCTCTTCCCTCCGCCATTTCCAGAACTGTCATCCCGACCGGAGCGGCCCGACCTTTTCTTCCGCGCCGCCTTTTGGCGCGTCGGGCCGCGTAGCGAAGGGAACGTGGCAAGCACCGCCGCATCGGTTCCTGTCCGGGTTTTCGCTTTTCTATTTTCCGCTTTCTATTTTCGCTTTTCCTTACTCGACCTGTACTTTTCCTTCTTTTTCCCCATGAAGGACAGTTCGTTTCTGATTACCTGTCCTTTGGTACGCCAGAGCTATGGACGAACACAGGCCCTAAGAGAAAACTCATGATGCAGCGTGGAAAACTCCAGTCCGCATCTCATGAGGGAGGGTTGGTCCATGTTCCTTTCCGCAAAACACATTCTGCTCGGCTCGGCGGCACTGCTGCTGAGTCTCCCCGCAATAGCAGCGGGTGAAAACGATGTGGCAAGCGTCGCACCGCAGGCGCATGCTCTGGTCAGTTGCCCCGGCGTGACCAACGTACCCATGACCGCGGACGCCGAACAGGTGCTCCCGCTGCGGCTTGTCGCCACCTTGGGCTGCGGCGGCGATGTCGCGGTCCTCTCGGATGACGAGGGCTATACCGCACGCGTGCGCTCCAGCGATGGCAAGGAAGGCTACGTCGCGCGAATGTATCTGCTGATGGGCAAGAGCTCCGCGAACTCCGGCCCCCCAGCCCATCCAGTGGCTATCGCAGTGAACGGCGTGGCCCGCTGGTACGCGGGCGCACCCGGCTGCGACGAGTTCCTCAGCCAGGGCCGCCTAGTCGTCGAATCGCTCACCGCCAACGGCATCACCGTGCAGGTTTCGCTACAGGACACGGGCTGGAAGCTTCGGGCTTCCGTCGCCATCTTTAACCAGAGCGGAACAAATCTGAACGTTCTACCCTCACTGATCACGCTGGATGAATTGCAACCCAACTTGCGGCTGTTGCCAGCCGAGAAGCCCTCCAAGATCGCCCATGCCGTGAATCATCAAACACTCTGGACGATTGCCACCGCCGAGCCTTCCCCCAGCGCTGTAGTGGTTCGCGAAGTCAGCACCACTACGCCGCAGAGCTTGGCTTACCGTTCCAATGCGGCGCCGGATTACATGGCCCAGCGTGTTGCCCCGACTTCCGCAAAGCATACTCCCATGCGTGAAGATTCCGCCGATCCGCTCGCCCTGGCGCTGAAGGCCGGTCCAGTCGCCCCCCAGGAGAAGATCGCTGGAGTGGTCTGGTTCGCCCGCGACGCCAACGCCCGTGAACTTTCGCTGCGCGTTCCGGTCGGCGACCTGGTTTTCGACTTCCCGCTTTCCTTCGAAGCGCACAAGTAGCCGGGTGCCCCAGGTTCGATTTTTTACCTGGGTCTTGGGTTACTCTTCCTCCCGCATCCCCGTAGGGGTCCAGCACGTTTACCCTGAGCTACGAAGGGCTGGACCCCATCTCGGCAAGGTCAACAGAGTTCGGCAGAACAGTTAGTTGTGCGTAATAGTGTCCCGATTGCCCTGACTCGCGCGGCGCCACTCCCCTCACTGTCATCCCGACCGAAGCGGCCCGACTTTCTCTTCCGCGCCGCATTTTGGCGCGTCGGGCCGCGCAGCGGAGGGATCGTGGCACAACTCCAACGCCATTCTCGAAACCAGTTTGCTTCTCCCCTAGCGGCATCACCCACAGCTTCATCCCTCCGCCGCTCCTCTCTTCTCTGTGAACTCTGCGTCACTGCGTTATCTTTGCTTCTTTCTTTCTGCAATCTCAATCCGCCGGCACCGCCCGGCTCTTCGCCCATTCTCGAATCGCGGTAATCTCTTCCGCACGCGTGACGCTGAGCGGCTGTGTCGCGTGAATCTCTTCCAGCAAAATGTCTGTCGAGAGCTGCTGCTTGCGGTTAAATGCCGTATACAACCCCGCGACGATGGCCTGCTCAATCTCCGCGCCAGAAAACCCGTCGCTCGCCCCCGCCAGCTTGTCCACATCAAAGCCCGCGGCGTCCCGCCCGCGCTTCTTCAAATG
>Ga0209517_10003769_pt1 | contig 20313 bp, 25 predicted proteins | sample PeaSoiMetSII2010_FD_187695 | JGI IMG/M metagenome (GOLD analysis project Ga0209517, IMG submission 187695) | Peat soil microbial communities from Weissenstadt, Germany - SII-2010 (SPAdes) (version 2) | ecosystem: Environmental > Terrestrial > Soil > Wetlands > Peat | place: Germany...
CGGATAGCGGCTTGCGCAGGCCGAGGTGCGTCTTCAGGCATCGTCGCCTCCAGAGTGGGTGGGGCAGCAACCTCACTCTCAAAGAGCGACGGTCGCTAGCCAGACGCCCATGGGATCTTTCGGCGCTCAACGGTCACCGGGTTCGGTCGACGGCGACGACGGCTTTTGCTCCCATTTCAGTTATTGCTCGGCGTCAGCCCGAACGTCTCGGGAGGGTGGAGAGCGGACTTTAGCGCCTTACGCTCGTCGCCGACGATCTTGTCAAGCGGTCACCGCAGGGGTTGTGACCGTCGAATATAATCACGTCTTTTCGTCGCTTTCCGGGATGGCGTTGTTCTCGAAACTAAGGATGGATCCACCGTTGTGGGGGATGTGGATCCCGCTGGGGCAGGGGCTTGGGCGGGGGAGCGTGCCAATTGCCCCACCCAATATTGTTCCAACTTAACTGCGTTGCACCCACGCCAGGGTCATCGGTCGGGGCAATGGCCGATACAGCTTCGCGGATCGCAGCGAGATGCTCGGAGACCCGGAGCGTAGCCGACGCTGAGGGTTGCACATCTGTCAGATTGGCTTCACTTGGTGTGGCAGAGCCGAGCAGCCAGCGAGGCGCCCACTGCGCCAGCGGGAATGATTTTAGAGAGTATTTTAAGATATCTATCTTGCACGGACATCGTGACCTCCATTGGTCGGCTCTGACCAGAAAATGATCATCTTGCCGCGCGATCAGTATGATGAGCCTCACATTCGGCATTTTTTATTTGCTCGCGCTCGCCGGCATGGCGAATTTCCCGGAAAGTCATACCGACGGCGCCGGGCTCTGCCCCTCGGCTCAAGCCGTCGCGATAACGCTGGCACCGCGTAACGAATCCTTATCCCTGCGGGCACATCATTGGTCCCGGCGCGATAGATTCCCCCACCCTCGATCGCGCCGCTTCCCCCACCCGGAAGCGAGCCCGGCCGCTCCCCCGGCGTGCCCGGCTCTTCCGTTTTCTGAGGCCCGTACAGCGCCGAAAGCGCCGACCCTCCCGTTGCCGCTCCCGACTCCGTTAAGTCCGCTCAGCGTCCGCCGGAGGTACCTTTTCCCGTAGCGTGAGAACTGTACCCGGAATAGGGTTAATTCCGGCGCGAGACGATGCCGCAATCCGATCGCGCCCTTCCTCCGAAGGGAAGAGGGCCCGGCGTTCAGGGACGGGCGCCGGGCTCTGCCCTTCGGCCCGATAAAGGCATTCTTCATTTCGCTGGGCGCATTCTGGTGTTGGTGCGACAAGGCTCCCCCCGAGTCGCGCTCTTCTTCGGAAGGGAGCCCGGTGCTTGTGGCAGGCACCGGGCTCTTTCCGTCTCCGCGGCCCGTAGAGCGCCGGAACGTCCGACCCTACCGCAACCGCTCCCGACCTCGACAACCTCATCAGGCGGCCCGCCGGAAGCGCCCGGGCTCTGCCCCTAGGATCAATGGCCCGCATTCAGCGTAAAGCAGTGAGTTTGGTCCGCAGAAGCGATTTGAGTTTGGCTCCATTTGTCTATTTCAGCATCTGTGAAGCCCGCCGCCCGAAGCTCAGCAATTTTCTTCGGAAGGAAGGCTTCGAGGATCGTTTCCGTATTCCCACAAAAATCGAGTGCTCCCGTTCGCGTGTCGACTCGCGCCAAAATGCCTGGAGCCACATAAGAAACCTGATATTTGGGAAGCCTAGCCACGAACGCATGAATGATTATGGCTGCCGCTATCATCGTGCAGCCGATCAGAAACACTCTCCCAGAAGTCATGGGCTACACCCGAAAGCGGCCGAGAGCTTGAATGCTCCGGGCTCGAGCGGCGCGCGGCAGAAGCGAATCAGCTAAATGCCGACTGGAATCTGGCCGACTTTCAATCCCTCCCGAAGAACGATGATCATGTTGGCGCCCTCAGGACGAACGCAAGCTTGTGCCTCTCTCCGTGCGTCTGCCAGAGTTAGAGCCTCAAGATCGCGCATTTCGATGTCCTCTTCCTCAAGCCCATCTACCTTGCGGAAGACCATCTTAAAATCTCCCATCGTGGAGTCTCCATGCTCGACGAGATACCCAGGATCTTAGGCTTTGTGATCGGATCCTTCCTAGGCATTCTTACACATTGGGACGGCTGGCTTCTCATCGCGATTGGGGCAATTCTCGGCTGGCGGAGGTGGCCTTGGTGGACGCCGTTGCCGATTGGGATTGGCCCGTATGCAATTGGTTTCATCGTCACTCTCGGGCACCACAACACGCTCTCGACGACCCAAGCCGTGGCCGTGGCGAGCTACGTCTTTTTGCAGATCGCCGTAGCCTATCTGGGCTATTTCCTGGGGTGTTGGATCAGGCGACGTTTGAAAGACCGATGACGAGTTTTAATTGAGCATAATGACCGGCGCTCGGCCTCGGTGATCATCAGGCGGGAACTAGCGGCCGTCGTTCAGCATCCCGCCATCGCCCGCATGGGGTCAATAAGCGCCTCTTTCTTTCCCGTGGCGCGCGCCACGGGACGGAGATAGGGTAACCACGGCGCGAGGCGACCCCCATCTCCTATCGCGCCGCTTCCCCCATCTGGAAGCGAGCCCGGCCGCAACCCCCGTGTGCCGGGCTCTTCCGTTTCTAAGGCCCGCATACCGTTCCCCCAGCGCCCGATCGCTGGTTGTTCACCGTGCATTTGGGGAGAGATTGGTGGACGATACCGGGATAACCGCACTTTCCTTGGGATAACCTCATCATCCCTGATTTACGTCGATGGCGTGAACCTCCTTTGGCGTTAGGCTTTCTCTGCGTGGTGACGCGTCCGAGGGGAAACGGGCATTCTACTCCCACGCTCTCTAGGCGGGCGATTTGGGGGATCGCCCGCCTTTCTTTTATCGCCCCTTCGTTTCTCTGCCCGCGCCAAAAGCTGCGCCTCGCGCTCGCGCCGAGCGCGGATCTTCGCCCAGGATGAAGCCGCGCATCAGCGCTTCCCCTGATGCCTTCGGAACCGATCGATCTGCTCAACATAGGGTCGGCCGCTATCGAAAAGAGGGTCGGGATCCTCGTCTCCGATCGCTGGCTCGGGCCATTCGATGTCCTCGAGATCCGTGGCATTCTCGGCCAGTGCTTCATGTGTGCGCTCGTACACATCCTTGGCCTTCTCTTCGAAGTCGGCAATTAACCGTCTGAGTTCTTTATATTCCTCTCCCAGAGCGAGCATCTCGGGGCCGTTGGCTTCGGCGATGTCCTCATTGATCTGGTGAAGGTGGGAATCGAATGACGCCGCCACTGCGGCAACCCGTGCAGATAGAGTGGGATCGCGATAGCGGGTGATTTCGGCAGTCAGGATCTGCGCCAGTCGACCGGGATGAATGGCTTCCAAGGCATCAAGCTCGGTCGCACCCTCGCCGAAGCGCTCCTCGAAACCTGCCGCCCGACTATCACCCTCCTTGGTCGGCGTTCTCGGTAAAATGAACTCGACGCATTGGGCGTGCGTTAGGACCACCGGCCGGACCTGGAGATTGAGGCCCAGGTCGCGCTTCAGAATTTCAAAGTGGATCTTGCTAGAGACACCCACCGGCATACTCATGCCGCCGGGGTCGAAATCACTGATGTAGAGAATGCGCGTCGGCCGTCCGCTCCTCTCAGCACGGTTGACCGCGTGCCGGCAGGCGGTCGCGGACAAATCGCCCGAACCGGTGATGATATTGACCTCATGCCGTTGACCGAGCGGCAGGAGGATGTCGTTCATGGTGCTTTTTTCGGCCCAGAGCTCGACGTGATATCGCTGCGGGATCGTGGGTCGGATCAGCCGTAACTCAGGAAGCGGTGGCAATTCGTCAGGGAGATAGAGGGCGTAATCCAAGCCACCAGCGACTTCCAGCATCGCGACATTGGGTTCAACAAGAAATTCCACAGGGGCGTCATTCTTGTTATCGACAATTGCCGCGCCGGGCACGAGCCCGAGAAATACGGCATCGCGCGCCGCGTTGAATAAGATGTGGGAGCAGCGGTCCGTGTTCTCGTAAGGACGCCTATCCGGACAAAGGATCGGCGTTGGCTGTGACACCAATCTGTAGTGGATGCGCCGGACGTGGCTGCCTGCGGGAATGGAGAGCTCGTGCCAAAGGTGCATAAACCATTCGGCCGCCTTGCGCCGATGCGGCGCTTCTCCCGCGTAAAAGGGATCATTCGTCCGGTGCAACGCCAGAAGGGTTTCTACGGGGCGGTTCAGTTCTGCGGCGAGCGCCTTGATATCGATCGTCACCGGACCCACCCGACGATCGCGAAGGCGCCGAGGATGAAGGCCGCCGCCAAGCCGATCGACATGACGGCGCCGGCAGCGGTGTGGGGCGTGGAGATCGACGGGGCGATCATCACTCGGCCTCTGCTTCACGGGCGGCGACCCAAGCCGCTTCGTCAGCGGCTGTGATCACCCTCCGCTTGGGGCCGACTTTCAGGACGCGCGGGGCGTGGCCGTCGGCCTGCCACTTGTAAAAAGTGGAAACGGCAATGCCCCAGCGCTGGCAGAAATCGGAAATGCTGGAGGCGGTCGGCAAGTCGGGCATGGCAAGAACTCCACTGAAAGGGCGTGGAGTCGCTTGGCCGGACTTGAACCGGGGCCGTGCCGTATGGTGATCACAGGGGCCGCGAACTAGTTGTGTCGTTTCTTATTGAGCGCGGGGGGGCCCTCGCCACTATCAACGCAACACAGCGACTAACTGACGGGCTACATAAGCTAAGCGGATGCTGTTCGCAAGTGGTGAACCTTGTCGGTCGAAGGTGGCGGGTCACAGAATGCCGCCCACGATTCTGCAAGGTTTCGGCGCTTCTCGAATTGGTCGGACCTAAGGTAGGCGCGCTCGACCGCGCTACCGACGGTATGGCTGAGCGCGAGCTCGGCAAGCTCGCTGGGGAAATTGGTTGCTTCGCTAGCCCAGGTTTTGAATGCGGCGCGGAAGCCGTGCACCATCTCGGTCCTGCCAAGCCCCCGCATCAGAAGCAGCAAGGCCGTCTCGCCGAGCTTGTCCGCTCCAGCAAACTGACCAGGAAACACACGGTCATTGACCCTTACTGCGGCCATGTCCTCGAGGATCGCGAGCGCGCGCCCGGACAGGGGGACTCGATGCTCCCGCCGCATTTTCGTGCGCTCCGCCGGAACGACCCACAGCCGGCGCTCCAAATCTATTTCTGACCATCGGGCGCCGAGCACCTCGCCAGTCCTCGCCGCGGTCAGGATCGTGAACTCGAGCGCCCTCGCCGCGATGCCGCCACGGGCCCGGAGCGTGGCCGTGAAAGCGGGCAAATCCTCGAATGCCATCGCGGGATGATGCTTGACGCGCTGCACTTTGCTCGGCCTCGGCAGCAAGTTGTCGAGATGACCGCGCCAGCGCGCCGGGTTTTCGCCCTACGGGCGTAGGCCGGCGCTGGTCGCGTAATCCAAGATGCTTTCGATGCGACCGCGGCATCGATTAGCGGTTTGCGACTTGGCAAGCCAGAACCCCCCGGAATTGAGCACCTCAAGGATGGCCGGTGTGTCGACGCTGGCGATCGGCATCTCTCCGAGAATGGGATAGACGTGGGTAACCACAGCCGAGCGCCACTGCTTCGCGTGCTTTGCAGAGGACCATTCGGGCGCAAACTTGGCAATATAGGCCTCGGCGACCTCAGCGAAGGTGATCGTCTTCACCCGAGGCTTCGCGGCCCGTTGCTGGTCGATGGGGTCGACCCCCTTTCGCAGACCACGGCGCAGGTCGATGACCGTCTCGCGAACCTCGGCAAGAGGGATCAGGGAAACGGGCCCCAATCCCATGTCTCGGCGCCGGCCGTTGTGTTGGTACCTGAATATCCAGGACTTGGCGCCGGACGGTCCGACCCGGAGGTAGAGGTTGCCGCCATCGGCATGCATGCCGCGGCGCCTTTCTGCCGACACTTGGCGAGCGGTCAACATCTCGCAGGCCTCGTTATGTCCCTGAGCTTGTCCCATCATAGAAATGAAGATTTTAGGGCGTCAATGCCGGAACTTGCTGGACGCTGGCAGAAAGGCGAAAGTCAATATTTCCCCAGATAATACTACGGGTTTTCAAGGGAAGGCCCAGGTTTTCTGCGGCTATCCGCGGTGTCACCTCAGCAGCTCTTGCAGCTGCCGAAACTTCGCTGATTTTCGCTAAGGCTTGTTGGGCGGCGGGATGTCGCGCGGTGGCAGGTTGCCGCCCGCCAGACATTGCTGGAGGGCTAGGTCGCGCTTAGCGAGCGACTCTGTGGTGTAATCTGGGAAAGCCCGGTACGCCTGCTGCGAGCAGTGATCCGAGCCCGCCCATTTCTTCATCAGCTGCTGGCCCAGAGGATCCGCGTTGGCGGCCACCGGTGCTAAGGCGGCGAGAGCGAGAACCACAAGACCGGCCTGGCGAACCATACCTGCTACCCAGAAATCCTACGCGCCTGACCCTTCAACTATACACCGAGACCGATGGTTGCGCTCGCCGGGATTCTGAGGCTCCAATGGCCCGAGCGCCAGCGGGGAGGGTCAGATGCTGAAGATTTGGGGCCGCACGACGTCGTCGAATGTGCAAAAGGTGCTGTGGACGTGCGCCGAGCTCAACATCGAATACGACCGAGTCGATCATGGCGGCCCGTTCGGTGGTAACCGCGACCCTGAATATCTGAGGCTGAACCCTAATGGGCTGGTGCCGACCGTCATCGACGGCGATCTGGTGATGTGGGAGTCGAACACGATCTGCCGCTATCTATGCACCACGCGCAACGGCGACAGCCTCTATCCGCGCGATCCGGCGGCGCGCACCCATGTCGAGCGCTGGATGGACTGGCAGCTGTCGGTCATCGGCGCGCCCATGGGCGCGCTGCTGCAGGGGCTGATCCGCTCGACCCCGGAGACCCGCGACGCAGCGGCGATCGAGGCGGCGCGGCGGCGCGCCATTACCGCCTGGGAGATTGTCGACGACGCGGTAGCGAACCAACCCTATCTCGGCGGCCAGTCTCTGTCGCTCGCTGAAATCGTCATGGGTACGCACATCTACCGCTGGTTCAATTACCCGGTCGAGCGTCCGAACCTGCCACACCTGAAGGCCTGGTACGAGCGGTTCTGCGACCGGCCGGCGTTTAAGGCGCATATCGTGATGCCGATCACGTGATGGTGAGCGGCGCGCGGGGGGATTTGCTTTTGCGGGACAGGCCTTTAGTCTCGATACGCCAAAACAAGGGCGAAGAGGGGGGCATGAACACAACAACCAAGTGGGTCGCACTTTGCGCGATTGTGCTCGCGACCGGACTTTATGCCGGCGCCGCACGCTCCGACGACGCTGCCACGCTCGACAGCCGCATCGCGACGATGAAGGCCCAGGGCAAGGACATGGGCGCGATCAAGGCTTTTATTGATGACAAGGGCGACTTGGCGGCTGCGCAGGCGGCTGGGGCCGATCTCGTCATTCAGGTGGGCAAGATCCCCGACTTGTTTCCGAAGAATACCGGGATGACGGCATTTCCCGGAAAGTCGTATGCGAGGGACGCGGTTTGGACCGATTGGGACAAGTTCCTCGCCCAGGCCAAGACCGCGTCTGCCAAGGCCGATGCGCTCAACGCCGCTCTCAAGGGCGGCGACAAGACCGCGATCACCGCCGCCTTCGGCGACATGGGCAAGAATGGCTGCGGCGCCTGTCACGAACCGTTCCGCGAAAAGAAGCCGTCGTAACAGAGGCTTGCACCTAGCCGCCGGCGGTCTCGCTCTAGCGCTGGCGGCGGTATCGGCCTCGCCGGCTTGCGCCGACGGAGCCGCGGCGGCGCGCGGCGCCTATCTCGCGGCTGCGGCGGGGTGCGACCAGTGCCATACCGACAGCAAGAATGGCGGCGCGCCCTATGCCGGCGGACGCGCGATACCGACCGAGTTCGGGACGATTGTCACGCCCAACATCACGCCGGATAAAAGTGGAATCGGCGGCTGGAGCCCCGACGATTTTGTCCGCGCCATGCGCTGGGGTATCGCCCCGGACGGCACGCATTACGTGACCGCGTTTCCGTTTTCCTACTACAGCCAGCTGACCGACGGCGATCTCGCCGATCTTAAGGCCTATCTTGACGGTCTTGCGCCGGTATCGCGGCCCGATCTGGGCCGAGCCGATTCGCTGGCGCTGCTGGCGCGTGCGCGCGATGCGATCGGTATCGCGGTCGCCGCAAATTTCGGCCCGAGCGCGCCCCGTTCGATTGACCCGGCGATTGCGCGCGGCGCCTATCTGATCGCCACGGTCGGGCGTTGCGGCGACTGCCACACGCCGCGGGCCTGGCTGGGCAGCCCGGATCCTAGCCGCAAGCTGGCCGGCTCCCGGGGTGGCATCGAAGGCAAGAGGGCGCCCAATATTACCCCCGATCCGAAGACCGGTATCGGCAAATGGAGCGAGGACGACATCGTCTATCTCCTGAAGGACGGCGGAACCCCCGACGGCGACTTTGTCGGCGGGTTGATGACAGAAATCGTCCGCAACACGGCGCGCCTCACCGACGACGACCGCCGGGCGATCGCCGCCTACCTCAAGGCCCTCCCGCCTAAGACCTTCGATAAAAACAACTAATCGTCCTGTACTTTCGGCACTGGACGCTCGGTTAGCCGTTTCGCATGATGCTGGCCGGCGACGGCAGGAGCGGGTTTTGGCGCGCGCGCGATCGGAGAAGAACTTGGCCCGTTTCGGCCGGATCGCGCTGGTGCTGTCGGGCGGCGGAGCGCTCGGCGCCTACCAGGCCGGAGCTTACGCGGCGCTGGAGAATTCCGGGATCAGGCCGAATTGGATCGCCGGTAGCGCGATCGGCGCGGTCAACGCCGTCATCATCGCCGGTAATCTGCCGCATGAGCGAGCCTTTCGGCTGCGCCAGTTTTGGCGCGAACTGAGCCGTCGCGCGGCGATCCGCGGTGATGTTCGGTTTCACCAAAAGCTGCGTGGCGCCGTCGAACGCGCGCTCGCCTCGTGGCGCCATGCGGGCAAGCTTCTACCTAGCGATAGCTCGGTGATCCCTTCGGAGGAATTACGTGAGGTAATCGAGGAGGTCGTCGATTTCGAGCGGGTCAACTCGGGCAATGTGCGCGTCGTGCTCGGCGCGACCAACCTCGACACCGGCGCCGAGACCTTTTTCGACAATGACCGTCACGTGTTGGGGATGGATCATGTCCTTGCCAGCACCGCCTTGCCCGGTCTCGCACCGGTTGTGATCGACGGACAGCGCTACGGCGGCGGCGCAGTCTCGGTTGCCCCGCTCGACGATGCCCGTCCGGCCGACACGCTATGTTTCGTCATCGACGGCTACGACCCGCAGCCGGGTCCGCGCGGTGGGGTGAGTCGCTCGGCGCGCGAGATCGCCGCAATGCGCCGCAATCACGATTTGCGCCGGATGATTGCGCTCCTTGGCGAGCGTCTGCCGGCGGGGCTGCGCCGCGACCCCGAGATCAAGAAATGCCTCGCCGAGGCGAGCGAGGCGACGATGACGATCCTGCGTCTTGTCCATGAGGGGGCAGGCGTCGATCTGCCGGCGAAGATGGCCGATTTTTCGTCCGCCGCGCTGATGCGGCGCTGGCAGGCCGGCGAAAGCGATGTCGGCACCAGCCTAACGCATCCGCTATGGTTGGCCCCGCCACCGCGTCGGCTCGGCGTCGTCGTTCACGAACTGCGCGGCGGAGTCGCGGCAACGCCGCCGCGCTGACCGGTCGCGGAGAGAATTCAGGGAGGACGCCTGTGCCGTTGAAAAGCAAGGTCATCATCACCTGCGCGGTGACCGGATCGATCCACACCCCGACGATGAGCCCCTATCTTCCGCTAACCCCGGACGAGGTGGCGCGCGACGCAATCGCTGCGGCCGAGGCGGGGGCGGCGATCCTGCACCTGCACGCCCGCGACCCCAAGGACGGGCGGCCGACCCCCGACCCGGACGTGTTCATGCAATTTCTGCCGCGGATCAAGCAGGCGACCAACGCGGTCGTCAACATCACCACCGGCGGCGGCCACGGCATGACCCTGGAAGAGCGGCTCGCCGCGCCGCTGCGCGCCAAACCCGAGATGTGCTCGATGAACATGGGCTCGATGAATTTCGGGCTCTACCCGATGCTCGACCGCTACAAGGAATGGAAGTACGAGTGGGAGCCGAAGGCGCTGGAGATGACCCGTGACTTCATCTTCCGCAACACCTTCGCCGACATCGAGAAGGTGCTGAAGCGGCTGGGCGAGGAGTGCGGGACCCGGTTCGAGCACGAATGCTACGATGTCGGCCACCTCTACAACCTCGCCCATTTCGTCGACCGTGGGCTGATCAAGCCGCCGTTCTTCATCCAGACCATCTTCGGCATCTTGGGCGGCATCGGCGCCGACCACGAGAACCTAGTCCACATGAAGCGCATCGCCGACAAATTGTTCGGCGACGACTACGCCTGGTCGATCCTCGCGGCTGGGCGGCACCAGATGCCGTTTGTCACGATGGGCGCGATCATGGGCGGCAATGTGCGGGTCGGCTTGGAGGACTCGCTGTGGCTGGGCCGCGGTCAGCTCGCCCAGGGCAACGCCGATCAGGTCACCCGCATCCGCACCATCCTCGAAAACCTGTCGCTGGAGATCGCCACTCCCGATGAGGCGAGGAAACTGCTCGCCCTCAAGGGTGGCGACGACGTGGCGTTCTGAGCATGATTGACAAACGGGTTAAGTCGCTCGCGGACGCCGTTGCCGGGATCAAGGACGGGGCGGTGGTGTTGACCGGCGGGTTCGGCGGCGCCGGCTCGCCCGAGGCGCTCTACGGTGCGCTCTTGGAGCAGGGCGCCAAGGATCTCACCATCGTCAACAACAATGCCGGCACCGGACGCACCGGGCTCGCGGGGCTGATGGATGCCGGGCGGGTCAGGAAGATCATCTGCTCGTTCCCGCGCAGCGCTGGCTCGGTGGTGTTTGAGGAGCTTTACAAGGAAGGCAAGATCGAGCTCGAGCTGGTGCCACAGGGCATCCTTTCCGAGCGCATGCGCTGTGCCGCGGCCGGGCTCGGCGGGTTCCTTTCGCCGGTCGGGGTCGGGACGCGTCTTGCCGAGGGTAAGGAAGAGCGCGAGATCGACGGCCGTCGCTATGTCCTCGAAAAACCGCTCCGCGGCGATGTCGCGCTGCTGAAGGCCGATCGCGGCGACCGCTGGGGTAACCTCATTTACAACAAGTCGGCGCGGAACTTTAACCCGACGATGGCCCAGGCCGCCGCGCTGTCGATCGTCCAAATCCGCCAGTTTTGCGAACTGGGCGAGATCGATCCCGAGCACATCATCACCCCCGGCATCTTTGTCGACCGCATGGTCGTGGTGCCGGTCTGAGGAGGAACCTATGCCGCTTAGCCGCAAACAGATCGCCTGGCGCGCCGCGCAGGACCTCGATGACGGGGTCTATGTCAATCTCGGCATCGGCCTGCCGACTCTCGTCGCCGACGTGCTGCCGGAAGGCCGCGAGATCGTGCTGCAGAGCGAGAACGGCGTCTTGGGCGTCGGCCCGGCGCCGGGCGCCAACGAAATCGATCTCGATCTGGTCAACGCCGGCAAGCAGCCGGTGACCCTCTTGACCGGCGGCAGTTACGTCCACCACACCGACTCGTTCCTGATGATCCGCGGCGGGCATCTCGATCTCGCCCTGCTGGGTGCCTTCGAGGTCGCCGAAAACGGCGATCTCGCCAACTGGACGACCGACGACCCGACCTTCCCTCCCGGGGTCGGCGGAGCGATGGATTTGGCGGTCGGCGCCAAAGAAATCCGCGTGCTGCTCGAGCACAACACGCGGTCCGGCGAGCCGCGGCTGCGCAAGCATTGCGAATACCCGCTGACGGCCGCCAAGGTGGTACGGCGCATTTACACCGACCTCGCCGTCATTGACGTCACCCAGGACGGTTTCGTCGTGCGCGAGATGGTCGAGGATATCGATTTCGACGCGCTGCAAGCCAAGACCGAAGCGACCTTGCACAAGGCGCCGGACTTGAAAGTACTGAAGGCTCCGGTGGTCTGAGACCGGGGCTTTACTGTCGTTCGAGGCATCCGACGGAGATGGGCGCCGCTATACCCTCCGCCGCGCTCGACTCGGTGGTGCATATCATCCAGGTCGCGCTTGCGCCGGTGTTTCTGTTGTCGGGGATCGCGGCGTTGCTCAACGTCTTCTCGACCCGGCTTGCGCGCGTCGCCGACCAGGTCGACGCGGCGGCCAAGGAGCTTGATAGCGCCGATGCCGATCATGCGGTCCTGCTCGCGAGACGCCTCCAGCATTTGCGCTGGCGCTCGCTGGCGCTTGATGCCGCGGTGGCTCTGGCCGCGGGCGGCGGCACGTTGACATGCGTGACGGTGCTGGCGCTGTTCTTGGGCGAGACTGGCGGCTTTATGATCGCCAGTACGCTCTTCATCAGCTTCGGGTTGGCGATCGCCTGCACCCTGGGCGCGATAGCCGCGTACACGGTCGAAATGCTGCTGGCGAGCCGGCATGTCCGCGCCGCGGTCGCCGCGGGGCAGCAGAAGGCCGAGCCGGAATGAGCAGGACTGCGATCCGCCTACGTCGCGAGAAAGCGATCGACGCCGTCGCCGCCGCGTTCGCGGGCGAGGGCGCCTTGTCCTTCGAGATAATGCAGATGGGCAAGGGCTTCGCCGAGCGCGAAACCCATCTGGTGGCGGTCGAGCAGGCGGCGGAACAGCACCGGCATCAGGTCGGCGGCGCTCATCGGCCGCGCACAGGCGGCGATCACTTCAGCGCAGCGCGCTTCATGGTGTCCCGCGAGCTCGTCGATCCGCTCGTGAACGCCGTAGAACGGTAGATTGTGCGACGGCAGCACGAGGATGTCGGGCGGCAACGCGGCACGTAGCTTCTTCAGCGAATTGAGGTAGCGCGCTAACGGGTCGCCATCGGGCTCATAGGTCTGCACGCTGATATTGGGCGAGATGCGCGGAAGGATCTGGTCGCCGGCAATCAGCACGCCGCTTTCAGCGCAATAGAGGCAGGCGTGCTCGGGCGCGTGACCCTCGCCGATGATGACCCGCCATTCGCGTCCGCCGATCTCGATCGCGCTGCCCTCGCCAATGCGATGGTAAGTGGTCGGGACCGACGGCACGCCGAGGCGATAGTTGCCCTGCCGCTCGGCGAAGACTTGGCTGGTCTCCTCGTCGAGGCCGGCGCGTAGCGCAAAGTCGCGCCGCAGGGTCTCCGAAGCATCGCCCCCCGTACCCAGCGCATGCATCCGCGCGTGCAGCCATTCCTTCTCGCTGATCCAGAGCGGCGCCTCCCAGGGCTCTGTCAGCCAGGAAGCAAGGCCGATATGGTCGGGGTGGTAATGGGTGACGATGACCCGTCGCACCGGACGGCCGCCTAGCGTCTCGGCGAAAATGCGCTCCCAGGCGTCGCGGGCCTCGTCGAGCGCGTAGCCGCAATCGACGATGGTCCAGCCCGGCCCGTCTTCCAGCAGCCACAGATTGATGTGGTTGAGCGCAAAGGGTAGGCGCATACGCAGCCAGTGAATGCCGGGCGCGATCTGCACAGTTTCTCCCGGCGCCGGCGGCGTCGCGACCGGGAATTGCAGGCTTCCGTCCATTCTTTTTCCTCGGCCGCGAATTGACCGCCAGGGTAGGAAGTGCAAGACAAGGCGACAAGCGTGAAGCCCGCCGGTCTGAATTGCGCGGGCAGGCAGAGTGGAGACGACCGCAAGATGCGTGATTTCAATGTACCGGGCCGCTCGACGGCGATGGCGGCCAACGGCATGGTCGCAACCTCGCAGCCGCGGGCAACGCTGGCCGGGCTTGACGTGCTGCGCGCAGGCGGAAACGCGGCCGACGCGGCGATCGCGGCGGTGGCGATGCAATGCGTCGTCGAGCCGGAGAGCACCGGGATCGGCGGCGATTGCTTTGTGCTGTATTCGAAGAAGGGCGCGCCGCCGCTCGCGTTGAGCGGCTCGGGGCGGGCGCCGGCCGCGGCGACGGTCGACTGGTATGCCGAGCGGCAAATCCGCGAGATCGCCGTACAGACCCCGCACGCGGTAACCGTGCCGGGCTGCATCGATGCCTGGTGCCTGTTGAACCGCGAGCACGGGACGAGGCCGCTCTCTGAACTGCTGGAGCCGGCAGCCAAGGCGGCCGAGGACGGCTATGTCGTCGCCCCGAGAGTGGCGTACGACTGGGCACGCAATGTCAGTAAATTGCAGGACCCGCACACGGCCAAGGTTATGCTGCGGGACGGCAAGGCGCCCAAAGCCGGTGACACGATGCGTAACCCGGCGCTGGCGAAGACCTTGCGCCGCATCGGGAAGGAGGGGCGAGAGGCGTTCTACGAAGGTGCGGTGGCGCGCGACATTGTCAATCGGCTCAAGGAACTGGGCGGCCTCCAAGAGGAGGCGGATTTCGCCGCGCAGCGCTCTGAGTGGGTCGAGCCGATCCACGCGCCTTATCGCGGCTACGATGTCTACGAAGTGCCCCCAAGCAACCAGGGCCTGACCGCGCTGATGATCCTCAGGACGCTGGAGGGCTATGCGCTTGGCGGCGAGTCGTTCAGCGAGGCCGATCGGCTGCACCTGATCGCCGAGGCGACCAAGGCCGCTTATTACGTGCGCGACAATTTCATCGGCGACCCTGAGTTCGTCGACAACAGGGTCGAGCGGTTCCTGTCGGACGAATATGCCGAGCGGACACGCCGCGAAATTCGGCTCGACAAGGCACTGCCGCCGCAGCACTGGGACGAGATCGAGCACAAGGACACGATCTACATGTGCGCCGTCGACCGCGACGGCAACGCGGTGTCGTTCATCAACTCTCTGTTCTCGGCGTTCGGCACCGGGATCATGGCGCCCGAAAGCGGAGTCATCCTGCACAATCGCGGCAGCGGCTTCCGCACAACCCCCGGCCACCCCAGCGCGATCGCGCCGAGGAAGCGCCCGTTCCACACGCTCATTCCGGGGATGCTGGTGAAGGATGGGCGCGCGGTGATGCCGTTCGGCGTCATGGGCGGTCAATACCAGGCGGTCGGGCACGCGACCTTCCTCCACTACCTGCTCGACCGCGGAAAGGACCCCCAGCAGGCTGCCGAGGGACCGCGCGTCTTCGCCTATCAGGGGGTGTTGCAGACCGAGCATTTCGTGCCGGAAGCCGTGCGCGCCGATCTGGCGAAGCGCGGCCACAAGATCGAGATGCTGGAGGTGCCGATCGGCGGCTGCCAGGCGATCTGGATGGATCACGAGCGCGGCGTGTTGATCGGCGGCTCCGAGCCGCGCAAGGACGGCATGGCGCTCGGGTATTGAGCCCCCTCGACGACCTTTCCGCTCCCGCCGGTGTTTGCGGCGTCGCCGAAATTGGCTTTGCGGTCCGTGACGGGACAACGCGGCTCAGTCATCTCTATGAGAGAAATCCGCTGCGCGTGCTGTTTCCGGCGCCTATGGCGGACGATTTGCCGGTGGCGGTCTTGGTGACGACCTCGGGCGGGCTGGTCGCCGGCGATCGGATCGACGTCACGACGACAGTAGGCGAGGAGGCGGCCGCACACATTACCGGTTCGGCGGCGGAGAAGATTTATGGTTCGACCGGCGCCACCACCGAAATTCGGCAGGTTTTGTCGCTCGAAGCCGGGGCCTGGCTCGAGTTCCTGCCGCCGGAGGCGATCCTATTCGATCGGGCGCGGCTGCGCCGGCACACGCGGGTCGAGTTGGCGGACGGCGCTGGCCTTCTCGGCGGCGGCATCGTCGTGTTTGGCCGGATCGCGATGGGCGAGCGGTTCGGCAGTGGGTTGTTGCACGAAGCCTGGGAGGTCTACCGCGACGGCGACCTTGTCTGGGGCGATGCGCTGCATATGGACGGCGACGTAGCGGCGACGATGGCCGACCCGGCCTGTTTCGCCGGCGCCGAGGCTTGTGCGACCTTGATCCTGGCGCCCCGGCAAGGCGGTGCGCGCGGCTTTGTCGACGCGGCGCGCGCGGTGCAGCAGCAATCGGCGGTGCAGGGGGTGCGAGCTCGCGTGACGGCGGTCAACGGTCTCCTGGTCGCACGCTGGCTGGGCGAGGCGGCGGCACTGCGGCGAGCCTATGCCGATCTTGCGTGCCGGCTGCGCCAGGCCGCGATGGGATTGCCGCCGCGCCTGCCCCGGCTTTGGCACGTTTGATGCCTAGGAAAAAGGCATGAACCTGACACCTCGCGAGAAGGACAAGCTGATCGTCGCGGTCGCGGCGATGGTCGCCGAGCGGCGGCTCAATCGCGGGGTCAAGCTCAACTACCCCGAGGCGGTCGCGCTCATCACTGATTATGTGCTCGAAGGCGCGCGCGACGGGAAGACGGTCGCCGAATTGATGCGCGATGGCGCGACGGTGTTGTCGCGCGCCCAGGTCATGGAGGGCGTCCCGGAGATGATCCACGAGATCCAGGTCGAGGCGACCTTCCCCGACGGCACCAAGCTCGTCACCGTGCACGAGCCGATCAGATGATCCCCGGCGAACTCTTTGTCGCCGTTGGTGACATCGAATTGAACGCCGAGCGGCCGACAGTGACGCTGACCGTCGCTAATACCGGCGACCGGCCGATCCAGGTCGGCTCGCACTATCATTTCTTCGAGACCAATGCGGCGCTCGCCTTCGACCGCGACAAGGCGCGCGGGTTCCGGCTCGACATCCCGGCCGGCACCGCGACCCGCTTCGAGCCGGGACAGACCCGCGAAGCACGGCTTGTCGCGTACGCTGGAGCGCGACGCGTCGTCGGCTTCAACGGCCGGGTCAACGGAAGCCTTTGATGGCGAACACAATTGCCCGCGGCGCCTATGCCGCGATGTTTGGCCCGACCACCGGCGACCGGCTGCGGCTCGCCGATACCGAGCTTGTCATCGAGATCGAAAGCGACCGCACGATCTACGGCGAGGAGGTCAAGTTCGGCGGCGGCAAGGTAATCCGCGACGGCATGGGGCAGGGGCAGAGGAGCCGGGCCGAGGGCGCGGTCGATACCGTCATCACTAACGCCGTGATCCTCGACCATTGGGGCATCGTCAAAGCCGATATCGCCATCAAGGACGGACGCATCGCCGGGATCGGCAAGGCGGGTAACCCCGATATCCAGCCAGGGGTCGACATCGTCATCGGCCCGGGCACCGAGATCATCGCAGGTGAAGGGAAAATAATCACCGCGGGCGGTATCGACTCGCACATCCACATGATCTGCCCGCAGCAGGCCGAGGATGCGCTCTACAGCGGCGTCACGACCATGCTAGGGGGCGGCACCGGGCCAGCGGCGGGCACGTCGGCGACGACCTGCACGCCCGGGCCCTGGCACCTCGCGCGCATGATCCAAGCGGCCGAGGGTATCCCGGTCAATCTCGGCTTCTTTGGTAAGGGCAACGCCTCCGACCCGCGGGCGCTGGTCGAAATGGTCGAGGCCGGCGCTTGCGGCCTCAAGCTGCACGAGGACTGGGGCACCACGCCGGCGGCGATCGATTGCTGCCTGTCGGTCGCCGAGCAGCTCGACATCGCGGTGGCGATCCACACCGACACGCTCAACGAAAGCGGCTTTGTCGAGGACACGATCGCCGCCTTCAAGGGCCGCAACATCCACGCCTTCCACACCGAGGGCGCCGGCGGCGGCCATGCGCCCGACATCATCAAGGTATGCGGCTTGCCGAACGTGCTGCCGTCCTCGACCAATCCGACGCGGCCCTACACGGTCAACACCATCGACGAGCATCTCGACATGCTGATGGTGTGCCACCACCTCGACCCGCGCATCCCCGAAGATGTCGCGTTCGCCGAAAGCCGCATCCGCCGCGAGACAATCGCCGCCGAGGACATCCTCCACGACCTCGGCGCGTTCAGCATGATGTCGTCCGACAGCCAGGCGATGGGGCGCTGCGGCGAGGTGCTGATCCGCACCTGGCAGACCGCCGATAAGATGAAGCGCCAGCGCGGCAAGCTGCCCCAGGACAGCGAGCGCAACGACAATTTCCGGGTCAAGCGCTACCTGGCCAAATACACGATCAACCCGGCGCTGACCCATGGTCTGGCCGAGCACATCGGCTCGGTCGAGGTCGGGAAGCTGGCCGATCTGGTGCTGTGGTCGCCGGCGTTTTTCGGGGTGAAGCCCGATGCGGTGCTGCGCGGCGGGATAATCGCGGCGGCGCTGATGGGCGACCCCAACGCCTCGATCCCGACGCCGCAGCCGGTGCATTATCGCCCGATGTATGGCGCGTTCGGCAAGGCGCTGACCGCGACCGCGGTGACCTTTCTGCCGACCGTCGCGATCGAGAAGGGGCTGCCGGCGCAACTCGGCATCGAGCGTATGGTGTTGCCGGCGCGCGGCATCCGAGCGATCGACAAGAGCCGCATGGTGCACAACAACGCGACGCCCCACGTTGAGGTCGACCCAGAGACTTACGAGGTGCGCGCCGACGGCGTCCATCTGACCTGCGAGCCGGCAAGCGTGCTGCCGATGGCGCAGCGCTATTTCCTGTACTGATCGATGCGCCGGGCGATCGCGGTTCATAAGGGGGGACATTGGCCGGAAGAGGCGGCGATCGACCGCGTCACCCTGGCTTTTGTAGACCGGCATCGACGGCGGCTGCGTCTGGTGGCCGATAGCGGGACGCCGTTCATGCTCGATTTGGCGCGGGTGCAGCATCTCGCCGATGGCGACGGGCTTGAGCTCGACGATGGCGGCTATGTCCGGGTCTGCTCCGCGCCTGAGCGGGTGCTGGAGATTGAGGCCGACGGGCCCGCCGAGCTGCTGCGCCTCGCCTGGCATCTCGGCAACCGGCATCTGCCGGTGCAGGCGCTGGAGGGCAGGCTGCGCATCCGCGACGACCATGTCATCGCACAGATGGTGGAGGGGCTTGGCGGGCGTATCACCCGGCTCAGCGCGCCGTTCGATCCCGAAACCGGCGCCTATGCCGGCACCGAGCTCGGTCATGAGCACTGACGGTCTCTATCGCCTGTTGGCCTGGGTCTCGGCGGCGTTCCCGACCGGTGGGTTCAGCTATTCGCACGGGCTCGAAGCCGCCGCGGCCGATGGCGCGGTGCATGACCGGGAGAGTTTAGAGCGCTGGATCGTGGCGGTGGTGGCCAAGGGCAGCGGCCGGGTCGACGCGGACATTCTGCGCGATGCCTGGCGAGCGGCGGCCGCTGGCGACGAAGCGGCGCTCGCCGAGGCCAACCGGCGCGGCTGCGCCTATCGCGCGAGCGCGGAATTAGCCTTGGAATCCAGCCAGCAGGGCTCCGCCTTTGTCGCCGCCTATGAGGCGGCTTGGGCCAAGTCGATGGGATTGGCCCGATCCGCTCACGAAATATGCCACGCGGCTGCGTTCGGCGCCGCGACGGCGCGGGCAGGGATCGGCTTGAGCGAGGCGCTGACCGGTTATCTGCATGCGTTTGGTGCGAACCTGATGTCGGCGGGGCTGCGGCTTGGGCTTATTGGGCAGAACGACGGGCAGCGCATCCTCGCGGCGCTGGAGCTGGTGGTCGCCGGCGCGGTCGTGGCATCGCTGGCCCGCGGGCCTGAGGATTTCGGCGCGGCGACCTTCGCCGCCGACCTCGCCTCGATGGCACATGAGACGCAATATTCGCGGCTGTTCCGCTCATGAGCGCCGTTAGGGGCCCGCTGCGCGTCGGTATCGGCGGGCCGGTGGGCTCGGGCAAAACCGCGCTGATGGATCATCTGTGCAAGCACATGCGCGACCGCTTCGAGATCGTCGCGATCACCAACGACATCTATACCCGCGAGGACGCCGAGTTCCTGACCCGCAGCGGCGCGCTGCCACCCGAACGCATCCGCGGCGTCGAAACCGGCGGCTGTCCGCATACCGCGATCCGCGAGGACGCGTCGATCAACCTCGCCGCGGTCGACGAACTGAATCGGCTGTTCCCGGGCCTCGACGTGATCCTCATCGAGTCGGGCGGCGACAATCTCGCCGCGACCTTCTCGCCGGAACTGGCCGACCTGACGATCTATGTCATCGATGTCGCGGCCGGCGACAAGATCCCGCGCAAAGGCGGCCCGGGCATCACGCGCTCCGATCTCCTGGTCATCAACAAGATCGACCTCGCACCGCTGGTCGGCGCCAGCCTCGAGGTGATGGATCGAGACGCCCGGAAGATGCGCGGCGAGCGCCCATTCGTCTTCACCAATCTGAAGACCGGCGAGGGGGTCGCGCGTATCGTCGATTTCGTCGTCACGCAAGGCGGCTTGTAGCGACCCAACGAAAAACGCCCCCGGATTTCCGGGGGCGTTTCCATTCGGCTAGAGCAGTTAGAGCATTTTCAGAATGAGCCGCCATATCCAGCGGCTCGGAGATAGTTGGCGCATTCGTCCGGGGTGAACTGGTCGAGCAGGTCACCGATGCGTCGCCAGAGCCC
>Ga0209517_10003771_pt1 | contig 20311 bp, 17 predicted proteins | sample PeaSoiMetSII2010_FD_187695 | JGI IMG/M metagenome (GOLD analysis project Ga0209517, IMG submission 187695) | Peat soil microbial communities from Weissenstadt, Germany - SII-2010 (SPAdes) (version 2) | ecosystem: Environmental > Terrestrial > Soil > Wetlands > Peat | place: Germany...
CCGATCTGTATGGACAAGCGTTCCCAGCACGCTGCGGTCGGCGGTTTGGAAATCCCGGTTCAGCTCCTCGGGCGAAAGCAGCGATGCGGCTGCCACCAGCTTTTGGCTGGCCCAGGCGGTGTAATCGATGTGGGTGCGCAAGGCATCGGCGGATACGGACATAGTCCGATTATGGCCGGTTTTCAGGGTGCCGGCTCCACGTGGACCAGCACGTCCGCCACCCAATCCAGTTTCGCCAGGATGCGGGTACGAACGTCGTGCGCGATCTCGTGCGACTGCCGCACGGTGAGATCGGGGTCCACCTCCAGGTGCAGGTCCACGTGATATTTCAGCCCCGTCTTGCGCGCATAGCATTTCTCCACCCCGCGCGCGCCCGGCACGGTGGCCGCCACCGCGCGAATCTGGTTCATGAGACGCGGGTCCGGCATCGTGTCCATCAGTTGCAGCGCGGTATGGCGCGCCACGCGCACGCCCACCAGCACCACCATCAGGCCCACGGCAAAGCCCCCGTAGCGGTCCGCGTCAAGAAAGCGGTTCGCATCCCACAGCGTCAGCCCCACCGCGATCAGCGCGGCGGTGGCCGACAATGTGTCCATCGCGTCGTTCCATGCGTCGGCGATCAATGCGTCGCTCTGGAGCCTGCGGCCGTAGCGGAACTTGGAGATGGCGAGCCCGCTCTTGGCGATCAGCGAGAGCACCAAGGGCCAGACCACGAACGATGCCAGCGGCAATTGCGGCTGGCCCAGACGTTCGACCGAGATGTAAGAGATCAGCGTACCGCCCGCCGTCAGGGCCAGCCCGATCAGCAGCCCCGTGAGAATCTCCGCGCGGCCGTGTCCATACGGATGTTCGGCGTCCGCCGGCAAGGCCGCCAGCGTGAGGCCGAGAAACACCAGCCCCGACGCCAGAACGTCGCTCGCCGATTCCAGCCCGTCGGCGAACACTGCGGTGGAATGACCCGCGAGGCCGGCCGTGATCTTGATCGCGGCGAGCGTTCCGCTCACCGCCATCCCGGCAGCCGCCACGCGTTGCCCGATGTGCATTGGTCCTCAGGGTGGTGCAAGGCTCACGCCCGCGCGGGATCCATCTTCTCCGTGTCGACGCCCAACTCCACGAACGCCTGTTTGGCCTTCTTCGGATCGAACTGGCCGTCGCGCGACAGCCGCGACAGCGCCGCGGCCGCGATGGACTCGGCGTTCACCTCGAAGTGCCGGCGCAGATACTCGCGGTTGTCGCTCCGCCCGAAGCCATCCGTCCCCAGCGTCTCCATGCGCCCCGGCAGCCACGGCGCGATCTGGTCGGCCACTACCTTCATGTAGTCGGTCGCCGCCACAATCGGCCCTTCGGCGCCCTGCAACGCCTGCACGACGTACGGCATCCGGGCCGGCGAATCCGGATGCAGCCGGTTCCAACGCTCCGCCTCGAGCGCCTCGCGCCGCAGTTCGTTGTAGCTGGTCACGCTCCACACATCCGCCGCAACTCCATACCGGTCCGCCAGGATCTGCTGCCCGCGCAACGCTTCGTTGAGAATCGGGCCGCTGCCGAACAGTTGTACCGCCGCCTTGCCCTTCGCCGTCTTAAAGCGATACAGGCCCTTGAGCACTTCCTCCGGATTGAGGCCCTGGGGCATCTCCGGCATCGGGTAGTTCTCGTTGTACAGCGTGAGATAGTAGAAGCGGTCCTCCAGCTCCTGATACATGCGCCGGATGCCGTCCTGCACGATGATGGCGATTTCGTACGCGAATGCCGGATCGTAAGCCGCGCAGGTGGGTACGGTGCTCGCCAGCACCAGGCTGTGGCCGTCCTGGTGCTGCAGCCCTTCGCCGGCCAACGTTGTGCGCCCCGCCGTGCCGCCGCACAGAAAACCTTTGCCGCGCGCGTCCGCGAATGCCCAAATCAAATCCCCCACCCGCTGGAAGCCGAACATGGAGTAGTAAATGAAGAACGGGATCATACGCACGCCGTAGTTCACGTAAGCCGTGCCGGCGGCGGCGAACGAAGCCATGGAGCCGGCTTCGGTGATGCCCTCCTCGAGGATCTGCCCGTCCTTCGATTCCTTGTAGTACAGGAACATCTCCGCGTCGTGCGGCTTGTAGAGCTGTCCCTGGCTGGCATAGATTCCGAACTGGCGGAACAGCGACTCCATGCCGAACGTGCGCGCCTCGTCGGGGATGATCGGCACCACGCGCTTGCCCAGTTGCGGGTGCTTCATCAGCATGGTCAGCACACGGACGAACGCCATGGTGCTGGAAACCTCGCGCCCCGCCGAGCCTTCGAGCGACTCCTTGAGGTAATCGAGCGGAGGAGCTTCGATGTGGTCGCCCGGCGAGCGGCGGTGCGGCATGTATCCGCCGAGCACGCGCCGGCGCTCGTGCAGGTAGGCCATCTCGGGGCTGTCCGTGGGCGGCCGGTAGAATGCGGCGTTGCGCGCCGCTTCCTCGGGAATGGGGATTTCGAAACGCGAGCGGAAATGCGCAATCTCCTGCTCGTTGAGCTTCTTCTGCTGGTGCGTGATGTTGCGGCCCTCGCCGGCTTCGCCCAGCCCGTAGCCCTTGATGGTGTGGGCCAGGATCACGGTCGGCTGGTCCTTGGACTCGACCGCAGCCTTGTATGCGTTGTAAACCTTGCGCGGGTCGTGGCCGCCGCGCCGCAGATGAAACAGCTCGTCATCGCTCAAGTGCGAGACCAGGTCGAGCAGCTCCGGATACTTGCCGAAAAGGTGCTGGCGGACAAACGCGCCGTCCTTGGTGACAAAGCTCTGGAACTCGCCATCCACGATCTCGCCCATGCGCCGTTGCAGCAGCCCGGTGTGATCGCGAGCCAGCAGGGTGTCCCAATCGGAGCCCCAGATCACCTTGATCACGTTCCAGCCCGCGCCGCGGAAGGCCGCTTCCAGCTCCTGAATCACCTTGCCGTTGCCGCGCACCGGTCCGTCCAGCCGCTGCAGATTGCAGTTGATCACGAAAATAAGGTTGTCGAGCTTCTCGCGCGAGGCCAGCGTCAGCGAACCCATGGATTCCGGCTCGTCCATTTCGCCGTCACCGAGGTAGGCCCAGATGTGCCGCTCCGTCGGAGGAAGCAGGCCGCGGTTCTCCAGGTACCGCATGAAGCGCGCCTGGTAGATGGCGTTGATCGGCCCCAGCCCCATGGAGACAGTGGGGAAGCTCCAGAAGTCCGGCATCAGCCACGGGTGCGGGTAGGACGACAGGCCCGGCTCGACGCGCAGCTCGTGGCGGAAATTCTTCAGGTGCTCTTCGTTCAGGCGGCCTTCCAGAAACGCGCGCGCATAAACTCCCGGCGAAGCATGGCCCTGAAAGTAGATCAGGTCGCCGGGCTGCTCGCCGTATCGCGCATGGAAGAAATGATTGAACCCCACCTCCAGCAGCGTGGCCAGCGAGGCATAAGTGGAAATGTGGCCGCCGATGCCGTGGTCGTATTTGTTCTGCCGGACCACCATGGCCATGGCGTTCCACCGCAACAGGCTCTTGATGCGGCGCTCGATGGCGCGATCGCCCGGATACGGAACTTCTTCTTCGGGCCGAATGGTGTTGATGTACGGCGTATTGAGGTGAATGGGCAGCTCGGCGCCGTTGGCCCGCGCGCGCTCTCCCAAACGTTCCAGGAGGTAGGCGGCGCGATCCGGTCCCGCTTCGTCGATAATCTGATCGAGCGCCTCCACCCACTCCGCAGTTTCCCGTGGATCCAGGTCCACAACCCTCTCGTTCAATTTCTGGTGCATTTATACTTTTATTATAAGGGACAGCCATAGATGCTCACGCGACGCACCCTGCTTGCCGCCATGCCCGCCGCCTTCGTTCGTGCCGCGTCCACTCCGGCTCCCTACGGCGCCGTTCCCAGCGAGCGCCAACTCCACTGGCACGAGATGGAAACCACCGCCTTCCTGCACTTCACCGTCAATACCTTCACCGACAAGGAATGGGGCTACGGTGACGAAGACCCCAGCGTCTTCAATCCCGCCGCCTTCGACCCCGATGCCATCGTCAGCGCGCTGGCCGCGGCCGGCATGCGCGGCGTAATCCTCACCTGCAAGCACCACGACGGCTTCTGTCTCTGGCCCACCGCAACCACGGAACACTCGGTGCGCGCCAGTTCGTGGCGAGGGGGCAAAGGCGACGTGGTCCGTGACCTCTCGGAAGCCGCGCGCCGGCATAACCTCAAGTTCGGCGTGTATCTTTCGCCCTGGGACCGCAACAGCCCGCGTTACGGAACGCCCGAATACGTGGCAATGTATCGCGCGCAGCTTACCGAGCTGCTCACCCGCTACGGCCCGATCTTCGAGGTCTGGCACGACGGCGCGAACGGCGGCGACGGCTTCTACGGCGGCGCGCGCGAAAAGCGCACCATCGACAAGCGCACCTATTACGACTGGCCCAAGACCTGGGACCTGGTGCGCAAGCTACAACCAGACGCCGTGATCTTCAGCGACGTGGGGCCCGACGTCCGCTGGGTGGGCAACGAACGCGGCATCGCCGGAGATCCCTGCTGGGCAACTTATGATCCCGTGGGCGCCGATGGCGGCCCGGCGTCTCCCGGCGATGTTCGCTCGAAAGACTCGCCCACCGGCTCCCGGCACGGCTCGAAGTGGCTGCCCGCCGAGTGCGATGTCTCGATCCGTCCCGGCTGGTTCTGGCATGAGAAGGAGAACGCGCGGGTCAAGACGCCCGCGCAGTTGATCGACCTGTATTACCAGTCGGTGGGCCGCGGCGCGAATCTGCTGCTGAATGTCCCGCCGAATCGCGACGGCTTGCTGAGTGCGGAGGATGTGGCGTCGCTCAAGGCGTTCGGCAACTACCGCCGCTTGACGTTTGCGAAAAGTGTGGCGGCCGCGGCCAAGGGCCGTCCAACAGCCGTGGAGCTGAAGCATCCGGTCACTTTCAACGTGATCCGTCTCTGCGAGGATATTCGTTACGGCCAGCGGATCGACGCCGTTGCTATCGACCGCTGGAGCTCCGGCGCCTGGGAGCAGATTGCCTCCGCCACGAGCATTGGCCCGCGCCGCTTGATTCGCCTGGATCGTCCCGTCACCGCGGCCCGCTTGCGGGTGCGCGTGACCGAGTCATCCGCCACGCCGATGCTCAGCGAGTTTGCGGTGTTTGCGGAAGCTTAGGGCATGGGTTCAGAAGGCGTCGACACGAGTGTCGACGCGGCACGCAGGAGTGCGTGCGCCACGATTGGGTATCAGTGCGGATACCCCGCATTAATGAACTCGTCCACGTCTTTGTGCAGCTTCTCGCGCGCCTTCTTGTCGATGTACATCATGTGGCCCGCTTCGTAATAGGCGAAGCTGATGTTTTTGCGCATCGAAGGCTCCAGGCTCATGTGCGACACGGTCTGCTCGATCCCGTTGAACGGCGTCGCGAGATCGTAATACCCGCAGGCCACCAGCACCTTCAAGTTGGACTGCTCCGTCATCGCCGAGCGCAACGATTCGGCCACCGCACCGGGCTGTCCCTGGTCCCAGGGCCGGACATTGGCGGAAATCTGGTAATACAGGTCGGTGTTCCACTTCAGCTCGCGGCGCGCGTAGTCCTGAAACATGGCGGAGTATGCGCCTTCGTACGAAGCCTCGCTCGAATCGTATTCGTTGCGCTCGCCCGCCGCGTCCACGTCCATTCCGGTAAAGCGCGCGTCCAGGCGGCCGACGGTCTGGCGCTTGTCCCGCAGCAGTTCCTTGAACCAGCGCTGCGGGCTGATGCGAAGGTTGGTCTCCTGGATGTACTTCTCCGAGAGCCCCGTGAAGCGCGCGAGATCCTTGACCACCTTGGCATATTCCGCCTTGGACAACTCGTCGCCCTTCTCAAGCGCCGAGGCATATTCGCCGTGTGCAAACTGCCGCGCCGCCTGCGCCACCGATTCGACGTTCTCCTTCTGCAGGTCGGGCGGCAGCAGCTTGTGATACCACGCCGAGGTGATAAAGGTCGGCAGGAAAAACTTGGAGCGGTCGTCGGCGCCCCAGTTTCCAAAGGCCACGGTAGAGACCAGCACAATCCCGTTGAGGTAGATCTGGTGGCGATGCTGGAGCACCGAAGCCATCTGCGCCGAACGGGTGGTGCCATAGCTTTCGCCGATCAGATACTTGGGCGACGCCCAGCGGTCGTTGCGCGTCAGGTACTGGTAAATGAAATCGGAGAACCACGTGGCGTCCTGCACGGTGCCATAGAACTGTGCCGGATTTTCACCCGGCGCGGGACGGCTGTAGCCCGTCGAGATGGCGTCCACGAAGACCAGATCGCTGGCGTCGAGAAACGAATCTCCGTTCTCCACGATGGTGTAAGGCGCCGGCATGCCGTGGCCGTCATCGGTCAGCAGGATGCGCTTCGGCCCCAGCCCCATGTGGGTAAACAGCGACCCCGAGCCCGGACCACCGTTGTACACGATCGAGATGGGCCGCTTGGAAACATCCGCCACGCCGTCCCTGGTGTAGGACACGAAGAAGAAGCTGGCCTTGGGGACACCGTCATCGGACTTGATCAGATAGTTGGCGGCGGTGGCCGTGTAGTCGATCTGCTGCCCGCCGATCCGCGCCGTGTGATGCGTTACCGACGACTTCTCCTCCGGCACCGGACCGCGGCGCGCTTCCTGTGGTGGCGGGGTGTCCGCGGTTGCCCCGCGGCGGCCCTGTGCCGCAGCGAGCGAAGCCGCGAGCAGGAACGCGAGCCCACCTGAGATCATGCGATTCATTCTGGTTCTCCTTTGGGGATCATACTACAATAACCGCACCCCGCTCCCTCACGGTCGCGGCTTTGTTGGTAGACAATATCCTGAGGAGAATTCAAACCATGATCCCATTCGAACGCGCCATCGATCGCCGCCGATTTCTCTATTGGGCCGCCTCGGCTGCGGCGCTGGCGGGCACGCGCCGTGCGCATGCGGCCGACCCTGCCGACCTGAAAGCGATTCAAACCGAGATCGAGAAGCATCACGACGAATCCGTGCGCCGGCTGCAAACCTGGATCCGCCAGCCGTCGATCGCCGCGGAGAATCGCGGCATGACCGAGGGTTGCGACCTGATGATGCGGATGCTGCGCGAAGCCGGCTTCGATCATGTGACCAAGGTCCCGACCGATGGACATCCGGGAGTTTTCGCTATGCTCGACTCCGGCGCCCCGCGAACCTTCGGGCTGTACTTCATGTACGACGTGAAACAGGCCGACCCCGCCGAATGGTCCTCGCCGCCGTTCGAGGCCGCGCTGGTGGATAAGCCGGGCCTCGGCAAGGTTCTGATGGGCCGCGGCGCGGTCAATCAGAAAGGGCCGGAGGCCACGCTGCTCGCCGCCTTTCACGCGTTCCGGGCCGCGGGGCGTAAGGTCCCGGTCAACCTGGTATTCGTGGCCGAAGGCGAGGAGGAGATCGGCTCGCCGCATTTCCCCCAAGTGGTGCGACGGCCCGATATTCTCGCGGCTCTGCGGGAATGCGCCGGCGTGTACATGCCCATGCCGATGCAATCGCTCGACGGCACCGTGACGATCAACCTGGGCGCCAAGGGCGTAGTGGAATTGGAGCTGGTCTCGAGCGGCGAACGGTGGCATCGCGGACCCAAGCAGGACCTGCACTCCAGCAACGAAGCCCGCGTGGACAGCCCCGCGTGGCACCTGGTGCAGGCGTTGGCGACGCTGGTCGGCCCCGACGGCCACACTCCCGCGATCGAAGGGTACTCCGACCGGGCGCGCCCGTTGTCGGCCGAAGAGAAGGCGCTGATTCGCGAAGCGGCACGGCGCCAGAGTGAGGACGTAGCCAAGCGGCAAATGGGAGTCGAGCATTGGGTGCACGATGTGGATTGGCTGGAATCGCTGGAACTGCTGGCCGGCCGGCCCACGGTGAACATCGAAGGACTGGTGGGCGGATACACCGGACCCGGCGGCAAGACCATCCTGCCGCATCGCGCGGTGGCGAAGCTCGATCTGCGGCTGGTGCCGGACATGACGGCGGCCGGCGCGCTGGCGGCACTCAAGCAACACCTCGCCAAACACGGCTTCGGCGACATCGAAGTGAATATGACCGGCGGCTACGATCCCACCACGACGCCGGCAAACTCCGCGCTCATCCAGGCGCAGGCAGCGGTCTATCGGAAGAACGGACTCGATCCGATCTTCTGGCCGCGCCTGGCCGGCTCATGGCCCGGATATGTGTTTACGGGCGAGCCGTTGAAGCTGCCCGCCGGCCATTTCGGACTGGGCCATGGCAGCGGCGCGCACGCTCCGGACGAATACTACGTGATCCAGTCGGCGAATCCGAAAGTTCAGGGCATGGATGGCGCAGTGAGATCGCAGGTCGAGTACTTATACGAGTTGGCGGTAGCAAGGGTTTAGGGGCGGGCGCCGGCGTCCACGATTTAGAGGTAAAGCGACACGATATCCTTGCCGGCTTCGCGGGCGTAGCAGAGCGCATCGCACAATTCATATAACCATGAGTCCTCATCCGAGTCGCCGGTTGTAGGCGGGTCCTCCATATCGATGTTGCGGGTGATCTCACGGATTTCTTCAATGGTCAGACCGCCCCACGACGGGTAGTCTTCATGCTGGATACCGAACAACGGGCGTGACATCAGATTGAATAGATCGACAGAGGTACCGAGGGCCTCCGGAGCATCCTTTGCCAGAAACTCTTCGCGGAACGAGCGGCCGGTCATGCTGCTGTGCCGCAGTTCGCCGATGAATTCGCCTTTAACCCGCACAACGGCCACGAATGCCAATGCCATGGCATCGGAGACCTCGGGGGCGGACTCCTGCTTGGGATCGCAGCCGTGGGCGGCAAGGACCTTGCCGCTATTGCCGATGAGGAGGTCCTGGAGTCTGGCGTCCCATTCGGCGCGGAAGTCCGGATCGTCCTGAAAGTGGAGGACCGCTCCCTGGCCGGTGCGGACCTCCTGCAGCAAGGCGGCGTCTCCCGAAGCGAATGTCCGGCCGAGGTCTTTGCAGTCCAGGTTGTACAGCTCGATTGAGTAACCCATGCTATTTCTCAAGCAGGCTTGCCGGCACGTACACCGATTCGGAGATCGCCAGGCCTGCGGCTTTGGCCAAGCGCGCGAGGCCGAGTGCCCTCAGGTCCAGCAGCCCTTCGGGAAACTGCTGGTAGTCGGGACGCGAGTAGGTTTTCGCATAGCTCTTCTCCCGCGCCGCCGCAGCTTTATTCCACGCCGTCTGATCGTTTCGCACGATGGCGCCGGCCATCTGGATCAGGTCGCCGAACTCGGCTTTCTGGAACCGGTTCATTTTCGCCGGCGCGGCAACAGCCTTCTCCAGGCGTTCCGCGGCCTCCCGTGTGCGGCCCCCGGCCAAGTCCGCGGCCGCTTCCGCCAGCAGATATCCGGCTTCCGGGGCGTCCTCCTCCGGATTCGTAAACCGTTTTCTGGCGAATCCGCTCAGCGTTTTCACCAATGCGTCATCTTCAACGATCAACCCGACAGCCAGGAGCAGAAGGAATTGGTAAGGCGACAGCCGGAGCCCGAACTCCAGTGCTTTCGCGGCATGCCGCGCAGCGTTGCGCAAATGACCAAGAGCGGCGGCCGGCGGGTTTCCGAATCCATAGGAGATAGAGGCCAGGTCGATCGAATCTTCAGCCCCCAGTTCCATCCAGAGTTCGTTTTTCGCCTCGAGGTTTTGCTTCATCGCCGCCATGATTTTGGCGTAACGGTTCGTCCGGCGCTGCTCAATGTCGCGCATGTCTTCGAGATCCGGCTGATGAGGATAAGTTTTCATGCGTATCGTCCTTCCGATGCCCGCGTCATTTGCGCCTCGCCTCCTTGACCAGTGTCGGTTTCTTACTGGGATCGTCGGTGGTGCTCGCCGTAATCATCGTAACCGTCTTGCCGGCATGCGCGAGCGCAATTTCGTCACCGGTGTCCCTGCGCCGCTTCTTCTCGTCGTCCACGCGTTGTTTCTGGGCCGCATCGCTTTCTCCAGGGAGCCGCTTTTGCGATTTCAGGTTGCTGTTCGACATCAACTTCGCTTCTTTTTTCAGGTTGGTGAGGGTCCCCTGGTTTCCTTTAAGTTGTGAAGAACCGCCCTTCGCTTCGCCGACAAACGTTTCATTGGTCGGGTTGGGAGGCTGATCGTCTTTCACCATCACGTTTACGACGTGCGGTCCGTGAAAGACCTGGAACTGCGTATCCGGGATATCTTTGTTCAGCTTCTGGCGGATGAGAAACTTGCAGCCCTCGATGCCGAGCTGCTCCGTGAGGAACTTCATCAGCAGCTTTTTGTCTGTCTTTTTCTTGAACTGCGACTTAGGTATCTTATCGATCTCCTCCAGCATCTTCATATAAGCTGATGCTCTTGTGGACGGCCACGAGAGGGCGGGTTGCGCGAAGACGGCTTCGCCCGCGATGGGGTCGAGCGACCGCAGAATGCATTCCTGTATTGCGATGTCAGGCTTCCGCGCGTTCATCATGGAGAGGGCGAGTTGTGCCGCCTGCTGCGCCCTCTGTTGAGCGGTGACCAGTGGAGCGGCCATGAGTTACCACCCCGCGGGATCGTAGCCGAGCTCGGCGCGTTCCCAATCGTCCGAAGTGGCCGCAGCCAGCAGCAGGTTGAGACGCGCGTCAGATATATCGAGACTCGCCTGGCGCACCGCCTGCGCCACCGGCGTCCGATCGAAGTTCGGCGCCACCTCAAACATGATCGCGACGAACCCGGTGATGGTCGATTCCCAGGTGAGTCCGAACGCACGGGCGCGCGCGACGCCACGGCGAACCAGATCCTTCAACGTCAGTTCAGAAAGATTCTCAAGCTGCTGTATTTCGCCGGGCAGCTTGACGGTCGCTTGACCGTGATGCTCCCGGAGATGCTGCACGAGGCGATCGACGAATCGTTCTTCAGCGGCCCGTTCAAATGCCCGCATCTGCTCGACGCGGATCCTCATCATGAGGGAGGGTACTCCTGGCTCACGATTATATGCGATTGCGGGGGGCCGGTAAAGGCGGGTATGAGGAACATGGCGCCCGAACCGGTGAGCGTTCGCAAACTGGCCCGTTCCACTGGCGATCTGGGCCGTTGCCAGCCACCTGGCCTGATTGACCGCCACGCCCGTGGCCGTCTGGACCAAGACAGAAGCTTCCCCAACTGGGCGTATAATTGATTCGGATTTCCCGGTGCACCGCCCAACATGACCATCTTTGGAACAGGACGAACCGAATTCCGCTTCTTCTGGTGGTGGGAAGTGATCGCTTTCGGAAGCATCCAGGCCGCCCGCGCCGCCGTCAACCTTCACCGCCAGGATCCCCGGATTATGGCCCGTTTTCGAGCCCTGCTCTGCACGTCCGGCGGATTGTCGAAGCCCGAGGACGAGGTGGCGGAGGAAATCGCCGACCTGTTGTCCAAGGGCGATCTGGTCACCGAGCGCTGGCCGTTTCATCCCTACTGGCGGCGCCAGGATGCGTTCGGGGAACGAAACTACGCCCGCCAGTTCTTGAGCGAATTTGGGCGGAATCCCATGGCTATGGACGGATTCCGGGCGCGGTTCTGCAAGAGGAATGCGGACAACGCGCTGTGCAGTCTGACGGACGCCGAAGTCATCGCCGGCATGGCGGAACTGCTGAAGTCGGGGGACCTTCTGGTCGGCTGGTACGGGCCGCCGTCCGGGGCCTTCGGACAGGACCAGAGTGCTTCCGCGAGCCAAGACGATTCACAAGCGGAGCCGGCGCCACGGTCGACGTCATCGCCAGTCGAGGAGCAAGAAGAACCGACCTTCGCCAACCATGACGGCGCCACCCAGGCCGCGACGCTACAGCAGGCCGCCGCTAACGGCGCGCCGTTTTGCGAGGTGTGCTCCCAAGGCGGGTAGCCATTTATGCCCCACCCCTACCTGGAGCCAATCCGCAAACGGCTGTGGCCCAACGAGACCGGCCGCGACGTTTGGACCATCCTGGATGGAGCGCGGGAGAGGCGCATCTACGGGCACATCGTGGACACCTACCTGGAATCCAGTTGTCTCTATAGCGGCCCGCTTCCACCCGCGCTGGAAGTGGCCGCGCCTTATCTGGTCCAACTGGAATACGATGACCGGCTCACCCGGCGGGTCATCGAAGAGGGATGGGGCCGCAGTTGGGGTGTTTTTCTAAAATCCCCCACGTCCCTGAGGCAATTGCGGCGGCACCTGCGAGGGTTCCTGGTGGTTCTCGACCCTCACGGCAAACGCCTGGTTTTCCGGTATTACGATCCGCGGGTGCTGCGCATCTACCTGCCCACCTGCACCGCGGACGAACTGCGGACCGTGTTTGGGCCCATCGAGACCTTTTGGACCGAAGGCCAGGACGCGGCGACCTTGCTGGAGTTCAGCTTCGACGGCCGAAAGCTGGTTCAGAAGACCGTCCCCCTGGGCGATGTCGGCGGACTCGGGGCGGCTTAGTGCGCGGTTTCGCAATACGGCCGCGTATCTCGTGAAGACCGCTCCCTGAAAAGCTGCAAAAATCGGTTGGCGGGCGAAAGCGCCTGCCGGAAGATGCGGCAGTATCAGGTCTGATTCGTACGATAATCGGACACTGTCGCAAAACGATGCGAGCGTAGCGAGCCACTAACCCCCAACCCCCAGCCCCTAACCCCCTGTGCTCCGTTGGCGCGTCACGTGCAAGCATACACCGCATGGCTCCGCTGAATAAACGCAAACAGTTCGTTCTTTGGGTGGCCGCGGCCTTGACAGCAACGGCCGGGCTGGTGGCCGTTGTGACCGCGGAGCGCCGGCCCTCGGCTCCGCGGCATGCGCTTTACGTGATCGGCATACCGGAAAAAGGCGCCGCATTGTTCTTCGGCGACAAGCATTGCTCCATCTGCCATGCCGTGAATGGCTCGGGGGGACGCATCGCGCCGGATCTAGGACGGATTCGCCTGGGCAAACCTGCGATGGCATGGCTGGCCGCGGGTCTGTGGAACCACTCGCCCGGCATGTTGCGCCAGATGGGCGGCGCCAAACCGCCGGACCTTAACCAGGAGGAGATGGCGCACGTCCTGGCGTACCTCTACCAGGCGGGGACCGCCGACCCGGCTGGCGATGCCACGGCCGGCGAGCGCGTGTTCGCGGCCAAGGGGTGCGGCCACTGCCACTCCGCGCAGCCTTCGGGCGGCCACCCCGGTCCCGACCTGGTGCATGCGGCGGCTTCGCAAGATGCGGCCGCGTGGATGCGCTCCATGTGGAACCACGCGCACTCCATGCTCGAGCCGATTACCCGCGAGCTCGGCAAATGGCCCCAGTTCCAGGGCCAGGAGATGAACGATCTGATCGCCTACGTGAGCAAGGGCGCGCCCGCGGGGCATCACCCCGGTGAAGACGCGGCCGCGTTGCGTGGCGCCACGGAGCGGGGCTGGCAGGCATTCCAGGCGAAGTGCATCCAGTGTCATTCGGTGGGCGGAAAGGGCGGCCGCAGCGGTCCGGAGCTGGGACCGGACCGCGCCCTGCCGAACCGAACCGCGGAATTCGCCGCGGTGCTCTGGAACCACGCTCCGGCCATGCTGGAGCAGGGCCGCGCCTCGGCCACCCCGATCCCCACCATGGAGGGCAGCGAGATCCAGGACATCCTGCAGTTCCTGGTCAGCCTGCGGTATTACGAGCCGTCGGGATCGTCCTTCCTCGGCGAGCGCGTTTTTGTGGAGCGGGGCTGCGCCCGTTGCCACGGGCCCAAAGCCGGGGGCACGCGGGAAGCTCCGCCGCTACGCGCCGGCGGAAGCGATGCTTTCACCACGGTATCGCTGGCCAGCGCATTGTGGCGCCATGGACCGGCGATGAAGGCGCGCTCCGAGCAGTTGGGAATCGGATGGCCCACTTTGGAGGCCGGCGACATCGGAGACCTCATCAGCTTCCTGAACGATGCGGAACGGCAGTAGATTCCGGCTCCTGTCTCCTGGCTCCTGCGTTTCGTGCTTTCCTGGAAGCATGAAACTTGCATTCATCGGACTTGGCCGAATGGGTTCCGCCATGGCGCGCAACTTGCTTCGCGCCGGACACGAAGTCACCGTGTACAACCGCACTCGAGAGAAATCCGAAGCGCTCTCGGGCGATGGGGCGCGGGTCGCCGAGTCGCCCGCCGAGGCGTGCCGGAACTGCGAGGCCGTCCTCACCATGCTGGCCGAGGACGCCGCCGTGGAAGAAGTGGTGAACGGCCGAAACGGTGTGGCTTCCGCACTGGCCGGCGGCACTCACGTCTCCTGCAGCACCATCAGCACCGCGATGGCGCGGCGGCTTGCGGCCGAACACGCGAGCCGCGGCCAGGGCTATGCCAGCGCTCCCGTTTTTGGCCGGCCCGACGCGGCCGAGGGCAAGAGGTTGATCGTGGTGGCTGCCGGCGCACCCGAGTTGATCGAGCATTGCCGCCCGGTGTTCGATGCGGTCGGCCGCCAGACCTTCGTCGCCGGCGCCGAGCCGTGGCAAGCCAATGCCGTGAAGCTGTGCGGCAATTTCATGCTTGCCGCCATGCTGGAAGCGTTTTCCGAAGCTTTCGCCACGCTGCGGAAGGCGGGAGTCGATCCGCATCTTTTCCTGGACACAATGAGCGCGCTATTCGCGTCGCCGGTGTATGCGAACTACGGCCGCATCATTGCCGACCAGCAGTTCGCGCCCGCCGGATTCGCGTTGAAGCTGGGCCTGAAGGACGTGCGCCTGGTTCTGGAGACTGCCCAGGAATGCGCGGCCCCGATGCCGCTGGCCAGCATGATTCGCGATCATCTGCTGTCGGCCGTCGCGCAGGGCCAGGCCGATCTGGACTGGTCCAGCCTGGCGCGCGTGGCGGCGCGCAACGCGGGGCTGTAAGAGTCCGGCGGAAGAGCCGGCGGGGATCACATGGGGCACGGCGAAACGGCAGCGCTCCATTTTTCGGCCGCCCAATTCCCCGCCGGACGCTCGACCGCCGTCTCCGGCCCAAGCAGGTGAATCAGCCGGGAGGCCAATTCGCGCGAGCAAACGAAGTCGGCCTCGGATGGAGATGGCGGATCGTGGGCGTCCAGCCCCGACTGGATCCAGACCGGTTCCCAGTCTTCCGTGATCCAGCGTCCATTCACCTGGAACAGCTCGATCGCGTCATTGTGTCCTCTCAAGGCCACCCGCAGGGTGTTCTCTTGTCTGGAAAGGGCGACGCCTTCCATCGTTTTTCCGTTCGCGTATCGAATGATCATGTGTCCCCGTTTCGAAAATCCATGGTGGCTCCGGAAAACATCGGAATCCACCCTCCCACGTACCATTGACGTACCAGGAGATCCAGGGTATGACTTCGGTTAGCAGAACGATAACTCCTGCTAACCAAAGATGGGAGCTCAGCCACTCACTGGGGGACCGCGGCCGCAGCGACTTTGCGGAGCAGTTTGAACTGCGTGCCGGTCCACTCGTAGAAGTAGGAAGCGCAGTTCTTCTCTTCCGGGCAGCCTCGCGCAATCAACAGGCGGCTGTCGGTCTTGAACGACAAAGGCTCGAAGCTATCGCCGTTGGAGGGGTACCGCCCTTCATACTGGAGCAATTCCCATGTGAGAACCTTGAACGGCCCGCGGTAGATCCTACCGCCGGCCGCATCGATCAGCGCCATCGACACGCACCCGGCGCCGCATCCCCACTGAGCAATCGTAAAGTGGCCCGCAAAGTTCGGACCGTCCTTCGCGCCTTCCCGAATCATGGTGCGGAACATCCGGTCTTCGGGAGTCTTGAGGACAGGAGTCGCGGGCTTGCCCGAGAAGACTTGACTGACACGGAACTGGGCGAAGGACGGATACTCCTGGGCGTGCAGGCTGAGTGCCAGCGACAGGAGCAATGGCAGCGACCTTGTCATGCTAGTTCTACTTTGCCGAAAAACGGTAGACAGTAGTCGTTCGATAGGTGGCCCCCGGTTTCAGTTCCGTCGTCGGGAAACCGGGTTTATTGGGCGAATCGGGATAGTGCTGGGTCTCCATGCAGAACGCACTGCGGATCCCATAGACCTTCCCACCCTTGCCGTGGATCGTCCCGTCGAGGAAATTGCCCGTGTAGAACTGCAGGCCGGGTTCGGTGGTCCACACTTCCATCACGCGCCCGGTCTTCGGTTCATACACCTCCGCGGCTTTGGTCAGCCCGGCGCTGCCCTTGTTGAGCACCCAATTGTGGTCGTAGCCCTTGCCGAATTGAAGCTGTTCGTCCTTCTGTCCGATGCGCTCACCGATGGCTGTCGCCTTCGTGAAATCGAACGGCGTGCCCTTCACCGGGCGGAACTCGCCAGTCGGGATCAGCCCTTTGTCCACGGGGGTAAAGCGGTCCGCGTCGATCGTGACCTGGTGCTGGAGGTTGTCCCCCTCCCCGGCGCCGGCAAGGTTAAAATAGGAGTGATTGGTCAGGTTGACCACGGTGGGTTTGTCGGTCTTGGCGCTGTAATCGATCTTCAGCTCGTTCTTCGCGGTCAGGGTGTAGACCACCGTTGCCGCCAGCGTCCCCGGGAATCCCATCTCGCCATCCTTGCTCGTGTAGGTCAATTCGAGCGCGGGGCCGTCCGCGCCGCCCTCCGTCTTGGCCTTCCACACGCGCTTGTCGAAACCCTCCGGCCCGCCATGCAGCGTATTGTCACCGTCGTTCTTGGGCAGCGTGTAGACCTTCCCGTCCAGCTTGAACTGCCCGTTGCCGATGCGATTGCCATAGCGGCCGATGATCGCGCCGAAGAACGGCACGCCCTTCAGGTAGCCTTCGAGATGGTCCATCCCGAGCACGATATCCGCATACTTTCCGCCGCGGTCCGGAGCGGTCAGCGACACCACCGTTCCGCCGTACGTCATGATCCCCACTTCCATTCCGTTCGCGTTCGAGAGCGTGTACAGCTCGATCGGCGTGCCGTCCGGCAGCTTTCCGAAAGCCTGTTTCTTCACGTTGGAGTTTCCTTTCTTGGCAGGTGTCTGCGCCAGGCAGGCGAATGTAACCGCGCACATCAGGACGCCGGTCATCCGGCGGATCTGTCTCATGAACAATATGGTAATTCAAGGCAGTTCCAAGCGTGTTGCAGGCACTCGCCATAAGGTGCTTAAACGGATTCGGGAAGTCCTCCACCCGGCAACCGCGGATGAACCGCTAAATCCGGGTTAGGGAAATGAAGCGATTTACTAATTTTGCCAGCCGCTAGCCGGCTCATGTTCTCCGGCCGGAGGCGGGCCAGACACTACGCCGGCATTCGATGGCGATCACGCGGCCGGACCACCTCGGATGGGCGGCGCCTCCACTGGCGCGTCCAGATATTGCCGGACCGCGCTCCCAAAGGTGCGGGTGTTTATCGGCTTGGTGATGTAGCCATCGCAACCCGCTGCCCGGGCATTCTCCTTCTCTGCCGCCATCGCGTAGGCAGACAATGCCACGATGATCGTGCCCTGCAACGAGGGGTCCCGCCGCAACCGGCGAGTCAGCTCCAGACCATCCATTCCGGGTAGCTGGACATCCATGAGAATCAATTTCGGGCGGTAGGTCTCGAGCATGCAGAGCGCCTGCGCAGCGTCCTCAGCCATCCGCACCTCGAAGCCCTCGCATTCCAGCAGGATCTGCGTCAGATCCCGGTTGTCGCCATTGTCGTCCACCACCAGAATCGATTCAAGCATCAGGCTACCTCCACGATTCTCACCGGCACTCCCACCCGTTTCAGCGCTCCGATAAGCTGGTCCGGCCGAACGGGCTTGGTCAGGAACCCAACCACGGCAAGCGGAATCTCGAGGTCCGTCCGTTCACAGCCGGAGATCACGACCACCGGAGTGTTTCGATGCTCTTCTAGAGTTCGAATCCGTGCCAGTGCCTCCCATCCCGGGCCATCCGGCAGTACCAGATCGAGTGTGATGGCGTCGTACTGCTCCCGGCGGCACTTGTCGTAAGCCTCGGCGCAGGTCGCGGCCGTTTCCACGCGATAGCCGTTCGACTGCAGTATCCCAGTGAGCAGCAATTGGTCCAGGTTCTGATCGTCAATCACCAGGATTTTGGCAACGTGGTCGGGGGCTGAGGCCGTCAACGGTCCGCGCGGCAGCACGGCGAAAAATGTGCTGCCTTCGCCAAGCCGGCTGGCCGCCCCTACCCTACCCCCCTGGGCTTCGACGATTCGCTTGGTCACCGCCAAGCCGAGTCCCGTGCCCTGGTAGCGCTTGGCCGTCGTGGCGTCCAGTTGCTGAAACTCGACGAAGAGCCGCCCTATGTTCTCTTCCGAGATACCTATTCCCGTGTCGGACACCTCCAGGCGAAACTCGGCGGCGCCTTCGGATTTCAGGCGCACCACGACACGGCCTCTCTCGCCCGTGAATTTCAGCGCGTTCGACAGGTAGTTATAGAGGACCTGCCGGAACCGGCCGGCGTCGATCGTAACCTCATCCACTCCCGCGTCGATTTCGGTTTCGATCCGGATCCGCTTCTCGGCAGCCAGCGCGCTCAGGATTCCGGTCACTTCCTGGATTACCCGAGAAACGAACAGCCGCTCCGGACAAAACTCCAGGTGCCCGGCCTCGATCTTGCTCAGATCCAGCACGCCATTGATCAATTGAAGCAGGTGCGAGGCGCTGGCGTGGATGCGGCCGACGAACTCCCTGGGCCGCTTCGGAAGCGCACCCAGTTTGCCGTCGTACAGCAATTCGCTGAACCCGATGATGCCGTTCAGCGGCGATCGCAGCTCGTGAGACATGTTCGAAAGAAACTCGCCCTTCATGCGGCTGGCGGTTTCAATCCGGCGGTTCCGCTCCTCCAGTTCGAGGTTCTGGGCGCGGAGTTGTTCCTCCAGCAGCTTGCGGTCCGTAATGTCGCTCACAGCCGCGAATACTACGCCCCGATCGAGTGCCGGCGTGGCACTGGCCACCAGCCACTTGTAAGAGCCACCCTTCGACGGGAAGCGAAGTTCCAGGTTGCGCACCTCCGCTCCGGAACGAAAACCGGCGAGAGCCTCTTGCGCACGCTGCCGGTCCTCCGGATGAACGAACTCGATCCACGGCTTGGAGCACATCTCCGCAGCGCTGAAACCCAGCGTCTTTTCCCACGCCGGGTTCAGCCTCTGCATGTATCCCTCCAGATCGGAGATGCAGAGCATATCGAGCGAGAGCGCAAAAAACCGATCCAGTTCACCGGCAATGCGCCGGTGCATTTGCTCGGTCTCGATGCTTTCCAGAGCAAAAGAAACGTCGGCCGCAAGTTCCGCCAGCAAGGCCACGTTCTCAATATCGAAGAAATTCGCATCGGCGGCATAGATCGTAATTGCGCCGATGGACCGGCCGTGGCTCACAATCGGAAACGCCGCCAGAGATCGGAAACATCGTCGCAGGGCCTGCTCCCGGCAGGGTGACATGGATGGGTCCCCTAGCAGGTCGTTGCAAACGACGTGCCGGCCTGCCCGGATGGCTCTGCCAACCGGCCCGCAGTCTTCAGGCCCCGGGTTGGCGGTAATGCAGATGCCGTGAAGGTACTCCTCCTGTTGGGGACAACTGGCGCACGGGGTCATCGCTCCGGAATCCGGTTCCAGCAGCCCCAGCCAAGCCATTTGAAAGCCGCCCTCCTCGACGATAATGCGGCAAATCTCCCGGAAAAGCGCACGGCTCTCGCGCGTGCGCACAATGGTCTCGTTGACATGAGTGAGGACCGAGTACAAGCGGTTCAACTGCTCGATCCGTTGTTGGGCAGAACGGCCCTCGGTGACATTCTCGGCGATCATCTCGATGCAGGCCGGAGCGCCGCCTTCATCACACAGGAGGCGCCCGGTCAGCCTGATGAGGAGCTGCGCCCCGTCTTTGCGTTTCCACCGTACCTCGCACTCCACCACCCGTCCGGCATCGCCGCCCTCCGCCGTTAAGCGCGCGAGAACGTTGGGGTCCAGCGCGATACCGCCAGCGGCGCAGCCCTTCAGCAAATCGGCGGGCGAATCGTAGCCAAGCATCCCCGCCAGCGCGCTATTCGTATCGAGAAGGCGTCCATCCGCGGCGCTCAACCGGAGGACGCCGCAGGGAGCGCTTTGAATGAGAGAACGATAGCTGGCCTCCGAAGCCCGCAGCGTTTCTTCCGCGCGGACCCGCTCCACCCTGAGGCGCTCCTCTTCCCGTGCGCGACGGACGGCAACGGGGAGACGGGCCAGGCGATCCTTCAAAACGTAGTCCGCCACACCCCGCTTCAGGCATTCGACCGCCTTCTCATCGCCCAGGGAGCCAGTCACCAGGATGAACGGCGTATCGATCCCCTCGGATTTCATCGACTCAAAAACGTCCATGCCGGTGACGCACGGCATCCGGTAGTCGGAGAGGATCACGTCATAGGGTACGGTGCGAACCCGATGGATGAATTCGTCGAGTGCGCTGACCACATCCGATTTCACATCGAACCCTGCGGCTGTCAGCGTCCGGAGGCACAGCTC
>Ga0209517_10003773_pt1 | contig 20308 bp, 11 predicted proteins | sample PeaSoiMetSII2010_FD_187695 | JGI IMG/M metagenome (GOLD analysis project Ga0209517, IMG submission 187695) | Peat soil microbial communities from Weissenstadt, Germany - SII-2010 (SPAdes) (version 2) | ecosystem: Environmental > Terrestrial > Soil > Wetlands > Peat | place: Germany...
TCTGGCGCTTTCCGCGTCACCGACATTGACCAGGCGCTGTGCGATCACCTGCTGCATGCGGGCCGAACCTGGGGCCAGCACCGCCAGCTTGTCGAGCGTGTCGTCAGCCAGTTCCCTGTACAGGCGCTGCGCCATGTACAGAATGTCAACGTCATCAGGATTGAGGTTCACGAGCTTCTGCATCACGGGGACGGCTCGCTCCGTGTCGCCTTGCTCGTAATACAGGCCGATCAGTTCCTTCCCCACCTGGGTGCGGACTGCTGCATCCGTAAGCTTCACAAATGAACTTTCGAGGAGGTGCTGGGCAGAACGGTTGCCCATCCTCCTCTCGCAGATGCCCAACAAGGCCTGCGCCTGCGTAAACGACGGCCGGACTGCCAGGGCCTTCTGCAGATGCTCAGCGGCAACGCGATATTCTCCGTTAGACAGCGCAATCACGCCCAAGTTGACGTGGGCTTCCACGTTCTGCGGATCCAGAACCAGGACGGCGCGAAACTCTGTCTTGGCGGTTTCCACGTCCTTCGCCTTGAGCGCGGCCTGCCCCTGCTGCGTGTGGACGTGAATCTGCGACGCTTTCGGAGCTGGAGTTTGCGCGACCGCCCACGGGAGCAGCCATGCGAGAAGCAATCCCGAAAGGATGGGCCATCTCCACCCAGCTCGCGAGCTGCTGCTCCGGGTCCGAGCCCGAATCCGGGACGGCGTCGCCGCCCAATTAAAACCAAGAACCCCAGTTACTTCCTTCGGCGGCAATCCGGCTGGTCCGCCGGGCGCAATCGTTTTGGCGATAATCTCGACACAGGAATGCATTACTGAATTCTACGTTCTGGTCCTGCAAGTCAAACAACAAAGCAACCGGAAGGAAAAACCGGGCCCGGAATTCGATTTCGCCCACGGATCTGTTCCGGCCCCCCCCAATTGTGACGCTCGATCAGAAGCTAAAGCGGGCTCCCATCTGGAAGATGCGGCCGGGTCCGAAACCGTTCGCGCCTTGGGACGAAGTGATCTGGCCAGCCGTGCCTGAAAGTATATTGTTGTCTGGGTTATTAAACTGTGGATGGTTGAAGGCATTATACGAATCCGCTCGGACTTCCAGGTTCATGCCTTCGCGGATGCGGAAGCTCTTTCCCATGCTGAGATCCACATTGACTTGTTTCGGCCCACGCAGGATGTTCCTTCCCGAATCGCCAAATGCCGGAGTCGTGCCGCCGTTCGTCGGGTCCGTGAACGCAGTCGGATCAAACCACCTCGCCAGCGTCGGGTTGGAAACCTTGCCACTACCGATGCGGTTGGGATATAGCGAGTAGCCGCAGAAGCAGTTAACCGATCCTGACTTAGCCGGATCACCGCCGTTAACGTTTTCAGACACGATGGGCGTCAATGGAGCCCCCGAATGTGCTTGCACCACGCCGGTGATTCGCCAGCCGCCAACGATCTCGTTCAGCACGCCGTGGAAGGGATACATCCGTCCCGCACCGAAGGGGAGCTCGTAGCTGATGGATCCGTTGAAATTGTGCGTCGCATCCAGTTGGGATAGGCCGTAGTTTGCGCGCGGATCCCTTGCAATCTGCCAATAGTCCAAACTTTGATCATGTCCGGAACTAGTGCCCGTGTCCAGCATCTTCGACCAGGAATAATTGAACTGATAGTACACACCGTGCGTAAGCCGCTTCAGAATACGCAACTGCAGTGCATCGTAGTTGGACCATCCGGTGAAATCGTGCGCCAAGATGCTCCTGAACCAGGGAACTGGACGAAAAGAGCTGTAATCGCCGCCGTTCACCAAGTCGGCCGCGGGGACTTGGTTCATGTCGGTGGCGAAGTTCAGATGCGTGCCCTTGGTATGTACGTAGCTCACATCGAGCAGGTGATGCGCAGGTAATTCCCGCTGGACGCTCAGCAGGAATTGCTGGAAGTATTGCAGCGGAAGCCTAGGCGCATAATACGCTACTCGCTGATAGTCAAATTCCTGCGGGGTCAGAGTAGCCGCAGTAGGGGTGACGACGGAGCCGGGCGGCGGCCCAGTCTGCAACGGAAAGGCAGTGTTAGTCCCATCGCCGATGTAGCCCTGCGGGTTGAATCCGTACCCCAGGTTGGCCGGGAAGTTGTCGTGGGCGTAGAGTTCCGTGCCTCGAGGCACCTGAAAGACGCCGTAGCTGCCGCGGAGGGACCACTTGTCCCGCGGAGACCAGGCAAAACCTAACCGCGGCGACCAGGAATTGACGCTGGGTTCAAGTGTGTTGTGGCCATCGATCTCGCCGTACTGCATGGCGCCCAGAGCCTCGGCAGGCAGAAACGCCCCCGGGTTTGGAAGCGTCGGATTGAAGTTCGCAAACCGGCCATTCGCCACGGCCCAGCCAGTTTGATGCTGATAGCGAAGACCGATATTCAACGTGAGGCGGGGCTTGATCTTGAAATCGTCATTGATGAACGCGCCGGTGATCCAGGTAGCGATATTGGTGGGCTCGCCGTTGTAGATGTTCCAAGTGCCGACGTCGCCGAGCAGGAAGTCCGCGAAGGGGATACCGGAACTCTTGGCTCCTCCGTTGCGAGGGTCGAGGGACGTTCCGCTGTTCGATCCAACTCCGGTGAACGTGAAATCTCCCGAGGAAGAATCGCCCCAAGTCGTGTCGTGCTGGAACTGTCTGTCAAGCTCGCCGCCCAGCTTGAGAGTATGCCTGCCCCGAATGAGCGTGACCACATCTGAGGCGGTGTAGATGTCCTCGACCAGGTTGGCATGCACACCGCCGCCGATGAACGTTTGTCCAATTCCGAATTGCGGAGAAGCTGAGACCGTGATATTGGGGAAAACGTCAGCTGGAGCGTTGCCGCCATAGGCGGGTTCCATCCCGATCTTTGTGGGATAACCTTTGCCGAACGTTCCGGGAGCATATTGATCGTGTTCGCGCATGGCACCCAGGCGGAACTCGTTCACTACACTCGAGCTGACGCTCCACGTTTCGGTAATCCGGGCCGACTGGTTGCGATTGTTGGGAGTAGATGTGGTGCAGTCAAAACCAAGACCGCACAAGGCGTCGGGGTTGAAGGTAAGAGTAATCGGGTATTCGAACATCGAACCCGAGAGGCGGTGTTTGGAAGAGATCTGATAGTCAATTTTTCCTACGTACCACTGCCCCTTGCTCGGCGTCGCAACAACCGCGCTGTAATTGTTCGTTATTGCGTTGGGATCGGTCGGTTGAGGCATGTACGACACAATCTTCGCGGCGACTGGATCAATCTGAGTCGAGAGGAGCACGTTGGACCCGCCGTTGAGTGGAGTTCTGGCGCACGGAGCCGGCGAACAACTGCTCTTGTCGTAAATAGTCGCAGTGAATGCGGGACCGGAGAAATCCCCGCTACGCATCGCCGCGGTGGGAACGGTCGTGGTGTAGAAACCGCCGGAATTCACGGGATTCCGCTGGTAGGTGAAGTAGAAGAACAACTTGTCCTTCACGATGGGCCCGCCGACGCTGCCACCAAACTCGTTCCATCTCTCAACTGCTTTCTTGCCGGTTGTTTGAAAATAGTTCCGAGAATTGAAGAAGTCATTCTGATCGAACTCGAAAAGCGTACCGTGCCAGCGGTTCGTACCGCTCTTGAGATTCGCGTTCAAGGACAGTAGGTTATTCCCGCTCTGAGCACCCGAGCCGGCACTGATGCTGACTTCCCCAATGGCATCGATCGGCACGTAGTTGTCGCTCGCATTCTGGTCCCGAGGATCAGTTGCGGAAGAACCATCGATCTGGTAATTGGCGGAGTAAGACTGCGTGCCGTTGACCGCTACACCTTCTCCTCCGGACGCATTTCTTCCGCCACTTCCGCCCACGCCAGGGAGCGCCTTGGTCAGTTCACTGAACCAGACACCCCCTACGATCGGAGCATCCAACACCTCTTTAGTGTTGAACTCGACCTGCTGGTCGGAGGTTTCAGTCTGCAACAACGGAGCTTCTCCGATGATGGTAACCTCTTCCGCAACGTTACCCACCTGAAGCGTGGCATCGACTGCGATCGTCTGGAGTTGTAGCGTGATGCCTTTGCGGACAAACTCTTTGAACCTGGCCTTCGCGAACGTGACCGTGTAAGGGCCGGTCGGAACCGAGGGGGCATCAAAGTAGCCGGTCGAATTCGTGGTTAACACGGTGCTTACACCGGTGTCTGTATTGGTGATCGTGACTTTGACGCCCTCGACCACCGCGCCGGTGGAGTCCTGCACCGTCCCTCGGATTTCTCCTGTGTTGGCGTTCTGTGCAAATGCAAGGCTGGCTGTGGACACTGCGGCCAGCAGAAGACCAATGCGCCCAAAGTGACGAATCATCTCGAATCTCATCGCGGAGCCTCCGGAGATGAACCCCCGTTGAGGATTGCGCCCCAGTTCATCGTGGATCTGTAGGGCACGACCAGCTCCCCATTGGGAGTTCTAAACAACACACCTCACCTGCTACTGGTGCGCAATCGTATGTTGAAGGGGTGAGTCCGCGAATCCGCCAAAAGTTGGACTCTTGAGAAAGTATTTGTCTTGACAACGGGGTACGGGCTATGTGAGCGGCTACAGATGCACCAGGCCGCGCTGCAGAGCAGCCACGACGGCTTGGGTGCGGTCCTCAACGTCCAACCGCATGAGAATTGTACTGACATGGCTCTTCACGGTGGCTTCGGTGATCCCAAGCAGGCTAGCAATGTCCTTGTTGCTGTTTCCACCGACCAGGAGATGCAGCACTTCCATTTCTCGGGCACTCAGGTCGGAGTGTGGAAGCCGCGACGCCAGAGCGCGGGCCACAGGTGGCGGCAGGAAGCGCCCTCCCGCGTGAACTTTCTGCAGGGCATCCACCAGGGTCTGGTAAGGCATGCCCTTAATGACATAGCCCTGTGCTCCCGCTTCCAGGGCGCGGTGAATGTCTTCGTCGCCGTCATAGGTCGTTACCACGATGAAGCGGGCACGCGGGGCCTTCGAACGAATAGCGGTAATCGCCTCCACGCCGCCCAGCTTTCCCGGGAGCCTCAAATCCATCAGCGTGATATCGGGTCTGTGCTGCTGGAAAAGCGCCACCGCTTCTTCTCCGGTCGCAGCTTGGGCCACCACGCACATGTCAACGCGCGCATTGATGATGGCCGCGATTCCTACTCGCATGAGCGGGTGGTCGTCGACCACCATCACTTTCATCTTTTCGCTGTTACTCATAGCGTTATCTCTGGGACTCGGTTGGAGGAAACAGTCTGGCGCGGCACTTCGATGCTGAGATCCGTGCCGGCGCCGACCTTACTGCGCAAGGTGAATTTTCCCCCGATGCGCTCCACCCGCTCTTTGATCCCAATCAGGCCATAGTGATTTTCGGGAAGACGGGACAACATCGCCGGATCGAATCCGGAGCCATCATCGCGAACTCTTATGCTGCAGCTGTTCTCCTCGAAACTAACAGCAAGGTCCAGCTTCTTGGGTTGAGCGTGGCGAACGGAGTTGTACAGGGCTTCGCGCGCAACCATGAGCACCTCATGCACAACAGATTGACCCAATACAAAAGGATTGCCTGAAACCTGGAACTCTACTGGCACGGCAAATTCGTGACTGAACTGCTCCGTCATCTTGCCAAGCAACGAACACATGTCGGTAGTGGACTCGGATATACTGCGCAGGCCCCACACGGCCTGCCGCGCTTCTTCAATGGTGGAGCGCAGTTGCGTTCGAGCACAGTCCAGCAAATCGCCATTGCGGTCAGGTTTGGGTTGCGCCAGGCTGGAATGTGCCTCGAGCAGAGCTGACACGCTGGCACACCCCTGAATAAGCGTATCGTGCATTTCCCGCGCCAGGCGATTTCGCTCGTTCAATACCGCCTGAAAGCGCGCGTGCAATTGCCCGAGCCGGAACTGGTAAGCCCCCAACACGGAGGCTGCCAGCAAAAGCACCGCGCAACCCAGGAACCAAGAAGTCCGATAGAAGTGCGGCTTCTGCACAATTTCCAGTGACGCCGCTGCGACCTGTTCCGGATTGTTCATCTCGAAAGCAGCTACTCGAAACTGATAGCGGCCCGGAGGAAGATTCGTGTAATACGCCACTCGTGCCGGCGAGGCGTCGCTCCAGGCTTTGTCAAAACCATCCAGCATGTACCGAAACCGGATGCGTTCCTGGGACCGCAGCAGGACCACTCCATAGTGCATTTCCAGTTTCGCATTATCGGGACCAAGAGAAATTCCTGTAGTCACCGGAATCTGCAGACCGTCGGCCATCACCTGGTCAATGACAACCGGGGCGGGCTTCGATGGCATGGGCGATCCAATCGCGACACGCACCGGACCCTTGCTGCTGGGGAACCAGACCTCCCCTTGGGTCGTGAGTACTCCGGCAGGCTTTTCGCCACCGCACATCTGGATGGTTTCGAGACCATCGGAAACCCCGTAGAGCGTAAGTGCGACTGGCCGTGAGGGATGACCGGCAATGGCGTCGAGCTCTCGGCGGCTGACGGTCGAGATTCCGTTCGGACCGCTGATCCACAGGTTGTTCTTTCCATCTTCGAGGAGTTCGTAGATGCCATTGCTGGCGAGCCCCTGCGCCACGGTGTAGCGAGTCATTGTTCCCGAGCGCCACCGATACAAGCCGCCCGTGCGAGTGCCGAACCACAGGCCACCATCCGAATCTTCGTGGATGGCCCAGACTTTTTCGTTCTTGAGCGCCTCAGTCGCGCCGTCGGTTTCAAACGAGTCACCATGCAGACGACTCACGCCCCGGTCGGTACCGATCCAGATATCGCCGTTATGGTCCTCCAGGAGCGAGCGCGTACTGAAGTAGGCAAGTCCATCGCGCATCTGATAGTTGGTAATTCCCTGGGAACGCCAGCGGCTCACTCCTTCGTCAGTGGCAATCCAGACGCTGCCATCGCGACCTTGCCGGAAAGCGCGTATGAAGTTGTTGACCAGTCCTTCCTTCGTCGAATACTGGATGAACCGCTGACCGACTTGCCGGTACGCTCCCCGGCCTTCGGTCCCAATCCAAAGCGCGCCGTCTCGGTCGCGGAACACGTTCCGGACTCGCACGCCTGAGATGCCGGGAAATGAGTAAGGGGCGGCTTTGCCGTTGCGCACGCGGAACAGGTTTACCGCGGCGACCCAGAGATCGCCGTTGCGGTCCTGATAAATGGTCTCCGCGTCAGAATCGGCCGCATCGGGAAGTTTCACCGTCCTGACCGGAGTTTTGATCAGGCGCAGCATACCTCCTTGCGTGCCGATCCAAACATTCCTCTCTACATCTTCGAAGAGATTCAAGACGGTGTTGCTGGGCAATGGATCGGGAACAGTAATTCCAGAAAAACGATGCTCGCGATACGTAAGAAGTCCCCGACCAATGGTGCCGATCCACAGCGTCCCGTCCGACATCTCACGCATGACCCGAACGGTTCCCTTGACCTCTGGCACCGGCTTGAAGGAAGCATCCTGGGGAACCATCCTCTGCAAGCCTGAAATCGTGCCGACCCATACGGTCCCGTCCTGCGTTTCCATGATCGATTTGACCCGGTTTTGGCTGGCTTCGCCGCCGAGGTTATATTCGAATGCCTCGTCGCCGACGAGACGCAGGAATTTGGAACCACCCACCCAAAGCTGCCCGCGACGATCCTCATGGATGGCATGAACCGCAATCGCCGGAATGCCCGCCGTGTTATCCACTCGCTCCAGGCGCTCCCCGGAAAGGAGAAACAATCCGCTGTCCGTGCCAACCCAGATCTTTCCTTTGCTGTCTTCGTAGACAACGCGCACGAAACCATTGGTCAAGCCGTTGCTGCCGGAGAACGACTGAAATGTTCCATCCCGGTAACGAATCAGCCCGCCGCCTTCCATTCCAATCCAGAGCGTGTTGTCGCGAGCCACAGTCAGGCAAAAAACGTTGTTCTCGCTGAACGCGGGAGTATTATCACGATCGAAAGTCAGGAACCTCTCACCGTCGAAGCGGACCAGCCCACCCGTCGTGCCGATCCACAAATATCGGTCTGCGGTCTGAGCGAACGCCTGCACGACCTGCTCCGGCAAGCCATCCTGCATTTGCCAAAGACGTTGCGTGTAGGAGAACAGGGGAGTGTCGGGTGCCAGAGCAGCCAGAGACTGGACAAGAACAAGGGGGAGCAGAACTCGGGCCGCACTGCGCAGCAGCTTAGGCCATACGCCAATCGGGGCCCGATGTAACCAAGTCAACATGGAATGCAGACGATGCCGTCTGCAATGCGCCTGCGGGAGTCGTATCTGTGTTCCCGAGTATCGAAAATCTATCACATCTCTTTATTTTCGCGTGAACCGGTCAAACACCGTGATGACAGGCAACGCGTTGTGCTGGTCGTCAAAGAACCCGCGAATCGTGAGATTGCCTGTTACTGCCGGTTCCCACCAGAACACGCCTTTGCCGCGCCCGTTCGGAGTTTCCATCACAACGCGGTTCACTTCGTCCAAAAACGCGCGCTGTCCCTCGGGAGACTCTGGAAACGGCGCGGGCTTGTCCACGTAGTTGCCGGGCTGCCAGTTGTAAGCTGCCTCGACCACGATGATGTCCTTCTGATATTCCCTCGTCATGAATTCCAGGTTTTTGCGGAGATCGTTCAGGCTTCCATGCCACCAGGGGTAATATGACTGCCCGATGACGTCGTACGGAACGTCATAACTGTTCAGCTTGTCGAGGAACGCCCTTGTTCCTTTCATGTCGGCGCCGCGATCAATGTGAATCATGATCTTCGGGCGAGGGCCGTTACCACGGCCTGCGTCTACACCGTTGATGCCAGCGTTCACCAGTTGTGCAAAGTTGTCCCAATTCTCGGGCAGTTTGCCGTCAGGCCACATCATCCCATTGGTGATTTCATTGCCGACCTGGACCATGTCGGGCAAAACACCGGCGTCGCAGAATGCTGCGATCGTGTCTCGAGTGTACTCAAACACCGCTTTCACTAGTTCAGCGTGCGACTTGGCTTGCCATGCTTTGGGTATGGGTTGTTTCCCTGGATCCGCCCAGTCATCTGCGTAGTGGTAATCCAACAGGAACTTGAAGCCAAGCTTCTTGGCATTCTTGGCTAGAGCGATGGTGTAGTCCAAGTTGTTTGGCAGTTCGGTGGGAGTATGAAAAAGCCTGAGCCGGATCCAGTTGTAGCCGTGGGATCTGAGAATCTCCAGGGCAGGCTTAGCGACGCCGTTGTCTTTGAAGACTACCCCATGCTGTTCGGCTTGAGCCAGGAAAGAGACATCCGCACCGACGGCATAGTCTTGGCCTCGAACAAGGCGGGGGGCGGAAACGAACGCAACCAGCAGGAAAATCACATGTCGGACCTGTGCTCGCATGCGTCCTCCACAGATAGTTCTTGAATGTTAACCGCAGAAATCTGGTGGCCAGCACGGCACGAACTCAACGTGCTTGCGGTTCCGTCGCTTCCACTCGTCCAGCGGGTTGCTGGGTCACAGCATTGACGTTCCAATCCACAGAACTCTCGGCAGCGATCGTGCCTCCGGGTCTCACCCAGGTTAAATGCAGCTTCAGAATCTTAGCGTCGGGTTGTGGACCGACATTCCCTGAGACGGTCTGCACGTTGTTCAGGTCAGCGAACTGTTGCTCGCCGTTGGCGAGCAGTTTGCCCCCCTGATCGCTCAGTTCCCACACCAGCCGGTAGTCGTGAAGAGGATAAGACGGCAGAGCCTCAATACCATTCGGCTTCAGCGTGACCGTGAAGCTCGAAGGCGGCCCTTCTGGTGTGCGGTCCCAGTGGGCTTCCAGGGCCGCGGGCGCGTTCAGTTCCTTCCAGACGTAGTAAGAAGGTTTGCGCTGGCGATACTCGTCGACCAGACCGTGTTCCACGTAACCTTCCTCGCGACCCGGCCGGAGATTTCGCCTGGACTTGTAGTCCTGATAACACCAGAGGATCGCGCCCGCGATCCAATCGCGTCGCGCCAACTCTGGCATCTGCTCGCTGATGATCCGCACGCGCATGCGATCGGCGTCTTCCGGATCTTTCGCAAAGATTCCCGCCAGCCCGAATTCGGAGACGATCATCATCTTGTCGGGGAACATCCGCCCGATCCGATCCAATGATTCTGAGAGCTCCGCCTCGGGTCCGTGCCAACTCCCGAAATACTGGTTCATCATGAGGAAATCCGCATCATTGGCGGCGGACTCCTCGGCTCGTGTCAATTTCGGGAGATGATCGTCAGCATAGCTCACAAACCGGCTGGGATCGATTTGCCGGATGAAATCGCGCATGGCTCGAAAATAGGCGATGCCGCCGGGCGTTCCCGTGTCGCTTTCGTTGCAGACGCTCCACGCGAAGATGCTGGGGTGATTGCCCGACTCCTCGATCATCTCGCGTATCTGTTGTTTGGCCAACGCGAGCACTCGCGGGTCTTTGAGTTGAGTCTCGCTCAATTGCCATACCGGAATCTCCGGAATAAGCAGAATGCCATGCCGGTCGGCATAGTCAAGGATGAAAGAGTTCTGCGGATAATGGACCGGCCGCGTGAGGGTCACCTGCAGCGACCTCATGTCGTCATAGTCATGACGCATTGTGCCCGCAGTTTCCGCTAATCCTTCCCACACGGATTCTTCGTGCCGCGCGACACCGGTGAGACGCACGCGTTCCCCGTTGATCAGCAGATGCCGGTCGCGGATTTCAATCTTGCGCACGCCGAACGTGTCGCTCTGCTCGTCGAGGACGCGCCCCCCGCGGCCGATGATCTGCACCAGCATCCGGTACACGTTGGGATGGTCGATCGCCCACAACTCCGGGCTACGGAGCTTCAACGACATCGTGACTGAGTTGACCCCGTGTGCCACAGGAACGGTGCGAGTTTCGTTTCCGGCTGCCTGGCTGTGAGGTCCAAAAGCTGTCATCCGTACCGAGAGCTGTTGTTTCTGGGCAAGATCATTCTCCAGAAAGATCTGGTCCGCGATGACTGCCTCGTCTTCCCCAACCTGGCTGCGAATCTGCTGCCGGCGTACCTGGACGGGACCACCCATCGTCAGCCAGACATCGCGAACGATTCCGCCGTAGTCCCACCAGTCGTACCAAGCATGATCTTCACCCCGTTGCGCGAGGCCGGGGATGGTGGCTGCTCCAATGCGGTTGTCGATCTCGACGGCAATGTAATTGGTCGACTGCAGCTGGCGGGAGATGTCGAAGGAATAAGCGGTGTATCCGCCCTCGTGTGTTCCCAGTTCAACGCCGTTCAACCAGACCCGCGCGGAATAGAAGGTCGCTCCGAAATGCAGTTTCACGTGCAGGCCCGGCGACCGCACCGGCATGTCGAAAGTCTTGAAATACCATGCCTTGCCCAGATAGCTATCGTGACGGCCCATGTTCCAGGTGTGCGGAACGCTGACCGAGTCTGCGTTGGGAGGAGGATGGTTCTGCCACTTGGCCGTTTCCCCGACTTGGTCAGGATCTGTACGAAACAACCAGTCGTGATCCAGGTCAACCCGAGTCGTCGCCAGCAGCGGGGCCGACCCCAGGAACAAGACGATCGCGCCCAGCACAAAGCTTTTCATGTGGCTTCTGCAATAGGGCGGGCAAGGGAGAAACGCCCATCCAAAACCGTTCGAAAAGGTTTGAGCGATTCTACCTTCCAAGCCGAGGTGGTGAATCCTCCGAAAGTAGGACCGCTTCCGCCGGCACTGTGATATCGAACCGAAAGCTTGCTTTCTCGCGCCAGCCGCACTTCAGGGACACTCGGACCAAACAATAAGGAGCAGCCTCTGAGAACAACATGCCGAAAAGACGCTCGGGGTGGCCGGGTGCAGTCAGGAATTGTTTAGTACTGACAATCAGGGCAAGTCCAAGTCCAGCGCGTAGAGGTCGGTGGAGTTCATATCGCGAACGATCAGGGGCTCACCACGAGGCGTGAGACCGAACCATACGCCCCAAGCGCCACCTAGATGGAAGTCCGGCGCGCCCATGACCTTCTCAACTTGATTGGTGGAAACCTGCCAGCGATAGATGCCGGCATCGGGGCCACGAAAATATAGTGTGCTGAAGTAAGCATACTTGCCGTCGGCGGACCAGATGGGATAGTCCGCCAGTCCAGCCAAGGTTCGGATCTCGTGAGAGTTGGTGTCGTACAGCATCAGTTTCTGGGTTGAATCGGTCAAGGCCACGACATGACGGCCATCCGGGGAAAGCTGTCCCCAGTACAATCCGGTAGTGCCCGGAAACAGTGAGACTTGTCTGGACTTCAAATCCACGTTATACAAGGCGGGGTTTGACCCAGCCTCGTCAGAAGCTGAAAACAATATCGATTCCCCATTCGATGACCAGGAGGGATAGCGCTGCTGGTCGCTTCTCTGCGGAGTTGCCAGTACTGGCAACCCACCGTCTCGGGAAACGATGTAGATTTTGTTGGCGGCTCCCATGTCTGCGGATGCTTGAAATGCCAGTTGGGAAGCGTCCGGAGACCACTGCGGATGCAACACTCGCATGGGCGGGAAGGTAAGTTGTCTCCGTTCGCTCCCATCCGCACGGCTGCGCACGAGAACGCGCTGGGGATACTCGATGTAAGCCATCCATTGCGCGTCGCGCGAGAAGACAACCAGTGGCATCGATCGAGAAGGCATTCCACGTCAGCATGGGCGTGTATCAACACCCAACGGAAAACCGCACGTTTTTTGCGCCGGACCGCGAGCCCACCGCCGACCTGCCATTTGCGTTGTGGCACATCACCGGCCTGGATGACTTCTCGATTCCGCATCCCGCCAGCCTGTCACGCAACGAGTCGCACAGAAGCAACACCACCGGTTCAGGACCAAGTGGCCAGTTTATCGGCAGTGACTTCCGCGCGGCGTACTACGGCGGAAGCAAGCTTACTGGCTCCGGCCAGTCCGTCGGCCTGTTGGAGTTTGCCGGCTACAACATCAAGGACGTCAATACCTACTTCAGCAAGGTCAAGCAGAAACGCACCGTGACGGTGAAGGGCGTCTCCACCGACGGATCGAGCCTGAGTTGCACTGGGAAGTGCGATGACGGCGAGCAAGTGATCGACATCGAAGTGGCCATCTCCATGGCGCCCGGCATGAAGGATCTGTACGTTTACGTATCCGACACGAGCGACGTCAGCATCTTCAACCGCATGGCCACCGACAACTTAGCCAAGCAATTGAGCTGCTCCTGGGTTTGGGCGCCAGAAGACCAGCTCAGCGACGAACCGATCTTCTTCGAGTTCGCGGCGCAGGGTCAGACTCTATTCGCAGCCTCCGGAGACAGCGGCGCTTACAACTCCAAGAACCACACTTATCCCGCGGAGGATCCTCTCGTCGTCGCTGTGGGCGGCACCGACCTGACCACCAACGGCGCTGGCGGCTCCTGGAGTTCGGAGACCGCATGGAGCGGTAGCGGCGGCGGAATCTCTCCCGACAAGATTGGCATCCCCACCTATCAGTCGACCAAGGGTGTGATTACCAAGGCAAACAAGGGCTCAACGAAATACCGAAACTCACCCGACGTCGCCGCCGAAGCCAATACCGACAACTACGTTTGCCTGGACGGCACCTGCCAGAGCGGATGGGGCGGCACCAGCTTCGCGGCTCCACGCTGGGCGGGCTACCTAGCTCTGGTCAACCAGCAGTCCGTCTCCAAGGGCAAGGGAACCGTCGGTTTCATCAACACGACCCTTTATACGCTTGGCCTGGGATCGAAGCATGCCACCGACTTCCATGACATCACCTCGGGCAGCAACGGCACGTATTCCTGCACCAAGGGCTATGACTTGGTGACCGGCTGGGGCAGTCCGAATGGCACGGGCCTGATCAACGCGCTGGCGCCGTAAGCGAGTTCTGACGCGTGTCTCGACAATAGGGCGGGGCTCGACCTGTTCTTGACCCGCCCTCAGCACCCGCTCCGGTGTCCATGCGGGCGTTGGACAGCCAGCGCGCACTGATTGTGCGCGAGTTCTGAAAACGGCGCCGAATTATTGTCTTGATTATTGTCTTGCCGACTCGCGGGCTGGTCGCGCCTGACTATCCTCGCGTACCTGGAAGCACGTAACCCTTTCGTAACCCTCCCCGGTGCACAATTTTTGTTGCACTTTAACACTGGTGAAATATCGTGCATGTAGCCTTTTTCTCAGGAGGCCGCTCATGGGTTCAGCGCGCGTTGCGAAGTCCTTGCCGCTCCAGGTCGCTGCGATCTGCTATCGCAGGCGCGGTACGGCGATTGAGTTCCTTCTGGTTAATACCAACGGCGGTAACAAGTGGACTTTCCCCAAGGGATCGACTGACGCCCGCCTCTCACACAGTCAGGCCGCCGAGCGTGAAGCCGCGGAAGAAGCCGGCGCCATCGGTACGATTGAGCCTCGCCACTTCCATCTCTACATTCATTCCAAAGGCGTGTTCTGGCAGCCCGGTGGTGTGCAGGAATTCGTAGTCAAAGCCTTCCTGATGGAAATTCACCAGATGCGCCGCCCCGACGAAGGCAATCGTCGTCCCACGTGGGTGAGCCCGGAGGACGCCAAGCGCCGATTGGCGAAGGGCCGTGAAGTAAAATATTTCCGCGAACTCGAAGCCGTAATCGACCGCGCCCTCGAACGCATCCAGTTCCACAGCGAGCTCTGGGGAGCCTATCCCGGCCCCCGCAGCGCCCGCCCCGCCTCCTCCTCCAAAGATCCCATCGCGAACGTAGTCTGGCCGTAATCTGCATTCTTCCTTCGTGTCCTTCCGGGCTCTTCGTGGTTTCCCCTCAACCCACGCACCTGCACATCACTCCCGCACCACCTCCATGGGATAATAGCGAACTAGGGTTCTTCCTCTAACTATGCGCGATCGCTGCCTTACGCTTCTCTTTTCTTGTCTGCTGGTTGCCAGCGCAAGTTCACAATCCAGCCAAGCTCAGTCGAACTCCACGCCTCCGGCGAAAAGTCCCGGTGCGGCGCAATCCAAAAGTGTGGACCAGACCCCCGTCGAGTCCGCTGCGGAAAAGGCCGCGGACTCTCCGAAGCCCGAAGGCAGGTCTCACGACTATGCGCCGGAGTCCTTTGTCGTCGAGAAGATGCAAACGCGCTACCGCTTTGAGGCTGACGGCACCGGTCGCAAAGAAGTCACCGCCCGCATTCGCGTGCAAAGCGAAGCCGGCGTACAGCAGTGGGGACAGATCCAGGTTGGCTACAACTCGGCCAACGAGCGCGTCGAGATTCCCTACGTGCGCGTTCTCAAGGAGGATGGCACTGTAGTCAAGGCCGGTGACGATGCTGTCCAGGATCTGAGCGCGCCCGTTGAGCACGAAGCTCCGGTCTACACCGACTACCGCCAGAAGCACATCACCGTGCCGGGCCTGCGGCCGGGCGAAGTGCTGGAATACGACATGGTCACGGTGATTCACACGCCGCTGGCCGCTGGACAGTTCTGGACCGAATACGAATTCGACAAGAACAGCATTGTGCTCGACGAAGAGGTGGATGTAGATGTCCCCACCGGTCGCGCGCTTAAACTCAAGAACAAATCAGGGATGGACCCGAAGATCAGCGAAGAAAGCGGTCGCCGCCTCTATCACTGGTCCAGTTCTCACCTGGAGCGCGAAGACGACGACAAAGCTAAGGACAAAGATAAAGACAAAGAGAAGAAGAAAAAGAGGCGGCGTCCGGACGACGACCGGCCCGACATCCAACTTACGACCTTTGAAACGTGGGAGCAAATAGGCCGCTGGTATGCGGCTTTGGAGAGAGACCGTCGCGCGCCCTCGCCGGAAGTTCGCGCCAAAGCGGCAGAGCTGACCAAGGGCCTGAACACCGATCTGGAAAAGACCGAAGCCCTGTACGATTTCGTCGCGAAAAATTTTCGCTACGTAAGCCTGTCGTTGGGCGTCGGCCGCTACCAGCCGCACGTCTCATCGGATGTGCTCCACAACCAGTACGGCGACTGCAAAGACAAGCACACCCTACTGGCCTCGCTGCTCGAGGCCGAAGGCATGCACGCTGATTCGGTGTTGATCAACTCCAGCCGCAAACTCGATCCCGATGTGCCTTCGCCCTCGCAGTTCGACCATGTCATCACGATGCTTCCGATGGGGAAGGAAGAAATCTGGATGGACACGACCAGCGAGATCGCGCCCTTTCGCCTGCTGGCCTTCACGCTGCGCAAGAAGCAGGCGCTCGTGATTCCTCCCGTAGATCCGCCTTCTTCGGTTGCTCCGCACCTCGAAGAAACTCCGGCCGACACGCCGATGCCCGACACCGAGTTCTCCGAGATCAACGGCAAGATTAACGACATCGGCAAGCTCGAAGCCCACGTGGACTACGCGTTTCGAGGCGACGAAGAACTGCTGCTGCGGTCTGTCTTCCGCCGCGTGCCGCAAGCCAACTGGCAGCGCGTAGTCGAGAATGTGAACGCCAGTCTGGGTGGAGACATCACCAACCTCAAAGTCAGCGACCCGGCGGCGACGCGCGAGCCATTCACGCTGTCCTACGACGTCTCCAGGGTGAATTTCATCGACTGGTCGAAGAAGAAGACGGAAATCGTTTTGCCTCTGGTGCAGTTCAGTCTGCCCGACGTTGGCGATGGCGACGACACCGACGCGGATGCCGAACCCCTGAAGCTAGGCCCGAAGGCGGAGTACTCCTACAAGATCAAGCTGGAACTGCCGGCCAAGTACACGGCCCACACTCCGCTTGCTTTCAAGCTGAAGCGCGATTATGCGGAATACGAGGCTTCCTACAAGGTGGAGGGCAGCGTCTTCACCGCGGGCCGCAAGCTGACTCTGCGCCAGGATGAGCTTCCCGTCGCCCGTGCAGCCGACTACGAATCCTTCCGCCGCGCCGTGGGAGCCGATCTCGCGCAGCAGCTCTCGGTCGAAAGCACGGCAGCCGGAGCGCCTGTGCCTCCCGCCGACATGAAGGCCGACGATCTCGTCGACAGCGCCCGCGCCGCTGCGGACAGCGGCAACTTTCCCGTAGCGATTGCGCTCTTGAAACGGGCGACGGAGATCGATCCCAAGAACAAATTCGCCTGGAACAACCTGGGTCTCATCTATTTCGCGCAGCGCCTGAACGACGACGCGATCGCCGCTTTCCAGAAACAGCTCGAAGTCAATCCCTACGACGAGTTCGCCTACAACAACCTGGGCCGCGTTTACTGGAACGAGCGCAAGTACGACGACGCGGTGAAGGCCTTCAACAAGCAACTGGAGAATAATCCGCTCGATAAATTCTCCCATGCCAACCTGGGCGCCATGTACGCCGAGTGGCACAAGTACGACGAGGCCGTCGCGGAACTCGAGAAAGCCGCGTCGCTCACTCCTGACAGCGCCGAGTTGCAGGTGAGCCTCGGCGATGCCTACTTGAACCTTGGGCAGGACGACAAAGCGCTGGCTGCTTTCGATCACGCGGTCGAACTCTCAGCCACGCCGCTGGTCTGGAACAACATCGCCTACCAGCTCTCGCTGAAGAAGTCCCATCTCGATAAGGCGCAGCAATACGCCGAGTCTGCGGTGTCGTCCACGGCGGCGGCATTGCGCAACCTGTCGCTTGAGCGGCTGACGCAGCAGGATCTGCTGGCCGTGTCGTCGTTGATCGCCTATTGGGACACGCTGGGCTGGGTGCACTTCGGTGAAGGCAACTACGACCAAGCCGAGAAGTATGTTGCTGCCGCGTGGGGACTCGGTCACAACGGCGAAGTGGGCGATCATCTCGGGCAGATTTACGAGAAGCGCGGCGACAAGGATCGCGCGCTTCGTACCTACGCGCTCTCCATGAACGGTCTGCGTCCCACGCCCGAGACTCGTGACCGCCTGGCTTCGCTGGCTGGAGGCAACGCCAAAGCAGATGCCGCCGTCGCCCGCGTCAAAGACGAACTCCAGCATCTCAGCACCATCGACTTGGGCAAGGCTACGCAAACGGGCAACGCAGACTTCTTCATTCTGCTGAGCCGCGGCACCGGCCCCAGCGCGAAAGTGGACACCGTGAAATTTGTGAGTGGAGACGAAAAGCTGAAGTCCTTCACCGAAGCCCTCCGCACCGCCGACTACCATCTCACCTTCCCCGACGACACGCCGGTGAAAGTCCTGCGCCGCGGAACGCTCTCGTGCTCGGTAACCACGGGCAAGTGCGAGTTCGTGCTGACGCTGCCGGATGACGTAAGAACGGTGGACTGAGACACGAACTGACCGCCGGGCGCTCGTGCTTGTTCAGACACTACAGAGGGTCTTTCAATGACGATGAGATTGCGATTCGGGCCAGCGATGGATTTGTTCTAGCAAGCGATCTGAGCACCAGGACAACCGACTGTTACGGCTCTCCTGTGATGGTCGCAAGCTATGCAGCGTATGAATCCAAAACGCGAATCAACGAAAAGCACCCGGTAGCGTTTGCCCTTGCTGGCGCGACGCCTACAGGTGCCGACCCACTAAAGGATTTTGATGAGTCTCTTGGCGCCGTGGCGCAATTGCCAGCGGACTTCGCCAAGTGGTTGGAGCAGTGGGCAGAGCAGTACGCCAAATGCTACCGCGAAATAAAGTGCTCCCTCTTGGTTGTCAATCCGGCGGCAGACGCTAGTCGCATAGTGGCGCTGTCCGTGGAGCCAGAGAATTGCCGCGCCGTGCCAGACCTAACGTGCATTCTCCACCCGGACCGCACCAATCCTGCCATTTCTGGCCTCAACATCTTAGGTGCCAAGAGAAACCGTCCATTAACCTTGCCACGAGAATCGCCGCGCTCACGATTTTCATGGGCAGCCAACTCAGCCCGCAAGGCATTAGCGGACTAGAAGTATTGCAATATCAGAAGGAATGGAAACGGCTATCAGAGAGTGACATTGAGGCCCTGGAAGGCAATTGTGAGACCGTACAACAAGCCATAGACTCATTTCGGCAGGAGGGATGACGCATAACGCGTGCCGCCATGGAGCATGCTTATTGGGGAGTCATTTGTAGAACAGCAGACTGCAACACGACGCTTTTTCCAAAAGATAGCTACATTGGGCCGTGCGAAGCTACCGATAAATCCGTTCGGCCTTCGTTTGGCCCGCCGGAATCGGCCGAACTGCTGTGTCCGCGTTGCGAGAAGGCGCACACATACGCGAGCGACGATTTTCAGGTAATCGCACGCCCCCATCGATTGGAACCTGACGCCGACGACGATTCGCGGCACAGCGTCAACGCGCCCGACGCACCGGACTAGTTCCCGTAGCGCCGCTTGTGCCAAGCCGCAGCCTGCTCATAAGCATGCGCCAGCCGCAAAACCAAATCCTCCCGCCAGTGCGGCCCTGCGATCTGCAAGCCGATCGGCAATCCGCTTTGCGTGAACCCGCAAGGAACTGAAATAGCGGGCAACCCCCACACATTGAACGGCCGCGTGTTGCGCAGCAGCTTGAGTTCAACCGGACGCAATGCCGCCGGATCGGCTTTCAACTCCGCAATCGTTGGAGCGGGCACGGGCGTGGTTGGAGTCACAAGCAAATCGACATCTGCGAAGGCCCGTCCGATGCTGCGACGAGCCTCGTCCAACTCGCGGCGGCGCTGGATGTACTCCACCGCAGTGACCGCCTCTCCGCTTCGGATGCGCCGCAACGTTTCCGCTTGGTACAACTCGGGACTCCTGGCCACGTTCTCCGCGTGATAAGCATAGGCTTCCCCCGCTTGCAGCGTGCGGTCGGTCGGTACTTCCAACTGCACTTCCCTGATTTCAGCAACCAGCGTTTGAAGTCCCCTTAGCGCGTGCTCCATCGCCGACGCCACTTCCGGATCCAGATCGTCAAAGAAATATCCTCGCGGCACCCCCACGCGCAACGTCTTCGCGTCCTGCCGCAAAGTTCCAACATAATCCGCTACAGGAACATCCGCCGATGTGATGTCCGCCGAATCATACCCCGCAGTCGCCTGCAGAACGATCGCGGCGTCTGCGACAGTCGCGGCAATCGGGCCAACATGATCGAGTGACGAAGACAGCGGAATCACACCTCGGCTCGATACGCGCCCATACGTCGGCTTCAGACCCACGCATCCACAGAGCGCGGCCGGTTCGCGAATCGAGCCCGCTGTGTCGGTGCCGATCGCAGCGTAAGCTAGACCCGCGGTGACCGCAGCCGCCGACCCTCCCGACGATCCGCTTGGTGTCATCCGCGTGTCCCACGGACTGCGCGTGACGCCGAAGACGTCGTTGAATGTGTTGCCACCGGCGCCGAACTCAGGCAGGTTGGATTTGCCGATCACCACGGCGCCATTTTGCTCCAGCCGTTGCACCAGGATGTCAGACGTCGGCGCAATACGGTCGGCGAAGATGCGTGAGCCGGATGTGCACCGCACGCCTTCGACGTCGGTGTTGTCCTTGACGGCAATCGGCAGGCCGTGAAGGTAGTGCGCCGGTGGATCGAGCACCGGCCGCCGCA
>Ga0209517_10003774_pt1 | contig 20308 bp, 18 predicted proteins | sample PeaSoiMetSII2010_FD_187695 | JGI IMG/M metagenome (GOLD analysis project Ga0209517, IMG submission 187695) | Peat soil microbial communities from Weissenstadt, Germany - SII-2010 (SPAdes) (version 2) | ecosystem: Environmental > Terrestrial > Soil > Wetlands > Peat | place: Germany...
TGGACCACCGAAAGTCCATTGGCATGGGCAAACGCACGTACTGCGGCCAGGTCCGTCTCCTCGGCGCAGTACTGGGTGCGAAATTCCTCCCGGCTGAGAATTCCAGCCGAACGATCGCCGGATGCAAGCGCGGCAACGCGCGCTTGCAACGCCTGGCGTGCGCGCCGCCGCACGATAATGCTTACTTCCAGGCGCTCCGTCGGATCGGCGGGTGCCAAAGTACGGGCGCCAGGCATCGCAGCACGCTCACTACCCTTCAGCGAAAATCGCGCCATGGTCTTTCCCCTCGCGAAGGCGTAGAAAGCGCCGATTGATTCTGGCAATGGAAGGAGTTGACGCGAACGATCCTACGCTCACGGCTCATGACCGAGAATAACGTGCTTTAGGAGAGCCGCGCATAGCCGCGTCTAGGCGCGGCAAATTGCGCTGGATTTTTTCGCAACCATCGGTTGCCAACAAGGAGAATCATCGATGATCCCGGCGCCAGAAGCACTCGAACGACTGCGCGAAGGTAACCGGCGCTTCGTTTCGGAAATCCGCGGCCCCAACGCGCTCGCCGGCCCGACGCGCCGCAGGGCGCTCGCGGCCGGCCAGCAGCCATTCGCCGCCATCCTCGGGTGCTCCGACTCCCGTGTGCCGGTGGAGATTGTTTTCGACCAAGGTCTGGGCGACCTGTTTGTCATCCGCGTTGCCGGGAACATCGTCGCTCCTTCTCAAATCGGCAGCGTCGAGTTTGCCGCGGAGCAGTTCGGCACGCGGCTCGTCGTGATTCTCGGCCATTCCCACTGTGGCGCTATCGAGGCGACGTTGGAACAACTCCAGCGGCCAACGCACAGCCAATCGCGAAACCTGCAGTCGATCGTTGACCGCATCCGGCCATCCGTGGAAGGGCTGCTGGCGACCGAACTGCGGCACGACCCGCAGGCCCTGGCACGGCATGCGGTTCGCGCCAACATCCGTGCCTCCGCGAGCCATCTGCGCCATGGATCGCAGCTGCTCGAGCAACTGATCCAAAGTGGCGGACTCCTGGTGCTAGGTGCCGAGTATTCGCTGGAGACCGGCATCGTCGACTTCTTCGATGGCGTCCCGGAGGGCGAGGCAAACCGTCCCGGATGAGCAGCGACAAGCGCGCCGCGACGCAGGCTCCGCGTGTCCGGCGCTAGACTCCAGGCCACCTTCCTCGATCCGGAGCTGACCGGTGGCCCATCTGTTCGAACCCCTGAAGATTCGTGACGTCGTCCTGAGCAACCGCATCGGCATTCCTCCCATGTGCCAATACTCGGCGCACGACGGCATGGCGATGGAATGGCATTTCGTGCATTACGGCTGCCGTGCCGTCGGTGGCGCGGCGCTGATGATTATCGAGGCCACCGCCGTGGTGCCGGAGGGACGGATCAGCCCAGGCGATCTGGGCATCTGGAACGACGAGCAGATCGAGCCCCTGGCGCGGATCGAACGCTTCGCGCGCCAACAGGGCTGTGTGGCCGCCGTCCAGTTGGCCCATGCCGGCCGCAAGGCCAGCGTCGGACTGGGCTGGGAGGCGCAGCGTGCGCTCGACCAGCGCGACGGCGGATGGGAGGTCGTCGCACCATCGCCCTTGCCCTTCGGCGAGGGTTATGCCGTGCCGCGGGAACTCGACGAGGCCGGCATTGGCCGAGTGCTCGCCAAGTTCGGCGCTGGCGCGCGCCGCGCGCGCGAGGCCGGATTCCAGGCGGTCGAGATCCATGGCGCGCACGGATACCTGCTGCACCAGTTCCTGTCGCCCTTGTCCAACCAGCGAACGGACGCCTACGGCGGTAGTTTTGAGAATCGCACCCGCCTTTTGCGCGAGGTGGTGACCGCGGTTCGCGCTGAATGGCCGGAGCGGCTTCCTTTGCTAGTGCGCATCTCGGCCACGGACTGGATGGACGGGGGCTGGAATGCCGACGAAACCGTGGAACTGTCCCGCAAGCTCAAGGCGCTTGGGGTTGACCTGGTGGACGTCTCGTCCGCTGGTCTCGTGCCAAACGCGAAAATTCCGGCCGGGCCGGGCTTTCAGACCGAGTTCGCCGCGCGTGTGCGCCGCGAGGCTGGCATTGCCACCGCAGCCGTCGGTCTTATCACCTCGCCGACGCAAGCCGACCATATCGTGCGCACTGGGCAGGCCGATATGGTGCTGCTCGGTCGCGAGATCCTGCGTAATCCGTATTGGCCCCTGGGCGCTGCCCAAGCACTCGGGCACGCGGCGCCTTGGCCACAACAGTATCTGCGCGCGGCCCCGGCCGGTTCGACGGGGCGCTGAAGGCAGGTGCCAGATACGCCGAGCGGGCACTGCGCGGTGCGTTTACCGGCGGTCGAGTTTGCCAGGGAGTCGTCTTGTGTAGCCCGAAAGCTCTCCGTCGGAGCTCCGAGCCGGCGGTGGTTATGGGTGCAATCCGGCGTCCTAGGCCTTTGGCGGCACGTCTGCCCGCTTTTCTAATCACGCCAGGATCGTTCCAGGCAGATTCCGGATTCGACGAGCCACGGATGGCGAAACGCCGATTGCCTTTTGATTGTGCGTCCTTGCTTTAGCCGCGCCCCGCCCCGGCACTTTCGTCACGCCACTCGTCGCGCTCATCGTTGAACAGCTCGGAAACGACGCCGCGCAGCCAGCGGGTCTTTGGATCCTGGTGAAATTTCCGGTGCCAGTGCTGCTTGACGAGGACCGGCGGGATGTCCAGAGGAGGCCGTGCCATCTTCACACCGGCGCGTGAGCGTTGCAGATAAAGACCCAGCGCATGGGGAACCGTCGTGATGAGATCCGTTCGGGCGATGATGATCGGAATACTCATGAAATGAGGCGTGTGCAGCACGATCCTGCGTTTGATCCGCATCTTCTCAAGATGGCGCTCGAAGATCTCCTGGCTGCGTCCCTCGGCCTTGACAACGACGTGTCCCAATTTGAGAAACTGCTTTAGCGAAACTTGCGTGCCGCGGATGGGATGGTCGCTGCGCAGCAGGCAGGTAAAGTGGTGCGTGAACAGCCGCTGCTGATAGAAGTTGCTGCGCTTGAGGTCGGGAAAGTAACCGACCGCGAGGTCGATCGTGCCGTTTTCTAACCCCTGATCGACTTGCTGGGGCGGCAACGTGGTCGAGCGCACGCCTGCGTTCGGAGCATGTTCCTGCAGGTACTCGACGATTTTCGGAAGGAACACCATTTCACCGATGTCCGACATGGCAAAGGTGAATGTCTCCTGGCAGGTCAGCGGGTTAAATGCGCTCTTTTCCAGAATTGCGCTGCCAACGCGCCCTAGGATGTCCCGCGCTGCAACAACAAGTGAAAGCGCGCGCGGCGTCGGGTCCATGCCGCGCGAAGTCTTGACGAACAGCGAATCGCCGATTGCCTGGCGCAGTCGCGCCAGTGCGGAACTGACGGCAGGCTGGCTAATTCTGAGCGAGAGGGCGGCTGCGCTGACGCTGCCCTCGTCGTGAATCGCGACCAGCACGCGCAGCAGATTCAGATCGAAGTGTCTCATCGGCGTGTTTCATCGATGGTTATCAACAATTCAAATAATCAGTATTTGCCGATTGTTATTGAATTATAGAGCCGTTGCGCTACCGTTCGGCTAGGAGACAAAAACCGGGATAGCCCACAAACGCTCAGGGACCATAATCCCGCAAGGCTCAGCGCAGCAGTCGGAATTGCTGCGCCCAATCCGAGCGCGCTGTGGCCGCTACAGAACGCGCCACGCACGGCGGTTTTCAAATCGGTCGTACCCTGGCGATGGGAACACATCCGAAAGCGCCGACGCGCCGGCGCGGCGCATGTTGACTCGGGGCCAGCAAGCCGCGCGACAAGATCGGCATCAAGGAGAAAAGCATGAAACGAGCAAGCATGAAGTTCTGGGCCGTCGCGCTCGCCACGATTGTGGTGACAACCGCGGCGCAGGCCGGCGACACGATCAAGGTCGGCTTCTTGGTCGAGATGACCGGGACGTTTTCGGATTTCGGCCAGCATATTGTCAACGGCGCCACGGCCTACATTCAGCAGCACGGGGACACGGTCGCCGGGAAGAAGATTGTTCTGATCGTGCGCGACACGACCGGTCCGGCGCCCGAGGTCGCAAAGCGACTTGCCCAGGAGCTCATCGTCAAGGACGAGGTCGACTTTATCGTCGGATTCGGATTGACCCCCAACGCGCTTGCCGTGGCACCGATCGTCACCGAGGCCCGCAAGCCCACGATCATCATGAACGCCGCGACCTCGGTCATTACGACCAAGTCCCCGTACATCGTGCGCGTGTCCTTCACGCTTGCGCAGGTCACCGAGCCGATGGCGGAATGGGCATACAAGAACGGCGTGCGCAAGGTCTACACGCTCGTGGCGGACTATGGACCGGGCAATGACGCGGAGAAGACCTTCAAGGCGGCCTTCACGAAGCTCGGTGGAGAGATCGTCGGCTCGGTTCGGGTGCCCCTGCAAAACCCCGAATTCGGTCCGTTTGTGCAACGCATCAAGGATGCCAAGCCGGAGGCGGTGTTCGCGTTCGTGCCGGCGGGCGAGCTGGCCGTTGGACTCATGAAGTCGTATCGGGAACGTGGGCTCGCCAAGGAGGGGATCCGACTTTTGTGCACCGGTGATGTCACCGATGACGGCGTGATCGACGCGTTGGGCGACAGCGCCCTGGGCGTGATATCGACGCACCAGTATTCGATGGCGCACGACTCGCCCGAGAACAAGGCCTTTCTGGCGGCCTACGCGAAGGTCGACACGAAGTTGCGCCCCAATTTCATGGCCGTCGCAGGCTGGGACGGCATGGCAGCGATCTACGAAGTTGCCCGCCAGCTCAAAGGGGACATCGATCCGGACAAGGCGATGCAGGTTCTCCGAGGTCTCAAGCTGGACAGTCCGCGCGGGCCGATCCAGATCGACGCGGATACGCGCGATATCGTGCAGGACGTTTATGTGCGCGAGGTCAAGAAGGTCGGCGACCATTTATATAACGTCGAGTTTGACAAGTTTGTGGCGGTCAAGGATCCGGGCAAGTAGTTCATGCGCACGCGCCGCCGGCACCGAGTATCACTTTCCGGACGGCCATGCTCAGTTTCCTCGGAATACTGTTCGACGGACTTGCGTACGGAACCCTGCTGTTCCTGATCTCGGTGGGACTTTCGGTGACGCTCGGATTGATGGGATTCATCAATCTCGCCCATGGCGTGTTCGCAATGGCCGGGGGCTATCTGCTGGTGTTCCTGATGGCGCACATCGGGCTGGGCTTCTTCGAGTCGCTTCCGCTCGTGTTTCTCGTGATCGCAATGGCGAGCGTAGTGCTGGAGCGCCTGCTGTACCGGCCGCTGTATCGCAGCACGGCGCTCGACCAAGTGCTGCTGACGATTGGCGTCGTCTTCATAGCGGTGGCCGGGGCGAACTGGATCTGGGGTCCGGGTCAACAGCCGGTTGCGCTGCCCGAAATCCTCGATGGCCAGGTGTCGCTCGGCGGGATCGGCCTGTCTCGCTATCACCTCTTCCTAATTGCGATCGGCGCAACGCTCACGCTGCTGCTGGTGTTCGGACTCGAGCGCACCCACTTCGGCGCACGAATTCGCGCATCCGTCGACCGGCAGCGAACTGCGGAAGCCATGGGAATCGACGTCGTGCGAGTCTTTCAGCTGACATTTGCAATCGGCAGCGGCTTGGCAGGCCTGGGGGGAGCGCTCGGAGTGACCGTGCTTGGCCTCGATCCATATTTCCCGCTTAAGTTTCTCGTTTATTTCTTGCTGGTCGTCGTCGTCGGCGGACCGGGCACCGTGACCGGAACGTTGCTTGCCGGCCTGCTGCTCGGCGTGGCAGATGTCGTGGGCAAGTATTACGTGCCGGATTTGGGCGGTTTTGTCATCTACGTGGCCATGATCGTATTGCTGGTCGCGTTTCCCCACGGTCTGCTGGGACGCCGAGCCTCGACATGAGCGCCAATGCGGACCAGCGACCGGACGTTCCGCCCTACATCGCTGTGCTGCAGGCGCGCGAGCGCTGGACACCGGCGGAGATCGCGTTCTGGGGTTTTTGCTGTGCGGCGTACTTCCTTTTTCCGAAGAGTCTGATGTTTGCATCGCAAGTTCTCATCACCGGGCTGTTCGCCCTGTCGCTAGACCTGATCCTTGGATATGCGGGGATCGTCACGCTCGGCCACGCCGCCTTCTTCGGCCTCGGCGCCTACACCGCGGGGCTGCTGTCGACGCACGGTCTGCAGGAGCCGCTCACCGGCCTCGCGATCGCCTCGATGGTTGCCGCGCTGGCCGGTTACGTGACCAGCTTCCTCGTGCTGCGCGGCGGAGACCTCGCGCGCCTTATGATCACGCTAGGCATCGCCCTTTTGCTGCATGAAATCGCCAATCGCGCGACCGATATCACCGGCGGCGTCGATGGACTACAGGGGGTCGAAGTCGGCGCGCTGCTCGGCATGTACCGCTTCGACCTGCAGGGACGCCTCGGCTACCTCTACGTGCTCGCGGTGACCTTCGGGCTGTTCTTTCTCGTGCGCGCCCTGATGGCCTCGCCCTACGGATTGTCTGTTCGCGCCATCCGCGAAAACCCGCGCCGCGCCACAGTCCTGGGCGTGCCGATCCGAGCGCGCCTGACCAACATTTATACCTTTGCGGCGCTGATCGCTGGGGTTGCTGGGGCGCTGCTGACGCAGACCACGCAGTTCGTCGGCATCGACGTGCTGGATTTCCAGCGCTCGGCCTATCTGCTGATCATCCTCATCATCGGCGGCACCGGGACGCTGTACGGTGGATTCCTGGGCGCTGCCGCGTTTCTTTTCGCACAGGATCGGCTCTCCAATCTCAATGCACAGTACTGGCTGTTCTGGCTGGGCATTTGCCTGGTGATCGTCACCCGCTACCTGCGAGGCGGCATCATGGGTGGGCTCGCCGGTGCGCGTCGTCGTCTGTCCGCCTGGTGGGCGAGGAGATTTCCTCGATGACACCCGCGCTTCAGACCGTCGGTCTGTGCAAGTCCTTCGGAGGCCTCAAGGTTACGCAGGATCTGAACCTTTCGATTCGCAAAGGCGCGCGCCATGCGCTGATCGGTCCCAACGGTGCCGGCAAAACCACTCTGATCAACCAGTTGACGGGGATCGTGCGCGAATCGAGCGGCTCGATCTGGCTCGACGGCGAGGACATCACGCGGTTGAAGCCGTACCACCGCGTTCGGCGCGGCTTGTCAAGGACATTCCAGATCAACACGCTGTTCCCGCATTTGAGCCCGCTTGAGGCCATCACCAACGCGATCTGTGAACGGGAACGGGACAATCTAAGCGTGCTGCAGCGACGCTTCTTGCGTCTGTCGCACCGCCGGTCCCAGATCGACGAAGCCTTCGAAATGCTCAAGCGCTTGAACCTCGCAAACGTGTGCCTGCAGCAAACACGCGAGCTCGCGTACGGCAAGCAGCGTCTGCTCGAAATCGCGCTGGCATTGGCGGTGCGGCCCAAGGTAGTGCTGCTCGACGAGCCGGCGGCCGGTGTGCCGGAAGGCGAAAGCGCCGAACTATTCACCGTCCTGGCGGAACTTCCGGCGGACGTCACGATTCTGCTGATCGAGCACGACATGTCGCTGGTGTTTCGATTTGCCGACCGCATCACGGTGCTGGTTAACGGCGCCGAACTGGTATCCGGGACACCGGCGGAGGTTGCCGCCGACCCGCGCGTGCGGCAGGTGTACCTGGGCAGACACCATGGATGAAATGCTCGTGCTCGAGGATATCGTTGCCGGCTACGGTGAGGCGGTGGTGCTCGACCGCTGCTCGCTGTCGATGGGCCATGGCGAAAGTCTCGCCTTGCTGGGCCGCAACGGCGTGGGCAAGAGCACGCTGCTCGCCGCGCTGATGGGACAGGCGCGCTTGATCAGCGGCGCCATCCGCTTTATGGGCGTCGACCTGGCGGCGATTGCACCGCACGGGCGCGTGGGCGCTGGCCTGGGTTGGGTACCCCAGGAGCGCGAGATCTTCTCGACCCTGACGGTGGAGGAGAACCTGGCCGTTACGGCCCGGCCCGGCAAATGGAGCCTGGCGCGTGTGTACGCACTGTTCCCGCGACTGCGGGAGCGGCGCGCGAGCTGGGGCAACGAACTGTCCGGCGGCGAGCAACAGATGCTGGCCATCGGGCGGGCGTTGATGCTCAACCCGCGGCTGCTGCTGCTCGACGAACCGCTCGAGGGTTTGGCCCCGGTCCTGGTGGAAGAACTAGAGGCGGCGGTCGAAATGATGGTGCGCGAAGAGGGCCAAGCGCTCATTCTGGTCGAGCAGCACGTCGAACAGGCGCTGCAGTTGACGGGCCGCTGCGCGGTGCTCGATCGTGGCCGGATCGTTCACATGGCCGACAGCCGCAGGCAGCTGACCGATGTGGCCGCGCTCGACGAGTGGATCAGCGTGCGCGCGGGCAAAGAGAGGGAAAAACCATGAACGCTGCGGAAGTGCTGCTCGAATTCGGACGCGACGCCGCGCTCGCAATCACAAGCGCGGAGGGCGATGTCAATTATGCCGACCTGCGCGAGGCGGTGGCGCGCGCGGGCGCGGCCTGGACGGCGATGGGGATCGCGCCGGGCGATCGCGTGATCGTATTCGCTCCCGACAGCATCGACTGGGTCGTTGCATATCTGGGCGCAATTTGGGCCGGTGCCGTTGCCGTCGGGGTCAACAGCCGTTTGCCGATGGCCGAACTCGCGCCGATCCTTGTCGAAAGCGAAGCCGCGGCGATCTGGTGCGAAGGGGCGCAGGCGGCCGAGATCTGCGGCGCCGCGGTGACGATGAGCAAGCCGCCACGGATCGTGGTCGTCACGTCCGAGCCGGATGTCGGCTGGCGTGGCAGGCTGAAGGGGGCGCAGCCGATGGCGGCCGTGGCGCGCGATCCGGAAGATCCGGCCCTGTGGATTGGCACTTCGGGTACGACCGGCCGCCCGAAGGCGACCGTGCATGCGCAACGAGTCGTGCTCAATGCGCCCGCGTTCGCGCAAGGGGTGCTCGGTCTGACCGAGCATGACCGCCTGTACGCCAGCTCGAAACTGTTTTTTGCGTATGCGCTGGGCAACGGCCTGTTCGCCGGCCTGCGGGCCGGCGCAACGGTCATTCTCGATCGGGACTGGCCAACGCCCCAGCGGGTCGGCGAAATGGTCGCCCGGTTCGGCCCGACGCTGCTGTTCAGTGTGCCAACCCTGTACCACAAGATGCTGCAGGCGGGGGTGGCCGCGGCGTTTGCACGAAGTGGCGTGCGTCACTTCATTTCCGCCGGCGAGGCCTTGCCGCCGATGGTGCGCCAAGGCTGGCAGCAGGCAACGGGACAGACCCTCATCAGCGGTTACGGAACGTCCGAAACCTTGTGCCTGATGCTGTACAGCGATGGCGACGACGGCAGGTTCGCGGCAACACCGTTGACGGAGATCCGGTGCCCGGACCCCGACGATGCAGCGACGCCGCGACGCATCTGGATCCGCAGTACGACCGTGGCACTTGGCTACTGGCGCCGGCCTCAGGCCCAGGCCGAGGGGTTTTCCGAGGGATGGTTCTCTCCGGGCGATATGTTCGTCCCGCATGCGGACGGGCGTCTCGAATTCACGGGTCGAAACGATGACATGATCAAGATCGCCGGCCAATGGGTCAGCACGGTCTGGGTCGAGCAGGCCCTGGCAGCGGCCTGTGGCGATTCGGTGCAACAAATCGCAGCGGTGAGCGTAACGACTGCGGACGGACTGGCTGCACTCTCGGTTCTCGGGGTCGCCGTTTCGGAGCGCGCGGAGCTTGCGCGCCAGCGCATGGCCGAGGGAATCAACGCTCTGCCAAAGCACCGCCGTCCGCGCTGGGTGCATTGGCTCGACGCCTTGCCGATGACGCCCACCGGCAAGGTGCAGCGCAGAAGCCTTCGCCCGTTGCACGAGGCCGCACTCGAGGATAACTGTGCCGAGCACCATGGCCGATCCGTGCTACAGCAGGATGCCTGACATGAGAACCAATGAAATCGGAAAAGGCGACGCGCAACCTCCGATGACGACGGCGAGTGTTTCGTTGGTGATCGCCGGCAGCGGCGGGGCCGGGGTCGTCACCGCCGGATCGCTGCTGCTGGAGGCCGCGGCCGCCGCGGGCTGGTATGCCTGGATGACACGATCATCGGGCCCGCAGATCCGCGGCGGGGAAGCGGCTGCGATGCTTCGCTTTGCGACTGATCCGATCCACTGCCATGACGATTGCTTCGATCTTCTGGTGGCGATCGACTGGGATAACATCGAACGCTTTGCGGCCGAAATTGCGCTCGATTCGCGCAGCCTGGTGGTCGGCGATCCGGATCTGGGCAAACCGCACGAGTCGCTTTTGCACAATGGTCCGAGGCAGGCCGCGCTGCCGTTCAAGCGGCTGGCGGCCACCGTTGCCGACGGCCGTCCCAACATGGTTGCCCTGGGCGCGATCGCCAGTTTGATCGGATTGCCGCCGCAGGCCATGCGCAAGGTGGTCGAAACGCACTTGGCACGCAAGGGTCAGGCAGCGATCGATGCCAGCCTGGCAGCGTTCAAGACGGGCTTCGACCACGCAAGCAGCCTGCCGCCGGTGCGGCGCCTGGCCGATTCCGCGGCACCGGGCAGCCAACGCTGGAGCATTACCGGCAACGAGGCGACCGGGCTGGGCGCGATCCGCGGTGGCGTACGCTTCGTGGCCGCCTACCCGATCACGCCCGCAACCGAGGTGTTGGAATGGATGGCGCCGTCGCTGAGCAGGGTCGGCGGAGTCCTGGTCCAGGCCGAGGATGAACTCGCTTCGATCAACCAGATCATCGGCGCGTCCTATGGAGGCACTCCCTCGCTCACCGCGACCTCCGGCCCCGGACTTTCGCTGATGATGGAGTCCCTCGGCTTGGCGGTTGCTGCGGAGATTCCCATCGTGGTCGTTGATGTGATGCGCGGCGGTCCGTCGACCGGGATCCCGACCAAGTCCGAACAGGCCGATCTCAACATTGCCGTTTACGGCCTACACGGCGACGCGCCGCACCTTGTGCTGGCCCCCGCTTCTGTCTCCGACTGTGTGTTGACAACGCAATGGGCCGTGCATCTCGCCGAAGCCTTGCAGACCCCGGCGATCGTGCTGACCGACCAGGCGATGGGCCAGTCGCGAGCCGTCATCTCCCGGCCTGCCGACGTCGCCTGCACCGGGCAACGTGAAGTTGCCCGGCCGACGAGCGATGCATCGCGCTACCAGCGCTATGCGCTGACCGAATCCGGCGTTTCGCCGATGGCCATCCCCGGGACCCACGGACTCGCGTACACCGCCGACGGGCTCGAGCACAACGAATCGGGCACACCGTCCTCGCGCGCCCTCGATCACCAGGTCCAACTCGACAAGCGCTCGCGCAAGCTGACCGGCTTCAATTTTGGCGATTGGTGGGCCGACGTGATCGACGCGCCGACCGGCCCCGGCGATATCATCATCATCACCTGGGGCTCTTCGACCGGGCCGGCCCGGGAGGCGCTGCAGCGGTTTTCGGATTCGGGCGGTTCGGCGCGCCTGATGTCGCTGCGTCTGATCGCACCTGCGCAGCCGGCGCGAATGGCCGATGCCATTGGCAGCGCAACCCGGGCGCTCGTCGTCGAGCAGTCGCACAGCGGACAGTTCTACCGCATGTTGCGGGCGTTCTACGAGTTGCCTCGCGAGGTTCGCTCGCTGCACCAGGCCGGACCGCTTCCGATCCGGCCCGGCCAGATAATCGATCAACTCAATGCCTGGAGGACCTGATGGATGCCCCGGCGGAAAGAAAAAAGCTGGCCGCGCGCGATTTCAAGTCGGATATCAAACCGATCTGGTGTCCCGGATGCGGTGACTACGCGGTGCTAAATGCGCTCACCAAGGCCTTCGTCGAACTCGGTCGGACCCCGGAGCAGATCGCAGTGGTCTCGGGCATCGGTTGCTCCTCGCGCATACCGGCCTACCTGAGCGCCTATGGATTTCACGGCGTGCACGGCCGGGCGCTGCCGATCGCGACCGGACTCAAGCTCGCGCGCCCCGACCTCACGGTCGTGGTGACCGGCGGCGACGGCGACGGTTTTTCGATCGGCGGCAATCATTTCCTGCATGCCTGCCGGCGCAATGTCGACCTGACCTATATCGTGATGGACAATCAGGTCTATGGGATGACCAAGGGCCAGGCCTCGCCCACCACCGCGCCGGACTGGGAAGGCAGCAAGCTCACCCCGGAAGGCACCCGGATCAATCCGTTCCAGCCGCTGGTGATCGGGCTTGCCTCGGGTGCCAACTTCATCGCCCGCGTCTCCAGCAGCGATCCGATCAACATCGCGCAGATCATCGTCCAGGCCATCGGGCATCCGGGCTTTTCCCTGGTCCAGGTACTGAGCCCATGCATTACCTTCCGGCCGGACCAGCAGGCGTGGCGCGATCAGGTTCGCACCGCGAGCGTCGATTTCACCGGGGACGCGGCGCGCGCGGCGCGCCGCCTGATGACCGACGACGGCTTTAATGTCGGCAAGGTGCTTTTCAAGGGCAATCGCCCCGTCTTCGAGCACGACGCGGCAACCAAGCCCTGCAGCGTTGCCGAGCTGGATTTGGAGTTTGCCTTATGAGTCCGAGCAAGGGCCCGAACAAGGGTCGCCGCCGCGCCATCCATTCGGTACCCGAGCTGCTGGCCCATGCGCTGACGATCGAGCGCGAAGCCGAGGAGCGCTATGGCGAGCTAGCCGATCAGATGGCGACCCACAACAACACCGCTGCCGAAGAACTGTTCCGCCGCTTGGCGCAGATCGAGAGCCGGCATGTCACGCAGATCCAGGAACTGTGCGTCGGGGTCGAGCTGCCGCAGCGTGCGCCCTGGGAATTTCTCTGGAGGGGTGCCGAAAGCCCCGAAGCGATGGATCTGGCCGCCGTGCACTACTTGCTTTCCCCGCATGAGGCCGTGCGCCTTGCCCTGGGGCATGAGGCCAAAGCGGAGGAGTTCTACCGCGGTGTCGCCGGCCGCGCGCGGCTGGTCCCGGTGCGCCAGCTGGCGCTCCAGCTGGCCGACGAGGAGGCCGAGCATGTGCGCTGGTTGCAGGACTGGCTGCAGCGCTATCCGGCGCAGGAGACGGTAGCCGAGGACCCCGACCCGCCGATGGAGCAGGGATGAGCCGCGACGGCGCTTTCGTTGCGTCCGGAAGTGGCGCCCGCCTGGGCCATCGTTTCATGTCGTCCCGGTACTTTGTCGCCCGCTGCGCCCAATGGGGTAGTAACAAGATAGGAGAAAGATCGTGTCCTTGCTGATCACCGAAAAATGTATTGTCTGCGACCTGTGCCTGACCGTCTGTCCGAACGATGCCATCAGCGCGGGCGAAGAGATCTTTCTCATCGACCCCGAACGTTGCACCGAGTGCGTCGGCCGTCATCCCGTATCCCAGTGCGTCAAGGTCTGTCCGGTCAAGGCGATCGTGCCAGATCCGCAGCATGTCGAAAGCCGGGAAGAGTTGCAACGCAAGTGCGACGTACTGAAGCAACGATCGGCCGCCTGAATGCGCTGCGACCTTGCCGACCGGCGCCCGGGCGGCTCCGGTTCGAGACTACCCAAGGAGTGAACCAGTGAAATCGATCATCAAACTGACCGTCAACGGGCAACGCCGCGAAGATGCGGTTGCCGACAATCTGCTGCTGCTCGACTACCTGCGCGAACAGTTGCAGTTGACCGGCACTAAACAAGGCTGCGACGGCGGCGAGTGCGGCGCGTGCACTGTACTGGTCGATGGTGATCCTCGTCTCGCGTGCCTGACGCTGGCAGCCACGGTCGCCGACAAGCACGTCGAGACGGTCGAATCGCTCGCGCGCAACGGCCGGCTGTCGCGTTTGCAGCAGGCGTTCCACGAGAAGCTCGGCACGCAATGTGGCTTTTGCACCCCCGGCATGCTGATGACCGCCGAGGCGCTGCTGCGCCGAGTGCCGCATCCATCCGTCGAGCAGATCCGCGCAGCGCTCGCCGGCAACCTGTGCCGTTGCACTGGTTACGTCAAGATCATAGAGTCGGTTCAGGCCGCCAGCCTGTCCGAGAAGGAGGACGCATGAAGAAGGCGGTGGACGGGGGGGTCGGCGCGCGCCGGCCGCTGGTGGACGGGGTCGAAAAAGTGACCGGTCGCGCCAAGTACACGGCCGACCTGTTCGCGCCCGCAGGGTTGGTCGGAAAGATCTATCGCAGCCCGCATGCGCATGCGGAAATCCTCCATCTTGACGTGAGCGAGGCGCGCAAACTGCCCGGCGTGGTGGCGGTTGTAACCGGCGACGATTGCCCGGTGGCCTACGGCATCCTGCCGATCTCCCAGAACGAGTATCCGTTGGCGCGCGAGCGCGTGCGCTATTTCGGCGAGCCGGTCGCCGCGGTCGCCGCGCGCGACGAGCGCACCGCCGTGCAGGCCCTGAAGCTGATCCGCCTGACAGTGCGCGAACTTCCGGTCTATCTCTCCGCCAAGGACGCCCGCAAGCCAGGTGCGGTCCCGTTGCACGTCAACAAGGCGGGCAACCTCGAGCGCGAGGTGCACAACGAATTCGGCGACCTCGGCGCCGGCTTTGCCCAGGCCGAACTGGTCCGCGAGGACAACTATCACTGCGCCGAGGTCACCCATGTCCACATGGAACCGAACGCGGCCACGGCCACCTACGATCCTTCCCGAGACCATCTGACGCTGCACACGGTCTCCCAGGTTCCGTACTACGTGCACCTCATGGTGGCGCAATGCCTGGCCATGGACACGGCACGCGTGCGGGTCATCAAGCCGTTCATCGGCGGCGGATTCGGCGCCCGCACGGAAACGCTGAATTTCGAGATCATCTGCGCGCTCCTGGCCCGCGCGGCCGGCGGCACCGTGAACCTCAAGCTCAGCCGGGAGGAGACCTTTCTCACCCATCGCGGCCGTCCCGAGAGCGACATTCGCATCAAGATCGGCATGCAGCACGACGGCCGTCTCACGGCCTGCGAGTGCGAGGTGGTTCAACGCGGCGGCGCCTACGGCGGCTACGGCATCATCACGATCCTGTATGCCGGCGCCATGCTCAATGGGCTTTACGAGATTCCCGCGGTCGGCTACCGCGGCTACCGCGTCTACACGAACACACCGCCTTGCGGTGCAATGCGTGGACACGGGACCGTGAATGTGCGATTCGCATTTGAATCGCTGCTCGACGCGATGTCGCAGGAACTGGGCCTGGACCCGATCGAGGTGCGCCGTCGCAACCTGCTCAAGGCGCCCACGGTGACCATCAACGGGTTGCAAGTGCGATCCTACGGCTTGCCCCAATGCCTGGACCGCGTCGAGCAGGCGAGCGGTTGGCGCGAGCGCATTGGCAAGATGCCCCGCTGGCGCGGCCTGGGCGTTGCCTGCTCGCACTACGTGAGCGGCTCGGCCAAGCCCGTTCACTGGACCGGGGAGCCGCATGCAACCGTCGTGCTCAAGCTCGACTTCGACGCCGGTATCACGATCCTCACGGGCGCCTCGGACATCGGCCAGGGATCATCGACGGTGCTCACTCAGGTCGTGATCGAGGTTCTCGGCGTGGACCAGCGCCGGATCCGAGTGATCGCCAACGACAGTGCCATTACTCCCAAGGACAACGGATCGTATTCCTCGCGCGTGACCTTCATGGTGGGCAACGCCGCTTTGCAGGCGGCGCGCAATCTGAAGGAAATCCTGATCAATGCCGCCGCAATGCGGCTGCAGGTGTCCCCGGCCCAGGTCGAATGCCAAGGAGAGATCTACCGTTCTTGCGTCGCGCCCGAAAAGGAGGTCTCGTTCGGCGAGGTCGCCGCACAGTCGCTCGTGGACACCGGCACCTTGTTCGTCAAGGGAACCTACACCTGCCCTCCCGAATTTCAGGGCGGCAAGCAACGCGGCGGCGCGGTCGGCTCGACGATGGGATTCTCGTACGCGGCCCAGGTCGTCGAAGTCAGCGTCGATCCGGATACGGGTCGCATCACGCCGGAAAAGGTGTGGGTGGCGCTCGATTGCGGCTTCGCCATCAATCCACTGAGCGTCGAGGGCCAGGTCCAGGGGGCCATCTCGATGGGGATGGGCCAGGCAATGTCCGAGCAGACGCGTTTCGACAAGGGCAAGCCCATGGCGGCCAACATCCTCGAATACGCGGTTCCGACGATCCTCGACTCGCCGCCGATCGACGTGCAGCTCGTGCAGTCCATCGATCCCAACGGACCATTCGGCGCCAAGGAGGGCAGCGAGGGGCCGCTGTCGGGTTTTCCCGCAGCCTTCGCCGCCGCGGTGCGGCAGGCCACGGGGTTCGGCTTCACTCAATTGCCGATCACCCCGGAGGTCGTGCTCGACGCGATCATTGCGCAACGTGAAGAAGCCGCCGCGGCGGCCTATGCCTCTGCGGCAGCGCAACCCCTCGTGCACGAAAAGGTGAGCTGATGGAAATGCTGCCCGAATTCCAGCTGCATCGTCCCCGCAGTGTCGGCGACGCGATTTCCCTGCGGGCCGCGCATCCTGGCGCTCGCTTTCTGGCGGGAGGCACCGACCTGATGCCGGCGATGCGGCGTGGCCTGGTCGATGCCAGAGACCTGATCGATTTGTCCGGCGTCGCCGGGCTGGCAGGGATCGGAGCCACCGAACAGGGTCTTCGGATCGGCGCCGCGACCACTCTGGAGGACCTGGCGCAATCCCCCGAGGTGCTGGACCGGGCACCGGTGCTCGCGCAGGCGGCACTGTGCATCGCCGGGCCGACGCATCGAGTGGCCGCAACCGTCGGCGGCAACCTTTGCCTGGATACCCGCTGCCGCTACTACAACCAGAGCGAGAGCTGGCGCAGCGCCAACAACTATTGCCTGAAGCTGCTCGGCGATGGCTGTCGCGTTGCCCGCAAGGCCACACGCTGCTTTGCGGCGTTCAGCGGCGATCTCGCCCCCGCCCTGCTGGTCCTTGATGCCGAGGTCGAGATTGCCGGGACGGGCGCCGTTCGTCGCGCACCGCTGGCACAGCTGTACGCCGATGACGGCATCAACTTCCTCAACCTCGCACCGCAAGAATTGCTGGTTGCGGTTCACGTGCCGATGCGTCCCGGCTGGCATGTCGCGTACGAAAAGGTGAGGCTGCGCGCAGCGATCGATTTTGCGCTTGCCGGGGTCGCGGTGGCGGTCCTTTGCAAGGATGGATGCATCGACGATCTGCGCGTTGCCTGCACCGGCACCAACTCGTTTCCCTTGCGCCTCGGTGGCCTGGAAAATCTGCGCGGCAAGCGGCTCGACGAATCGTTCTTGGCGCAGGTGGACAAACGGTTTGAGGAGCAAGTCAACATCATGGAAACGACGGTCGCGTCCAGCCTATACCGACGCCGGGTTACCGTGAGCCTAATTCGTCGGCTGCTCCTTCGCCTCGCTGGCTAATGCAAGGCCAACGGGTTCGCCTGTCATGGGTCATATAAGCGTATTCCCGGTCCAGGTGGAGTTCGGCGACTGCGACCCGGCACGCATCGTCTTTTTTCCCAATTTCCTGCGCTGGATCGACGCCGCGGGCCACGCGTTCTTCATTGCAGCGGGCGTGCCGCCATGGCACGAATTGGAGCGCGAATCGGGCATTGTCGGAACACCACTGGTGGATCTGCACGTGAAATTCATCGCGGCGGCGCGCTGGGGCGATCGACTCGCGATCCGCTCTTCGATCAAGGAATGGCGACGGAAGACTTTCGTGATGCACCACGAGATATTCCGCGGCGACGAACTGCTGGTGGTGTGCGAGGAGATTCGCGTCTTCGTGCGGCGCGTCGGGTCCGAGCCAACCGACATCGAAGCCGTGCCGGTGCCCGAGGACATTCGGGCGCTATGCGACGGCGTCCAACCGCCGCCGGCGCGGCGCTAGCGCCGCTTACTTGCCGACCTTGGCCGCCTTGGCGGCTACCTTGGCGCGTAGTTTCTCGACATCGACGACAAAGCGGATATGGCTGCCGCGGCTGATCTCCTCTACGTCGTCCTTTGCCAGCAGATCGAAGCTCACACGGCGCCCGTCGACATTGCTCACGGTCACGGTAATGGTCACGTTCATGCCGCGCAAGGTCGCGCCGACGTGACTCATGTTGACGCTGTTGCCGACGGAGTCCTCGCCGCTGTCCAGGTGCGCGAGCAGCAGTTCGCGGCAGGCCACCTCGAAGTCATAGAGTAGCGACGGCGTGTCGTACACGCGCAGCTCCTCGCCGAGGAAATCAATGGTCCGCGGCGTGTCAATTGCAATGCGCTGCGTTGCAGACAAGCCCGTAACCAAGGTGCTTTTCATGGTTTCCCCCTACTAGACAACTCGTCCCGATACGGCGCGACGCGTGCTTGCCGGTCCATCCGTTGGTCGCTTCGCACTCACTGTGCACTGGCGACGGTACAGAGGTTTTGGGCCGGTATCGCAGTTTTCCGTATCACGCCACGACAATTGCCCTTTGCCTGACTATACGGTTTCCATGTGATCCAAGTCATTGGCTATGCGTCGGTATCGTGTATGTTGGTCCGTATCGTATATGTTGTTCTGTTACACGACGCGCCGAACGGGTTGCCGAAGCAGTGGGGTTGACACTGATTGGTAGCCTGCGCAATCAGCGCTCTGGCGTCTACGCGCAGCCCGAGTGCAGTTATTCCTGAGACAAGAGGGGAAATGTCGCAAGCCAAGACGGTCGAGCACGTCCCGACGTTCTGCTACAACTGCGTTTCGGGGCCCGACTTCATGAAGGTCAAGGTCGAAGACGGCGTTGCCACCGACATCGAGCCGAACTTCGACGCCGAGGACATCCATCCGGCGCGCGGCCGGGTGTGCGTCAAGGCCTATGGACTGGTGCAAAAGACCTACAACCCGAATCGTGTTTTGACGCCGATGAAGCGCACCAATCCGAACAAGGGGCGCAACGAGGATCCCGGCTTTGTACCGATATCGTGGGAGGAGGCGCTCGATACGGTAGCGGCCAAGCTCAACGCCGTCCGCGCCAAGGGCCTGCTCGACGAAGCCGGGCTGCCGCGGGTCGCCGCCAGCTTTGGTCACGGGGGCACGCCGGCCAACTACATGGGCACGTTTCCCGCATGGCTTTCGGCCTGGGGCCCGATCGATTACAGCTTTGGCTCGGGTCAGGGCGTCAAGTGCGTCCATTCCGAGCATCTGTACGGCGAGTTCTGGCATCGCGCCTTCACCGTGGCCGCCGATACGCCAAATGCGCGCTACGTCATCTCGCTCGGCGCCAACGTCGATGTGACGGGCGGGCCCTGTGCGGTGCTGCGCCACGCCGACGCGCGTGTGCGCGGCTACAAGCGCGTTGCGGTGGAACCGCACCTTTCGGTGACAAGTGCCTGTTCCGCGGAATGGGTGCCGATCCGGCCTAAGACTGATGCGGCGTTTCTGTTTGCTCTGATTCATGTCCTGGTGCGCGAGCATGGCTTGGCACAACTCGACATTTCTTTCCTGCGTGACCGCACGTCCTCGCCATACCTGGTGGCGCCCGACGGTCTTTACCTGCGTGATGCGGACAGCGGCAAACCGCTGGTCTGGGACGAAATCTCCGGTACGCCCGTCGCCTTTGACGCGCCGGGGGCAAAGCCCGCAGTGGCCGGACGCTACCGCGTCGCCCGCGCCGTGGTTGTCGACGCCGACCGGGCTCGTCGCGAATTCCTCGACGTGGAGGGCGCGACCGCTTACGAGATGCTGTGCGAACAATTTGGCAAGTACACGCCGGAATGGGCGGCGATGGTTTGCGACGTATCGGCGGCCACCATCCGCCGCATTGCCGGCGAGTATCTGGACAACGCCAGCATCGGCGCCACCATCGAGATCGACGGGCAGACGCTGCCCCTTCGGCCGGTGGCAGTGACGCTGGGCAAGTCGGTAAACAACGGCTGGGGCGCCTACGAATGCTGCTGGGCCCGCACCGTGCTGGCGGCGCTGGTAGGCGCGCTGGAGAACCCCGGCGGCCTCCTTGGCACCACAGTCCGGCTGAACCGCCCCCAGGACAACCGACATCTGAGCGTCAAGCCCGGCGAAGACGGTTTCATGGTGCAGCATTTCAATCCCACTGACAGGGAACACTGGCAATCGGCACCGTCAACCCGCAACTTGCACCAGACGCTGGTGCCCATCGTCGGTCACAACGGTGCCTGGAGCCAGGCCCTCGGCCCGACCCAACTGGCCTGGATGTTCCAGCAGGAGCGGCCGGCGGACTGGAATATGCCGACGCCGACGTTGCCCGAGGTTTGGATCGTATTTCGCTCCAATCCGGCCATTTCCTTCTGGGACACGAGGCGGCTGGCCGAGATCGTCGCCCGCTTCCCTTTCTTGGTCTGCTTCGCTTGTACGGTCGATGAAACCAACTAC
>Ga0209517_10003782_pt1 | contig 20287 bp, 16 predicted proteins | sample PeaSoiMetSII2010_FD_187695 | JGI IMG/M metagenome (GOLD analysis project Ga0209517, IMG submission 187695) | Peat soil microbial communities from Weissenstadt, Germany - SII-2010 (SPAdes) (version 2) | ecosystem: Environmental > Terrestrial > Soil > Wetlands > Peat | place: Germany...
CCAGAATGCGGTCGTTATAAAGCTCGGCTCGGTCGGCGCTGGAGTGAACGCCCCTGCTGCATCGGTTACGCCTGTTCCAAAGCTGCAAGACGCCTCGCTGGCTGTGGGCACAAAGGTCGCGTCCGCTAGAGTTTCTCCAGCAGTTTCCAAGACGCCGCTTCCCGCCGCGGTCATTGCCGCGGTCATTGACGCACCACCGCAGCCAACGGTATCGGTGACTTTTGAAAACGGAAGGTTGCGCATTCGCGCCGAGAAAGCCACGCTGGCGCAAGTATTGTTCGAAGTGCAGCGCCAGACGCAGGCCGAGATTGCGATTCCGGCAGGCGCCGAACAGGAACAAGTTGTCGCCGATCTGGGCCCGGCTCCGGCGCGCGAAGTGCTGGCAGCGCTGCTGAACGGCTCAGCTTACAACTTCATTTTTGTCGGCACCGAACTCACCCTGGAGCGCGTCATCCTGACGCGCCGCGACTCCGGCAACTTCTAGCAAAACCGGGTAGTGTCTCGGTTTCACGGAGCCACCACCACCAAGGACACGAAGTCACACGAAGGAAAACGGTGGGCTCCAGAGCTTTGTGTACCCGTGTCTGGTTCCTTGGTTTCCGGCGGTCAATCGTGAAGCTGAGACGCTACCCAAAACCGCGATAGCATCATCGCAGCCTACGGCGGCGAGATCAGCCGCACCGTCACGGGAGATGCGCCGTTGCCGAGAATCGGCTGTCCGGTGACTCCCGTTCCGCAACCGACCATGTTGATAATCGTCACGGGTATCTGAGCGAGGGGTGGGGCGGGTGGAGGTACTGGCATCGACGCTGCTAGGGGATTGAGAAATACTTGCAGGAAGCCAATGACCGTGACAGAAGCGCCAACGCCAGGGGCGGTGCCGGTGGTGGAGTCATAGACTGGAATCGTCACAAGGGAATCGCTCACCAGAACATCTTTCTCGCTCGTGACCGGATTCTCGTTGCCCGCCAGGAATTCAAAGGGCGGGCTCGGTGAGACGGTGGTGTCGATGCTGTCAGTGTCTCCCGCGACGCCGTTATAGTGGATCAGGCACTCCACGGCTTCGACTGCGTCGCCATCGCGGCTACCTGTCTTGGACGCGTAGCCGCCCGGAGCGAGGTCGACGCTGGCACCACACGCGATGGGCTGCGGAACGCAGCCCGCTACGGCAAGCATATAGGGATACGTTGAGAAGCCAGCGCTGCAAGCGGGCAAAGACTGCGTGGGTTCTGGGAAGTCGGCGGCATCGATGGCTCCGGCATAGTATCGTCCCGGCGTCGGTACCGCCGCGGCGCCGATGTGGTGCAGGCCACTGGTGTTGCCCCCGGCTGTTGGCCAACCTTGGCCAACCAGGGCGGCGTTCACAATGCTACCGTCAGGATTGAAAATCGGTGCTCCTGGCGTTGCCACGGTGGGGTCGAGGTTCGGCAGCAGCCAGGGTTTCACGCAAAATGGCGCCACCGGAATCTTCGCCCCGGTTACACCCGAAGGGTTGTAAGCTTCCGCCGTGGCCGTGGCACTCACTGTGAACGCCGTGCGTCCCCAGATGCGTGCGAAGAATGTTGGCAGATCGTTTTTCTGCACGGTTACGGTGATAGTCGGGTTGGTATTGGTTCCACCAGCAGCACTGGGAATAGTGATAGAAGTCAGGTTCCCTCCTCGCACCTGGTTCTGCTGAGCGACCCGGGTAGCGACAGCTGAAGCGAGGTTCCATGCCGCCGTGATCATCGCCGTGGAGGGGTTCGAAGTCACTCCCGAGTTGGCGAGCACGCGTGCGCCCGCTAGAGCTGCGGCATCGGCCGCCAGTTGTGCCTCGCTGCGTGCCGTATAGATCGTTACTACATCGATTGAAAGCGCGGCCATCGCTCCGACCACAAACAGCATGAAAACCGCGACTAGCGTGATCACGACCCCACGTTCGTGGTTGCGTCGCGAGCGTGTTCGAAATCTAGTTCGCAATTTGTTTCGATGGCGTCCCAAGCATCCTCAAATCTGGTTGTGCACCGTGGCGCTCTCGCTCAACTGCGTTGTAGCCGCATAGCTCGCGCCCGGGACTAACAATTGAATTACGCTATTGAATCGCCAATGATACGGATACTGTATGGTCACGAGGGTGCCGACGGTTGCGGGCGAACCGGAGCCAGGCGAACCTGAGCCAGACACCAATCCGCGGTTGATGGCGATCACCAGGTTGTCGCTAGGATAAGCACTATTACAACCGGAAATTGTGTATGTCCACGAGAGCGGAATCGATTCGGCTACCACATATGGTCCGCAGGTTAGGCCGGGCAGCACTCCACTGCCAGCGAGCGAGTTGAGAACTGCGGTCACGACCGGCTGCAGAGAGTCTGGGTTGAGGTTGGCCGACTGAATGTCGCTCGTGGGCTGAGCGCCGGCAATGATGGCGCCTTCCTGCGCGGCCTGCTCGATCTTCTGCTTCTGGTTGAAAGCACCGCTGAAATCGTAGATGCCCACGACAAACACCACCAGAAGCGGCAACGCGATGGCAAACTCCATCAGCGCCGAGCCGCGCTCGTTCCTCAATCGTGCTGCGGCCAGCCTGCCCACTCTTCGACGATGCAACATGGGGACGCGCGTCATCTAGTTCTCCATCCTGCTCTGCGCCTGCGCCGACAAAGTAATCTGCTGCAGGTTAAGCGACGTGAAAGGAAGGTAGAACTGAAAGGGATATTGAAAACTGACCACGGAACCACATTGTGCAGGTTGGGTCGAGGCCGTGGAATTCAGCCACACGTTGCTGCAGACCCAGATTTGATTGGTCGTCGCCGTACACGCGCCCCCGGGAGGAGCCGGCGAAGGACATGCGGCCAGGCCAGGGGAGGCTGAGGCTGGGATCTGGGTGGGATCGAGATTGGACGCCTGCAGCACCGCGTCAATCGTATTGATCACCGTGGTGGAAGGGGAATTTCCGCAGGTGGCACACGAGGCGCGCGCCGCGGTGATCGCTCCCTGCTGTGCCGCCTGCTGGATGGTGGAGTAGATGTTGAAGGCCCGTCCAAACCAGACGGCGCCGAGCAAAAGCATGAACACCAGGGGCAACACCAGCGCGGCCTCGGCAATCTCGGCTCCGTCGGTGCATCGCAGGGTTTGTTTAATTCTTCGCATAAGCCTCAGAGTTTCCCCGTGAGCCGCAAAATGCAAGACAACAGCACCGCAGCCGACATCGCGACCCCACGAGGAATTTTAATGGACTCCGGGTTGTCGAGCGATACCTCAAAACCCGGCATGCGCAAGCTAAACAAGGCAGCCAGGATATGGACGATATTCCGCAGCGTCTGTCGCAGACGCCGTTTGTAGATCAGTACAGCCAAGGCCATCGCTCCTTCCACAAAGATCGTGACCAACAAAACCAACAATAGTTGCCGCCAACCGAGACAAGCTCCCAATGCGCCGGCCAGTTTCCAGTCTCCGGCACCGAGGCTGCGGACCCACACGAACGGTAGCAGCAGCACCAGGCCTACTACCGTCCCCAGCAGCGCGGCTTCCAGCCCCGGCCAGTGAAAGAGAATCGTGTTGACCGCGACACCGGCCGCGAAGCCCGAGACCGTGAGCCAGTTGGGAATTCGGCGCTCGCGCCAGTCGATGATTCCCGCGCCTAGCGCTAGCAGCGCCGCGAAAATCCATGGTGCGAAAATCCGCGGCGCAAAAATCCAGAGCCCAGATTGAAGCGTGATTGCCGCTGGCAGACGGGCGCCTCCGTGCATTTCGCTTCCTGTACTTTAGGGCTTTCCGGGGCCACACTCAAGCGCGAAGTTCAGCTCTCAGCTCTCAGCTATCAGCAAAAGGAAAAGGCCCGGTTGCCCGGGCCTGAAATCGGAATCGAATTGGAGCGAACCTAGCGCGTTACCGGAGCAGCCGAATTTCTTTCCGCAATCACTTTCTTGGCATTGTCGGCAAGAGCGCGGGCTTGCGGCATTAACTCCAGGGCCTTGATCACGTCCGGATCAGTTTCCGCCCGCACCTTTAAGCCTTCTTCCTGGCCGAAGGCATCCACGAAGAGTTCGCTCTTGATGTTGGAGCGCAGCCACTCGTCGTTCTCGATCATCTCGACTTCGGTATGGGGTATTTTTTCTTCGTCGAGGAATTTGCGGAAGTCGAGCAGCACGACATCGTCCACTTCAAAATTCTGTCCGATTTTGTGCGTGATGGCGTAACGCTTGGCAAAGTTAAACAACGCGTAGTGCTGCAGCAACGAGTCCTGGAACTTGCTGGACTTGTAGGGTGGCAGTTTCACGTCGGGAGTTATGCCGCCCCCGCCATACACGGTGCGTCCACCGTCGGTGAGCTTGACTTCGTGGTTGGCGTTATTCTCCTCGCCCTCGCGATTGTAGTAGTAATCGTAGAGAGAAAGATTCGAGTAATCGCGTTGGATGAGGCGTCCGCTGGGGGTGTAGTACTTGGCGGTGGTCAGGGCGAGGCCGGTATTTTCGGCGAGCGGAAACACGGTTTGCACCAGGCCCTTGCCGAAGGTGACCTCACCGACGATTAAGCCGCGATCGTGATCTTGAATGGCTCCGGCGACAATCTCAGCTGCTGAAGCGGTGCCGCGATTTACCAGCACCACGAGCGGATATTCCTTGCCCCCGTTGCCGTGGGCTGCCACGTATCGTTTTTCCGGAGAGGAGCGCCCATGGTGGGAAACGATGAGCTGCCCCTTCTTCAGGAACTTGTCGGCCACGCCTACGCCTTCACTCAGCAGTCCACCGGGATTCTGCCGCAGGTCGAGGACCAAGCCTTTCAGATCTCCCATCTGATCCAGGGCTTCGGCGACTTCATGTTCGGTGGTTTCCTGGAAACCGGAAACGTGCATGTAGCCGATGCCGGGCTTGATCATGAAGTGCAAGTCCACGCTGTAGCGCGGAATCTCGTCGCGGACGACGGCAAATTCGAGGGGATGGTCGGAACCTTCGCGCAACATCGTGATGCGGACCGTAGTGCCTTTCGGTCCCTTGAGCAGGTCGGCAACATCAGAGGTGCTCATGTTGTCGGTGGGCTTGCCGTCAATGGCGGCAATAATGTCGCCCGGGCGGATGCCGGCGCGATAGGCCGGGGTGCCGACAAAGGGGGCAATGACGATGACTTTATTATTGCGCGGGCCAACCGTCATGCCCACGCCGTAATACTTGCCGCGCTGCTCTTCGCGAAGCGCGGAGTAAGATTTCGGATCGAAAAAGTTGGAATGGGGATCGAGCTGGTGCAACATGCTCGGGATCGCGCCGTTATAAATTGCCTTGTCGGCATTCACCGGATCGGCGTAGTTCTGCTCGATCGTGTCATACACGGCGGTGAACTGCTTGAAGCTGTCACGGACGTCGGAGTCGCTGCTGGGCGTGGCTGCCGGGCTGATTCTCTGCGCGAACAGCATTCCCAGCAAGCCAAACAGACCGAGCACGAACACAATCAGGAAGAGAGAACGACGAGAACTACTGGCCATGTATCGAAATCCTCGGGCAGGGACGTGCAGAGTCCCAGTCACCCCATCTGAGCGCAGTATAGCATGCAAAAGCGCCTGTTTACTTGGATGCAAAATGACGCCTGAGGTTACCGTGGGATGACGGCTTTGGGTGGTGATGGGGGCCATTTCCAACCCAGCGGACGAGGAAGAGCGCCTTTCTTGCCCTTCCCTCCCCCTTCCCTCGACCCGTTAAGTGGGCCAAACACCGTGATACGGGTCACAGCATGGGATATTGCCTTGGTGGGAGACTAAGACTGGCGACCCGGGGCGATGCCGTGCGGTTCAACATTTCCGCTTCAGGCGCCCGCAACCCCCAGATCTGGGAGGGAATTTATGGCCATCACGAAGCAGCAAGCACTGGACTACCACAGCAGCGGACGTCCGGGAAAAATTGAAGTCACCCCCACCAAGCCTTGCCGGACGCAGCGCGACCTGAGCCTGGCTTACACCCCTGGAGTGGCGGATCCATGCCTGGATATCGAAAAGAACCCACACGATGCTTTTAAGTACACCGCAAAGGGCAACCTGGTTGCAGTGGTGAGCAACGGAACCGCCGTCCTGGGCTTGGGAGACATCGGCGCCCTCGCCGGCAAACCAGTGATGGAAGGTAAGGGTGTCTTGTTTAAACGTTTCGCCGATGTGGACGTGTTCGACCTTGAGGTCAACACCCACGATCCCGACGAAATTATCAAGCTCTGCCAACTGCTGGAACCGACCTTCGGTGGCATCAATCTGGAGGACATCAAAGCGCCAGAGTGCTTCTACATTGAGGAAACGCTGAAGAAAACGATGAAGATCCCGGTCTTCCATGATGACCAGCACGGTACCGCGATCATCTCAGGAGCAGCGCTGTTGAATGCCCTGGAACTTGTGGGCAAGCCTATTGACAAGGTTCGTCTAGTGGTCAATGGCGCCGGGGCGGCGGGTATCGCCTGCGCTGAGCACTATGTACGCCTGGGCGTCAAGCGCGAAAACATCATCCTCTGCGATACCAAGGGGGTGGTCTACAAAGGCCGCACCGCTGGAATGAATCCTTATAAGGAACGTTTCGCCAAGGATACTAAGCTGCGCACGCTGGCCGAGGTCATGGAGGGTGCGGATGTGTTCCTCGGTCTGTCCGTAAAGGGTGCGGTGACGGCGGATATGGTGCGCTCGATGGCTGCCAATCCCGTCGTATTCGCGATGGCCAACCCCGATCCGGAGATCACCTACCCGGAGGCCAAGGCTTGTCGTGACGATGTCATTATGGCGACTGGCCGTTCCGATTATCCCAACCAGGTTAACAACGTGCTGGGATTCCCTTTCATCTTCCGCGGCGCACTGGACGTGCACGCGACCGCCATTAATGAAGAAATGAAACTGGCGGCCACTCACGCCCTGGCAGCTCTGGCCAAGGAAGACGTTCCGGACTCCGTCTGCCGTGCTTACGGGGTCGAGCGGCTGAAGTTCGGTCGCGAGTACCTGATCCCCAAGCCGTTTGATTCTCGCGTACTGATATGGGAGGCATCGGCAGTCGCCGAAGCAGCCATGCGCACCGGCGTAGCTCAGGAACCAATCAATCTCGAACTCTACCGGGAGCAACTGGAACGGCGGCTGGGCAAAGCCCACGAGATTTCGCGCATGATGATCCAAAAAGCGCAGCTCAATCCCAAACTAGTGGTCTTTCCCGAGGGCGAAAACGAAAAAATCCTGCGGGCCTGCCATTGGCTGCTGGAGGAGAAGATTGCGTCACCCATCCTATTAGGGAACCCGGCGGTGATCAGAGCCAAAACCAGTGAGCTTGGTCTGGATCTCGCGGGTGCGCGAATCGTAGATCCGGCACAGTCGCAACTGCGCGAGAGTTACATACACGAACTGTTCACGCTCCGGCAGCGTCGCGGAATGACTGTATCAGAAGCAAGCCATCTGATCAGCAACCCCAACGTTTTCGGCTCGATGATGGTACGAATGGGAGACGCGGATGCACTGGTCTCAGGCGAAGACCATCATTATCCGCAGGTGATACGCCCGGCGCTTCAGATCGTCCGCATGCGCGAAGGACTGCACAGGGTCTCGAGCTGCTATGCCATGATCACCCGCACTGGAGGCATGTACTTTTTGGCCGACACCACCGTCAACATCTCTCCCACAGCGGAAGATTTGGTCGAAATTGCGCTCTGCACGGCTGAGGCTGCGCGGCGCTTTGGGGTGGTGCCGCGGGTTGCCATGCTTTCCTTTTCCAGCTTCGGCAGCACGCAGCATCCGCAGTGCGAGAAGGTGCGCAGAGCGGTGGAACTGCTGCACAAGGCGGATCCCGCCCTCATTGTAGATGGAGAAATCATGGCCGACGCCGCAGTCTCACCAGAGATGCTGGCGGAGATCTATCCGTTCAGTCCCCTGAAGGGCGGCGCAAACGTCCTGATCTGCCCCGATCTCAGCTCCGCCAACATCGCTTACAAGCTACTGCAGACGCTGGGCGGGGTAGAGACGATAGGCCCCATCCTTATGGGTATGGCCCGCCCGGTGCATTTGCTGCCACTGGGCTCGGAGGTGGAGTTGATCGTGAAGGTCGCTGCCATCGCCGTGGTGGACGCGCAGGAAACCGAACATGACGCGGGGAAACTGGAGGGTACCAAGGCATTAGTGCCTGCTATCTGATCAATCACTTGCAGTGAAAGCTTGCGTGGAAGGTTCCGCCGAGTCCAGCACTTCGCGCACTTTGGCTTCGAGCACGACGGGCGAGAATGGTTTCTGCACGAAGGCAAAGATGTTTTCGGAGACCTGGTGGCGAGCCAGGGCGTCATCCGTGTAACCGGACATATAGAGCACCTTGATTTGCGGGCGCAAGGCGGCGGCGCGGCGCGCCAGTTCGCGTCCGTTCATGCCGGGCATGACCAGATCGGTCAGCAGGAGGTGAATCGGCCCGGTGTGCTGCGCGCAGATCTGCTCGGCTTCCGCAGGATGTTGCGGGGCGAGCACAGCGTAGCCCTTGTCGCGAAGGATGGAATTGGCGAAACCACGCACTGCGGGGTCATCTTCGACCAGCAGAATGGTCTCAGTGCCGCGTGCCGTAGGGGGGCGCGTGGCGGAGACTGAGGCGGCTGGCCGCTCCGCTGCGCGCTCCTCGGCAGGCAGATAGATCCTGAAAGTTGTGCCGTGACCCACCTCGCTGTGCACCGAGATGTAGCCTTTACTTGACTTGACGATGCCATAGACAACGGCAAGTCCCAGCCCGGTACCGCGACCCGCCTCCTTGGTGGTGAAGAAGGGATCGAAGATCTGCTCCCTGATTTCGGGGTTTATACCGGTACCGTTGTCGCTGACCACCAGCAGCACATGAGGGCCGGCACGTGAGCCCACGTTGCTCTTGACAAAGTCTTCGTCCAGAAGAACGTTGCTGGTCTGAATCGTGAGCTTGCCGCCATCGGGCATGGCATCGCGGGCGTTGACGGCCAGGTTCATGATGACCTGCTCCAACTGTCCCGCATCGGCCTTCACCGAGCGCAGGTCGGCGGCCAGAACCGTCTGCACGTCAATGTCTTCGCCAATCAACCGTTGCAGCATTTGCACCATGTTGGTGATGACCAGGTTCAGGCTCACGGTGCTCCCCTGGAGAATTTGCTGGCGGCTGAAGACGGTCAACTGGCGGGTGAGTGCGGTGGCGCGCTGGCCAGCCTTGTGAATCTGCTCGGCGGCAGGATGCAGGCGCGGGTTTTCCTTCAGGCCATCCATGAGCAGGGTGCTGTAGCCACTGATGACGGTGAGCAGGTTGTTGAAGTCATGGGCGATTCCGCCGGCCAGCGTTCCGAGAGACTCCATGCGCTGCGCCTTTTGCAGTTGCAGCTGCAGCTTGCGGTGCTCGGTGATGTCCTGCACCGTGCCTTCGTAGGCGATGATTCTCGCCGAGCCATCCCGGATGGCCTTCAGGTTCTCCGCGACCCTAATTTTCTTGCCGTCCTTGCGGATGATTTCGCACTCGAAGTTATGCAACTCATCCCCCCGCCGCAGCAAATCCTGAAACCGCGCCTTCAGGGTGGGGTCCGCATAGTTCTCCTCGGCGTTGTAGGTGCGGTTTCGCAGAAACTCCTCAGAGGAATCGTAGCCCAGCATTTTCACCAGGGCCGGGTTGACGGCGGTGTACCTGCCCTCCGGCGTGACCTGGAAGATGCCATTCACGGCATTCTCGAAAATGTTGCGGTATTTCTCTTCGGCGGCGCGTAGCGACTCGGAGGTCTGCTCCTGGCGAAGCCTGAGTTGCTGCTGAGCGCGCTGCCCCAGCACGAGCCGGACACTCGAACAGGCGAACGAGGCGGCCACCGCAACCACGGCGACCGCCAATTGCTGGCGCTGGGCATGGGCCGCCGTGAGCAAAACCAGAAGGGGCAACGCGATGTGCGCGAACTGCGCCAGCAGCAACGGTTCCGCCGACATTTTGTCGGGTTCAGGCTCAGCTTCCGACGGCAGAGTCCAAAATGCGGCCAGCCCAATCAGCAGGGTACGAGGGACAGTCCACAGCAGTTCGTACCAGGACGCATCAGGCATGTTGCCCCAGTTTTGAACATAGACATAAACCAAGTCGCCCACGCTGAACGCCAGCAGAAAGAGGGCGACGCGGCCGAACAGCGAGCGCACCAAGGGGGAGCGGGTCAGGAGAGCGCGCAAGGCAAAGGCCGAGGTGAGGAGCACATCGCGCACAATCTTCACCTTCCACGTCAGCAGCATCATCGAGTTCGCCGTCTCGCTCGACTGCCCGGGCACGTAGAAAAAGAACAGATAAGTGGAAAACGTCACGATGCCGACTTGCAGGAAGTCGAGTTTGCGCTGGCTGGAGAAGGCGCTTGCCTCCGCGCTGTCGTCGCCCAGAAACAGCGCCATCGCCATGGGCGCGACGTAAAGCAGCAGCAGAGCGTCGCTCGGCCACCAGATCAGAGGAGACGCATGCAGAATGCTGTCGTAATAAGTGTAAAAGGCCTGGCCCAGGGAGTAGAGCGTGAATGAAACGGCTATCAACCGCCAGAAGCGGCGGGCAAAACCTTGGGAGCGTTGCGAGGTCTGAAAGGCGGCCGCCGCGGTAACCGCAGCCAGCGCCAACTCCACCAAACTGCTAAGCAGGGCGCGGTGCAGGGCGAGCACCAGGACGTGGCACGCCAGTAACGCTACCGCGAGAACAACGACCTTCCGGGAGGCACCCAAATTCACGGTTCGACCCTGTCCTGCCCACTCATCGTACGCCATTTCCGGGGAAAGTTATGTGATGGTAGCACGATCGGTAAACTGGTATTGATCGAGTAGCCGCACTTGCACTATCGGCGTTGAGAAGATCATGGATGGCCATCGGGCCTTGCAAAACCGCACACAAGCGGTACAATTCGGGCGAATCACAATTCAAGAAAAAGCCCTGTCTCACGAGGAATCACCACGGACCGATTTGATCTGCCTTGTTGTACGACACGGTGATAACAAAACATTCGAGATCAGTAGAAGGATTTTGGGGTTCAAAACATTCTTGGAGGAACGGAAAATGAAATTATATCGTCTCGCATTTGCCCTTAGCGTTATCGGCGTGGCAATCCTGACAGTGGGGTGCAGCTCAAACGAGACTAAGACGGCGCCCGAACCGCAGGCGGCCGCAACCAAACCGCAGAAAGCGGAACCTACGCTTTACACGGGTCAGGATGCATTCAATCGAATGCTCGGTCTCGCATTAAAGTGGGCTCCCGATGCTCAGCCGGCCCGGGTGGAATCTGTTCTGACGCCGGAAACCACCGGCCAGGACGGAAAATCAAGCATCTGGCGAGGATACTTTGCTTCGCCGAGTCACCGGGCGACCAAGACCATCGTTTGTTCTGGAAGCCGCCAGCCGGATTCGCCGCCGTTCGGAGTTTCGCCCGAGGGGGCCGAAGGCGCTTACAACGCCCAATCCGCGAGTCTTGTCTTTTCACAGTATCTACTGAAGAGCGATACCGATAAGGCATTCGCGATCGCCCAGCAACACGGGGGCGATGCCATCGTGAAGAAGGACGCACAACAACCCATCACGTACGTGTTGCTCAAGGACCGGAAGCTGAACGTGCCCGTCTGGTATGTCATTTACGGCGCGAGCGAGAAGGACAGGAAGGGCATCGGTGTGATTAATGCCACCACCGGCGATTTCATAAGCGCGGGCAAGTAAGAGCGGAACTTTCCTGCTTACGCCACAATCTCGCCGATAAGCTAAGAACGCGGGCGGCTCCCAGGTCCTGAAGAGCGCGGGACTTGGGGACACCCGCCTTTTCTTTTTCTGGCTAACTCTTCCGGGACAATGTGCGGCCCGCTAGGCCCCGAGGGAGCGCGCAGTCCTTCTGCAGCGCCAGAGGATGAATGCCAAGCCGGACGCGGCCAGCACCATGGTCGAGGGCTCGGGAACTACCGGTCTATGATGGCGTTTGCGACGGCAGTGCCCGGAAACAATTTGGTCGTCCGAAGGGCAAGTCCCAGAAGGAATCGGCACTGCGACCGGCACGTACGGGAAGTTGAATATATTGGCGAAAACCTTGGGCGGTGTCGGCTGACCGCCGGGGAGGTCAGGAGGGGCGAGCAGAGGCCGGACGGGGAACGACGGTCCTGGCTCAATCTGTGCTACCGGCCGATCCAGGACATCTTCTTCCGGCTCCTCGTTGGAGACTTCGGGCTTAGCCGTGTCGGAAATCTGGTTACCGCAATGCGCCCGCGCCGTGATCTTGCCGTCGGTCAGCAGCAACTCTCCGGGGTGAAGACGAATTTTTTTGCGGGTCCAGAAGACGGTGTCACGAATGCGATACGAAACATACACTTCGCGGGTTTCGGTGGCACGCACCAAACGGGCGTGGCTGTAGTCGAAGTGGGAGTAATGCCGGCGAACGACGTAGTCGGCCGCCGCCGCGGAGTGGAGTTCGTCGGGATCCTTTACGCCCCCAGGCACGACCGAGTAAGGATAGACGCCCGGAATTGAGGTAAGAGACTTGGCGGGCCTGGCGGAGCGTGCCGCCATCAAAGCGAGATCTTTGCGGACATTCCCGCGCGTCCAAACAGAGTCAGGCAAATTCTGAGAAGCACGCCAGGATGGCGACGAGAAATAGCGTGCCGCGCTATGCCAGCAGACGCCGGCGATGAGCGCGCTGGCGGCTACAGCGACCAGAGTACGCTGGACGCGCAGACGCCGCAGATACCAACTCCGCCTGCGTCGCACGGTCTTTCCAATGGCATCGTCGTTCAAAACAGCACTCCTACCCGGCGTGGGGTCAGCGGGCGGCTGAGGAGAGAACCATCTATAAAGAGAGCATTCCGGCATCCAAACCGACGCGCGCAACCTGCCCGGATGCAGGAACTTAGCAGGTTACACCGCTCATCTTAGCAGAGTTGTGCAAGGAATTTCCCTGAAAGTGCTAGTTTGGTCGTCTCGACTTCCCGCCTCGAAAATTCCCTGGGACACGATGAGAAGGCCAGCCCACTTCCCGCTCCTGGCGCTGGTTTTGGTCGCTAATGCCGCCGGCGCTGGTTTGCGGAGTCACGGGACAAAAAGGAGATACGGCTGGAAAATTTGGTGGAGCTAGTCGGGATCGAACCGACGACCTCATCGTTGCGAACGATGCGCTCTCCCAGCTGAGCTATAGCCCCGCGCGGTGGCGAGTTTCCTTTTGTTGATTTTACCAGCCACTCCTTGATTTCGCCTAGACGCGCGATCCTGTTAAGCAGATGCGCGATGAGTTCATGAAATCGAAGGCTATAATTTAATTGTGAGTTCTTCCAAAGTAAAACAGGTGGCGTCGGCGGACTTCCCTACGCGCTGGGGACACTTCCTGATTCACGGATTTGCCACCAGGGCGTCTGCCTCGGGCGACGGCGCCAAAACCGAAGAGGCGGTGGCGCTGGTCATGGGCGAGGTGCACTCCGGGGCGCCGCTGGTACGCATCCACTCCCAGTGTCTAACCGGCGATGTATTTGGCTCGCTGCGCTGCGATTGCCGCCAGCAACTTGAAATGTCACTCTCCATGATCGCGCAAGCGGGGGCGGGTGTTCTCATTTATGAGCAGCAGGAGGGCCGCGGCATTGGTTTGATGGCGAAACTGCAGGCCTACGCGCTCCAGGACAGCGGACTCGACACGGTGGAAGCCAACGAGCGTCTTGGCTTTAAAGCCGACCAGCGCGAGTTTCTCATGCCGGTCGAGATCCTGAAGGCGTTGGACATCAAACGGGTGCGCCTGCTTTCGAACAATCCTGACAAAGTGGCTGCGCTCGAAAACGCCGGCATTCAGGTGACCGAGCGCGTGCCCTGTGAAGTCGCGCCCACTGAACATACAGAAGAATATTTGAAGACGAAGCAGGAGAAGCTGGGGCATCTTTTCAGCGACCGCAAGGGTCAGCATTAGGCGGCAAAATCTTGGTGGGCAGCCCATCTAACCTCGGCGGCCAAAGCGCGTTTCGGCCGGAATCACGTCCACGGCGAGATATCTTTATATTGTTGTGATGGCGAAAACAGCAGGAACAAAGTCAGCAGTTATGAAATCAGCGTCAGCTCGCGTCCTTTCTTCACGAATCAGTTACCGGGGCCCAGTGTTCAGCGTCAGCACTGACGAAGTTGAGGAACCCGGGGGCGTGCGCGCGCGCCGCGATGTGGTTCGGCATTCCGGTTCCATCGTTGTTCTGGCGGTCGCTGATCCAGCCAACGGTCGCCCGGCTAAGGCAACCAGCAAGGCTGAACCTCGCATCCTGCTCGAGCGCCAGTATCGTCACGCGGCGCAATCGATGATGTGGGAGCTGCCCGCCGGACGCATTGACGATGGCGAAACGGCGCTCACCGCCGCCAAGCGCGAGTTGCTCGAAGAAACCGGCTACAGCGCCCGCCAGTGGAAGCGAATCCTGCATTTTTACGCCAGTCCCGGTTTTCTCGACGAAACCATGACCATCTATCTCGCCCAGGGCCTCCAGGCTGGCGAAGCCCAGCCCGAGGCGGACGAGAAGATCACGACCAGGTTTTTTCCTTTATCGGAGGCGAAGCAGATGGCGCTCCATGGCCGCATCCGCGATGCCAAGACGATCGCCGGCATCCTCTGGTTGGCTCAGACGGGGCGCGGGGCGCGGTAAGAAGAGGAAACCTTGCGCCTGTGCAGTCCGCGTCAGAAGCCGGTAGCCCCTCCGGGACGAAATCAGGAACTGCCCCTGTCGCAGGTGTGTGATCCCAAGCCTTGACAGTCCCCCCGGTGAGCAGCACAATGCGTACACGATTTCTTGCGAGTCCCTGGAATTGCGCCTTTCCGGGGGAAAGCGCAAGAAAGAGGGGGCGCACGTGGAACGTCTGAAAGGCACCGTAAAGTGGTTCAACAACGCCAAGGGATACGGATTTCTTGGCCGAGATGATGGTCCGGATGTGTTCATTCACTACAGCTCAATCACCACCGAGGGCTACAAGAGCCTGCAGGAGGGCGACAAGGTGGAGTTTGAGATTGTCCAAGGACAGAAAGGGCCGCAAGCTGCCAATGTAACCAAGTCCTCCTGATCGGAGGCCGTTTCTCTCTGTCCGATTTTCGGAAGCAAGCGCTATACCCCTCGACGCCCGTGCTGGCAGTGTCCTCCAGCAACTACTCACCCTGCTGCGGCGCTTCGCCGGCGTTACAATCATCCCCTCGAGTCAACTCTTTCCCCATGGACAACAAGGCCATTGCCGGACTTCTTTACGAGACTGCCGATCTGCTGGAGATCGACGGGCAGGACTCGTTTCGCGTGCGCTCCTATCGCAACGCCGCCGAGGCCATTGAAGCGCTGCCGCAACAGATTGCCGATCTGATTCCAGAGCCGAAAAAACTTCTCGAAATCCAGGGCATTGGCAAGGGCATGCAGGCCAATCTGTTGCAGCTTTTCAAAGATGGCACCATTGAAGCTCACTCCGAGCTCCTGAAGAAGTACCGTCCCTCGATGCTCGAACTGCTCAAGATTCAGGGCCTGGGGCCGAAGACGATTGCCTTGATCTGGAGCGCCTATCAGGTCAGCGACCTCGAGGGCGTGGAGAAGCTGGCGCGCGAAGGCAAGATCCGCACGCTGCCGCACATGGGCGAAAAGCATGAACTGAAGCTGCTCAAGGCGATCGAAGATTATCGGCGCATCGCGGGAAGATTTCTGCTCGATACGGCAGAAGAGCTAGCGGAAAAGTTGGTGGAGCATCTGTTGTCGACTCCGGGCGTCGAAAAAGTTACGCCCGCCGGCTCCTTGCGCCGCGGACGCGAAACCGTCGGCGACCTCGACATTCTGGTCACGGGCAAGGCTCGCACCCAGGCAGAGCCGCGACAGAAAATCATCGAGCATCTGCTGCGCTTCCCTGGCCTGATGGACGTGATCGCGCAAGGAGAAAACAAAGTCAGTTTTCGCCACCGCAATGGCATGCAGGTGGATGTGCGGTTGCTGCCTCCAGAGTCGTTCGGAGCGGCGATGCAGTATTTCACCGGCTCCAAGGCTCACAACGTCGCCTTGCGCCAGCGCGCCCTAAAGATGGGCTTCACGCTCAACGAATACGCCCTCGCCAAAGTTGAAGATGAGAAGCCGGTCGCGCGCAAAACGGAAGAAGAAATCTACGCCAGGCTTAAGCTCGACTTCATCCCTCCCGAACTGCGTGAGAATTTAGGGGAAATCGAAGCGGCGGCAAATCACGCGCTGCCCGTGCTGCTCGAGCTGTCCGACATCCGCGGCGACGTTCATATGCACACCGTCGAAACCGACGGTCGCAACACGATTGAAGAAATGGCCGAAGCCGCGCGGGAACGCGGCTATGAGTACATGGCGATCACCGACCACTCCAAAAATCTCGCCTTCGCTAACGGCCTTACCGACGAACGGGCGCTGGCGCACATCGAAAAGATTCGTGCGGCCGGAAAAAAGATGAAGGGCATCCGCATTTTTGCAGGCATCGAGGTGGACATTCTTGGCGACGGCTCGCTTGATCTGTCCGATTCTGTGCTCGAGCAAATGGACATCGTTATTGCCAGCGTGCACTCGCAGTTCAATCAGGATCGAGCCACCATGACCGAGCGGTTGCTGAAGGCCATCGCCAATCCCAACACTTCGCTGATCGGGCATCCCACCGGGCGCCTGCTGCTGCGCCGCGACGCCTACCAGTTCGATCTCGACGCCGTTCTCAAAGCGGCGGCCAAACACAAGGTGGCGATGGAGTTGAACGCATATCCCGATCGTCTCGACCTCAGCGACGTTCATCTGCGAATGGCGAAACAACATGGAGTAAGAATCGTCATCAACACCGATTCGCACCACACATCGCACCTGGAAAAGCTGCATTACGGCGTCACGCAGGCGCGGCGGGCCTGGCTTACGAAGGAAGACGTGCTGAATACCCTGCCTGTAGCGGAGTTTGCCCGGGCCATGAAGCATGTTTGGTAAGCGGCTGGGGCAAAAGAGGGAAACAAATTACCCATCGTTGACGTTGCCCCACCCGAGAGGCTTTCGCACCACTTCCGGCAGGCGGTAAACATCCATTAAAATCAAAACGTTAGGCGGAGCAAGATGAAGCGGGTTTGGACTCCGGTTTGCTTCATCTGATTATGGGAGAGGTGTGAATCTTGGGGGAACGGCAACAGCCTCTGGTCAGTGTCATTATCCCTGCGTATCGAGCGGCGAGTTATATCCGGGAAACGCTGGATTCCGTGTTCGCGCAGACCTATCCCAACCTTGAGGTCGTACTGGTGAATGATGGGTCGCCGGACACGGAGGCATTGGAAGATGCGATCCGGACCTACGGCGAGAGGTTGATCTACATCCGGCAGGAAAACCGAGGGCCATCGGGGGCTCGCAACACGGCGATCCGCGCGGCGCAAGGCAAATACATCGCATGTCTGGACAGCGACGACCTCTACCTCCCAGACCACTTGGCAAACATGGTGGCCTTCATCGAGGAAGAAGGGCTGGACCTACTCTACTGCGACTCGTACCTAGTCAAGAACGGTATACAAATTGGCCGGACTTTTGAACGCGAACGGCAAATTTCGCCGGTCACATTCGAGAGCCTGCTGCGGGTGGACTGCTGTGTCTCGACCTCGACTACAGTGGCTTCGCGGCAGGCCATGATCGATGCCGGACTCTTCGACGAACGCTACCGCCGCTGCGAAGACTTCGACCTCTGGCTGCGCATGTCGTTCCGCGGCGCAAAGATGGATTTTGTCCGCCGCGTGGGAGTCGAGCACCGGCTGCTCCCGACCGGACTTGCCGCGGATGGTCAGCTTTTGCGGGAGGCACGGATCGAAATCTATCGCAAGACGAGTGCGTCACTGCCTCTTTCCGCCGCACAACAGGCAATCATCGCTGCCATGATTGCGTGGAATGAGGGAACCTGCCAGACAAGTCTGGTAAAACGCTACGTGCGGGAGGGCCGTTACCCTGAAGCACGCGTGGCGGCGGACAAAGCGGCAGTACTGTTGCAGGACGGTAAGAGCCGAAGAATAGCGCTGGCGGTGCAGATTGCGCCTTGGGCAGTCCGTCGCTTTCTGCGCCTGCAGGAGGCGCGGTTGGCACGGAAAGGCAAGCAGAGAGGCGGTTCTAACAGAAGTGGACCAAGCGAAGGCGGGAGCATTAAGATAGAAGCGAGAGACTTGGAAACCAAGGAAACTTGAAGCAAGAGACGCCCCCAAGCGGCGCGGCCACCCCGGGTCCAAGCCGCGTCTCCCGCCGAAGTCCCGGGGGTAATCGATCAGGATAGCGAGAGGTTCGACTTATGATGCAGAGGCTGGTCCGCGGCATGCGTCGGGCGCTGGGGCTGCACCACCCAGGACGCAATCTGGAAGTGTGGCCGGATGACATATTTATTCTTTCTTTTCCGAAGTCGGGCAATACCTGGAGCCGGTTTCTGATCGCCAACCTGGTGTATCCGGAAACCCCGGCGGACTTTTCCAATATTAATCGGCTGACGCCGGACCCGGAGGCGCTCTCGAAGCGCGAATTGGCAAGAATGCCCCGGCCGCGGATCATTAAGAGTCACCAGTACTTCGATCCGCGTTACAAGCGCGTGATCTACATAGTTCGCGATCCCCGCGATGTGGCACTCTCGCAGTTCCACTTTCATCGCAAACGCGGTCTCATCGACGACGGCTATTCTCAGGAGAAGTTTGTGTCCCGTTTTGTGGCCGGCGAGACGAGCCCGTATGGGTCATGGGGAGAGAATCTGGCTGGATGGCTGGCGACGCGTCAGAACCGGCCGGGATTCCTGTTGCTGCGCTACGAAGACATGCTGGAAGATGCCGCGCGCGAGCTGAACAAAGTCGGGTCGTTCCTGGGAATTCCGCTGGGCGCGGAGCGGGTTGCAAACGCGGTGCGTCGCAGCACTGTTGATGAGATGCGCAAACTGGAGAAGTCGCAGGCGCACCTCTGGTCTTCGACCCAGAGCACACGACAGGATGTTCCTTTTGTGCGGGCAGCCAAGGCCGGAGGCTGGAAGACAGGTTTGCCCGAAGCGGCGGTGGCACAACTCGAAGGCGCGTGGGGACACCTGATGACCTATCTGGGATACGAACTCCTGTTCCCGGCAAAGACAACGGATTTCGATTCACAGTTTGTGGAAGCCCTTCTGCACGGGCCATCACGATGATCTACGGGATCAAGCGCGTATTGAACTACGCGTTGGGGCGGGACATTGCGGGACACACGCTGGCGGTTCGCCCTGACGATACGTTCATCGTTTCCTATCCGAGGTCCGGCAACACCTGGACGCGCTTCCTGGTGGCGAACTTGCTGCATCCGCAAGAGGCGGCAACGTTCGCGAATATCGAGCGACTGGTGCCAGACGCCGAGGCGCAGTCGAGCCGTTATATGCTGCGCATTCCAAGTCCGCGGACCATTAAGAGCCACTCCTATTTCGATCCGCGCTATCCCAGGGTGATTTACATCGTGCGCGATCCGCGGGACGTGGCTCTTTCCTACTACGATTTCTCGCGCAAGTACGGGCACATCGAAGACAGTTATCCGCTGGAGCGCTACATCGGGGATTTCGTAACCGGCCGTTTATCCTCGGCGGATTGGGGTACCTGGGGAGAAAATGTGGCTAGTTGGGCCTTTGCTCGCGGTGCGCGGCCAGGATTCCTGCTGCTCCGGTACGAGGACATGAAAGCGCTTCCGGACCGGGAACTGACGCGGATCGCGAAGTTCCTGGGAATCCCCGCGTCACCCAATCAGCTGCAAACAATTCTGGATCGCAGTTCCGCCGACCGCATGCGGGAGATGGAAAGAACACAAGGCAAAGACTGGGTTTCAACTAAAGACAAGCGCAGTGACATCCCCTTTATCCGCACGGCGTCGGTCGGCGGATGGAAGAACCAGCTGCGTCCCGAATCTGTGGCGGAGATCGAATCGGCCTGGGGGAACATCATGGTGCATCTTGGGTATGAGTTGGTCACGCACACAGCGGAAAGCAGGGTGACGCAATTGGCAGGCGAAACCGTTCTTGGGGAACAGCGCGGATGACGGAGCGGATCGGGCTGGCGATTCTGGGTTGCGGAGCCATCACCCGCAGCGAGCACATCCCGGCAGTCCAGGCACATCCCGGCGTGCAATTGGTGGCGCTGGTGGATACCGACCTGCCACGGGCCAATGCGCTGATCCAGAGCCGGGGCCTGGGCTGCAAGGCAGTCGCGGATTATCACGAAGTGCTGGGCCAGGTGGATGCGGTCATTAACGCGCTGCCCAATCATCTGCATGTGTCCAGCAATATGGATTGTCTGGGGGCCGGACGGCATGTGCTGTGTGAGAAGCCGCTCGCGATCCTGGCGGCGGGAGCGCGCTCCTGCACCGAGTTTGCGGAAGAGAAGAAGCTTGTGCTCGCCG
>Ga0209517_10003783_pt1 | contig 20285 bp, 16 predicted proteins | sample PeaSoiMetSII2010_FD_187695 | JGI IMG/M metagenome (GOLD analysis project Ga0209517, IMG submission 187695) | Peat soil microbial communities from Weissenstadt, Germany - SII-2010 (SPAdes) (version 2) | ecosystem: Environmental > Terrestrial > Soil > Wetlands > Peat | place: Germany...
CCGATCACGCAAAATGACGACCGTAGGCTTGCGATCGACGGCGGCGGCGCGCCGGTCGAATTTGCCATCGAAATGACCCGCTTCGACGAGCACCTGACCTTCGATCATCTGGCGCAGGCGGGTTCCCTCGACCCCGCGCTCATCGGCGATGTCGCGAAAGCGATCGCGGCTTCCCACGGCAGAGCCCCGCTTGCAGCAGCGGAGCCCTGGATCCGTTCCATCCCGGGCATCATTGAAGCCAATACCACAGCGTTCCGAGAAGCGGCCTGCTTTGCAGCCGAGGAGATCGACGATCTCGCACAAGCCTCGGCTGCCGCGTTCTCCCGGCTTGCCGGATTGCTCGAGCAACGCGGCCGGCAGGGATATGTGCGGCGGTGCCATGGCGACCTGCACCTGGCGAATATCGTTCTGATCGGGCAGCAGCCTGTGCTGTTTGATGCCATCGAATTCGATCCGGTGATCGCCTCGGTCGATGTGCTCTACGATCTTGCCTTTGCGATCATGGATTTCCTCCGTTACGACCGGCCCGGCGCCGCCAATGCGCTGTTGAACGATTATCTTTCGCTAACGGGCGTCGACAATCTTGACGCGCTCGCCGCACTTCCGCTTTTCCTGTCGCTGCGGTCGGCGATCCGCGCCCATGTGCTGCTTGCCCGCGCCAGTCGCAATTCGCGCGACAATGCGGATGTCATGCAATCGGCTCGGGTCTATTTCGAACTTGCGCGACGAATAATCCACCCCTCGCCGCCGGCGCTCGTGGCGATCGGAGGGCTGTCGGGGACCGGAAAATCGGTTTTGGCGCGCGCGCTCGCCCCTCTCATCCCGCCGCTGCCCGGCGCCGTCGTGCTACGCACGGACGTCTTGCGGAAACAGTATTTCCGGATCAAGGAAACCGACCGGTTGCCGGAAAATGCCTACCGCCCCGAGATAACCGAGAAAATTTACGAAACCCTCTCACAGCGCGCGTCGCAAATTCTGGCTCAGGGCCATTCCGTCGTGGTCGATGCGGTATTCGCAAATGAAAACGAGCGCGCCGCGATCGCCTCCGTGGCGCGCAGGCTGAGCATGCGATTTTCCGGCCTCTTTCTGGTAGCTGATCTGGCGATCCGACAACAGCGCGTGGGCCTCCGGCAAGCCGATGCATCCGACGCCACGCCGGAAATTGCCGGGCTTCAGGAAAAATACGACATCGGTGCGCTCGACTGGACCAAGGTGGACGCCACGGGGACGCCGGAGCAGACCTTGAAGCAGTGCCTCCCTCATATCGCGCAGAGAGAAGCGCCCTGATCTTCGTTCACCGGAGGTTACCGGGAAGGTTTAAGAAAAGGCACGTTATCGATATGGTTTTGCCGACATCACCGAAACCAGCAGACAAGGGCCCCGCACCGGCGCGGCGACGGCAACCGCAGCGGCTGCTCCCGGCGCCGCCGATCAATGCCGCGATGACGTGCGAGGCAGCGTTTCGGACGATTGCCGGCCATTACCTCAAGGAATTGACCGCGCAGCATCGGGCGACGTGCGCCGGCGATGCCGACGCCTTGCACGACATGCGCGTCGCGTTGACGCGATTGCGGACCAGTATCGCCTTCTTCCTGCCAATGGTGGCGGGCCCGCAACAGAAGCGGCTTGCGGATGAATTGAAGTGGCTGAACGCCCATCTCGGCGTCGTGCGCGACCTCGATGTCGCAATCGAGCGGTTGATGAAGGTGAAAACAAAACGTCCGCAGGCCGACCGTAAACGATGGATGCAGGAGCGTGCCGATAGCCAGCGGCACCTGACGCGGGCCCTTCGCTCGGCCAGGTATCGGCGTCTGATCAAAAGCATCTCCCGCTGGATCGAGAAAGGCGCCTGGTCGACGAAACGCGGAACGAAAGCCGCCCGACGGCGCACCCGCCGCTTCATCGAGCATAGCTCGCGCCAACTGCCGCGATGGCAGAAAAAGCTGATCAAGAAGAGCCGCAAGCTGAAGGATATCGGCGCCAAAAAGCGGCACCGGCTACGTCTGCTAAACAAGAGTCTGGGCTACGCCATCGAAGCCGTCACGAACCTGATTTCAGCCGACGAGATTTCGAACCAGCAGGCGACGCTGAAGGTTCTGCGCAAGGCGCAACGGGCTCTCGGCCAGTTGAACGACGATCAAAGGTGCCAGTCGCTCGCGGCTGCGCTCGGGCAAAGCAAGGCCGCCGCATCGGAGCTGCCTCTCGGGCCGAAGCGCGAAAAGCATCTGTTACGCACGGCGGCCTCAGCTTACGAGAAACTCGCCGGGCTGAAACCGCTGCGGGTCTAGTGGTGAACGTACTCGCCGGGCGCGTCGGGCAAACCATGGGACGTCCCGATGCCCATCCGCGGCGGCTCGCAAAGAGAGCCGGATCGCGCGGCCAACCACCGCGTCCATTCCGGCCACCACGAACCCTCGACCAGTGGCGCTGCCTTCAGCCATTCGTCGGGACCGACATAGGGAGCATCCTTTTTCTTGGTGCTCACCTGATAGCTGTGCCCCGCCTCGCCGGGTGGCGCCACGATGCCCGCATTGTGTCCGCCGCTGGTCAAGAGATAGGTAACGTCGTCGTCGACCTGATAGTTGATCTTGTAGGTGGACTTCCAGGGCGCCACATGGTCCCAGACCGTCCCGACCACGAACATCGGGGTACGAATATCCGATAGCGAAATCGGCTTTCCCTCCACGAGGTAGTGGCCCTCGGCGAGTTCGTTGTGGAGGAATAATTTGCGTAAGTACTCCGAGTGCATCCGGTACGGCAGGCGCGTGGCATCGGCGTTCCAGGCCATCAGGTCGCTCGGCGGCGCCCGTTCTCCCATCAGATAATCATGCGCAATCCGGGACCAGATCAGGTCGTTCGAGCGCAGCAATTGGAAGGCGCCGGCCATTTGCGGGGTGCCGAGGACGCCGCGCTCCCACATCACGTCCTCCAGAAACGCGACCTGGCTTTCGTTGATGAACAAGGTGAGTTCGCCGGCTTCCGTGAAGTCGGTTTGCGCGGCGAGCAAGGTGACCGACTTCAGCCTGTCGTTGCCGTTACGCGCCATCGTCGCAGCCGCGATCGACAACAACGTCCCGCCCAGGCAATAGCCGAGCGCATGGATCTGACGGCCGGGCATGATGTCCCCGATGGTCGCGACCGCAGTTTCGACGCCAAGGCTGCGATAGTCGTCGAAGGCGATGTCGCGATCGGCCGCGCCCGGATTGCGCCAGGAAATCATGAATACGGTGAAGCCCTGATCGGTCAGGAATTTCACCAGCGAATTGTGAGGCGAGAGATCGAGGATGTAATATTTCATGATCCAGGCCGGTACGATCAGGATCGGTTCCGGATGTACCTGCCCGGTCGACGGATAGTACTGGATCAGCTCGATGAGTTTGTTGCGGTACACCACCTTGCCGCGCGAAGTCGCCACGGTCTTGCCGACCACGAATTCCTTGTCGCCCTGCGGACTGCCGGACTGCAACAGCATCAGGTCGCTGTACCAGTTCTGCCAGCCGAAAACGAAATTCTCGCCGCCGCTCTGGAAGGTCTTCCTGAGCACCTGCGGATTGGTTGCGACAAAATTGGAAGGTGCGAACATGTCGAGAAGCTGACGCGTCGAGAACTCGACGATCGCCTCGTGTTGCGGTGACACGCCGCGCACGCCCGTGGTCGCGTTGTGCCACCACTGCTCGGTGAGCAGAAAGGCCTGTGCGAGCAGATTGTACGGCGGCTCTTCCCATTCCAGTTTTGCAAAACGCCGATCCTGGGGTTTCGGCTTGACCAAAGCCCACGGCCCCTGACCGGGCGAGAAAAAATGCGCCGCGGTCTCGAGGTATTGCCGCGCGCTGCTCATCGCGTCCTGGGCGATGGCCATCCGCTGCTCCGGCGCAGCCGCCAGATGCGAGGCCCAGTCGATATAGGCCAGCGACAGCGCGACCGGAGATACGCCGCCGGTCAGGCCGGCAAACATCGCATGCAGCGCACGGTCGGCCGGATATTCTTTAGCTGCCTGCGTATCCGGTATTACGTCAACGCCCGGCTTGTCCGCGGCAACGGCAGGCTGGTCATGAGATGACATATCGGCGGCATGAGGCAATAAAACTGCCTCGGCCACCGGCAAGGTCGATATCGGCTGCATGGCATTCATTTCTTTTTTTTGTCTCGCTCGATGACTGGACTGCAAATCCAAGACAGAATCAGGGCCGCGGCCGGCTGGCCAGCAAATTCGAAAAGGCGTCGAGCATCCGCTGGCCATGCTTGAACACCCGCTCGCTGTCGCGGCGGAGGAAATCAATCTGATGCTGGCTGCATTCGCGGTACATCGTCCCCAAATCCTTGACCGAATGCGATCCGGCGATTTTCGAGACGAATTCGGACAACAGATGCGTTTCGGTGCGCGCCCGATCGACGATCTCGTTGCCGGTAAACACCGCTTCCTCAAGCAGCATCTTTTGCGCGCCGAACATGAATTCCAAGGCGTTCTTGTTCGCCTTGGTAAATCGTGCCGCGGCGTCAGTCGCCATCGGCTCAATAACAGGGTTAATCCGCAGCGCTTCTGGCATAACAAGCCTCCGATTTTTGATCTGTTTGATAGATACCCCGTCTTGCCGGGCCGGCATTGAGCTGTATCAATCTTGAGCGGGTCGGCGAGCTTGACCTGTGTCAAAACACCTTCCGCCGGCGGGACTACGGTTTTATTGTTAGTTTCAATCTTGAGCCCCTCGGAGCCCTGCCCATGCGCGCCCATCAAATCATGACCCGGCCGGTCATATCAGTCACGCCAGAGACCACGATCGTCGAGGCCGCCAACACCATGCTGCAGAAGCACGTCAGCGGCCTTCCGGTGCTGGACGCCACCGGCAAGCTGGTCGGCATCATCTCGGAGGGTGATTTCATCCGCCGCAGCGAGATCGGCACGCAGCGCAAGCGCGGCCAATTCCTCAAATTCATCCTGGGTCCGGGGAAAGAAGCTTCCGATTTCGTTCACGAGCACGGCCGCAAGGTCTCCGAAATCATGACGGCCGAACCGCTCCTCACCGTCAGCGAAGAAACGACGCTGGAGCAGATCGTGGCACTGATGGAAAAGAACAACGTCAAACGCGTGCCGGTCATGCGCGAAGACAAGGTCGTCGGCATCGTGACCCGCTCCAACCTCCTGCAGGCCGTGGCGAGCCTCGCCCGAGATTTCCCCGATCCGACCGCGGACGACGATCACATTCGCAACCGCGTCATCGATACGATTGCGAAACAGGATTGGTGCCCATTCGGCCTCAGCGTCGTCGTGCGCGACGGCATCGTGCATCTCAGCGGCGTCATCACCGAGGAACGTTCACGGAAGGCCACCATTGTCGCCACGGAAAACATTACGGGAGTGAAGAAGGTTCACGACCATCTGTGCTGGGTCGACACCATGTCCGGAATGTATCTGAACTCTCCGGAGGATGAAGGCTACGCCGAGGCGAGCTGATCCGGAGGAGGCAGCAGTTTCACTCGATTACCTCGTCGGCTAACGCGATCAATGTCGCCGGCACATTGATGCCAAGCATCTTTGCCGTCCTGAGGTTGATGACCGGTTCATATGTTGATGGTTGCAGCACCGGCAGGTCCGCGGGCTTGGCGCCCTTGAGGATTTTTCCGACGTAGATGCCGCATTCGCGAAATGCAGCAGGAAGATTGGCGCCATAGCTCATCAGCCCTCCCGCATCGGCATATTGGCGCAAAGGGTACATTGTAGGTATGGCGTATCGAGCTGCCAGCGTGACGAGTTGATCCTGACGGCTGATCAGGAAGCCATCGGCAGTGACGAACAACGCGCGGATTTGGCGTTGAGACAATGTTGGGAAAATGCCTTCGATTTCGTGATCGTTGCTGGCTTCGACCGGCACGATGTTCAGCCCCAGGGCGATTGCGGCGCTCTGCAAATCCCTCAGTTGCGGCTGCGAATTGGGATTGATTGGATTGATGAGTGCCGCAATCGAACCGACGTTCGGAAGGAGTTCGCGCAACAGCTCCAGATTCTTGGCACCCAGCCTGGTGAACATAAAGGCAATTCCGGTGACGTTGCCCATCGGTCGATTGACGCTGGTTACAAGCCCCGAGCCTATCGGATCACTGCCGCTCAAGAAAACAATTGGGATCGTCTGGGTCGCAGCCTTCGCTGCCAGAGCGGCGGGCAGGAAATCAGCGGCTATGACTGTCACTTGACGGCCAACAAGGTCCGCCGCTAGTGCCGGAAGCAGATCGTATTTTCCGTCTGCCGGCCGATCCTCGATTGTGATGCTAAGGCCTTCGCTAACGCCTGCCTCGACCAAGCCCTTCCGGAACGCAGCTCTCAATGATTGCACAGGGAGCTCCCTGGTGGAGAAACCCTATCACGGGGCTTGGCCGCTGGGCGTTTGCGGCAACCGGCCACGCCGCCATCCCACCAAACACGGCAAGGAATTCGCGTCGCTTCATGTCCCCGCTCCCAAGCATGGAGGCAAGCTGCTGGCCGCCAATGCTGGATATTAGGAATGGCCGGCCGTGAACTTCAAGGCGGTATTACTTGCTGGTGGAAATAATCTCTCTGGAAGCAATACGGGCGGACGAAGACTCGATTTAGCGCGGCACCACCGCGGTTGCCTCGATCTCAACCCTGGCGGCCTTTTCAACCAGGCGGACGACCTGAACCAGCGCCATCGCGGGATAATGCACGCCGAAGATTTCGCGATAGATCTGGCCGAGCGTCTTCAGGTTCGCCAGATATTCTTCCATATCGACGACGTACCAGGTCAGGCGCACAAGATGCTCGGGCCGCGCGCCGCCTTCGGCGAGAATGGCGGAAATGTTGCTCAGGATCTGGCGGACCTGGGCGACAAAATCCTCATGCAAATGGCCCTGCTGGTCCCAGCCGATCACGCCGCCGGTCAAGACAAGGCGGCCGTCGGCGGCCATGCCATTGGCGTATCCCTTCGGTGCCGGCCAGCCGCTCGGCTGCAGAAGCTGCGGACCCGCAGACGAAGCCTCCTCCTTCGTCACCGGCCGGACGGCAAGAGTGGAACCTTTCGGGGGATTCACTGATAGTTCTCCTTCCCGCTTCATTCGGCGGCCAACCCTGCCGACGCAGCGCCTGCTTGCGCCATCCGCCGTAGCGCAAATCGCTTCAGCTTTCCGGTTTCCGTCTTGGGCAATTGGGTAACGAATTCGATCGCGCGCGGATATTTATACGGCGCGATCTCGCGCTTGACGTGGTCCTGCAACTCGGCCGTCAGCGCGGCGTCACCGGTTATGCCGGGCATCAGAACCACATAGGCCTTGACGATCATGCCGCGCGCTTCGTCGGGGGCGCCGACCACGCCGCATTCGGCCACCGAAGCATGCCTCAGCAACGCCACCTCGACCTCGGGGCCGGCGATGTTGTAGCCGGAAGAGATGATCATGTCGTCCGATCGCGCCACGAAAGAAAAGCGGCCCTGCTCGTCGCGGGCGAAAGTGTCGCCGGTCAGATTCCAGCCATTGCGCACATAATTCGATTGCCTGCTGTCGGCGAGATAGCGGCAGCCGGTGGGACCACGAACCGCGAGCTTGCCCACGGTGCCCGGCGGGACTTCGTTCATGTCCTCGTCGACGATCTTGGCCTCGTAGCCGGAAACCGGGCGTCCCGTCGTTCCCGCGGCGGCGTCGCCGGCACGGTTGGTGATGAAGATATGCAGCAACTCGGTGCTGCCGATCCCGTCGAGGATGGTCTTGCCGGTCTTGCGGGTCCAGCTTTCGAACACCGGCGCCGGCAACGTCTCGCCGGCCGAAACCGCAAGGCGCAACGACGACAGATCGGCGCCCTGGTCCATCGCCGCCATCATCGCGCGATACGCGGTCGGCGAGGTGAAGCAGATCGTGGCCTTGTAGGTTTCGATGATCTTGACCATCTCGGCAGGCGCCGCATTTTCCAACAGCGTCGCGGTCGCACCGAACCGCAACGGAAAGATCGCAAGCCCCCCGAGCCCAAAGGTGAAGGCCAACGGCGGAGAGCCCACGAAGACGTCGTCCGGCGTGACGTTGAGGATTTCCCTCGCATAACCGTCCGCGATGATCAGGAGATCGCGGTGGAAATGCATGGTCGCCTTTGGCTCGCCCGTAGTGCCGGAGGTAAATCCGAGCAAGGCGACATCATCGCGGCCGGTCTTGGCCGCGTCGAACCGGACCGGCTTGTTCAGCGCCACCCGATCGAGCTCGGCATCATGGTTTGAGGTGCCGTCAAAATTCACCACCTGCTTGAGGAGCTTGCTGGTCTTCGCGCAGGCGACGAGCTCATCGGCGATGCGGCTGTCCGTCAGCGCCAGCGCGATCTCGGCCTTGTCGATGATTTTGGACAGTTCGCCGGCGCGCAGCATCGGCATGGTGTTGACGACGACAGCACCGGCCTTCGTGGCCGCAAGCCAGGCTGCGACCAGCGCCGGATTGTTGCCCGAGCGTATCAAGACGCGGTTGCCGGGCTTGACGCCGTAATTCTCCACCAAGGCATGCGCAAGGCGGTTCGACCAGTCGGCGAGTTCCTTGTAGGTGCGCTGGCGGCCATTGCCGATCAACGCGATGCGATCGCCTAACCCCTTCTCGACGATCCGGTCGGTCAGTTCGACCGCGGCGTTGAGATATTCGGGATACCTGAACTCCGGCCGGTCGAGCAGCAAGACCGGCCATTGGTCGAACGGCGGAAGGTTTCGCCGGGTAAAATCGTCAACGTGACCTGTTGGGCCAAGGGGTGGGTCAAGCGATGCGCCAAGGCTGGGATTTCCACCTGACATGTCCATCGTCCCTCGTTTCGGGATGAGAGGAGCAAAGAGCAATTCCACGCCTTGCGGCGGAGCTCTCTCATGAAACATTTTATACTTAAAGTAATTCGGCGCAATAGCCCTCCCAGCCTTTTTGATGCCGGAACATGTACGACTCCGGGCGAACCGCGATTGTCCTCGGTCGAGGGGCCAGATGGTCCGAGCCGAACAGCTCACCATGAGGTTCATCTTCTCCCCTCCTCCCGCGAAGCGGCGGGGTCCGAGGCGAGCAAAGGTCGCTCTCGAGGTTGGGGGTGGGGGTGGGGGGTAGCGCGGCGTTCACCGAAGCAGCAGTTCCTGCCGATAGACCCCCCACCCCCGCCCCCTCCCCGCCACGCGCGAGGCGCGTGGAGGGAGGGGAATTCATGACCTCATTCTAAAGGAGCGCGCTCTTGCGCGCGTCTCGAAGGATGAAGCCACCGCAGGGAAAATTCTATCGGCCCGCCAGTTCCTTCAGGCGCAACACCATCGGCGAATTGGGATCGGAAAGCGGTGCAATCGCGGTAAAATGGTTGGCGGTGGGAACCGTGCCGAACCGCGTCGCGACGCCGGCCCTTCCCCAGAGATCGACGATGGTCCGGCTTTGCCGGAAATACTCCGCGCTTTCCGCCTCTCCCACCACCGCGTCGAGGCTACCGCGCGCAGGCGGTCGCCAGAACAGCGGGCTTGCGGCCTTAGCCGTCGTCGGGTCGAGACCCAGCGCCTTGTTGATGGAGGTCTCGACCAGCGGCAAAAGGTCGAACAAGCCGGAAATCGCGTAGGCCGCGATCACGAGGTCCGGAGCCAGCGAAGCATCCAACGCCTTCCAGTCGGTCGCCAGCATGCAGGCCGCCAGATGCCCGCCGGCGGAATGGCCGCTGACAACAAGCCGCTGCCCAAGCCGAGCCAGCTCGCGGGTTGCCATCCGCATCTGGCCGATGATCGCGTCAACCGTGACATTGGGACAAAGGTCGTAGCTGGGAATGGCAACGCCGACACCATGAGCGTTCAGTCCGCGAGCGAGGTGGCTGAAGGATGAGCCGTCGAGCGCCTGCCAGTAACCGCCATGGATGAAGACAACGATCGGGCCATTGTCGTCGCCCGGAAAGAAATCGATGACATGACGCGCGCCGGAGCCGTAAGGGATCGCGCGCGGGGGATGGCCCTCGCGATAGACGGCCGCATCCTTCGCCCATCCTGCGATCAGCGTCGGGTTTTCCGGAACCCGCGCCCGGTTGTTGTATTCGACCTCGTAGTCGATGCCGGGCACGGCTTACCTTAAAGCCCTTTTTTGCGCGGACTTCTGCGCAGAAGCCTTGGTCTTGGCCAGCAGCCGCATCAATTCGCGGACGTCCTTCGGCGAGAGATCGGCGAACATGTCGGCGATCCAGATCTCGTGCTCGGCCGCCATCCTGCGAAATTCGCCGCGGCCAGCCTTGGTCAGCCGTATCACCTGGACCCGCCGGTCGGTATCCGACGTTCGCCGGTCGAGATGACCGGACTCGACGAGCCGTTCGACGAGGCCCGTGACATTGCCGTTGCTTACCATCATCCGCTTCGAAACGTCGGACAGCGTCATCCCCTCGGGCACCTTGTCGAGCTGGGCCATCAGATCGAAGCGCGGCAACGTGACGCCGAAGCGCTCGCGCAGTCGGCTGCGGACCTCGCCCTCGATCAGGGTCGTGCAGGTCAACAGCCGAAGCCACAGCCGAAGCTCGTTGCCGTGATCTTCGGGGAGCTCGACGGCCTTGGTCTCGGAATCAAGCATCATGGTCGCAATCATACCTGCCTTGAGCCGGCCGCGACGGCCCCAAGACCGCCAATCCGGCATGGAGCGGGCGTCCGGCCCGTTATTTTGACCTTCAAATAATTCGGGGCGTCCCGCAAGTCAAAACGCGGGGGTCGCCGGGCCGGTCGGCGGGCCATCGTACAAATTTCTTTAGGTTTCAAACAATTGGCGCGTCCCTTGCATGTTGCTATGGTTGCCCCGCCCGTGATGTTTCGGTCAGGACTTTAGTTTTTGGCCGCTTTGCTTGCCGCGAACACCGCCAACAGAATAAGCTGCCGGGAACGAAGGGCTGAGAACCCAGGGTGAGGAAAGCGGCCACAACGGCCGATCAGGAGGGAAGTCATGAAACAGCAGTTGAGGTTGGCGGGACTGGCGGCCCTGTTCGGGATCATCGCCAATCCGGCGGTCGCGGACGAGAAACTCAAGATCGGCGTGATCGTGACCTTGTCGGGTCAGGCGGCGGCGCTCGGCGCGCAGGTCCGCGACGGCTTTACGCTCGCGGTCAAGGACCTCGGCGGCAAGATGGCCGGCCGGGAGGTCGAGGTCGTGGCGGTTGATGACGAACTCAAACCGGACGCGGCCGTCACCAAGGTCAAGGGCCTGCTCGAACGCGACAAGGTCGATTTTGTCGTTGGCCCCATCTACTCCAACATCCTGCAGGCGATCCACAAGCCGGTGACGGACACCAAGACTTTCCTGATCAGCCCGAACGCCGGCCCCTCGAGCTATGCCGGCAAGAACTGCAGCCCGTTCTTCTACGTCACCTCCTATCAGAACGACCAGGTGCACGAGATCCTCGGCAAGGTTGCGCAGGATCGCGGCTACAAGCGCGTCTATGTGATGGTTCCGAACTACCAGGCCGGCAAGGATTCAGCGGCCGGCTTCAAACTCGACTACAAGGGAGAAGTCGTCGAGGAGAGCTACGTGCCGCTGGGTACGCTGGATTTCCAGGTCGAATTGTCCAAGATTTCCTCGCTCAAGCCCGACGCTGTATTCACCTTCATGCCGGGCGGCATGGGCGTCAGCCTCGTGAAGCAGTACAAGCAGGCGGGCCTTGCCGATCAGATTCCGGTGCTGTCGGCCTTCACGGTCGATGAATCGACGCTGCCGGCGCAGCAGGATGCGGCGGTCGGCATGTTCGGCGGCGCGGACTGGGCGCCCGATCTCAACACGCCACAGAGCAAGAAATTCGTCGCAGCCTATGAGGCCGCCTACAACATCGTGCCCGGCACCTATGCCATGCAGGGCTACGACACGGCGCTATTGATCAACAGCGCCGTGAAAGCGGTGAAGGGCGACCTTAACAACAAGGACGCTGTCGCGGCCGCCCTGAAGAAGGCCGACTTCACCTCGCTGCGCGGCAACTTCAAATTCAACATCAACGGCTATCCAATCCAGGACTTTTATCTGACCAAGGTCGCCAAGCGCGCCGACGGCAAATTCCAGACCGAGATCGTGCAGAAGGTGTTCGAGAATTACGGCGACCGCTATGCCAAGGATTGCACGCCGGGCAACTAACTAGCGAAAGAAGGAAACAGTCGATGATAAGCGAGATCACCGGGATCACCCGGGCCAACGAGGGCATGCAGGGGATTTCCTGGAATATTCTCGGCCAGACCTATGTGCCGAAGAACCGGACCGATCACAGCTTCTCGTGGCACGCGACGCTGCCGCCCGGCACCTTTGTGCCGCCGCACATTCATCCCGACCAGGACGAATATCTCTACATGCTGGAAGGCAAGCTCGACTTCTTCCTGGCGGGCTCCGAAGCCCAGGCCACGCCGGGCGATCTGATCCGCCTCGGAATGGGCGTTCCCCACGGCATCTTCAACAAGTCGGACCAGACCGCCAAGGTGCTGTTTTGGGTAACGCCGACGCAGAAGCTCTACGACCTGTTCTGGGGCCTTCATAACATGAAGGAGCAGAAGCCCGAGGACGTCGTGGCCATGGCCGCGGAATACAACATCCACTTCCTGCCCCCGCCCCCGGGGGCGTGAGGTTTTTCAAGCCGTCATTGCGGGCGAAGCGAAGCAATCCATCGAGACAAGCATGGATTGCTTGCTCCTCGCAACGACGACGGCGACCGCTTACGCCCTGACCGCCGCGAGCCCGGGGACGGCGGCAAAGCCGGCCTTGTGGGCATAGCCGCGCACGATGGCCTCGCGCTGGGCGTAGCTCAGCACCTTGTCGATATCGGTGAAGCCGTCGGGGGCGAGTTGCTCGACCGCGTCGATCACGCCTTCGGGGCCGCCGCGGCGGTTGGAGCGCACGATCTCCGCCGTCATCGGCAAACGCTTCTGCTCATAGGCTACCAGCGCCTGACGCGGATGCTCGGAGCGCGCCAAAAGGTCAGCAAGGCACCGCGCATCGAGAATGGCCTGCGAGGCGCCGTTCGAGCCCACTGGATACATCGGATGCGCGGCGTCGCCGAGCAGCGTGACGCGGCCGCTCGACCAATAGGGCAAGGGATCGCGGTCGCAGGTCGGATATTCGTAGAATTCGGGCGTCGCCGAAATCAGGCCCGCCACATCGACATGGGGCACCGAGAAGCGCGCGACATGCGGCATCAACTCCTCGCGCTTGCCCGGCCGCGACCAGTCCTCGCGGCGCGGCGGCGGCGTGCTGCCGTCGCCGATTTTCACCAGCACCGCCCAGTTGGTCAGGCGGTTCGCCGGGCTCGACCCTTCGGCGATCGGATAGACCACGACCTTGGCATTGAGCCCGCCGGCCACGATCATCGAACGGCCGGTCAGAAACACCGGCCAGTCGCGCGCGCCGCGCCAGAGCATCAAGCCGTTCCAGCAGGGCGGCCCTTCGTTGGGAAACAATGTCTCGCGCACCCGCGAATGAATGCCGTCGGCGCCGATCAGGATATCACCGCGCACTGTCCTGGTGTGGCTGCCGGTGCGGTCGAAGAAATAGGCGGTGACCCCGCCCTCGTCCTGGGTGAAGGCCCCCAACCGGCAACCGGTATGGATGGCATCCTTGCCCAGCCGCTCCTCGACGGCGTGGTGGATCACGCTTTGCAGCCGGCCGCGATGGATCGAGAATTGCGGCACGTCATGGCCGGCGTCGATGCCGCGGACGTCGCGCCAGACTTCCTGGCCATGGCGGTTGAGATAATAAAGCACGTCGGTGCGGATCGCGACGTCGTCGAGCTTCTGCAACAGGCCGAGGCCTGCGAGTTCGCGGATCGCATGCGGCAGCGTGTTGATGCCGACGCCGAGTTCGCGGATCGTCTCGGCCTGTTCGAAGAGTTCGCAGCCGATGCCGCGCGCACGCAACATCAGCGCCGTGGTAAGACCGCCAATACCGCCACCGACGATAATCGCCTTCATCGCTCCACTCCACTCAACCCCAGACAACTTGCGACGGCTCCTCACAATCGCATGGCGGCTTACTCGGCCGCAAGCGGCTTTGTGGCCTCCGCCTTCAGCTCGGCCCGGGTCTTCGGCTTAGCCTTAATTTTCAGCTCCTCGAACTCCTGCCGTTCCCTCTCGCTGTTGCGGAAAATCTGCTCCTTACCGGGCAGATATTGGGGCGGACAGAACACCCCCTCGGCGGCGTACCAGGCCGCGGCCTTCAGGGCAAAACCGGGGTCGACCAGATGCGGACGCCCGAGCGCCACCAGGTCGGCCCGGCCGGCGGCCAGGATGGTGTTAACCTGGTCCGATGTGGTGATGTTGCCGACGCACATGGTCGCGACGCGGGCCTCGTTGCGGACCTGGTCGGAGAATGGCGTCTGGAACATGCGGCCGTAGACCGGCTGGGAATCGTGCACGGTCTGCCCGGTGGAGACATCGACGAGATCGACGCCGGCCTCGGCAAAGGCCCGCGCGATCTTGACCGCATCGTCGCCGGTGATACCGCCATCGGCCCAGTCGGTGGCGGAAATGCGCACCGACATCGGCTTGTGGGAGGGCCAGGCTGACCGCAGCCCGTCGAAAATTTCCAGCGGATAGCGCAGGCGGCCTTCGAGCGAGCCGCCATAGGCGTCGGTGCGCTGGTTGGTCAGCGGCGAGATGAAACTCGCCAGTAAATAGCCGTGGGCGCAGTGCAGCTCCAGCATGTCGAAGCCGCAAGCTTCGCCGCGCTCGGCAGCAGCGACGAACTCGGCCTTGACCCGATCCATCGCGGCGCGGTCCATCTCACGCGGCACCTGGCTGTCCGGAAAATAGGGGATTGGCGAGGCGGAGATGATATCCCAGCCGCCCTCTTCCAGCGGACGGTCCATACCGTCCCACATCAGCTTGGTGGCGCCCTTGCGGCCGGCATGGCCGAGCTGGAGGCAAATCTTCGCCGCCGAATTGGCATGGACGAAATCGACAATGCGCCGCCAGGCGGCCTGCTGCTCGTCATTCCAAAGACCCGTGCAGCCCGGCGTGATGCGCGCGTCACGCCCGACGCAAGTCATCTCGGTGAAGATAAGACCGGCGCCGCCCAGTGTGCGCGAGCCGTAATGCACGAGATGAAAATCGCCGGGCACGCCTTCCCTCGCCGAATACATGCACATCGGCGACACTACCGCGCGGTTCACAAGCGTCATCTCGCGCAGCCGCAGCGGCTGGAACATCGGGGCTGAGGGCTTTTCGACATCGACGTCGAAACCCTTGGCGCGAACTTGTCTTGCGAACGCCTGATCGACCTCGCGGACGAAATCAGGCGCCCGCAGCGTCAGATTGTCATAGGTGATCGCCTTGGCCCGGGTCATGACGCCGAAGGCGAACTGGACGGGGTCGAAATTCCAGAACCGGTCGACGTGTTCGAACCAGACCAGCGAGACGTCGGCGGCGTGCTGGGTCTTTTCGACTTCCTCGCGCCGCCCCTGCTCGTATTGCTCCAGGGCGGCCGCAACCGTCGGCGCGCGCTGCATGGCGTCCGCCAATGCGATCGCGTCTTCCATCGCAAGCTTGGTGCCGGAGCCGATCGAAAAATGCGCGGTCGCTTTCGCGTCCCCAAGCAGCACCATGTTGTCCTTGACCCAGCGCTTGCTGCGGATCATCGGGAAATTCCGCCACATCGAGCGGTTGGTCAGGATCGGGTGGCCTTCGAGGAACCAGCCGAAAATTTCGGCCATCCGCTCGGCCGATTGCTTCTCGTTCAGGCCTGTGATGCCTGCGCGTTTAAAGGTTTCCGGATCGGTCTCGAAGATCCAGGTCGAGCGGCCGGCCTCGTATTGATAGGCATGCGCGATGAACGGACCCCACTCGGTCTCCTGAAAGATGAAGGTGAAGGCATCGAGCGGCCGGGTCGAACCCATCCAGGCGAACATGTTGGAGCGCAGATCGACCTCTGGCTGGAAATGCGCGATATATTTGTCGCGGAAGCGGCTGTTGATGCCGTCGGCGATCACCACCAGATCCGCATCGGCAAAGCGGCCCTCATCCTCGATGTCGGCCTCGAATATCAGGGTGACGCCGAGTTCGCGCGCCCGCTCCTGCAGGATCAGGAGCAGCCCGCGGCGCGAGCAGCCGCAAAAGCCGTTGCCGCCGACCCGGTGCACGGTGCCGCGGAAGTGCACGGCGATATCGTCCCAATAAGCAAATTCCTGCGTGATGCGGCGATAACTCGGCGGATCGTATTTCTCGAAATTGTCGAGCGTCGCATCGGAGAACACCACGCCGAAGCCGAACGTATCGTCGGCGCGGTTGCGCTCATACACGGTGATCTCGGCATCGGGGCGCTGCTTTTTGAGCAGGATCGCCGAATAAAGACCGGCCGGTCCACCACCGATGATCGCGATCTTCATGAGAAGCCTCCGGCGCAATTATCGGACCACAAAAACTATTTTAAACCTAAAACAATTGGCCGGCAAGCCTTATTGAACGTAAGGCTGCGTCTTGGCCTCATGGTTCGAGACGGCGCCTTGCGCCTCCTCACCATGAGGGTCGCTGCTGAGGCGTCCGGCCTCATCCTGGAGGAGCGCGCTCTCGCGCGTCTCGAAGGATGGCCACAATCTCAGGCTTTGAGACGCGCCAACAAGAGCCTCAATTGCCCTGGAACACCGGCTTTGCCTTGTTCGAAAACGCCTCGAAGGCACGGGCAAAATCGGCCGTGGTCATGCACAATGCCTGCGCGATCGCCTCGGCCTCGATCGCCTCTTCCACCGACATCGCCCATTCCATTGCCAGCATCCGCTTGGTCATGGTGTTGGCGAAGGTCGGCCCCGCGGCGATCTCCTTTGCCAAAACGTGCGCCTGCGGCAACACCTCTTGCGGTGCGACAATGCGGCTGAAGAAACCCCAGCGCTCGCCCTCCTCTGCGGTCATGAAGCGGCCGGTATAGAGAAGTTCCGAGGCGCGCGACTGGCCGATGATTCTCGGCAGGATCGCGCACGCGCCCATGTCGCAACCGGCAAGTCCCACCTTGTTGAACAGGAACGCGACCTTGGCCCCGGTTGCCGCAAGCCGCATGTCGGAGGCCATCGCGATGATCGCGCCTGCGCCCGCACAGATGCCATCGACCGCGGCGATGATCGGCTGCGGCGCGACCCGCATCGCCTTCACCAGATCGCCGGTCATGCGGGTGAAGGCGGTGAGACCCTTGGTATCCATCTGCACCAGCGGCCCAATGATCTCGAAGACGTCGCCGCCGGATGAAAAATTGCTCCCCGCGCCCGACACCACCACCGTCTTCACGTGGTCATCCATGGCGCAGGCACGGAAGAAATCCGTCAGCTCGCGGTAACTCTCGAAGGTCAGCGGATTTTTTCGCTCGGGACGGTTCAGCGTCACCGTCGCCACGCCGTCTCCCACTTTCAGGAGGAAATGACGGGGCGAATATTGCGCCAGCGGCAACGTGACGGGATTGGCTGATGTGCTCATGGGGTTTTCCTTGTGATCATATCACCGTCATTGCGAGGAGCCAACGGGCCGCGCGAATGCGCGCCCGATGACAAGCTCTGCGACGAAGCAATCCATGCGTGTTCTTCCTGGCTATGGATTGCTTCGCTACGCTCGCAATGACGCTTCAAACGAAGTTCTCGGCTCCTCACACCTCTCCACCGGCAACCGCAATCGCCTGCCCCGTGATCGCGCTGGCGCCTTCGCCGCACAACCACAACACCGTGTCGGCAACCTCGGACGGCGTAATGAGGCGCCCTTGCGGATTGTGTTTGGCGAGTTCAGCCACCGCCTGCGCATGGCTGCGGCCGGTCTTTTTCATGATGTTGTCGATACTGCCGGCAACGAGGTCGGTATCGGTGAAACCAGGGCATACCGCGTTCACGGTCACGCGCGTCGCGGCAAGTTCGAGCGCAAGCGAACGCACGAGGCCAATCACGGCGTGCTTGGCCGCGCTGTAGGCGCTGACATAGGCGTAGCCTTTCAAACCGGCGGTGGAGGCAACCGCGACGATGCGGCCGTAACGCCGATCCCGCAGCGAGGGCAGCACGGCCTGGATGGTGTGGACAACGCCCATGAAGTTGACGTCCAGCATTCGCTTGAACAGCGCCGCATCCGATTTTGCAAATGGCGCGGACTCCGCGGCACCGGCATTGGCGATCAGGAAATCGATCGACTGTCTCGCAGAGGCTTCGGCAATCGCTGCGTTCACAGCGGCCTGATCGGCGACATCGGCCACCACGGCGAAATGTGCAGCGCCCGCGGCAACGACATCATCCAGGCTTGCGCGATGACGGCCGAGCACCGTGACGGTGGCGCCCGCCTGCGTCAGCACCGACGCAATCGCCCGGCCGATGCCTCGCCCGCCGCCGGTGACGAGCGCATGCGGGGAATGCGGCAGTCCCACCATGCGCAGCCTCCCCCGAATGAACTGTTCGACCTCACGTGTCTTGCGTATATTTTAAACTTCAAATTTTTGCAACAAATCCGCGCGGGGCTGCTTGACAGGTCAAGCGCCGAGGCGTCGAGTTGACCGGCTGCGTCAAATCAAACAAAGGGAGGACACCATCATGGCAGCGCTTGAGAAGGGCATTACCCGCAGCGGACAGGGGTTTTCAGGCAAGACCTGGAATATCCTCGGTCAGGTTTATTTTCCGAAGGCCATATGCGAGTCGACCTTCGCCTTTGAGACCAACAGCGACCCCGGACAGTTTGTCCCGGTCCACGTTCATCCGACGCAGGAAGAGTTTATCCTGGTGCAGGACGGTATGCTGGATCTCAAACTCGATGGCGTTTGGGTACAGGCCAAGGCCGGAGATCTCGTTCGGATGCCCCGCGGTATTCCGCATGGTTATTTCAACAAATCCGACAAGCCCGCCCGGGCGCTGTTCTGGGTGTCACCTTCCCGAAAACTCGAAGCGCTGTTCAATCATCTGCACAATTTGACGGATGTGGCCGAGGTCGTCCGGCTTTCTGCGGAGCATGAAGTGAATTTTCTGCCGGAAGACGCGAACGCTTAAAGCGTCCGAGGCTCCGGATCGGCTTCCTCCGGCGTGCCCGCGTGCGCCTGATGGCACGCACGAACTTCGCATGCCTGCAATCGCTGTGCGTCCGATCCGTTTCGACGAACTCGAACAAGGGGATGTTCCATGGTCAAGCAGAAGAATGTTTGCGTCATAGGCGCAGGCGTCGCCGGCCTTACCGCGGCGAAGACATTCGCCGCCCGCGGACACAAGGTGATCATCCTTGAGCGCAGCGGCGATCTCGGCGGCGTGTGGGAGCCGGCGCGATCCTATCCTGACGTTCAAACGCAAAGCCCCAAGGATCTCTATCGCTATACCGACAAGCCGATGCCGGACTCTTATCCGGAATGGCCGAAAGGGCCGCAGGTTCATGCCTACCTGACCGAATATGCCAAACAAAACGGCCTGATGCCGAAGATGCGCTTCAACTCGTCCGTCGTCGGCATGGCGCGCCGGAGTTCGCCTTTGCCGGGCTGGGTGGTGGAGATAAAGACACCAGATGGCAGCGTCACGCGCGAAGAATTTGGCTTCGTCGCCGTCTGCACCGGTCAGTTCAACGAGCCCGAGAGGATCAGCCACCCCGGTGCGGAAGCCTTCAAGGCGGCGGGCGGCTGGATCCTGCATTCCTCGGAGCATACCGACGCGGCGATCGTCAAGGGGAAGAAGGTCGTCGTGCTCGGCGGCTCGAAATCCGCAACCGATATTGCTGTGAATTCCGTGCAAGCCGGCGCGAGCGAGGTTACGCTGGTCTATCGCGAGCCGGTCTGGCGAATTCCCTACTTCATCGGCGGGCTCCTCAATTTCAAGCGGATTCTCTACATCCGCGCCCAGGAGGAAATGTTCCCGAGTTGGGGCATGAGTCCGCTGTCGCGCGCGATCCACTTCATCACCAAACCGCTCGTTTGGGCAAACTGGCGGGGACTCGAAAGTCTCCTCAAAGCGCAGTTCAAGCTGAAGAAGTGCGGAATGGTGCCGGCGCAGCGGATTGAAGACGGGCTCAATTGCTCGGTGCCGATCGCAACGCCGGAGTTCTTTCCGATGGTGGCCGACGGCCGGATCAAGGCCATACGCGGCACATTCGATCGTCATGACGGCAAGACGATCGTCATGACCGGGGGCGAGCGGGTTGCAGCCGATGTCGTAATACTCGCGATCGGATTCAAGCTTGGCGTTCCGTTTCTGCCGGAGGCCTATCGCAACAGGCTTGTCGAGCCCGACGGTCAATACCGGCTGCACCGCGTAATCGCCAATCCGGATCTCCCCGACATGGGTTTCGTGGGGTTCAATTCGAGCTTCTGCACGGTGCTTTGCGCGGAAATGGCGGCGCATTGGCTGGTGCGCTATTGCGATGGTCAACTGG
>Ga0209517_10003784_pt1 | contig 20284 bp, 8 predicted proteins | sample PeaSoiMetSII2010_FD_187695 | JGI IMG/M metagenome (GOLD analysis project Ga0209517, IMG submission 187695) | Peat soil microbial communities from Weissenstadt, Germany - SII-2010 (SPAdes) (version 2) | ecosystem: Environmental > Terrestrial > Soil > Wetlands > Peat | place: Germany: Weissenstadt...
GGCGTGGGAAGCTCGAATTCGTCGGTGGGCAACATGTTCGCCGTCTCGGGGCGGCGGCCTCAAGAGAACCTGTTTCTGCTGAACGGCGTCGAGTATACCGGCGCGTCCGTCATCAACAACACACCGGGCGGCACCAGCGGCCAGCTTCTGGGCGTGGACGCGGTACGCGAGTTCAACGTGGTGTCGGACACGTATGGCGCCGAATACGGCAAGCGCCCGGGCGGCCAGGTGAGCATCGTCACAGCGTCGGGCACCAACGATTTCCATGGAACGATTTACGAATTCCTGCGCTCGAGCGATCTGGACGCGCGCAACTTCTTCGACCAGGGCTTGATTCCGCCATTTCAGCGCAACAGTTTTGGCGGCACGTTGGGAGGGCCGATCCGGAAGAACAAGCTCTTCCTCTTTGGGAATTACGAGGGTTTCCGCCAGCACCTGGGCGTCAGCGCGGTCACGCTGGTCCCCGACAACCAGGCGCGAAACGGAATCGTCGGCGGAAATACCGTCGGGATTGCGCCGGGCGTTGCTCCGCTGCTCTCGCTCTGGCCGGTCCAAAATGGCCCCGAGCTGGGCAGTGGCATCGCCGAGGCTTTCAGCCACCCCTTGCAGACCATTCGGGAAGATTTCGGAACCACCCGCTTAGACTACAACGTCTCGCGGAAGGATACGCTCTTCGGCGTCTACACCATTGACGACAGTTTCGCGAATACTCCTTCGGCCAATCCTCTGAGCTCCGTCATCGAGGGCTTGCGCGAGCAGGTTGCCAGCGTTCAGGAGCAACACGTTTTCTCTCCAAGCGTGCTCAACACGGCGAGATTCGGCTTTTCACGGGGCGGTTACTTCTTCACCGGCCAGACGCCCGTGGATCTGCCGGGATGGGTAACCGGCGCGCCGATCGGCGCCGTTGTGATCGGCGGCGGCACGGCCCTGAATGCGCAATCGTCGATCACTGGCGCCGGCGCCAACGCCGGCAGCAATCTGCGGGCGGTACGGAATCTGTTCACCTACGACGATCACATCGGAATCTTTCGCGGCGCGCATCGGATCGAATCGGGACTCTGGATGCAGCGGATCGAGGCCAACGACCTGCTGGCGCAGGACCAGTACGGCCAAGCCTCCTTCGGAAGCCTGACTTCGTTCTTGCAAGGAACGATTTCGACCTTTACGGTAGTGCCGTCTCCCACGCCGTTGGGTTGGCGTTCGCTGGAAGCCGCGGGCTTCGTGCAGGACTCGATCAAGCTGCGACGGAACCTGGACGTCCGCCTCGGTTTCCGGTTTGAGTCCACCAACGGCTGGAACGAGGTGGCTGGACGGGCCGCGAACTACGGATTTGGCGCAAATGGTGTCATCCAGACGAACCCCACCATCGGCGCCTCGGCACTTACCGTCAATCGCGCCAGGTTCCTGCCCGAGCCGCGTGTCGGACTCGCGTGGGATCCATTCGGCAAGGGCAAGACCGTGGTTCATGCGGGTTTTGGAATCTACCGCGCGCTGCTCGATAATCTCGACTACCGGCTGGATCAGACCGCTCCCTTCAATGCCACCGAGTCACTGAAGAACGTTCCGGTCGCTGGTCTTCAGATTGTACCGGGGTCGCCGCTTCCTGCCGGCGCCAAAATCTCCCCGAGCGGCTCCCAGCCCGATCTATATACGCCAACGGTCGTCACCTGGACGTTCAAGGTGGAGCAGCAGATCGCGCCGGACACCTCGCTGGGCTTGGGTTATGTGGGCTCTCATGGCTACCACGAGTTGCTGTCGGTGGATGCCAACGAGCCGATGCCTACGATCTGCCCCGCGTCGCCGTGCCCCGCGAATCTGGCGGCCGGGACGGTGTACTATCCATCCGGCGCGCCACTGGCAAATCCGAATCTCGCCAACACCACTACCTGGTTCTCCGAAGGGCTCAGCTCCTATAACGCCCTGCAGGTGGACGTCAACCGGCGCTTCAGCCAGGGTTTCCAGATCCGCGGCGCCTATACGTGGTCCAAGAGCCTGGATGACGGCACCGCGCTGAACAGCAGCGTGGGAGCCAATGCTCCGGGGTTCGTCATGTTCCCGTTGAACCCGAAGCTGGACTGGGGCCCGGCCACCACCGACGCCCGGCACATCGCGGTCGTCAACTCCGGCTACGAGCTGCCGTTCGGGAAGGGCCAGAGGTTTTTCGGGGGCCTCCACGGGCTGCCGCAAAAACTGGCTGGCGGTTGGACGCTGAGCGGCGTCGAGACTCTCCAATCGGGCTTCCCATTCACGCCTCAACTGGGATTCAATCCGGCGAACAATGGCGACAGCCGAAACCCCATCCGTCCCTCCTGGAATCCGGCTTTCACCGGAAGGCTCGTTCCCGGCAGTCCAACACAATACTTCGACCCGAACGCGTTTATTCTTCCGCCGCCGGGGACCTATGGGAATACCGGCAGGGACGTTCTGACCGGCCCGGGCCTGGCTACGACGGATTTGTCGGTAGCCAAGAACACGGCGATTTCAGAGAAGGTCAAAGCCCAATTCCGCGCGGAGTTCTTCAATATTTTCAACCGCGCCAATTTCGGCACACCGAACGCGGTGGTCTTCACTTCGGCAACTACAACACCTTCGCCGGCAGCGGGCGTGATCACGTCCACGTCCACCCCGTCGCGACAGATTCAGTTCGGGCTGAAGCTGTTGTGGTGACGTGGGACTGACGCTTCCGTCTGTTGCCATGGCCTGAATCGGCCACCAAAGCCGATGAAAAACACGCTCCGCTCGTGGGGCAGGCAATCCTGCCGGCAGCCGCCTTTCAGGCGGCTCTCCGAGCTCGTACATTCTGTCGAGTCGGGGGAGGGTGCCCCATTCGGCCACCTCCGTCCGTAATATGGAATCATGGCTTCAGTCGCGATCGAAATCTCTCGGAAACCCAGCGCCCGGCTCACGGCCGCGTGCTTCCTGACCTGGCTGCTGCCCTTCCTGCATGCGGCGCCATCGGGAGAAACCATCGAACTGGGAAGCGGCTGGCGCATGCGTTCCGCCCGCGACGTGGCGGAGGATGGCAAGGCTGTTTCCATGCCTTCGTACGATGCCTCGCGATGGTACGGCATCGCGCGGATGCCCTCCACGGTATTGCAGACGCTGGAAGACAGTGGCGTGTATCCCGACCTCTATTTCGGCATGAACCTGGCGGCCACTGTGCCGCACGATCTTTTCTTGCAGGACTGGTGGTACCGGACCACGTTCCCGGTTGCGGCGGGCGCTTCCCTGCATTGGCTGGTATTCAAGGGGATCAACTACCGCGCGGAAATCTGGCTCAACGGTCAGAAAGTGGCGGACAACAAGCGCGTGGTGGGAATGTACAACGAATTCGAGTTCAACGTAACGGACAAGGTCGTGATCGGTCCGAACAACGTTCTCGCGGTTCGGGTGACGCCCGAACAGGCTGCCCCGGAGATCCAGGGAGTGGAACTGGCCGATAGCTGGCACGACTGGATCAACTGGAAGTACCTCGGCTACGACGACCAGCAAAGGCGGCTGCGGTTCTCTTTCGTGCCCGATCGCAACGCTGGGGTGTGGAAGCAGGTTTACCTGCGGAATACGAACGCGGTTGCCTTGGAGCACCCTTATGTGGCGACTGACTTGCCGCTGCCTTCGACCAGCCCGGCGGCGCTCACGGTTTTTTGCGATGTGCGCAACGGGAGCTCCGTTCCAGCCAGCGGCACGCTCGAAGGGGAGATCTCGCGCCCGGGCCGGCCCGCGATTCGCATTCAGCAAAGCGTGACGCTCCAAGCCGGTGAGAATCGCGAGGTCCAGTTTACGCCGGAATCGCACCGCCAGCTTTCGGTGACGAATCCCGATCTGTGGTGGCCGTCTAACTGGGGCCAGCCCAACCTGTACCAACTGAAACTGACATTCCGGATCGCCGGCGAGGTGTCGGATTCCGCCCAAATGCAGTTCGGGATTCGCAAGATTACGCAGCACCGGGATTCCGACAACCAGTTCCCCTCGGTCGGCGCCGGCGGCAATTTCTATCTCCAGGTAAACGGGAAAGACTTCCTGATTCGCGGCGCGGACTACGCCCCCGACCTGCTCTACCGATACGATGAAAAGCGCGAAGAGGCCGTGATTTCCTATGTCAAGGACCTGGGCCTCAACCTGCTTCGGTGGGAATCCAAGATCGCGAGCGAGCACATGGTGGAGTTGGCCGATCGCGCGGGCATCCCGGTGATGATGGGCTGGATGTGCTGCAACCAATGGGAGAAGTGGAACCAGTGGGATGCCGAAGATCATCGCGTGGCGCTGGAAAGCCTGCGTGCCCAGATCCGCATGCTGCGGAGTCATGCCTCCGCATTCATCTGGGCCAACGGCAGCGATGGGCTTCCACCCCAGGACGTGAGAAGCGCCTACACGCGCATCCTGGGCGAGATGCACTGGCAAAACGCGGTTGTGGACACGGTGTCTTCCTACGCCCGAGATGCCAGCGGCGCCCGCGTGTGGAACGGGATTCACATGGAGGGACCCTATAGCTGGCGGCCGCCCAGTTACTGGTTCAGCGGGAAGTACAAAGCGCCTCGCGGCGCCAACGCCGAACAGGGCGACAATGAGCACATTCCTCCTTTGGAGAGCCTCAAGAAATTTATTCCCCCGGACAAGCTATGGCCAATCAATGAGTATTGGTATATGCACGCGGGCGCCAACCAGGGCAACAGTTTGCTGACCAACATTCAAAGGGCCCTGGACAAGCGCTACGGACCTTCGCAGAGCGCCGCCGAGTTCGCTGCCAAGGCCCAGATGGCGCACTACGAGAATACGCGGGCCCAGTTCGAGGATTTCGCCGCCGGCGGCTGGGAAAACCACAAAATGACCATGTACTGGATGCTCAACAGCCACTGGCCCTCGTTTTTTGGACACCTGTTCGACTACTACCTGAAGCCCGGCGGGGCGTATTACGGCGCGAAGAAGGGACTGCGCCCCTTGAGCGTCATTTACGATTACTACGCCACCGGCGACCGCCAGTCGGCCAGGGTTTACGTCTCGAACCAGACGCTCGAGCCGCGCCACAGTTTGACGGCGTCCGTCCGGTTGTATAACTCGGATGGCGCCGTGAAGTTTTCGAAAGAAGTGAAGGATCTGCAGATCGCCGCGGCATCCTCCACGCCAGTTTTGACGATTCCGCGAGTCGCGGATCTGTCGCCTGTATTCTTCGTTCGGTGCGAGCTTCGGAACGCTTCCGGCGCAGTGCTGGCCGACAACGTCTACTGGCAGTCCGCCACCGATGACGATCTGGGCGACCCCGCCAACGACCGGTCGTTCGAGCTGCGGCAGACAACCTGGGCCGATTTCTCAGGGCTCGCCAAGCTTCCGCCGGCCGACGTGGCTCTGTCAGTCGCCCTCCGGCAATCCGGCGGCGACGTTCTGGCCGCGATCCGGCTGACCAATCGTTCCGGCCGCGTGGCGTTCTTCCTGCGCGTCGAAGTGACCAAAGGGCCGGACGGGGAGGAAATCCTGCCCGTGATCTACGATGACAACTACGTTACCCTGTTCCCGCACGAGTCCGTGAGGATCGAAGGGCGCTACAAGGCCACCGATGCCGCGGGGCATTCTGTGTACCTGAGACTCGAGGGGCGGAACACGGCCAAGAAAGTGACACGTCCTTGATAGCCGCGCCTGAGGCGTGCTTGGCCGTGAAGGACCAAACGACGACCGGCTAAAGCCGTAGGTTGAGCTTGCGACTGAAAGTCGCCTGAAGTGCGTGACGGTCTTGGTCGGGCAGGCGGTTTCGCGTGCTACTTCAAAATCAAAACTTGGCAGGCGGAACCGCCTGCCCCACCACTGATTCGACCTGGAAGTGGAATCTAAAAGTTGAACTTCACCGACAACTGGATGACGCGCGGCTGATTGCCGTTGTTGCTGCTGACGTTGGCCGGGACCACCGTCCCGAAGCTGGAACTGGTCAGGCTGTTGTTGGTCTGCTGTTGGTAGAAGATGAACTTATTGCAAAGATTGAAGACTTCCGCCCGGAACTGAACCCCGGCTCGCTCGTTGATACGGGTGGTCTTGTTCAGCGAGAAGTCGAAATTAGGAGCGCTCATGCTCCGGATTTGGCCGGAGTATGCTGGCTCCGCCGCCGGCGCATAGAGCGGCTCGCTCAGGAAGTTGTAGCTGGTGCAGCCGGCCCTGGTGCTGAACGACTGCATGGTGATGGTGCCGTTGGTATTCCACTGGGCCACGCAGGGCTGCACGACCTGCACGATGGGCGCGTGCCAATTGATATTCGGCAACTTGGCGTTTTTGACATAGATGAAGCTGCCGCTGCTGGGGTAGGCCCAGGGAATGCCGGAATGGTAACCGAACAGAACGTTGGTTTCCCACCCGCCAACCAGGCGGCTCACCAGGCGGCCCGACGATCCGAAAAACTTGTGGCCCCGCCCGAACGGAAGCTGATAAACAACCGTGGCCTTGACGCTCTCGGGTTGGTCGTACCGGTAGATGCTGCGCTCCGGCACCAGTTGCTGAATGTCGTTGTAGCCGTTCTGAAAGATCTGCTTGGACATGGTCCAGTCGGCTACCAGGGTCAACCCGTTCCGTGCCCGGACCTCGTAACCGATCTGGGCGGAGTTGTACCAGGAGTGGGCGGCATTCGCCTTGGCCAAGGTGATACCGCTGAACTGCGGATAGGGGACGGTCAGGGTAGCGCGAGCCAGCGTCGGGCTGGTGTAGTAAGAAGTGCCGCTGAAAGGCGCCGACTGGTAGAACGGGTTGGGGATCAACGCCTGGCAGTAGGAAGCGGTGCCGCCTTCCCAGGCGTCGCACTGCTGGCGGAGGCTGAGCGGAATGAAGTTCATCGATTGCGTGGACTCGAGATTGTTGCCGCGGCTGCCGACATAGCTGGCGTCGACCTTGGAGTGGCCGGGAAGCTCGTATTGGACTCCGAACGAGAACTGGTCCACGTTGGGGAGAATGAACTTGGGGTTCACGACGGTCACGCTTTGTCCCACGAAGGTCGCGGCGCCGAGCGAGGCTCCCCCGGGAAGCAGCAGGCCCGAGGGAAACGGATTGTTGATGAGGTTGGGAATGGGGGTGCGGCCTCCATCGTTGGACGTAACGAGCGGTGTGGACGTACTGAATCCGTTGCTCTGAATGTAAGTATTGGTGGGGTTGATATAGTAACGGCCCCAGCCGCCGCGCAGGACGAACTTTTCACTGACCTTATAGGCTGCGCCGGCGCGCGGCTGAATCGCCTTGTTGTAAGTGTCGGCGGCAGTGCGAGGCTGGCCATTGACTCCGGCAAAGAGCAGACCGCCGGCGACGGTGTATCCCGGAAACTGCTGCTGGTTGACGAGCTGGCTTACCGGGTTGGCTTCGGTCGGGCTGAAGCCCCTATTCATCCGGTTGAAACGCTCAACAGGGGGAACATTGAAGTCCCAGCGCAGGCCCAGATTGAGCGACAGGCGGGGAGTAATCCGCCAGTCGTCCTGGACCCACGGCGCGTAGTAATGTTCCTGGTAGAGGCCGAGCAAGTTATAACCCGAACTGCCGCCGCTGGGGGTGCCCAGCAGCCAGGAAGCGATGTCGTTGCCGCTGAGTGGGTCCGCCAGAGCGTAGTTCTGCTGGGTCCACTGGGGACTTCCACTCAGGCTGAGGGCGGTGGAGAAGTTTTGCGTGATGTACTGAATATCGCGCAGATCCACGCCGGCCTTGATGGTATGATTTCTTACGTTCCAGTTGAGGCTGGCAGCCGCGGAGCCGGTGTTGGTGATGTCGCCGGTGGGATATTGGCCCATCTGGAAGTAATTGGAAAAGCTGTAAGTGCCGAAGAACGGGCCGCCGGGGAGGCTGTTCACGAGTGAGCTCGGGAAGCCTAACTTGGTGAGGTCGAACCCGGCGTTGGCGTCGCCGCGATCCTCCCCCAGGTAGCGGGCGAAGGAGACGCGTGCATCGATCACTATTTGCGAAGAGATGATTCCGACCCACTCCAGGCCGAGCGAGTCATTGGTGCGAATCTCGGGCAGGGAACCCTCTTGGCCCACCCCGATGATGGCATTCGAGCCGTCGTATCCCATCTCCAGGCGGTTGCTGCGGATTTCGCGGAACGACAGGTGATTGCGGCTTCCGATCTGCTGATCGATCTTGACGACCTCGTTGTAGAAAGAGTCTTTGTCGGGAGCGTCGAAGTACAGGTTGTTCTGGGAGTACGGCTGGCCCGGAGTGGTGGTGTTAGGGGCAGGGTAGTAGCCGATGATCGCTTTGGCGATGGGGTTGATGCGGTTCGCCGGAATGGTGTTATTGGGGAAGGGCTGCCTGGTCCAGGTGCCGTTCACGTTCTGTCCGGTGGCCGGATCGAAAATGGTAATGGCCTGGTTGGAGCCGTCCACCAGCTTGGTAAAATTGCCGCTGGAGAACTCGGGCGCGGGAACCGAAAGAGTATAAGGCCGCGGCGTGTTCTCGCGGTATTTCTCCAGGTCGAAGAGGAAAAACGTCCGGTTGCGGCCGTTGTAGATTTTGGGGATGTAGACGGGGCCGGCGATCTGGCCGCCGTACTGGTCCAGATAATGGTCGCCTTTGGGCGCGCCCACGGCATTGTTCTGGAACGAGTTGGCATCCCAGCCCTTGCGGCGGGCATACTCGTAAACCGTGCCGTGGGGAGTGTTGGTGCCGGTTTTCAGCGAGACATTGACGATTCCGCCGCTGGTATGGCCGTACTGAGCGTCGTAGGAGTTGGTTTGGATCTTGAACTCCTGGACGGCATCCACGGGCGGCACATAGGCGATGTTGTTGGTGCCGGCCTCGGCGTTGTTGGGGGCGCCGTCGAGCAGAAATTCGTTGCTCTCGTAGAGGCCGCCATTGATGGTCCATTGGGCGATGGCGCCATTGTCGAAGGGCCGTTGATAGATGACCGTTCCGTTGAAGTTCACGCCCGCCACGATCTTGGCGAGCATGAAGGGGTTGCGGCCGTTCAATGGCAGCTCCGCCACGCTCTCCTGGTCGACCAGGGTGCCGCGGTCGGCCTTGGCAGTCTCGAGCAGCGGCGCTTCGCCGGTAACCGTGAGTTGTTCGCTGAGCGCTCCCACCTCGAGAGCCAAATCCACCTCGAGAGTCTGATCCACGCTCAAGACCAAGTCCTGGCGAACGAGTTTTTTGAACCCGGAAGCCTCCGCGGATATGCTGTAAGATCCGGGATTGAGAAACGGCACGGAGTACAAGCCCGCGCTATCGGTGGCCGTGTTGAAGGCAACGTTGGTCCCCGTGTTGGTAACGGCGATTTTCGCGCCGGGAACGACAGCCCCGGAGCTGTCGGTGACGCGGCCTTTCAGAGTGGCCTGCACTCCCTGCGCCCGCAATCCCACCGGAAGAAGCAGAGAGAACAGAAAGAAACCAAAGACAAACCCGTTTCGCCTCAAACCCATTGAGCGATCCCCCCAATTGACGAATAGATTTGTTCGACTATACACCATCAGGAAAGGACAGTCAAGAGAAACATTTGCAAGAACATCGAAAGAAAAGTTATATTAAGCGAAGAGTTCGCATTCCAGAATCGGAGGCATCGAATCACCGCCCCCCTTTTAGGACCACCGGACGGAGAGAATCCACCATGACGAAGCCGAGCATGAGAGATGTCGTCACACTGGGACTGGGACTCACAGCAGGTCTGTGCAGCGCGCGTCCCTGCCGGGCCCAGCAACTCACCAACAGCAGTTTGGCCGTGACCGTACAAGCGCAGGACGGGGCCTTTCAGATCGCTACGCGGGCGACCACGAACCATGCGGTGTTGAAGGCCCGCGCGGGAGCGCAAATCGACCGCCAATGGGTGCGGTCGAATGAGTATCCGCAGCATCGCGCCGCCGAATCCTCATTCACTGACGCGCTGGGCGCCGGCCATCAGATCAGCGTCACCTGCTCCGGCCTCCAGGGCAAGCCCGACCTGGTTTACACGGTTCAGTTGTACGATCAGCGGCCCTACGCCACCGTTCAAGTCGAAGTGCAAAACCGCACCGGGAAAGCGGTGACGGTCGAAGCCATTCGCAGCGTGGAGGCGATTGGCCAACCGGTCGTTGGCATCGCCGGGCCGGAGTCCGCCGACCGGATCCTGTCGGACAGCTACAGTGAAGACTGGCCGCGATTGGTAATTTACGATCTGGGCAGCGGGCCGCGCCAAATGCATCGCGGCGCCTGGAGCCAGGTGATCTATAATCGCGAGAGCAAGCAGAGTCTGTTTTTGGGCGCCTTATCTGCGGACCGCTTCGTGACGCTGTTGCACCTCATGTATCAAGGCGCCGGGAATGACGCCAGGATCGAGTCCTACACCGTGGATTCCACCGGCACCACAGAGCTCCAGAAGGAGAATTCGCTTCGCCGGGCTCAGCCGGACGAGGCCATCGACCTGAGCCTTCCTCTCAACGCGGGCCAGACGATGGCTTCCGAGCGCGTGATGATGGCAACCGGACCGGACTACCACAGCCAACTGCTGGCGTACGGCGACGCCATCCGGCAGTTGCACCACGCGCGAGTGACCGCTCCGAACCTGATCGGATGGTGGAGCTGGACATCTTACTACATGGCCATCAACGAAGGCGCTGCGTTGACCAACGCCCGGTGGCTGGCCGACAACCTGAAATCGCTGGGCTATAACTACTTCCACATAGATGAAGGTTATCAATACGCCCGTGGAGAGTATGCCGCGCCCAACGCCAGGCTATTCCCCCACGGCATGCGCGCGATCGGCGATGAAGTCCGCCACCTGGGCCTCACCTTCGGGATATGGACAGCCCCCTTCGAAGTTACCAATCGCGCCTGGATTTACGACAATCACAAGGATTGGCTGGTGCATACCGCGGACGGCAAGCCCATTCCCATTGGAGCGGCTTACGGGGACACCTTGTACGCTTTGGACGCGACGCATCCCGGCGCGCAGGAATACATGCGCCAGACTTACACGACCCTGACTCGCGAATGGGGCGTCCGGTATATCAAGCTCGATTTCATGGATACCACGTCGATCGAAGGCTACCGCTACAGGCCGGACACCACCGCTCTGGAAGCCCAACGGATCGGACTGGGAGTGATTCGAGAGGCCGTGGGTGAGGATGTGCTGCTCGATAAGGATGGCAGCCCCATGCTGCCCCCGGTGGGACTCGTGGATACGGGGCGAATCTCCGCCGACACTTCGCACAGCTTTCAAACCACCAAGGGCGTGGCGCCCGGGGTTGCGGCGCGCTTCTACATGAACCGTAATTACTTCTTGAACGACCCGGACGCTTTCAATGTGGGCGCGGAAGTTCCCGTCGTGCGCGGCGGGCGGGGAGGCGCGGGGCGAGGCGCGGCGCAGGGTGCCGGGCAGGGCGCGGGGCGGGGCGGGCTTTCGCTTTCGGAGGCGCAGGCTTCGATCGTCCTCTCCGCGGTTTCCGGGGGCATGTACGAGATTGGCGATGACCTTCCCATACTGGGCGCCGAAAAGGACCGCCTGGACCTGGTGAAGAACCAGGACCTCCTCAACATGGCGAAGATCAGCCGGGCGGCGACCCCCGTGGACTTGTTGTCTTACGACGCGGAGGATGGCGAACCCAGCATCTTCTTCCTGCGCGAAGACCCGCGCCAATCCATTCTTGTGGTCTTCAACTGGACGGAGCAGCCGCGCTCCCATGCGCTCAAACTGGCGGATCTCGGACTCCCGGCGAATCGCACTTTTCAAGCTTCCGACGCGCTGAATAACGGTGAGGCGGTTGCTGTGAACGCGGGGACTGTACGGTTGGACAACATGCCGCAGCATTCGGTGCGAGTGATCAAGCTGATCGACTCGGCGATGCCGGCCGCGGCTCCTACGATCGCGGCGCAGGTTCCTTCCGAAGCAAAGGTGAGCGAGTCAATCCCGTTCTCCGCGGAGGCGCAGGAGGCCGGTGTGCCGGCGCTCTCCTATCACTGGGATTTCGGAGATGGAACGACGGCCGATGGCCCACGGGCAGCCCACACTTACACGCGGAATGCGGATTTCACCGTGCGGTTGACCGCGGACGGACTCGACGGCATCCCCGCCCGCCAGAGCTTCACGGTCAAAGTCACCGGAACGCTGGCGGCGGCAGGCGACGTGCTGCAGAATCGGCGCTACACGGAAGCCTCGGGGCATTGAGTCGACTCAGTGCTTTGCCAGCTTTTCGCGAACCGTTTCGAGATTCCGGCGCGCGGTCTGGTGCGAGGGGTTGGCCTTCAGCGCAGCTTCGAACTGAGCGGCTGCCGCTGCCAGGTCGCCGGCCCGCGCCAGAATGATGCCGTAGTTGTTTCGCAGATCCGCATCGCCGGGCCGCAGTGCGACTAACTCGCGGTAGCTGGCAGCGGCGGTGCTCAACCGGCCCTCGGTGGCGGCGGCGTTTCCGGATTGGATCAGGATCGCGATGAGCTGCTCGCGCGCGGCGGTGTCTCCGGACTCGGCGGAAATCACCTGCCGAAAGTTCGCGGCCGCTTCGTCCAGTCTTCCCTGGGCGGCCAGCCCGTTCGCCAGGTTGAACCGGGCGCTGGTGTAGTCCGGCTCGATCCGGAGCGCGTGCCGGAACTGCTCCACGGCATCTTCCAGCTTACCCTGCGATTCCAGGGCGGCGCCCAAATCGTTCAACGCCATCGGCTGCTCCGGGTCCAGACGCAGCGCATCGCGCAGGTGGCCGATGGCTGACGTGGTGTCCTGGCGGCTCAAGAGAAGCACGCCAAGATTGAAGTGCGCCGAAGCATTGGCCGGATCGTTTTCGAGACGGTGGCGCATGAGCGCTTCCTGCAGGACCGCGCGCTGGTCACCCTCTCCACGCGGAAGCACCTGGAGCCATAAGTGTCCCATTTCATCGGTGGACTGATTGCCGCCAACCACGCGCCTGGGCGGAGAATTCGGGTTGCGCGGATTGTCCGCCGAATTATCGTAGTGGAAGCGCATGGAAATCACGGTTCCCTTGGGGAGGAAAAGCGGCTTGCGGCAGCGGTACACGGCTTGCCAGTTGATGTCCCACTGCGGAATGCGGATGAGCCATTGCCGCGAGCCATCGGGTAGCGTCGCGAATCCCTCCAGCAGGCTTCCGAGATAGTGGGCGTGCGGATAGACCGCGATCGCATCGACGTCAATCGGCAACCGGAAGTCGTCGGAGATGACGAAATCGCGAGTTCCGGGCGCGATATTCAAGGCGCTATCGCGCTCGATCTGCACGAGCATGGGGAATTTGGTGGGGGGCTTGTCCGTGAAGTACAGGCCGATGGAGGGCTCGACGAGTTCCGGCTTGCCGGTGGGATGGAAGTGGACGTTGAGGACGAGGTCGTTGCCCGGATCGAGCCGCCACGCCATACCGTCGGGCTCGGTGCGAGGCGTGCCGCCTGGCTTCCAAAAGAGGAAGTGGCTGTCCGGATCGAAGGTCGCGGTCTCGATGTTCAGGTCCATGCCGGGAAACCCCGCGCCCGGAGTTTTCTCCTGGTGCCGGCTGGATCGGGCGCGGTCGAGCAGGAGATTGGCATGATGGACGCTGCGGGCGTTGCCCGGGCGCACCTCGACGGCCTTGACGTAGCGGGATTGGCGGATGGCTGGAGAGAGCACGAAATTCCAGAAGAGATCCGGTCCGTCGGCAGGTACGGGAAACGGTCTGGAGACCGGAAGGACTAGGTCCGGAGTGCCGAGTTGCCACCCCGGCGTAAAGGTTGGCGGCGGAGGGGAATCGGAAACGGCGCCCTCCGGAGCGCCTTCGGAAGCCCACTTCCCGATCTGTTCGATCTGGACGCCGGTGAGGCGGCGTTCGTTGGCGAATTCGCCGTAGCCCGGCGCAGGCAGCCACGGAGGCATATACCGGCGCTGCGTCACGGCCGCAATCAGGCCGGCGCGCTTGCGGGCATCCGCGTACGTCAGCAGCGAAAACGGCCCGGATTCGCCGGGACGGTGGCAAGGAGCGCAGTACTCGAACAGGATGGGAGCGATGTGCTTGTGGTAGGTCACGGCCGGCGCGGCGGCGTGGGCTTCCAATAGTCCCATCAGAACCCCGAAGACGAGCCGGCCAACCCCCTTTCGAACTCGGCCGGAAAACGCCATATTCTAAGATCCGCCGAAGGCCATTCCCCCGTCAACTGCCGGCAAGCAAGCGCTTAGTCGCTTGCGGGTTTCCCTTCGCAAGGGCGTCAAAATAAGCGCGCACCAAAAATGCCCTCGGCCGCAAGCGATCCGGTCTCGGGCTCCCGTTTGACCGCAGCTTCCCAGAAGGCCGTTTCTGGGGGCGCGAGTAGCCATTCCGGGCAAATTCTACGGTTCGCCGAATAACGCACCCAAGTTTGCCAGCTCTCGGGAGCCGACTCTGAGGAGGCTTGAAGCTTCCCAGTGGTGGCGAACCACCTTTGCGGCTCCTATCCCAGTGTGGCCCTGGACACAGTGATCCTGATCGTCCCTAAATGCACTATTTTCGACGCCAATTCGATCCATTTAGCGTCCATTTCTGCGTCAGTCCAATCAACAGCAGCAATGGTGGATTCACGACGATTCGCGTGAGCGGCCGCGATCTTGGCTGCGATCCCTGCCAACGGTCCAGCGTTTAGATGTTCGACTTGTGCCTTAGCTGCGACTGCGGCGAGCAGTTGCCGATCTACGGATACTGTGGTAAGAGTATCTGGATTGCCGTGCCGCGTTCGAGCAAGTTCCCTGGTGAGGTTCAGGCTGAAAATGTCAACCACATCGATCGAGTTCGATGTTGCGCTAAGAGCAACGACCTCGGGAAAGCGTCTCGCTACGTCTGGTGAAAGGGCTTGCTTGCCATCCGACGCCCCAAGACAAAGCAGTTTCTTTGCCCCTAAAGGGACTTTCTCCCGGTCCAGGTTAAGCATACCATTCGCCAGGGCTCCGGTGGCAGCCAGCATCTCTTTCTCGACAGCAAGAAACTCGTCCAACACGAGCAATCGGCTCGGGCTGCTCAGAAACTTTCGCAGACGTCCCGCTATGTCGCTCACGATAAGTGGCGCGGATTCCCATTCATATTCAATCTTCAACGATTCCAAAAGCTCATGGGCCAAGTAGCTTTTGCCGGAACCTTGGGGACCAGTAATCAGAAGAGCAAACTGGCCGTCAGATGCCATCAGGTGCCGAATCCTGGCCAGAAGCGATTGACCCTGACCTGTTGTATCAGCCGCCACACCTGGAACGACTTCGCGAACGCTATGATGGTCGCCGATTTTTCCAATCGCTTGCGCCACCCTGCCAAGTGAAGCACTCCATACCTCCTCTGTTCGACCGGCTTGAGGAAGGATTACCTGTTTTTCAATGTCGACTCGGGTCACCGTTCGGCTGAAGTCCGTGCGGGCCTGGCAGCTAGCCACGAGCGTCGCTAGTTGGGCGGCACGCAACGCGTCATTGTGAGCGGCGTAGCCTAGTGCGTACGCGGCGGTGAACGCCGCACCGCATCCAGGAACCCGGTGTGGTAATGCTCCTATTACTTCGACGTGAGTCCAATTTGCGCGGTAGAATTCGACGGCATCGGGCTGCCAAACCACTGAACTTCCGAAACGCTCGCAGGTTATCACCCATGACCGGATATTGGGCCATCGCTCCAAAGCCACCTCGATCTGAGCGCGGTTCGGCAGCGCCATCTTGTCTGGAGGCACAAACTGCCCAAGACCTCCCCGGCAGAACTCAACATAGTTTGGGATGATGCCGGCAATATCCAGACTTCGGTATTTAGACCAATCGAACTTCGGCTCGGCGATTACTGGTATGTCTCTTCTCAAAGCTTCCAAGATAGCGTAGTGAACGAGTGGCGCAGTCAGCACGCCCTTCTCACGGTCCTCTAGCACTATCGCATCGGCCGATTCGATCTCGGCTGCTATGCACGTTTTAATCTTGTCGGCCACCTCCGATGGAATCGGATTCCTCATCTCCTTATCGACGCGTTGGAGAATATTTGACTCGTCCGGCGAGGGCTCGCGGTGGTAAATCCGGAGCTTTAAGGTTGTTGGCCTATCCGTCGCGTCAATCAGGTGCGATTGAACCCCAGCTTTCTTGAGGAGGCGTCGGACAGTCCCCGCTAGCGCATCCTTTCCGACAGCACCGATACAGGTAGCAGTGCCACCCAGCGCGACGATTGCGGCAGCCACTCTGGCCGCCCCGCCCAGCATGACAGTCTCATCGGCCGGGCTGCAGACCTCCCAAATGGTCTCGCTCCCGGTGTGGAAGTGGTGCTGATCGGGGTCACCCCGACGGACGTAATAGTGGTGGTCCACCATTACATCTCCGAGCACCACGATACGTCTGCCCTGAATTCCACTTAACGCTTCACCTGATTTGTGCATCGGTCACCTTCCTTCTGTCCTCTTCTTTGCAGAATTCCTGTAGAATCCAGCGGCTAGCCGCTTCGATACTTGCAGCTACAAAGGTGGGTCTCACGCTCCACTGCGGCAAGGCCGGAGAAACTGGTCCTGTAGTGACTAGAACCGGAGTGCAACCGACTGTCAACGCGGCTTCTACATCGCTCTGCCTATCGCCTATCAAGTATGAGGCAGCGAGGTCGACACCGAGTTCCCGGGCGGCTTTCAAGAGCATTCCGGGCCGCGGCTTCCGGAAACCTGAGTTGCGCTTATAGCGACGCAGTCTGGCATCAGGATGATATGGGCAGTAGTATATCCGGTCAAGTATTGCCTCTCTGTCGGCACTTAGCAGGAGTGCTTGCATTTGCTGATGGATGGCTCGGAGGGTGGCTTCTGTTATATACCCATGCGCGACGGCAGCTTGGTTGGTCACCACTACAGTCAAGAAGCCCGCGCGGCGCAAAGCCCTCAACGATTCTGGCACGCCGGGAAGAACCTCGACGTCATTGACCGTGCGGATGTAGGTCGGAGAATCTTTGATTAATACGCCATCGCGATCCAGAAAAACGGCTCGCTTCGAGATCCGTCCGCTTCTTTGCATGTGATCCGCCATTATACCGAGACTCGCCCCCAAACGAGCTTACGTTCAAGGTCGTAGAACTTTGGGCCCGGTGAGGAGGCTGCGCAGGGGGCCTCTACAGATGGCGTCCCGAAGACAGGTTTCTTACTCTCCCGTGCACATCAATTTGACGCGTAATGCCGGAACGTAGATGTGCCCATGCCCACGCGGGCCACAAGTCACCATCGAGGAAGTATCACCGGACAACCCGGCCTCGGCCCGAGACTGAATCGTGGCAGGCGGGCGACCCGTCCAAGCGACCAAACCGCATCGCAGGCTGGATACCCTGGGACCGGTCAGGAGGACGTCACAACCAAACGCTCCGACGGCAAATGATGAATCCATTCGAGCTGTGCGGGAGTCTCTGGCACCGCTACTCCCCGCGCGTTGCTAACGACCTCGATTGCGTTTTCCGCTCCGATTCCGGAACTCATCAGCACCCCGGCGGCAATCAAACCTGAGCGCCCAATGCCCTGGCGGCAATGAACAGCGACCTTCCTGCCTTCCTCCAGGGCCCCGACAATCTCTCTCAACAGCGAGAGTACAGCCGGCGTGGATGCGGGCACTCCGCGATCGGGAATCGGGAACGAGATAAAGTCGACGCCGTTCGTTTCGGCGGCGTCTCGTTCATGAACCAGGTCCAGTTGAGCGGCTTCTTCATTCTCAAGCAGCGAAACCACGACATCCAGACCAGCGCGGCGCCAGCCGGCGGCCTCGTCCTCGAGCCAGTCACCGCCACGAGGCCGAGTGGTCACGGCAAGCCTTCCGCGCCAAGGGCCCGGTATCCAGAAGAGGTTTGGGTTCATGGCTCTCTCTCCATTATCTCTCGCGGAAGATGATGAATGTCTTCCCCCCGCTCAGCAAGCACGCTGATTCGGTGATGGCCATCCAGAATGGTTCCTTCCGGCCGGACCTTCAGGGACCCTGGCTGACCGGGAGCCAGCGAGAGTTTCAACTCGCTGGTCAAGAGGAGGCGAAATCGTTCGAGTTTGGCTCGATTTAGAGTGCCTTCGGTATGCAGGAATTTGAGGTTCGGTACCGGCGATGAATCCATTTGTGCTTTCCGGTCTATTGTACCCGGCGCTCCCGAAAACAACCCGGCCGTCTTAACGCCGCACGGCCTCCGCAACTGCCACGTAAATTTCCCGGAACCTCTAAGCCCACCGCTGGAAAGCCGGCAGCGCGCTTACTGCGGTTTCGCCTCGATCAGAAGGTGCTTGGCGAACTGCACGTCCACGCTTCCGGCCGGTCCCCGCACCGTGCCCAGGTCGCGGCCGTTTTCATAGTCGCTCACGGTATACGTGCGGCGGTCGAGGCCGCGAAGCTCGACTTTGCCTTGAAACTCCGTCGCGTAAAATGCGTAGTACATGCTGCCCGCTTTGCGAATGGCATGGGTTTCCGGACGATCGAAGCCTATATCGTAGAGATCGCCGCGGTATTCGCCCTGCGACAGCATTTTCGCCTTGTAGAGCGAGATCCACTTCTGCCAGACCTCTTCCTTTTCGGGTGTGAGGTCGTAGTTGGCGCGCCGCGCGGAACCCACCGGCCAGGTGAACTGCGTCCCTACCACGCCGCCGATCCCCAGGGTCGAGGCGAAATCCTGCCGTCCGTCGCTCAGTTCCACGTGATCGCCGAAATAGGCGGTGGTGTCGCCGTGCAGCGCTTTGAGCGATTTGCCTTTCGTGCGGACCTGCCAGGAGCCGTGCGGATCCGATGCCACGCTCATGTTCAGGTTCGGCAGATTATAGAAGTTGAACGCGGTGCCGCAGGGGCACCATTCGACCAGGGCATCGGGTTTGATGCTGCGGGCGGTGTCGTAGATCATCTGGAAGAACTTGGCCAGGTCCTCCACGGACTCCTCCGGCCGGGCGTGATGGTGGGCGGGGTTGAAACACGGCGGCACGCCATTCATGTGCTGGCCGTCCAGCTTCAGTCCGTCGTAGTTCCAATCGCGCATCATCTTGATCACCAGTTGGCGATGGTGCTCGATCACTGCGGCGTTCGCGGGGCAAAGATACCAGTCGTTCCAGTAGGAGATCTTCTGCTTCGATCCGTCCGCGTTGAGCAGCAACTCTTCCGGATGGTTTTTGGCCAGCTCCGAATCCGGTTTCGCGGTGAGCGGCGCCCACCAGAGCTGCGCGCGAAATCCCTGGCTGTGGATCTGGTCCACCAGGGCGCGCATATCGGCGTCGCCGTTCGGGAATTTGGTTTTCACGAGACCCCAATCGCCGTCCGAAGACTGCCATCCGTCGTCCACTCCCACCCAGGTGAAGCCGAGCTTCTTCACCACGGGCAGCGCGCTCAGCACCTGGCTGGGCGTGAAGGTCCGGCCGTAACCCCACGCGCACCAGATCGGCTCGAAGGCGGAAGCCGGCGCCGGCTGGAACTTCACGCCCTGCGCCTGCATCACCTGGCTGTACGCGCGCAACGTCTGAAAATGGTCGCCCTGGTGAACCGCGGCAAAGCTGCGGAAAGTTTCGAGCGAGTCCCCCGGCTTGACGATCTGGTTGGGCTTGAAGCTCAGCCCCAGAGTGGCGTGTTCCGCATCGGGCATCTCGACCGGCAGCGAAACCAGCTTGGCGGTCATCTCGACATGCCCCACGGCAAGGCCGGCGTCGCGCCGCCACACGTCCACCACGGGGGTTCCGCCGCCGTAATCGGTGGCGTTCATGCCGAGGTAATTTTCCTGCTTGAAATTCACCCTCAGCGGGACCACCCAATCGGGACGCCGCTCATACGAGCCGCTCTCGTACGACCAGAAGGCCGGCGCGGCGTCGCCTTCCCTGGCGGAGATTGAATACCGGTTGTTCGACCAGCCTGTCACCCGCATATCGGCGTTTCCTTTGTTCGTGTATCGCACCTGGAAGAAAGCCATCTGCGGAAAGCGGTCGTACACCGTGACCACGACGGTTTTCTGCACGGCACCCGCGGTCCCGGTAAGAGTCGTCTGTCGGCCGGCCCCGAGCCGACCGCGCACGCCCTGCGCCCTGCTGCCGCTCAGTGCGAAATCCTCAACCTCAGTGCCATCGATGGTGACCGTCTCCGACGCGGTGAACGGACCGAGAACGATCTCTCTGCCATCGAACCGCGCAATCACATGGCTGCGCATGCGGTTGTCGAATTCCAGCCGGATATTCCTGGCTTCGACTTTCACCAGATCGGCGGCGCGCAAGACGCCCCAGGACAGCGCCGCGAGGATGGCGGTACAGAAGACGGCCTGTTTGAAGGAAAACCGCTGTTTCACCAGATTTTCTCCTGAAGCATTCACTGTAACCTGGATTATGCACAGATTCAGCGTTCCAAGCGCGGGTCCCGCTCGGCTGATGCAGTCTGGGGCTGAGTAAGTCAGTTCGGTTTTTGCGGCTCCATTTCCCTCCCGAGAGTTCGCTCCCCGCCCAG
>Ga0209517_10003785_pt1 | contig 20284 bp, 16 predicted proteins | sample PeaSoiMetSII2010_FD_187695 | JGI IMG/M metagenome (GOLD analysis project Ga0209517, IMG submission 187695) | Peat soil microbial communities from Weissenstadt, Germany - SII-2010 (SPAdes) (version 2) | ecosystem: Environmental > Terrestrial > Soil > Wetlands > Peat | place: Germany...
ATGTCCGGGACCGGGAGCGGGCGTGCCCGGACCGCTGCAGATCCCATTTCCGCAAACCACCGGCCAGTACATCCGCCTGCGGGCGCTGTCGGAGATCAACGGCAATCCCTGGACGTCAGCGGCTGAGATCACGGTGTTGGGAATTACGGCCACAGCGCCGGGGGTAGCGGTGGCCGTTTCACCGGTAACGGCATCGCTGACGACCGGCGGCACGCAGCAATTCACCGCAACGGTGACGGGCACAAGCAATACGGCGGTCACGTGGTCAGCGAGCGGCGGCAGCATCTCGTCGAGCGGCCTGTACGCGGCGCCAGCGGCTGCCGGAACGTACACGGTGACGGCGACCAGCGCCGCTGACATCACCAAGTCGGCTTCGGCCACGGTGACGGTCAGCGCGCCCGTGGTGGCAGTCTCGGTTTCTCCGGCGTCGCTGTCCATAAACGTAGGCGGCACGCAGCAATTCACGGCGACGGTGACGGGCACAAGCAATACGGCGGTCACATGGTCAGCGAGCGGCGGCGGCAGCATATCGTCCAGCGGCCTGTACACGGCGCCTGCGATCGTTGGTATCTACACCGTGACGGCGACCAGCGCCGCTGACCTCACCAAGTCGGCTTCGGCCACGGTAATCGTGGTGGCACTACTGACGCACTCGGCGACGTTGAGCTGGACCGCCAGCACCTCGAGCGTTGTCGGCTACAACGTGTATCGCGCAGCGCAATCCGGCGGACCGTACACGATGATCAACGCCGCACCGCAGCCAGGCACAAGTTATGCTGACCTGTCCGTGCAAGGGGGGCAGACGTACTACTACGTCCTGACGGCGGTGGACAGCAGCGGGACGGAGAGCATTGATTCGGACGAGGTGACGGCTGTAGTGCCTTCGCCATAGCCGGCATCGCACAAGAAAAGGTGCATCCAAGACGGCGGTTCAGCCAGTCGCATAAGCGATTCGGCTGAGCCGCCGTTTGTATTGGCCGAAGGTTCACCGGCGCGGCGCGCGAAAGGACGTACTTCATGCCGCCGCATGTCGGCGCGCGCATCGCTCCGGCGGACGACCCAACTACTGCACAAACTCTCCCCACCCTTGTGACTTACTCGGGGACATGTCCGCATCCGTCCACACCAGCAGTCTCTCGGAATCTTCCGCGAAATCGGCGGCGCACATACTCTGCTGGCTAGAAGCTCCTAATGAAAACGTTGCACACAACCAGTAGCGCAAGTCCCCCGCTTAGGAGATACCCCCGTGAAGAAGCACTTCATCTTTTTTTTAGTAGTTGCTCTTTTATGCATTGCGTCACTTCCTGTCTCCGCCCAGTTAGCTACGCCATCCGTGGCGGCACTGCTGGGTGACACCCGCGTCGAGTCGCAAGTGGACTCGAACACCTCCGGCCAGGCGGAAGCATTCCCAGTCAATGCGACGTCCACAGGCAGTGTCGCTTCGCTGGCGATTTACCTCGATCGTTCCTCGACAGCCCAGCAACTCGCGGTGGGGCTGTATGCTGACGCCGCCGGCCATCCCGGCACTCTGCTGACCCAGGGCAGCACCACGCAGCCGCGCGCTGGCGGCTGGAACACGATCACCATGCCTGCCGCCAATGTAGTCCTGGGAACACGCTACTGGATCGCGATCTTGAGCAGCGGCAGCGGGACCCTCGAGTTCCGCGATACCAACAAGGGCAACTGCAGCAGCGAAACCAGCGCGCAGACCACGCTCAGATCCCTGCCGGCGTCCTGGAGAACGGGTGCGAGGTGGGCGACCTGCAGGCTGTCGGCCTACGGTTCGGGATTGTCAGCGCCGGTCTCCGTCGCGGTCGCGGTGTTGCCGAGTTCGTCGTCGCTCCCGTTGGGCAAGAACCAGCAGTTCTCGGCCAACGTGAGCGGGAGCAGCAACACGGCCGTGAGCTGGAAAGCCAGCGGCGGGAATATCTCCTCGGGCGGAATGTACACCGCGCCCATGAGCGCGGGCAGCTTCGTGGTGACGGCGACCAGCATGGCGGACACGAGCAAGTCCGCCTCGGCGGCGGTCAGTGTAACGGCAACGACGACGGTCGCGGTGACGATCTCACCCGGTTCGGCGTCGCTCTCCACCGGCGGGTCGCAGCAGTTCACCGCCGCGGTCAGCGGGAGTTCCAACACGGCGGTGACCTGGTCGGCGACGGGTGGCACAATAACCACGAATGGCCTGTACACGGCCACGAGTGCCGCCGGCACTTACACCGTCACCGCCACCAGCGCCGCGGATACGACCAAGTCGGCGTCCGCGAGCGTGACGGTGAGCGCGGCCCCGGTGGTCGCGGTCTCTATCACTCCAGGGTCGGCATCGCTGATCACGGGCGGGACGCAACAGTTCACGGCCAGCGTCAGCGGGAGCAGCAACACGGCGGTGACCTGGTCGGCGACGGGCGGCTCGATCACTTCCGGTCTGTACACGGCCCCGAGCGCAGCCGGAACCTACACGGTCAAGGCGACCAGCGTTGCCGACTCGACCAAGTCGGCGTCGGCGAACGTGACGGTGAGCGCGGCCCCGGTGGTCGCAGTGACGATCTCGCCGGTGTCGGCCTCGATGTTGAGCAGCGGCACCCAGCAGTTCACGGCCAGCGTAACCGGCAGCAGCAACACGGCGGTGAGCTGGTCGGCCTCGGCGGGAAGCGTCTCCTCCAGCGGCATGTATACCGCTCCCGCAGCAGCCGGAAGCTACACGGTGAAGGCGACCAGCGCCGCGGACTCGACCAAGTCGGCATCGGCGACGGTAACGGTCAGCGCGCCGGTGGTGGCGGTGTCGATCTCGCCGGGTTCGGCGTCGCTCTCGACCAGCGCCACCCAGCAGTTCACCGCAACGGTAACGGGCAGCAGCAACACGGCGGTGACCTGGTCGGCAACGGGCGGGACCGTCACCACCGGCGGCCTTTACACCGCGCCGAGCGCGGCGGGAACCTTCACGGTGACAGCCACCAGCGCGGCCGATTCCACGAAGTTCGCCTCGGCAACCGTAACCGTCAGCGTTCCCGTCCAGCACTCGGCCACCTTGACCTGGAGTCCGGGGTCGGCGGTGGTGGGGTACAACGTGTATCGCGGCTCAGCCACCGGCGGACCCTACACCATGATCAACACGTCGCTCAATGCACCCGCGAACTACGCCGACTTCAACGTGCAGGCGGGACAGACGTACTTCTACGTGGTGACGTCCGTGGACAGCGGCGGAGTGGAAAGTCTGTTCTCGAGCGAAGTGAAGGCGCTGATACCGTAAACAACGCGCAGCACACGACACGGCGAGGTCCGAAGTTGGGCCTCGCCTTTTCATTTTGGAACCGGGCTCCGCCGGTCTTTGACGAACTGGGAAACCGGCACCAAACTTCACCTGCTATTCTGGAGCACTCGAGTCCCATGCCAGCAACGCGAACGCTCTCCGGCTGCGTTACCCGCCTGCTCGGGTGGCTGTTCGCTCTGGTGGGGCTGCTGGTAGCGGTGGCGACGCTGACCCCGCTGGATACCTGGTGGGCGAAGAAACTGGCCGGAGGCTGGAACGATCCGCCCGGCGAAGTCTTGATCGTACTGGGCGGCTCGCGGCCCAGCAGCGATGGGGTGATTGCCTGGGATTCCTACGTGCGCAGCTTGTACGCGGTGCGGGCTTACCGCGAGCGGGCCTTCCCGCTGGTCGTCCTGAGCGGCGGCACGGGCTCGCCGTTAGTGGCGTCGTCGATGCGCGACTTTGTGCAATCGCAGGGAGTGCCCGCGGCGGTGCTACGCGTCGAAGAGCGTTCGCGTAGCACGCGGGAGAACGCGCAGTACGTGACTGAGATGCTGAAGGCGGCCCCAGGCCGGAAGGTGCTGCTGACCAGCGACTACCACATGTACCGGGCCTTGCGAGCGTTCCGCAAAGCCGGGCTGGACGTGGCCCCGCACCCGGTCCCGGATGCATTCAAGCGCAGCGGCACTCTGGGCGGCCGCTGGCCGGCATTCCTGGATTTAGCAGGGGAAAGCGCGAAGATTGCGTACTACTGGATGCGGGGTTGGATCTGAGGCGAGCTGGCGCTCTCAGTGGCGGTCGAGAAGCGGCTTGGCGTTGCCGTTCCCGTTGCTGGGCAGGGTGGCCAGCGGAGGAGCAGCTTCCGCCTCGAACTTTTCGAACAACCAGCTTTCGTCCGCCTCGAGACAGGCGGCGAGCAGTTTGCGCTCCGCCTCGGTCGGTGGGCGATAGCCGTGGATGATCTTGCTGAGGATGGGATCGCTGATCCCGATTTGCCTCGCCAGATGGTTTTGCCGCACGCCGCGTTTGAAGATCTGCAGTTTCAGATTCGGATACATAGCCGCCTCAAGTCCAGAGAATGGCTTTCCGGTCGCACATCATCTCCGTTTGTCACCGTAGTCGTAGTAGTAGTACGAATGATCGTAGGAGGCCACCGAGTTGAGCGAGACGCCCAGTAGCTTGTGGCTGTCCACCTGCGTCAGCACTCTCTCCAACGCTTCCTTGTTGGTGGCGCGCGCGCGCGCGATCACCAGGATTCCGTCGCAACTGGCGGAGATCAGCTCGAAGTCGGCCAGCGGGAACGCGGGCGGACAATCCACCAGCACCAGCTTGAAGTTGTCCTTGCACCAGGTGATGAACTCCTTCCAGGGGGCCCCGGAGAACAATTCCGGGGGATTTTTCGTGGCATCGCCGGCACAGACGAAATGGAGATTGGGAATGTCGGTGGCCACCACCACCGCCTCGCGCGCCACCCGGCTGCTCAGCACGTCGGCCAAGCCGGGTCCTTCGTCATGCCCAATGCACCGGCTGGCGCCATGGGTGCGGAGATCACCATCGATCAGCAAAACCGGAAATTGGGGAAGCTGGGCACAGCACAAGGCAAGGTTGGTGGAGGTCAGGGTCTTGCCGTCGCCCTTGGCGGCGCTGGTGATGGCCACGGTCCGGAACTGGCGCCGTGCCTGCAAGCGAAGCACACGGGTGCGGAAGCTGCGGTAGGCCTCCAAGGCCGGCGGCGCGGGGACAGTTTCATCCTCGGGGAAGAACAACCTCCGCGGATCGCGCGGAATGCGGACCAATCGATATGCCTCGGTGGGGAATTCCACCACCCCGACCGAGGGCCTTTGCTGCACAGCGTCGAGCGTGGTAGCGATCTTGGTGCCGGAGGGCGCTGAGGGCGCAGAGGTGTCCAAGCCTGCCAACTGTTCATCGACGCCGCGGTTGATGGAATCGAGCAGTTGATCGACGTTCATCACATCGATGGGCTGGTGGGCACGCGGGGCCGGGGTCTCGTTCACCTTCTGGGTCCGTTTGAAGAACTTGCTCACAACTGGCCTCCCACCGCCCGGCGAGGGACTTCGTTTTCCTCATAGTGCCCGCGCGCGGGCAGGGGACGCGATTCGGCGGAGGGGCCCGCGGAAGCGCCGGAGCCGTTGGCCGAGGGGGCCACCACCGAGGGCGGCGTCAAGGTAAGCCCGGAAACGGCGGCGCGCACGATGTCGGTTTCCACGTCCTTGCGATGCATTTGCGCCGCGATGGTCAGGCAACTGTCGCAGAGCAGATTGATCAGGCGGGGCACTCCCTGGGTGCGGCGGTAAACCTCGTCGAGCGCCGCGGCGGAAAACGGCAGCGGCCCTTCCAGGCCCGCCAGGCGCAATCTTTGCTCAATGTAACTGGCGGTCTCGGCGGGGGTCAGGGGCCGCAATTGCGCCAGCAGCGCGATGCGCTGCCGCAACGCTCGCAACTGCGGTTGCAGCAGCAGGGTCGCCAGCTCCGGCTGGCCGCACAGGATCACCTGCAGCAGCTTCTCGCGGTGCGTGTCCATGTTGGTGAGCAGCCGGATGTCTTCCAGCAAGTCCACCGTCAACAGATGAGCCTCGTCGATCAAGAGCACCGCGGTGCCGCCCTTGCTCTGGGCTTCCAGGAACAGTTCGTGGAGGGCCAGCAGGCGCCGAGGCTTGGTGGTGGAGGTAACCGTAACTTCAAATTCGTCCAGCAGCGACTCCAGAAACTCCTCGCGGGTGAGCACCGGATTCACCAGGAAGGCTGACACCAGCTTGCGCTCGCCGTTCTTATGGAGGTTCGACAGCAAGTGCAGCAGCGCATTAAGGATGGTGGTCTTACCCGTTCCCACCGGACCGGTGGCCACCATGAACCCCCGCCGGCGGATTACCCCTTGCACCAACGCCACCAGGGCGTTGCGGTGCGGATCCGCCAAGTGGAGGAACTTGGGGTCGGGCGTCAGAGAGAATGGTTCCCGCTTCAGATTAAGGAAGTCCAGATACACTTGCGAACCCGCTTTCTTATGGATAGCGCAGAAATTTTTTGTGCAACCATTCTTCCAAAGTGGGACTTGTTAGAACTAACGATTTGTCCTTAAGAACCAAACAGTTGGCGGCTCGGGGGCGGCTTGGACCTGCCGCATCCAGGTGAAGTGTGCAACTTGTTGCGCACAAGCCCAGACTTTCCCCAGCGTTGCCCATCCCCGGCTGGATATGAGCAATCCGGTAACCACTGTAGCTGGGTTGTCTTTGCAGCATCAGCCGGTTACGAAGGCCTTGCACAATAATGACTTAGGTGCGATTCTTCGGGCACCTACGGCAATGGGAAGAGCGGAATGAGGCATGTACCGCGGACACTCAAACGCGCCTTACTGATCCTGTCTGTCCCAGGGATTCTGCTCTTTGCCGTGCTGGGATTCGCCGCACCCCGAGCGGTCAGGGTGCGCTGGAACTATGACTACGCCCACGATCCCCCTTGCGCCTCCGTGTGGGGCTACGACTGCGTCCTCGGCTTCCATGTTTTCGTAGGCAGCCCGAATAACCGTTCCCAGCAGGAATTCGTAGCCAATCGCTTCGATGCCGGCCACCACCTGGTGAGCAAACAGCTCGAGACCACGTTCCATGTGAACCGATTCGGCTATTTGCAGTTCTGCGTGGTGGCGGTAAAGCAAGGGCAGATGACGGTGATGGTGGAGAGTACTCCCGTGTGCACGAAACGGTGGGTGCTTCCCTTCGGGATTGCCCGTGATCGGACCAAGTGACCTTCGTCTAATAACTGCCAGGTACTCCGGGGCGCCACGAAGACAAGAAATTTACAAACAATTAAGTGTCGGGTTAGACGAATTGGTGTAGAATTCATTGCCCGCCCCTTACTGTCGATTACTGCACCCAAAATCTACCTAAAGGGCCCCGATGCGAGCCTGCGCGCCGCTCGTTCCGACGACTCTGCCGCTTAGACTGCACCCCGTGTTGCTCCTTCTGGGTGCGATGGGGACCTTTGCGCTCTTCATCTCCGCGATCTCTCCGCTTGACGACCTGGTGCAGCAGGAGTACGCGCAAAAAACATGGTGTAACGGCTCAGGCTCGAGCCGGGTGGAGCGATCGCCATCGGGTTCACACCAACCACCGGGATTTCCGCCGCCTCGGTTGCATGAACCCGCGACCGGAGAGTCAGCCGGGGAATGCCGGCCACCGGTAACACTGAACCCAAGCACGGTTGTCGTCGCCAGCGAGGACAGCCGCAGTCCACCGTTGCTCTTCCACTCGGAACAACACTGATTCAGAACTCGGCCCACGGCCCCACCCCCAACTGGTTCGGCGAGGATAGTGTTAGTGAGCAACTGCTGGCAGGAGAAAAGCGTTCAGCTCAGATTCCTATTGGGTGAACTGCGCCTCGGCGCAGTGAACTTGCGCGGCTTGGTTCTCAACCACGGGCTGCATCCGCGTCCGGAACTCTCGGTGCCTGATCTGCCGCCGTCGGTCGACGTCGCGGTGATCCGCTCCCATCCGCTGCCGCGTGCTGTTCCCGAGTATTCCGGAGTCACGGCGGCGTTTCGATACATCCCGGATCGCTATTACAGGTGTTACGTGGACTTGCGGCAGACCCTGCCCGATTACCTGAAGAAATTTTCCAGCAAGTCGCGCTATACCTTGCGGAAGAAGGTACGGAAGTTCACCGCACTCTCCAACGGCAAGAGCGGTGTGCGCGAGTTCTCGCGGCCCGAGGAAATGGAAGAATTCCATGTTCTGGCCCGCCAGATCTCGGCCAAGACCTATCAGGAGCGTCTGCTGCGTGCCGGCATCCCGGACGACCCCACGTTCATCGCCGAAATGCGCAGCCTGGCGGAACGCGACGCCGTCCGCGCCTACACGCTGTTCTTGGATGATTGTCCCGTGTCCTACATGTACTGCGCCGCCATGGAGGAGAGCGACCTGATTTATCGGTTCGTGGGGCACGATCCGGAATACGGCCACCTTTCTCCCGGCGTGGTTCTGCAATATTTTGCTTTGGAGAGCCTGTTCGCCGAACAGAGGTTCGACTCCCTCGACTTCGGCGAAGGCACCGGAATGCACAAACAGTTTTTCTCGACCGGCAGCCTGGCCTGCGCCGACGTCTACTATTTTCGCGACACCGCCCGGTATCGCGCACTCGTGGCCCTGCACGCGCTGCTGCGCCTCACCTCCCGCACCGCGGCGGCTGTCTTCGAAGCCGTGGGGATCAAGCACAAGCTGAAAAGATTATTGCGCGAGGGCCCGTCATCGCTCGCGCGGTCGGTGGGAAGGAAAACACCCACGCCGGCCGAGGTTTACCACAACGCTGACGGCGATCTTGCCGGCGAACACCTGGCCACCGACGCGCACAGAAAAATCGGTTAGAAGCTCTTCTTGAAGAAGAGCTTCTTGCGAAGCCGGTATACGCTAACCACCAGCCAGGGGGCGGCGCGCAGCCCCCACTCCGCCAGGCGTAGCTTGCGGCTGTGCAGGTAGTGGTTGGCGGCGTGGAAGTGCTCGAGCGCGGAGCTAGCGTCTCCGGCGAGCAACGCCCGGTGGCCTTGCAGGTATTGGATCTCCGCATTTTTCTTTTCGATGGCCCGCTGAACCAGCCCGCTCTCGCGCGATCCCTGGCGGCAGCGGCCAAGAGTTTTCACCAGCACCTGCAGATTATTCTGGGCCAGCCACACCGGGTCGGCCGTCATGCTCCCCTGCCGGCGCCGATAACGGGTTAACACCTGGCGCTGGTAGCTGAGGTGCTTGCCCGCGACCGCGAGCCGCAACCACAGGTCATGATCTTCGGAGGTGCGAATGTTTTCATCGAAGGCGCCCACTTCGAGCACCGCCTCGCGCCGCACCACCACGGTGGAGGTGAGCGGCGTACAGCGGCGCAGCAGCAGGCTTTCAAAGCCCACCTCTCCCTGGGAAGGAAACAACTCCATGAAGGTGCGACCGTTGTCGCGGGTGTCGCCGAAGATCAGGCCGTCCGCGTAGACCAGGTCCAGGGAAGAGTCGCGTTCGAGCATGCCCGCCTGGGCCTCGAGGAAACCGGGCTCCCACAGGTCATCGGAATCCAGAAAGGCTACATAACGCCCCCGCGCGGCGCGGATGCCGGTATTGCGCGCCGCGCTGACCCCGCGGTTTTCCTGCTGGAGATAGACCAGGCGATCGGCGAAGGGCCGCAGCACCGCTTCGAGCGCCGCAGTGTCAGGAGAACCATCGTTTACCACGATGGTCTCGAAGTCGCGGTAGGTTTGCGCGAAAACGCTCTGGAGGGTCTCCGAGATGAATCCGGCAGCGTTGTACGCCGGGATGATGACGCTTACGACCGGGGGTTGGCCGTTGGTACTCAAGTCCGCAATAAGGATTCTAATCCAGCAGCAAAGCCAGCCCAAACTTCAAACGCACACGGAGATCGCAGCGGGCCGGTTATTTGCGGCCCGCCAGCAATTCGTCGTACACGCCGACCAATTGTGTGATCATGCTCTGCGCGGAAAACCTGCTCTCTACGGCTTGCTTCCCGCGCTGGCCCATCCATCGACGCAACTCGGGATCGCGAAGCAGGGTCAGGATCCGCTCCGCCAATGCCTGCGGGTCGTCAGAGTCCACGATGAAACCGCTTTCCCCGTCGGCGAGCGCTTCCGCATTGCCACCGACTCGCGTCGCCACACAAGGCAGGCCGGACGCCATAGCCTCGACCAGCGCATTGGAGAACCCTTCGCTGCGCGAGGGAAGGCAGAATACGTCGCTGATCGCGAGCAGCGGCATCACGTCTTTCCTCGCGCCGAGGAACTTCACGGTATCGGAGAGAGCAAGAGAACGCGTCAGTTCTTCCAGCTCACGCGCGTATTCGGGCTCGAGAATCCCGCCGACTATGAGAAAAATCGCGCGGGGGAACTCGCGCTGCACGATGGCAGCCGCCCGCAACAGAACGTCCAGACCCTTCACCCGGCGGATATTGGCGGCGGTGATGATGAGATGCGACGCCTCGGCGCATCCCAAGCTGGCGCGCGACATGGCGGCGCTGTCTCGGAACGCAATCTGGTCCAGCTCGATGCCGTTGTAGAGAGTCAGCACTTTTTCCGGCGGCAAGCCATCCTCAGCAATGCAATAGTTGCGGACTTCCTGGGAGACGGCCAGCACGCGGTCGAAGAGGTGGTTCACGAAGCGATACGCCAAGCGGTGTTTGGAGGCACGGAGAATCCCCAGGTCGCGGCGGCTGGAGATCAGAATGGGAACGCCGCTGAGCCGGGCAATCGGCCCCGCCCACAAATCCGAACTCTCGAAGAAAGTGTGGGCGATGGCGACCTTCTCCGAACGGATCAGTTTCCGCAGCTTCAGACCCATCTTGGCCGCATTGGCGTCATAGGTGCGCCGCAGTGGCAGAAAATGCAATGGACAGGGGAGGTCGTGGAAGACCTCGGGGTCAAGCCGGAACGTAACCAGCGAGGCACGATACTTTTCCGGCGGCAGAAGCCGAATCAGCCGTAGCAGGGTACGCTCGGCGCCACCGAGCGTGCACAACTCGTCGATGATGAACAGCACGTGAACGGGTTCAGGCACGTTTCTGGTCCGAGGACCGATCACAGGGGCTTCCCAGACATCATATCCGGCGCTGCTTATGCTTTGTATGGTAATGGCATTACGCAGGTTCGGTTCCATAAGACAGATCGCGCGAAAGGGGATGCAATTCTTTTCATTGGTTGCGGGAAATGGCCTGATGAGGATGGTTATCTTATTGAAAAATAAACTGGTTTACTGGCGTCGCCGGGTCGATAATGGAAACTGCTTTGCGGGCTATTATTCTACAGGAGCTGCGAATGCGACTCGATAACGGCAGACCCGGCGCGGGCTTGAACTTCACCCCTGCGCCAGCCCCGGCGGTCCCAACCTACCACGAGATCACCCAGGAACCCTCGGCTTATTCGTACAGCGTGTCGGCCGAGCAGTTTGCATCGCATGTTGCGGTCATCGCAAAACACAGCCCGCCAGCGCCGCCTCTGCCGCAGATAAGTTTCGATGATGGCGTGCAATCGCAGTACCGAAATGCGCTGCCGATCCTGCGGCAGCACTCGGTAGCAGCCACATTTTTCGTCAACGCCGGACTGATCGGCGTGGTTCCCGAGTACATGGATTGGGCGCAACTCGAGGAAACGTTTCGGCTGGGACACCGCGTGCAATCCCACGGTTGGTCGCACGCCTACCTGCCGGAGTGTTCCGACATTCAGCTCAAAGAGGAGTTGCAGCGTCCGAAGTGCACGCTGGAGGACAGGCTAGGGACGATGGTGGACGAGATCTCCATGCCAGGTGGTCGCTGGGACCGGCGCGTGCTGGAAGCTTGCGCGCGCGCGGGGTATCGGCGCGTTTATATATCGGAGCCCTGGGTGCGCACGGCAGCGAGCATGGGAGTCGAGGTCGTAGGCCGGTTCATGGTGCTCTCAGCGATGGGTGCCGATGAGCTCGAAAGAACGCTGAACGCTCGTGGTGCGGCTGTCCTGCTGGCGCGCGCCCGCTATCGGTTCAAGCAGCAGGTCAAAAGCCTGATCGGACCTAAGCTGTACCACCGGCTCTGGCTGGCGTTGAGCGGATACAACAGGTTTGCCGTCGACAGCCAACGGACGCCGGAGTTGGAGTTTCGCGAAAAGACCAAGTAGCGCAAGCCGTCGTTCTGGAAGAATTTCGACCTCTACGATCGGTTCCTCACGGTCTGCCAGACCACGTATTTGCGGCCGCGTAGCACCTCGACCACACTGCACAGCGCCGCGGCATTCAAGGTGCAGAAGTACAGAGGCACACCGAGCGGCTTGAACTTGCGGTACAGGGGAGCGAACGCCGTCAGGAGCGCGGAGAGATAGAACACCGCCTGGAGCAGGAACACGGCGCGGTACAAGCCGGGCCGTAGGGCCAGCGGGACGCTGGCGGCGAACATGATCAGCAGGAACATTGGCACCATCCACCGCAACACCTTGTGAGAGATCAACTGGAAGGAGGTCCAGGCGAATTTCCACGGTTTCAGCAGATCGGGGACGCTTACGAGGCCGCGGATGGCGCGGGTGACGACCCGTACGCGCATGGAGAATTCTTCCGCCGTCGAGCTGGTGGTCTCTTCATAAGCCAGAGCCCGGTCTTCGAAGCGCACGCGGTAGCCTTTGCGGATCACCTGCAGAGGCTGGACGAGGTCGCTGATCACGTCATCCGCAAGATCGGTATAGGCGGCTTTGCGCACCGAGTAAATGCAGCCGCAGCAGCCGCTGATGGTACGCAGGCGGCTCTGCAGCATCTTGATCATTTGCTCGTAATTCCAGAACACGATGGTTCCCATGCCGGTGGGCGACTTGCCTTCGGAGTCGAAATACTGGAAGGAGCCGCTGGCGGCGCCGATGGCCGGGTCCTGGTAGTTGCACGCCAGGTATGCCAGCGCCTTGGGATGGTACGTGGTGGTGGCGTCAGAAAACACCAGCACCTCGCCGCGGGCGCGCTTGACGCCCTCATTCTGGGCGTGGGTTTTTCCGCGGCGCTCGGGCATGCGCACCAGGCGCACCCGTGGATCGCCAAAACCACTGACGATGGCGTCCGTCTGATCGGTGGAACAGTCCGAGAGAACCAGGACCTCCAGCTTGTCGGCGGGATAGTCGAGGGCCAGCGTCTGCGCAATCTTTTTGCCGATCGCCTCTTCCTCGTTATAGGCAGCGATCAACACGGAGATGGTCGGAGTGTAGCCCAGTGAGGCTTTCACCGACCGCTTGAAAAGGTTCAGCAGCGCCAGGAGCAAGGGATAGCCCACGTACACGTAGACAATCAGGGCCGCGGCCACCCAGAAGCCAACTTCAGCAATCCGCACACTTGCCATATCGTTCCACCACCTACAATGCCGCCGGCTGTGCCGGCTCAGCAATCATCATGGGAGAGCTTGGCTCGGCTGCGGGGGCTTCCGAGGCTTCCTGCAGCCACACCCGCGCGCGCACAACGCAAGCCATCAGCACCCAGGTACACCCGTTCACCTGCAAATATGAAAAACGATCGCCAAAAACGTTCACAACGAGGATCGAGGTGCTCATGGCGACGAGTCCTAGTCCCAGCCCTCGTATGAAGGGCCGGTCCGCCAAACGAAAGAGCAGGTAGCCTTGCCGCCAGGCAGTGAGGATCAGGGAAAACAGCAAGAGCAGGCCGATGATGCCGTTTTCCACCACCATCTTCAGGTAGTAATTGTGCGTGTCCTGGTAGTGCTTCACGCGATGCATGAACGCGTAAGTGGCGTAGCCTGCGCCGAACAGCGGGTTTTCCAGCACCAGCTTCTCGGCATCCTCCCAGATCAGGACGCGGTCGGCGGCTGATTCTTCCAGCTTGCCCTCCCCGTTGTAGGTCATGGTAAGCCTCTCCTCGACGGAGGTGGGCAGCAGAAAGCGCCACCCACAGAGCAGGACAACCACCAGCAGCAGCAATTTTTTGTTCTTCAGGAGCCCCTGAATGACCAGAGCGGCGAGGAAGCCGCCATAGGCGCCACGTGAAAAGGCGTACAGCAGGGAGTACAGGAGGACGCCGCTCAACCCCAGCAGGCCCAGCTTGCGCAGCTTGCTGGTCTCGCAACTCAGGTAGGCCACGATGAAGGCGATGGCCCCGGCGGCATACGCACCCAGGCCGTTGACCCCAGCGTAGCCGATAGTGCCGGCATCGCGCATGTTCTCCGAGAAATGGGAATAGTCCCGCCCGTAATTGGAGCGGAAGAAGGCGAACCCCACCACGAAGGCGGACAGGCACATGACTACCAGCAGCAGCTTCATCTGCTTCTCGGTCTTGATCGCGTACAGCGAAGCAAAGTAGAGAACGGGCATGACCGCCAGGTTCGCCCAAAGCTTCATGCGCTCGTCCAGGGACAGTGGCAGCGGGTAATCGAGGTAAAAGGAGCCATGCCAGAGCGAGATGTAGGTGAGTATGAACAGGGCGATGACGATGCCATTGAGCGAGTTCCTCGGAATCTTCGCACCGCGCCCCAGAACGCCCCCCAGGATGATGCCCAGAAGCAGGATGTAGATGATGTGATCGCCCAGGGGAAACCTCTGCAGTTTTTCGCGCGTGGTCTCCAAAGGGATCAAGAAAGTGAGCACGTACAGGCCGATGATCGGCCTCCACACCATGGCCAGCAGGCTGGCCGCCAGGACAGCGAGATACATGAACAGCGGGATCAGGGTGCCGAGTCCGGTGTTCAATAGGGTTGCGCTCCCTCGCTAGTCGGCTTCAAGCCGATGCGGCTGAAGCTGATTCGGCCTTGATCCGCCCACGAAAATATGCGGTCTGCGCCGGCCACGGTGCCCACTGTGGATTGACTCATCCCTGGTTCTCCCTAGGACCAGAAAACCCTTGCAGATATGCAAGCAACCGGCGTGCCAGCGAGCGACAGGAATGCTAACAATATGGTTACTTTTCAATGAGATAGAGACAGATTCCCAGTGGGGTTGAGGGGACGGACCGGAAGCTGCAAAGTTTTGCGATATTTTGCGATTACGGCAAGAAATTATTTTCTGGAGGGGGCGCTCCGCGGCCCCGGTGCGGGAGCGCCCGAGGTGCGTTCTTGGGTGCAAATTGCGAAGCTATTGGCATTTGGTTTGCTCGATTTGTTACAAGAAGGTCATGATGCACTTCGTTCCTCGGGGAAAATCTGCCGGCCGCGGGGCAAGAGACTGGAGGCGAGAATAGCGGATGCCCAAGGTATCGGTAGTGATTCCGTCCTACAACTGTGCCCAGTATCTGGCGGAGGCCGTGGATAGCGTCCTGGCCCAGACCTACAGGGACTTCGAGATCGTGGTGGTCGACGACGGTTCCAAGGACAACACCGAAGAGGTGGCCCGGCCCTACGGATCGAAGATCCAGTACATCCAGCAGGAGAACCGGGGACTTCCCGGCGCCCGCAACACCGGGATCCGAACCTCCTCCGGAGAATACATCGCGCTGCTCGACGCCGATGACGGTTGGTTCCCGGAAAAACTCGCCCGGCAGATCCCCGAGTTTGCCGATCCCGAGGTGGGCCTGGTTTATTCCGACCTGCGCGTGGTTTACGACAACGGGGAGGTGGTGCCTTCGTTTCTGAGCGACCGGCCCCTGGCCGCCAGCGGCTACGTGTTCGATCGCGTGCTGCAGAGCGGGTTCATCATTCCCTCCAGCGTCATCTTGCGGCGCAGTTGTGTGGAGCAGGTGGGGCTGTTCGATGAGTCCATGCGATCGCAGGAAGATGTGGAAATGTGGCTGCGGGTTTGCTTGCGGTGGAAGGTGAAATTGGTGGCGGAGCCGCTGGTGAACCGGCGCCAGCGGGCGGGGGCGCTGACGGAGAACGATGATCTGCGGACCGCGTACCACATCAAGCTGTTTCAAAAGGCGCTCGAGATCCCCGGACTCTCGGCGGAAAACCGCGAGCGCATTCATCGCCGGCTGGCAAATTCGTACTTCGAGCGCGGCTACTACTGCCTGCACGCGGGGAAGATCGCCGAGTGCCGGAAAAGTCTGCGCAGCAGCCTCCAGTATGACTGGCGGAACCCGGGAGCCCTGCGCTCGCTGGTGGCCAGCTACCTTCCCCGACCGCTATTGGCGCGAATGAAGCGTTGGAGAACGGGGAGCAACGCGTAGCCGCGCGGCCGGCCAGCTCAGTGCTTCACCAGCCGGCGGAGCGCGAAAGCGGATTCCCGAAGGCCGGCCCCGATGCCTCCGGATTGCAGCAGCAGCCGTTTCACCCAGATTGTCGGCATCCATGGGTCTTCGCTGAGCCCGCGCTTATAGAAATCGATGGCCCGCTTGTGATCCCGGTGCCAGTAGTGCTCGTCGCCCACGCCGGCCAAGACCCTGGCGCGGACCCGCTTCCGCTCCCGCTCGTTGCGGGCGAAGCGGCGGAGGGAGTCCTCGCATTCCGCCAGCGTCAGAACGCAGGCAACCCTTTTGTCCTGGAACATCCCGGAGACGATGTAATGCGCGTACTTGGCGGCGATGAAGTTATCGCAAAGGTCGGCCAGATGCCGGTAGCCCAAAGCGATGGCTTCCCACTTGGTGTTCCAGAGCACTTCTAACTCGTCGCGAACCATGATCTGGGGTGACTCGCGTTTGAATGCGCTCATCATGCTGGTATCGTGCAGCCGATAGTTGACCATGGGCTCGGCAAAATAGGCCACATCGTAGCGCAGCGCCCACTTGCACCAGAGATACATGTCTCCCTGATGCGGCAGGTCGAGGGGGAAGAGACTCACCTTTTCGTAGCATTCCTTGCGCACCAGCACCGAGGGGGAAAGGATGCCCCGCGAATCCAGCAACCGGCTGATGAACACGCGGCCGTCGAAGATGCAGTCGCGATCGCCGTAGTAACAGGACTGCAACAGGGAGGTCTCCCGTTCATCTTTGAGTCCGATGCCCGCGCAGAAGGCGTATCCGACCCCGGGATGAGCTTCCATCACGCCCAGATAACGCTCCAGCGCGTAGTCGCGGCGCAGCCGGTCATCGGCCGAGATCAGCCACACATACCTGCCTCGGGCGAGACCGATGCCCTTGTTGTAGTTCCGCAGGTGGCCCAGGTTGGTTTCGTTGCGGATGTAGCGCAGGCGCGGATCCTGGAAGGAGCGCGCCACCTCGGAGGTATTGTCGGGGGAACAATCGTCCATGATGAGGACTTCGAAGTCGCGCCAGGTCTGCGACAGGATGGAGGCAACACAGTCGGGCAGCCAATGGGCGAGCTTGTGGCAGGGGACGATGAAGCTCACCGTGGGATCGGCTGCACTCATAGGCGCCACTTCCGAGAGTCTGACTTCCGACAACGTCGTCTCTCTTCTCCGGGGGAATATTGCAGGGAATCGTCTAACCGAAGATCAACTCTGCTCTCGGGTTCATCGGTGTGATGCCATCGGCGGCGTGCACGCGGCTCATCGCGACGCAGGGGCACAACCGCTTAACAGATAAACTGGCCGGGCACTTCGATTTCCGAACGGTCAGCCCTTCGAAGGACTCTCGCCCTTCAGGCGGCGGACCGCCAACAACGCCTTTCTGAACCCTATCCCCAGGTTGCCCATCGACAACGCGAAGAATCGGAACCACGATCGCAGCAGCCAGGGGGAGTAACGGAGGCTGCGGAGATAGAACTCGCGGGCCAGGGAATATTCTTCCTGCCACACGTAGCGATCTGCCGCCGCCGCGTAGGTGCGTGCTCGAATGTAGTTTCTCTCGCGAGGATCCGCCGTGTCCTGCTCCAGGGACCTTTCGAAGCCTTCCACCGTCAGGCGCGAATGCGAGGTGCGATAACGCTTGGAGGCGATCCGGTCAGCATATTCCTGTGCCGCCGCGGACAGGCAGGGTTCGATCAGCGACCGGTAGCCCATCGCCTCCGCTCTCTGCTTCATCAACCACGGCATCGCGATGTCTTCGCTCGAGCAGCCGCACAGGTCATCATCCATGAGAAGGACGGTCATGCTGCCGTTGTGCCGGCGATAGCAGACCATCGGCTCGGCGAAGTATGCGACGTCGTAGTGGAAGGCAAACAGGCACCACAGGTACCAGTCACCGCCCCAGGGCATATCCAGGGGAAACTTCGAGATGTCGTAACACTCGCGGCGCACCATGCCCGAAGGCGACACGATGGTATTGCGGAAAACCAGCTTGGCCAGGAATTCACGCCCCGGGAGGATGGCATCGCGGTCGCCGTGGACCGAATACGGCAGCACCTGGGTCTCTTGTCCCTCGACCAGGTCCATGCCCGGACAAAAGGCATACCCCACCTCGGGATGCTGCTCCATCAGGTCGAGGTAGCGCTGCAACACGTAAGGACGCCGCAGGCGATCGTCCGCGGAAATGAGCCAGATGTACTGGCCCCGCGCCAGGCCGATCCCTTTGTTGTAGTTGCTCAGGTGGCCGAGGTTCTCTTGGTTGCGGATGTAGTGCACGCGCGGATCGCGGAAGGAGCGGGCGACCTGCGCGGTGTGGTCGGGGGAGCAGTCATCCATGATCAGGATTTCGAAATCGCGACAGCTCTGCGCCAGGATGGATTCGATGCAGTCCGGCAACAGGTGCGCCAGCCGGTAGCAGGGAACGATGAATGTCACCTTGGGGTCGGCCGTGCCACGCTCCGCGATTGCCTTCTGTTCGGTGGCTGCTTGCATGGAAAGTTCTCCTCGATTGCTCACCGCGTTCAGCCCAGGGTGAGCTCGGCCCGCGGGTTCAGGTGCACGATGCCATTCGCCTTTTGCTCGCGGCTCATCACCACGCGCTTGACACAGCCGTTGTAGTAGATGTACTGGCCGGGCACATCAATCTCCGAGCTGATGTTGAATCCCATCAGGAAGACGCCGCTGCGCAGGTTCATGTCGAGAGTGAAGGCAACGGTGGCGGTTTCGCCTTTCTTCAGCTCCAGGGGCCGGTTGTTGAGCAGCCGGCTGGTGGCGGTGTCGAAAACCAGTTGCCCGTCGACGGTGTGAATCAGCAAGGCGGCGTGGGCGTTGTGCAGGTCTCTCAGCGCCTTCAGCTTGACCTCGAGCACCACGCTCTCTCCCGGGTCGAAGACGTCGCGTTCTTCACGGGTGGCCGCAGTCCGCAGGCGGACTTCGGCGAGTTCGATGTTGTCGTTGCTGGTCTCCTCCTCGTAGAACGAGTAATACTTCTGGATGGCGCCGGCGACATCCCCCAGGAACACGGGTACGCCGTGCTTCAACAGCAGGGCCGTCTTGCACAGGCCGCTCACCGCCGCCATGTTGTGGGAAACGAAAACCAGGGTGGTTCCCTTGCGCACGAAATCCCGCATCTTGTCGAAACACTTCTGCTGGAAGTGGTAATCGCCGACGCTGAGCACCTCATCCACCAGCAGAACTTCGGGATCGATGTGCGCCGCCACCGAGAAACCCAGGCGCGCGTACATGCCCGAGGAATAGCGCTTCACGGGAGTATCGATGAACTCGCCGATGCCGGAGAATTCCACGATCTCGTCGAACTTCCTGGTGATCTCGGCTTTCTTCATCCCCAGGATGGTCCCGTTCAGGTAGATGTTCTCGCGGCCGGTGAGGTCGGGATGGAATCCCGCGCCCAGCTCGATCAAGGCGCCCAGACGGCCGCGGACGTGCACTTCACCGCGGTCGGGCTTGAGAATGCCGCTGAGCAGCTTCAGGGCCGTGCTCTTGCCGGAGCCGTTGGGGCCGATGAGCGCCAGGGCCTGCCCGTGAACGTCGAACGAGACATCCTTGAGGGCCCAGAATTCCCGCTGGCGCAGTTCGCCGCGATGATTTCCCGACACCAGCCACTTCGCCATCGAGGGGATCAGGTCGCGCAGGGAATCGAATTTCTCCCCCTTGGCGAATTTCTTCCAAACCCCGCTGAACTGGATTCCGTTATGTCCCATGGCCGCTCCTTAGATCGCTTCCGCAAACGCCGCTTCGGACTTCTGGAAGATCCTCCAGGAAAGCAGGAAGATCAGCACCGACCAGGCGGCGGAATACACCAGCCAGGCCGGAGAAGGCGGCTGATGCAGCACCAGTACGCTGCTGATGCTCTCCAGAATTGGCCCCAGTGGATTCAACATCAGGATCCAGCCCCATTTGCCGAGCTTGGCGGCAGAGTAGAACACCGGGGTAAAGAAGATGCCGTAGGTGAGCACAACCTCGACCAGATACTTGACGTCCCGGAAAAAGAGGTTGGCGCAGGCCAGCAGCAGCGCCAGTCCCGCGGTGAACAGCAGCAATGCCGCCAGCAGCACCGGCAGCCAGAAGATCTGGACGCTTACCCCAACGCGCGACACAATCAGCACGATGGCCAGCACCGATTCTGCCACCGCAAAATCAAAGAAACTGGCGAGCACCGCCGCGATGGGCATGATGGCGCGGGGAAAATAGATCTTGGTGACCAGTTCCTTGTTGGCCACCAGGCTGTTGGTGCCGAAGCGGACGGCGGCCACGAAGAAGGCCCAGGGAACGGCTTTGGCGGCGACGGCCAGCACATCCGACTTGTTGATGGGGTGGCCGGAGATGGTGGAAAACACCACCATGACGATCATGCCCGAGCCGATGATGAGGATGGGCATGAGGACCGCCCA
>Ga0209517_10003786_pt1 | contig 20277 bp, 15 predicted proteins | sample PeaSoiMetSII2010_FD_187695 | JGI IMG/M metagenome (GOLD analysis project Ga0209517, IMG submission 187695) | Peat soil microbial communities from Weissenstadt, Germany - SII-2010 (SPAdes) (version 2) | ecosystem: Environmental > Terrestrial > Soil > Wetlands > Peat | place: Germany...
AGCGGCCGCCTGAAACTCATGGTAGCGACATTTGGCAGATTGCCGCATCTGATGTATTCTCACTAACTGTCTCTGGCCTAGCGACGCGGCTGTAAGCCCCCACGCGGGACGCCGCGCAGACCGGCCGGACGAAGGAGCCTCACCATGAAAGACGGCATTCATCCCGACTACCACGCGGTGACCGTTCACTGCGCCTGCGGGCACACATTCCAGACTCGCTCGACGATCAAGGGCCAGTTGCTGCGGGTCGAAATCTGCTCGAGCTGCCACCCGTTCTTCACCGGCAAGCAGAAGCTGATTGACACCGCGGGCCGCGTCGAGCGCTTCACGCGCAAGTACGCCCAAGCCGCCGAAAAAGTCGCCGCGGAAAAAGCCGCGAAGAAGTAAGCGCGGGCCGCTCCCCGGTGTAGAATCGGGGGCGATTCATGGCCACCGAATCGAAGGCCCCCATTCCGGCGTCCGCCCTGCCCGTGAGTTTTGAGACGGCCGCACCGCGCGTCACGCTGCGCAACTGGTTCGCGCATCCCTACGACTCCGCGATTGCGGCGGCGCGCACGTGTTATGCGCCGCGGCTCATCGGCGTCGAAGAGATTACCGACAAGCAGCGATTGAACATCGGCGCGGCGACGTTTTTTTCCGGGCACCATACGGTTTACCAGCACGCGCATTTTGAGTTCGGCCTCGAAAACATCAGCCGGCAGTTCGTCTGGTCGTTTCTCCACGCGCATCCGTTTTACAACTCCGAGCAACAGAGCCAGCGCTACGTGCGCCTCGATCGCGCCGCCGCGTACTTGCCCGCCGAGAGCGCAACGTTTGGCGACGCCGAACGCGAGATTTACACGCGCGCCGTCGAGCGCGCCTGGAATTATTATCGCGAACTGACCGCGCTGCTGCTTGGCGACGCGCGCGACATTCTCGGCGACATCTGGCACGTCGGCCCTTACTCACATCCCAAGCGAGTGCAGAAAGTCGAGCGGCAGGCGGAGAAGCGCGCCATTGAAGTGGCCCGCTACGTCCTGCCCGTGGCGGCAGCGACCACGATGGTGCATACGCTTTCGGGTATCGTTCTGCACCGTCTGTGGCGCATGGCCGCGGCCTCCGATACGCCGGCCGAAGCGCGCGCGGTGATCGGCGCGATGGTCGCGCAGGTCCGCGAGATGGATCCGCAATTCTTCGATCGCTTCGGCACCGGGCCGCTGGATGAGTTGCCGGAGTGGCAGGCCGCGCCAAGCTCCGATGGCGGCGCGGCGCATGCGCGCGAATTCGACGCCAGCCTCGCCGGACTCACTTCCAAGCTCATCGATTTTTCGCCGGACGCGCCGCGCGTCGTGGCGCGGGCCTATCGCGCCGTGCTGGGCCTCGCGGAATCTGCGTGTCCTGACGACGAAGCCCTCGCGCGGTTGCTCGATCCCGCGCGCAATCCCTATCGCCTCGAAACGCTCAACGTCGGCGTGCACGCGCCGATGATGCGCGCGCTGCAACACGCCAATTTCACGTTTGCCAAGAAAATCAGCCACACCGCCGATAGCCAGGACCAGCGTCACCGCATGGTGCCCGGCTCGCGGCCCTTGCTCGTCCTCTCCGATTCGCGCGAGCCGGACTTCATCACGCCCATGCTCATCGCCGGCAATCCGCGCGCGCGCGAAATTTACGGCCGTGCGATGCACGACGCCTGGAGGGCGAAGAATGAGCTGCTCGATCGCGGCGTCCCGCGCGAATTCGCGCTCTATCTTCTGCCGAACGCCGCCGCGATTCGCCTCATCGAGTCCGGCTCGCTGCTGCACTTGCTGCACAAGTGGACCATGCGCACCTGCTTCAACGCACAAGAAGAGATCTATCAAGCCTCGATGGAAGAAGTCGCACAAGTCCGCGACGCAATGCCCGCCATCGGACGCTTCCTCGGCCCGCCATGCCATCTCCGCGCCGGAGTCGCGACGCCCATCTGCACCGAAGGCTCGCATTTCTGCGGCGTGAAAGTCTGGGTGGATTTTCCCAGCATCCAGCGCCGGATATGACGCGCCGCGGAAGTCTCGTCTACTATCTTGCCGGCTGGGTGTGCGGCAGCTTCTTTCTGGCCGTCGCGGTTTGGCTGCACGCTTTCGCGCATCATACCGAGCGGAACTTTTCCTCGAACGCCGCCGCCGGTTTGCTCACGATTTATTTCTTTACGCTGGCGTTCGGTTGGTTTCAGTCCATCTTCGCCGCCTTTTTCCTGCGCCGCATCGCCATTTTCGCGAAGTTTAACGAGGTCTGGCAGTGGGCTTTCACCGGCGCAGCGCTCTGGCCGCTGCTGATTTTTATTCTCAACAAAATCGGCAATTCGGCGAATTGGAATCCGGACAACGCCGAAGGCGGGTGGACGATGTTCGTCTCCGGCGCGATGATCGTCAGCCGGGAAGCCCTGTGGGTCGCCGCGCCCGCCGGCGCGCTCGCGGCGTTGGTGCTCTTCACCGTGAACCGCTCCTTCCTGCCGTCCGTGGACACCAGCGAAGCTGCGAGCGAGGCGCCTGCCGCCGACAAGAAATTGCAAAAGAAGAAGAAACGCCGTTGATTTGACTTCGCCTCCCGAACCCTCTATCGTAAGAGCAGAGGTTTGATGGAGATGTTCGCCGCGTTTTATTAGGTTCTTCCCTTCCGCCCCGCGTGCTGCGGGGCTGCGTCTTCGTGTTTTCCGCACGTTTTTCGAGTGTTCTCTGGGGATTTCTCGCTGAAGGTGAAAGGCCATGTCCGCACTGACGCTTTTTGAAAAACTGGATCAGGTCGAATCGCGCTACGAAGAAATGACGGCGCAGCTCTCCTCGCCGGAAATCCTCGGCGATTCCGCGCGTTACCAGAAGCTCGCCCGCGCCCATGCCGATATGGGCGCCATGGTGGAAAAATACCGCGAGTGGAAACGCATCGAGCAGGGCCTGCGCGAAGCGCGACAAGTGCACGTGGAAGCCACCGACCCCGAAATGAAGCAGCTCGCGCATGATGAAGAGAAACAGCTCAATGAGCGCAAGGAAATCGTCGAGCGCGAACTGAAACTCCTGCTTCTGCCCCGCGATCCCAACGACGACAAAAACGTCATCTTGGAAATTCGCGCCGGAACCGGCGGCGACGAGGCCGCTCTCTTCGCGGGGGAATTGTTCCGTATGTACTCGCACTACGCGGAATCGCAGGGATGGCGCATCGAAGTGCTGGAGAGTTCTCCGTCCTCGCTGGGCGGCTTGAAGGATATCGTCGCCGCGATTCAGGGGAAAAAAGTCTACTCGAAACTGAAATACGAAAGCGGCGTCCACCGCGTGCAGCGCGTCCCCGCCACCGAACAGCAGGGCCGCATTCACACCTCCGCGGCGACGGTCGCGGTGCTGCCCGAAGCCGACGAAATAGACATCAAAATCGAGCCAAAGGACATTCGCATCGACACATTTTGCTCCTCCGGCCCCGGCGGCCAATCGGTGAACACCACATATTCCGCCGTGCGCATCACGCACATCCCGAGCGGCCTGGTGGTCTCACAGCAGGACGAAAAATCGCAAATCAAAAATCGCGCCAAGGCCATGCGCGTCCTCCGCGCGCGCCTCTACGAGATGGAGCAGACGAAGCAGCACGAACAAATCGCCGCCGAGCGCCGCGGCCAAATCAAAACGGGCGATCGCTCCGAGAAAATCCGCACTTACAATTTCCCTCAGAATCGCGTGACCGACCACCGCATCGGCCTGACGCTTCATCAGCTCACGGAAGTAATGGACGGCAAGCTGGGACCTTTTGTGGATGCGCTCGTGACGCATTACGAAGCCGAGCGCCTGAAGCAGGAATTGGTGAGCGCGTGAACTCCGCCGCATCACAATTGACGAAAATGGACGTTCGCGGCGCGCTGCGCGAGGCCATCGCGCAACTGGAAGGCGCGCGGGTGCCTTCTGCGCGCCTTGCTGCGGAACTGCTGCTGATGCATGCGATGGGCCGGGACCGCGCATGGCTGTATGCGCATCCGGAAGAAGAAATCGGTAGCGACACGCGCGAAAGATTCCTCGCGCTGGTCGCGCGGCGCGCCGAAGGTGTGCCGACGCAACATCTCACCGACCGCCAGGAATTCTGGGGCCTGGAATTCGACGTCACGCCGGACGTGCTGGTTCCGCGGCCGGAGACGGAACACGTCGTAGAGGCGGCCCTGGAACGATTGAAGGCGCATCACATCGCTGCGAGAGATCCTCAATCGAGCGGAGCATTTCGCATCGCCGACGTCGGCACCGGCTCCGGCTGCATCGCGATTGCGCTGGCGAAGGAATTGCCGAACGCGCGAATCTTCGCGACCGACATTTCCGCCGCAGCCCTTTCCGTAGCGCGGCGTAATGCCGCGCGGCACGGCGTGGCGCCGCGAATTGAATTTGTAGAATGCAATCTCCTAGATGCTTTCCGCCCAGAACCTGAATCGGCGCACGTGGCAGTTTTCGCATCACGGGACGCGGGTCACGAGCCACGGGCCACGGCCCCATTCGATCTCCTCGTCAGCAATCCGCCATACGTCGCGCTCGCCGACGCGGCCACGCTCCCGCGCGAAGTCCGCGAGCACGAACCGCACGCCGCGCTTTTCGCGGGCGCAACGGGCCTCGATTTCTACGCGCCGCTGGTGCGCGCCGCGGAAAAGGCGCTCGCGCCGGGCGGCGCGCTCGTCGTCGAGCTGGGCTACAACGCCGCCGGGCACGTGCGTTCGCTGCTTGAATATACGAATTGGCGCGACATCGCCCTCACCAACGACCTCGCCGGCGTCGCGCGCGTCGCTTCGGCGCTTCGCGCCAAGTAGCCATTCTCTTGCGCGGCAGGATTCCGCGCCGCAAGGAGTCCATCAATGATCGCTCGAAAGTGGCTCGGCGCAGTTGCGGCACTGGCTGCGATTGCTTCTCTCGCGTGCATCGCTTCCCGCGCGCAGCAGCAAAATCCACCGGCAACAGCTCCGGCTTCGGCTCAATCGCCGAATGTGTACGAAGACGATCGCATCCGCGTCAGCATCCCCGATGGTTGGACTCTCGCGAAACCGACGGGAACTTTCTCGACAGTTGCAGGCATTTCCTCAGCGCAGATTGTCCCCGGCGCCCTGCTTACCAATGGAAAATACAAACTCTACTTGCTGACACATCACGGCCAGGCGAGCGGCGTGCAGGGCGGCCGGTTCGGCGAAATCAGCGCCTACGTCGCGCCGTGGCTCGACACCAACTCGACGTGTGTTTGGTACCTTCATCCGGAAACAAGGAAAGTCACCGCCAAACTTTCCCGCGTGGACAACTACTACGATACGGCCCATCCCGCGGTGCAAGTCACCGAAGACCAACGGCCGGTGGATTGCGGCGCGCCCTCCGCGCCCGGCGTGTTTTGGTACGGCTCTTACTTCCAGCAAACGTGTCCGGCACTGGCGAAAACTCCCGAAGACACCGATTGCGGCGGCTATTTCCTCTTCTACCCCGACCTAATCGGCAAGCATGCCGATAACATGGACGCCAGCGCCGAAATGACGTTTTCCCTTTCCTACGACACGACCGATCCCACAGCGTCCCCGCGCCAGGGCGACGCGGATCTGCAGAAGATGCTCGACGAAGCCAGCGCCATCGTGAAAAGTATCACGTACAAGTAGCTAGTGGGCCAGTTTCCGATAACCCGTGCGGCCACGAGCTGGCTCGCATTGTGAGAGGCACGGGAATCCTAGTCGCAAGAATGGTATGCGGTAACGACGGAGCAGTCTCGGCAAAACAGAAAAACCATCTGTACGCCGCTGTTACCAGTGAAAGTTTCGTTCTGCTCGGCGTTGATATCCTCGTTGCCCGCCGCCTTATCGCAGATAGCTGCGAGCACAGGCATCTCCTTTGAACATTTGGGACAGAAGGCTTTCGTCGGATTATAGATGAATGGGTAGCCACCCACCTGATGGCCAAAGTATGCATCATCGTTTTCGTCGGCGTCTGCCGCCTGCCTCGCTTCCAGCCTGTGTTGTGCAGTCTCCGAGAGAGGTTGGAGTGCGACGTGGTAGTGTCGGAAGATGCCAGTGTACCCATCATAAGGACCATCAGGACCAAACTCTGAATCTGGTTTTCTCGGCGGTACTTGCAGAATCTTGACACTTCCGTCAAAACCGATTCGGTAGCTGAATTCTCCGTAAGGGATACTGCACGTCCAGCAGTACAAGAGATGGACGATCGGATGCCGGGCGTCGTCAAAGTTCAGAATGCGGTCTTGTGCATATAATGAGAGCAGCCTCAGGAGTGGCTTGTTGCAGTTCGGGCAATCAGCCCCACTTATGTTGTGCTGTCCGCAGAAGTCATGGAGAACTTCTGAACGTGATGGAGAGAATTCTAGCTTGTAGCCCCATTCGGGATTCCCCTTGGATTGAGAGCTGTCCTCAAGCATCGTCCCTCCAAGAGACGAATTCTAGTCTTCCATGAGGAGCATTTCCCACAATTAGATGCATAAGCCCTGATAACCGGAAACTGGCCCACCACCTACCAGCGAGCGGCTATGTATTTCGCTAATTGTTCGCCCAACGCCCGCAAAGGTGTATAGTCGTCCGGGCGGCGAACACCTTGCCCCGGCTGGCCCAATTCCGCGCTAAGCACCTCGCATCGGGCGAAAGCCCCGAGGCCAATCCTCTCGCAACTTCCATCCTGCACGTCGACATGGACGCCTTCTTCGTCTCCGTCGAACTGCTCGACCGTCCCGAATTAAAAAGCAAGCCCGTGGTGGTCGGCGGACAGCCCGATCAGCGCGGAGTCGTATCGGCCGCCAGCTACGAGGCGCGCAAGTTCGGCATTCAATCGGCGATGCCGCTGCGCACCGCGGGCCGACTCTGCCCGCACGCGATTTTTCTCGAGCCTCGCCATCATTTGTATTCGGAATGGAGCGATCGCATCGCCGAAATTCTTGCGAAGTATTCTCCCGTCGTCGAGATGGCCTCGGTGGACGAAGCCTATCTCGATCTCGCCGGCACGGAGCGACTGCACGGCCCGCCGCTCGCCGCTGCGCACAAGCTGCGCTGTGAAATCTGGGACACTACAAATCTCCCCAGCTCGATGGGCCTCGCCAGCACGCGCCTGGTGGCCAAGGTCGCCTCCGAGCAAGCCAAGCCCCGTGGACTCGTGTGGGTGCCGGCGGGAGCCGAAGCGGCGTTCCTCGAACCCCTGGGCGTCCGGCGAATCCCCGGCATCGGCAAAGTGACCGAAGCGGCGTTGCACAAATTGGGCATCGAAACCGTCGGACAATTGGCGGCCGTGCCCCAAGCGCGCCTCGAAGAAATTTTCGGGCAATGGGGCGTAGCCCTGGCGCGAAAATCGCGCGGCGGCGATTCCTACGAATTTCTGGCAGACGCCGAGCCGAAATCCATCTCGCACAACCACACGTTCGGCGCAGACACCGGCGATGTAGGGCTCCTCGAAGCGATGCTCAGCCGGCTGGCTCAAAAGGCCGCAAAGCGCCTGCGCGACTCGGATCTCACGGCGCGCACGATTCGCCTGACGATTCGCTACGCCGGCTTCGAGACGATTACGCGTTCGCACACCACGCCCGAACCAACGCGGCTCGACGCTGAAATCCTCACCACCGTCCGCCGCCTCTTCGAGCAGAACCGCGATCCTGAGCGCCTCGTCCGGCTACTGGGCGTGGCGCTCGAATCGCTCTCCCACGGTGAGAAACAGCTCGATCTCCTGGACGCGACGCGCAAAGAGAAGCTCGAACGCCTCGCCCGCGCCACAGACAAGCTCCGAGATCGCTTCGGCTTCTCCAAAGTGCAATTCGGCGGCTCGCTCGAGCCGCACGACTCTGAGTAGGACAGGCACTCCTGCCTGTCCAAATTGATCCGCGGCTACGCAAAAACCCAGAATCGGGACCGCAGCACGAAGGATGTCGTACCTTTCGTTCTACGTCGGTACTATGGCACGTCGGACAGACAGGAATGTCTGTCCTGCTACCCCCGCAGGCCCCGCGCTTCTCGCGCACCCGGTTCGGGCGCATAATCGGCACATGAACGCGAAAGAACTCGCGCTGCGCATCTGCCGCACTCTTACCGAGAACGGCCACCAGGCCTATCTCGTGGGCGGCTGCGTGCGCGATACCGAGCTTGGGCGCGTTCCAGCCGATTACGACGTGGCCACCGACGCGACTCCGGATCGCGTGCAGAAGCTTTTTCAGGGCAGCGTGGATGTGGGCGCGAAGTTCGGCGTAATCCTCGTCGTCGAGGACGGCGCACAAGTCGAAGTCGCGACGTTCCGATCCGACGTCGGATATTCCGACGGCCGCCACCCCGACCATGTCGTCTATTCGCGCACGCCGGAGGAGGACGTTCGCCGGCGCGATTTCACGATCAACGGTTTGCTGCTCGATCCGCAAACCGGAAAAATTCTGGATTTCGTCGGGGGCCGCGACGATTTGAAGGCGGGAATCGTGCGCGCCATCGGCGAACCCGAGCGCCGCTTCAACGAAGACAAATTGCGGCTGGTGCGCGCTGTGCGCTTTGCCGCGCGATTCGATTATCAAATCGAGGCTGCGACCCTCGCTGCGATTCGCAAGCTCGCGCCGCTGGTGCGCCAGGTCTCCGCCGAGCGCCTGCGCGACGAACTCACTCGCCTGCTCACCGAAGGCGCCGCGAGGCGCGCGTTCGAGCTCCTCGATGAAACCGGCTTGCTCTCGCCCCTGCTGCCGGACATTGCGCGAATGAAGGGCGTCGAGCAGCCGCCGCAGTTCCATCCGGAAGGCGACGTGTGGATTCACACTCGGCTCATGCTCGAGCAATTGGCCGCGGGCTGCTCGCCCACTCTCGCTTGGGGCGTCCTCCTGCACGACGTCGGCAAACCGCCGACTTTCAAGCCGCCTTCGGGGCCCGGCGATCGCATTCGTTTCGACCATCACGTGGAGATCGGCGCCGCGATGGCCAAGGAAATCTGCCGCGAACTGCGATTCTCGAATGAGGATACGGAACAGATCGAATCGCTCGTTGCGAATCACCTTCGTTTTAAGGATGTGGCGCAGATGAAGGCGTCCACGCTGAAGCGGTTCGTGCGCCTCCCGCGATTCGAGGAGCACCTGGAATTGCACCGGCTCGATTGCCTTTCGAGTCATCGCCACCTGGACGCCTACGAATTCGTGCAGCGCTTCTTCGCCGAGACACCGCCCGACGAGGTCCACCCCGCCCGGCTCGTCACTGGCGAGGACTTGAAACAGCTGGGGCTTGTCCCGGGCCCCCAATTCAAGGAGATCCTACGGGCCGTCGAGGATGCCCAGTTGGAGGGGAGGCTGACTGGCCGCGAGGACGCGCTGGCTTTTGTTCGATGTAACTACGTTCCGTGATCCAGTGGAGAGGCCCCCAATGCGGGGTGCGGACGGTCCTGGTTGGTCCCTTCCTCGCGGAGTGGAGCAGCTGCCTTAGGCGCGATTTGTCCCCAGAGGTGCGAGCCAATAGATCAGAACAGGGCGTCCCTATATCAAAGGGCACGCCGGCCTTTGATGAATTAAACTTGTATTTTCAATAGATTATGGGTGTAGCTGTGGCGGCTAAGGTGGCATCCATTCTTTAGCTCAACGAACTAAGATTTGTTGATTGCCTGTTGCTGTTATTTTGCGCCCTGTTGCACTTTTCGCGCATCTAATGGCTATGCAAGTGCTACTACTTGCGAGTTGTCGTACCATGGGGGCCAGATGACTACGAACGATAAACGCACTGCCGACGAGCTTCCGATTCTACCCGTCAGGGAGATTGTCCTTTTCCCCGGCGGAATCCAGCCCATCACGGTGGGACGGGAGAGTTCGCTCGCGCTCTTGAACTCACTGCAAGGCGATGACAAGACTCTGGGAATCGTAGCCCAGCATGATCCGCGGATTGAAGAGCCGGGTGCGGCGGACCTGCATGCGGTGGGCACGGCGGCAAAGATTCACAAACTGGTGCGCATGCCGAACGGGAATGCCGTGGTGTTCCTCGAAGGCCTCTACCGAATCCGCATCGTCGAGATCGTGAGTTTCCGGCCGTTCCTACGGGCCCGAGTGGCTTCGCAGGAAGAGATCGTCGGTCCGGAAGACAACGAACTGGAGGCGTTGGAGCGCAACGCGCGGGATCTGTTCCGCGACGTCGTGGCGCGCTCGCCGCAGCTTTCCGACGATTTGCAGACCGCGGCATTGAATATTGACGATCCCGTCCGGCTCGCGGACTTCATCGCGGCCAATCTGCCTTCGCTCTCCACCCTGCTTCGGCAGGAGTTGCTGGAGACCGCGGACGTGCGGAAGCGCTTCGAGACGCTGATCCGTGAATTGTCGAAGGAGCTCGAAGTCCTGGAACTCCGCAGCAAGATTCACGATCAGGTGCAGGAACAGGTGAGCCAGAGCCAGCGTGAATACTTGCTGCGCGAACAGCTCAAAGCGATTCAAAAGGAATTGGGCGATTCGGACGACGGCCAAGCTGAAATCGAGGAGCTGCGCGAAAAACTCGAGCAGTCGGGCATGTCCGCCGAAGCGAAGAAGGAATGCGAGCGCGAACTGAAGCGGCTTCAGAAAATGACGCCGGCATCGGCCGAATACATGGTCGCGCGCACCTACCTCGAGTGGATGACGTCCTTGCCGTGGGCCAAGTCCTCCGGCAGCGAGGAGATCAACATCGCGAAAGGGCGCGAGATTCTGGACGAAGACCACTACGATTTGCAAAAGGTCAAAGAGCGCATCCTGGATTACCTCGCGGTGAAAAAGCTGCAACCCGGGATGAAAGGTCCGATCCTGTGCTTCGTCGGGCCTCCCGGCGTAGGCAAAACTTCGCTCGGGAAATCCATCGCCCGCGCGCTCGGGCGGAAATTCGTGCGTATTTCGCTCGGCGGAATGCACGACGAAGCCGAGATTCGCGGCCACCGGCGCACTTACATCGGCGCTTTGCCCGGGCAGATCATGCAGGGATTGCGCCGCGCCGAAACCAACGACCCCGTCTTCATGCTGGACGAGGTGGACAAACTCGGCCGTGATTTCCGCGGCGATCCCGCGGCGGCATTGATGGAAGTGCTCGATCCGGAGCAGAACGCTACGTTCCGCGATCACTACCTCGATACGCCGTTCGATCTATCGAAAGTTCTGTTCATCGCGACGGCCAACTGGATGGATCCGATTCCCGAGCCGTTGCGCGACCGGATGGAAGTGATCGAGCTTCCGGGCTACACCGAACTGGAAAAGATCCATATCGCCACCAAGTACCTGGTGCCCAAGCAGACGACCGAGCACGGGCTCAAGGCCGGCGAGCAGATTGAGTTCCCGGAAGCGGGGCTGCACGAGATCATTCACAGTTACACGCGCGAGGCCGGCGTCCGCAATCTCGAACGTGAGATTGCCACCCTCTCCCGGAAGCAAGCCAGGCGGATCGCGGAGAGTCAGGGCGAGAAGCTTGTCGTTACGCCGCAGGTCGTCCGCGAAATGCTCGGCGTGCCGAAATACCGCTCCGAGCGCGAAGTGGAAGATCGCGTGAAGTCGCCGGGAGTTTCGGTCGGTCTGGTGTGGACGCCGGCGGGCGGCGACATCGTCTTCATCGAGGCAAGCCGCATGCGCGGTGGAAAGCAATTCACGATGACCGGGCACCTCGGCGAGGTCATGCAGGAATCCATGACTGCGGCGCTCACCTGGGTGCGCGCCAACGCGGAGCGGTACGGGATCGATCCGGACTTCTTCCGCAAGCAGGACATTCACATCCACGTGCCGTCGGGCGCCGTTCCCAAGGACGGGCCTTCGGCGGGAGTCGCGATGGTGTCGGCGCTGGTCAGCCTGCTTTCGGGCCGGCCGATCCGCTCGCGCGTCGCGATGACCGGTGAGATTTCACTGTCCGGCGTGGTGTTGCCGGTCGGCGGAATCAAGGAGAAAGTCCTCGGGGCAAAACGGGCGGGAATCCGCGAGGTGATTTTGCCCGCGGAGAACGAGCCGAACGTCAAAGAGGATTTGCAGGAACACATCCTCGAAGGCATGCAGGTTCACTACGTCCGGACGGTCGATCAGGCGCTCGAGTGGGCGCTTTCCAAATCAGCAGCGCCGCTCGTGGTGAAGCCGGAGCCGCTGCCGCCGGCCGCGGCGCCTCCCGCAGTGCACTAAAAAGCGGGAATTCCATCAGGAGTGAAACAAAGGGCGGGCCTGCGGGTCCGCCCTTTCGCTTTTCCAGCCTGAGCACGTAGAATTCGGATGACGAATTCCGAACGGAGACGAATGCCGCGCGCGCCAAAACTTTTTCCTTCCTACGGAAGTGCTGTCGCAAACGCGCTGGCGCGGGTCGCGTGGCGCGACGGAGTCGTCCGAGAATTCATTCTGCGTTATGCCGAACAGAACGAACGGCGCGCTGTGGCCGCAAATCCGAGACAGATCAGCGAACTTGAAGAGACGATCGGCCGCGAAGTGTTGCTGGCGATGACGCTCGAGGTGCGCGCGCAACTTCCGCGTTTCTTCGGCAAGCGGCGCGGCGCGGCGCTCACGGGAGACGCGTGGTTTGCAGCCGACGCATTCTTCCGTGAATATTTTTCCGCGTTGGGACGCGCCGGAGACTGGCCGCTCGAAGAAGCCGCACAATTTCAGCGCGATCTCGAGATCTACGCGCGGATGTCGCCGAGCGAACAGGAAGCGCGCGCGGGCGGGAAAAACAAAACGCCGACGGAACCGTTTGCCGATCGCTGCGCCATCCTGCTCGATCCTTCGATGATGGAGAAGGCGCGGCGGGCGGCTGCGGGATTCCACGCGGAGATGGTTCGCGCGACGGCGAAACTTCTATTTGGCATTTTGCGACTTCGCAGCAGGCGCTAAATCCTAGAAATTCTCACGCCTCGAACGCTGAATCGGAAAATAGTTTGCGTCCGCCCAGTGAAACCTTGAACGCGTAAATTCCGAGCACGAGCAACGAAGCCATGCAAATCCAAGTGGGGCTGGCGTACCAGGCGCCGAGATGAGCGGTGAGCGGAGCATTTTCCAAAATAATGTCCGTGAACAATCCAAGGGTCAGAGCGGCCAAGCCGAAACGCGTCAGCGTGAAAAGCAAGGCCAAGCAGGAAACGGCCGTCAACACCGCTTGAAACACGGGGTAATCGCCGCGCAATCCATTCATCACGCTGAAAATCACCAGGAAGCCGAGTCCGGCCAGCCATTCCTTGCGAAGGACCAGCCGCAGCAGAAAGAAAAGGAAGAAAAAGAAAAGCGCCTGCATGAATTCATTTGGCAAAACGCCGATAAAATCGCCGATGAAGCGGCGCGTACCATCTACGTAGACAATGGATGAGTAGGCAGGCGTGGGCGATGCTTTGCCGAACCAACCGGGCAGCGCGTAGTCCAAACCACCCAGCAGCCCCATCACTCCGCCGAAAAGCAATCCCACAAGAACATCCCGCGCGACGAGAGGATCGCGGAACTGGCCGGCGAGCAACCGATTCCAGGAAATCAGAACGTGCGGCCAACGTCGCCGCACGACCGGCTCGAGAACGACATAAAATATCCACGCCAGCGCCCCATTCAAGAGGGCCAACCCGATCGCCTTGAACCAAAGCGGGATCTCCTGCCCGGCGATCAAGTGGTGCGCTGAAATAAACCAGCCGGCCAGAAGAAGAATGACGACCGCCGCCGACACACGCGCGGCTCCGCGGCGATCGCCGCGGCCGAGCTTCAAATTGTACCGGGCGATGAGCGACCCGCCCAGAATGATCCCCAGGAACAATGTGATGCTGATGGCGTCGGCGATGTCGAGGCGCTTCGCGCGCTGCGCGGGCCCCATGCGGCTTGGATGGGTCCACGGCCAGACGAGCGCGAAGGAGACCGGTTTGCCTTGGTACGAAGCGGCCTCGACGCGCAGCGTCAAATCGGAGCGCCCCGGCGGCGGTCCCTCCCACGCGGCGCGGGTGTCGGCAAAATTTAGGGGCGACCACTGCGGGGTCACCGCATGGAATTGCGATAGGTCGAGTCCGGCTGCGGTGAAAAGCGAAGTCCAATCCGCGGGCTTCGTCGGGCTCGTCGCAGCGACATCGTGCTGTGGCGGAACTGCTTCCAAGGCGGTGAGCCGGCCCTGTGTGTCCAGTTCGACCAAAACCATTCCGCTGATGTCGGGGGCAGGGTCGTCGCGGAGGACTACATTTCCCGCGAATCCTTCGTCGAACATACGCCCTGGAAACATAGATTGCGGACTCTGGCGGTACCAGAAACCGCCGACAGAGGGAATCCCTCCGCGAATTTTCTCCCAGCGGGCACCGGAGGAATCGTGCTGCAGGACATAATCGGCGAGACTTGAGCGGTAGAAGAATTCTTCCGCGGAATCCGCGGGGGTGTCGGCGTAACCGAATTCGCGAATGAACTCCTGCGCCTTCGCGTGCAGGACTTCGGGCGGAGCGTCCAAGGCGACGCTGGCCGGAGACTGTTGGCGCTCCATAAGGAAAAATGAGCTGAGCAGCAACAGGAGAATCCCACCGAGCATCGCGGCCGCTACGAATGGTTTCAAACCTTCGGTCTCGCCCGCGGCGGCGACCATTTCGGGCGACGGAGTTTCGCCCGCAGCTAGCGCTGCGGCGAGGGGATCGCCTCCGGGCAGAGCAGCCGCGACTTGCAAGGCGGACGCGGGACGCCGGGCCGGGTCCTTCTCGAGGCAGCGCAGAATCACCCGCTCGACGAGCGGATCGAGATCGCGTACGAGCGAAGTCGGGCTGGTCGGCGATGAGGATTCGCGGACGCGAATCAATTCGGGCACCGAGGCGGCCTCGTACGCGCGCTTGCCGGTGAAAATTTCGTAAAGCACGAGACCGAGCGCGTAGAGATCCGTCTTCACATTTGCCTGACCGCCCGCGAGCTGCTCCGGAGCCATGTAGGCGGGCGTACCACCGCCACGATTCGCGTCGCGCAGATCGCCTTGGATTCCGGCCAGACCGAAATCGGTGATGCGCACACGGCCGCGCCCATCAAGCATCACGTTGCTGGGCTTCAAATCGCAGTGGATGACGCCGTGTTCGTGCGCCGCTGCGAGGCCCGCGCAAACCTGCCGCGCGATTTCCACGCCGCGATCCGCCGGGAAACGCCCGATGCGCCGCAAAAGAGCGGAGAGATCTTCGCCATCCACGTACTCCATCGTGAGGAATGGAATGCCGCCGGAATCGCCGATGTCGAATACGCGGCAGACGTTGGGATGCGAGACTTGCCGGGCAACGCGTACCTCGCGATGAAAGCGCGCGAGAGCGGCGGCGTCTTGCGCGAGAGCCGCAGGCAAGAATTTCAGCGCTACTTCCTGTTCGAGGCGGACGTCTTCCGCGCGATAGACCTCGCCCATTCCGCCTTTGCCCGCGAGCGCAACCACACGGTAGCGCTCGGCCAGCATTGTGCCGGGGAGCAGGCGCCCATCGCGGCCTGTGGTAGGCGTGGGCGACGAACTCGGAATCGGCGCGCGTGGTGGCGGCATTGGAGACGACGACGGCATTGTTTCGGGGGAAGCGTCCGCCGAGGTGCCGAGAATTGTGGGCGACGCGTCGAGATCAAGCGTCTTGCCGCACGAGGGGCAGAAGCGATTGGTGGCGGATACCGGTGCTGCGCAGGCCGGGCAGTTCATGACGTGCGCGGTAGTGTATCACTCGGCGGCATGGGGCTGAACGGCGAGGAAATAGCGACGCACCGCTTGGCTCTGCGGAGCTAAGGACAAATGCGCCAAACTAGGAACCCGTGCGCTAGGTCGCGGAGACAGGAGCTTGAACCAACACGACCGGCTCAAGGGCGATTTCACCGCGCAGCGACCGCGCGATCAAGCACGAACGCTCCGCTTTCTCAAGGAGCCGCAGTGCTCGCTCACGATCCGAATCGCGAATGACTACGAGCTTGGGATGAATGACCACGCGATTGAAACGCAGTCCTCCTTCGATCTTTTCGAGAGAGCCGGTGGCGGAAACCTCAAAGGTTAAGAATTCGAGCTTCGACATCTCGGCCATCGCGGCAAACGTAGAGACAAAACAGCCGGCAACCGCCGCCACCAGGAAATGCTCTGGAGTCCACAAGCCAGCCTGGCCCAGAAACTCGGGCGGGGACGAAAATTGGATGGGTTGTTCGATCGACTCGGCTTTCATGATTCCGCCGCGCCCCGTCGTCCATTTCGCCACGGTAGTGTACTCGTAGTTCGTGTTCATTTCGTCTCTCCGTGTGGGCCATTCTCTGCTGCCATTCGGGATTCCCTTGCGTCACGCGTCTTCCGTATCCGCCTCGTACTCCCGCGGGGGACGGCAGCAAGCCATCACGGCACGGGGGCACAGTTACATGCTGACGGCATGGCAGGGGAAACTGTAGGACAAGCGTCACATGGAGGCGTGACGGCGAGCACTAAGTTGGAAAGTTCTGAACTGCGAATCCAGCCACAGTCCCGCGTTGCCAAAGACTAGCCGGCTTTTTCGACGACGACGGCCGTGCCGTAAGCCAGCACTTCGGTTACACCTTGCATGATTTCGGTGGCGTCATAGCGCATCGCGACTACGGCGTTCGCGCCGTGTTCGATGGCGTGCTGGAGCATGAGCTCGTAGGCCTCTTCGCGCGTTTTCTCGCAGAGGTCCGAGAAGATGGTGATGTTGCCGCCGACGATCGTTTGAATTCCTGCGGCGAAATTGCCCAGGACGCTGCGCGAGCGCACCACGATCCCCCGGACGATTCCGCAAACGCGCACGATGCGGTAGCCGGGAAGATCGAAAGTGCCGGTGACCATTCCGGGATTGAGTAGCGGGGACATTGGGTGGTGCTCCTTTTCTTGATGACCTCGAGGCTACAACCGGACGCAGATGCCGGGCTCCCGACTTCATCGGGACAAGTTCCGCCCGGCGCTACATGAAGTCTGGTGCCCTGACATTCTAGCGCCGTTAGAACAATTCAGGGCAAGGGGCTGGTAGTTTGGAAATTGCGGCTTGTGCCGCCCCTACGGGGCTTTTGGAGAATTCTTGGAGCTACGCACACCCAGGGCTTCCGCCCTGGGCTAACTTATGTCGCGCCTCCGGCGCTGGATTGGCGTTTCGCCTCAACACGCACAGACAGAATTGAGCGAGCCCCGTAGGGGCGGCACAAACCTGAGCACTACGTGTGAAGAAAAACCCCGACAGGCCCTTGGTCCGCCGCGGCGGACCAAGGGTAAACACGAATGTTCGTCACACTGCGGAGGGGGACAGGCGCTGTCATTCTCGCGGCACAGCACGCCGCGGGGCAGAGCGGTGGCGGGAATGTTTGCTATGCTCGAATTTGCGCGGGAACATGCTCTACCTCTTCTACATTCTCGTCATCGAGCAGATCCTGCAGGGACTTTACAATCTCTGGGACACCTTGCGGTGGTATCAAACGGCTCGCAGGCGCGCGATGAGCCATCAGGGATTCTATGCGCCCAGCGTGGCCGTGTTCTGCCCGTTGAAAGGGACCGAACCAGGGCTCGAATTGAATCTGGAGGCGCTGGCGCGCTTCGATTACCCGAACTACGAGGTCTTTTTCTCACTCGCGGAATTGGGAGATCCGGCGCGGAAGATCGCGGAGCGCATCGTCGCTGGCAGCAAACATCCCGCACACGTGATTCTCGCGGGCCACCCGAAAGAGTGCTCGGAAAAAGTGAACAATCTGCGCGCGGCGATCGAACAGGCCGGGGGCAAGTTCGACGTATATGTGTTTTGCGATTCGGACGGAAGGCCCGGGCGGGCGTGGCTCTCGAAGTTAGTGGCGCCGCTGGCGGATGCCAGAACGGGCGCCGCGACGACGTTTCGCTGGTTTCTGCCGCAGATCGGCGGCATGTGGAGCGCGCTTGCTTCCGCGTGGAACGCGCCGATGGCAACCTTTCTTGGTCCGCAGAATCGGAATTACTGCTGGGGCGGGGGCACGGCGATTCGCCGCGAAGTATTTGAAGCGATCGGCGTTGCCGACGCGTGGCGCACGGCCGCAAGCGACGATCTCTCGCTCACCCAACTCCTGCGCAGCAACAACCTCGCAATCGATTTCCTGCCGGAGTGCCTGGTGCCGAGCGTGATGGACATGAAGGCGCACTCATTTTTTGAGTTCACGGAACGCCAAATGATTTTGCTGCGCGTGTACGCGCCGAAGGTGTGGGCGAAGGCGCTATTCGCACACTTGCTCTATTTTTCCATGCTGGTAAGCGGAGTCGCGCTCGCCGCTGCGAACCTGTTTACGGGAGCCCCCGCATTTCACGTGGTGTTCTTGTTGTTGACGCCGCCGCTGCTCGCGATCCTGCGCGGCGTGCTGCGGCTCGCGGCGGTGATCGAATTGCTGCCGGAGTGGAAGGAGCAACTCCTGGCGCGTGGATGGATCTGGACGCTGCTCGCGCCGGTCGTGCCGCTCTTCTCGCTGTGGAACCATGTATTGGCGGCGTTCACGAGGCGAATTACCTGGCGAGGGACCCGGTACGAACTAAAGAGTCCGACGCAGACGAGGATTTTGGCGCGGTGAAGTTGCCCCCCGAAGAGAGATTGTTCACTCCCCAAGTCAAGCTGAGACCGACAGGGAAACGAAGAGGGATTCTTCGACTGCGAGGCGGCTCGTCCTCGCAGCGCAGAAGAAAGAGAAAAGAGCCGCCTCTGCGCTCAGAATGACTCGATTTGCTTGGGCAATTGTGGCGAGACGGCCTAGGACTGGAAGTTGTCGACGCCGACGAAGGCAAACAGGCGGCCAAGATAGCGATTCAGTTCACGGACGCGAAGCAACCACGCCAGGACCACAGTCAGAATCAAACCCACAGCGCTTGCAAGACAAAGATCTACGAACGCGCCGTGCGTGGTGCGCCAGGAGATGTGCATCTCCAGCCAAGCGGAGAATTTCCAGGTGACCAGGCCGGCGACCGTGGCCGCCGCGGAAACCTTTCCCAAGAACCACAGCAATTCTTGCGCATGGCGATCTTTGGTGCGGCGCACCAGAAGCACGTAGAGCAAGACGGTATAGACGGAAATCAGAATCGAACTGGCGAGCGCCAAGCCGAGATGCTGCAGGTGGCGGACGAGCACCCAATAGACAGGGATTCCGAACACGGTCATCGCGGTGCCCACGACGGCAGGCGTGATGGTGTCGTGCGTGGAGTAGAAGCCGCGCGCCAGGATGTTTTGCGCGCCCCAGCCGAACATCCCAATCGAGAAAAGGACCAAAGTGGCGGCCGTGGCCGTCAAATCCGGCTCGCGCATGCGCGTGTGCGAGAAGACCAGATGCACGAGGGGATTGCTTTCCGCCATGGTGAGCGCGGCGATGGGGACGAGCATCAGGATGAGACCTTTGGTGGTGCTGTGCAGGATTTCGTTCAGCTCGTCGAGGCGCTTTTCGGAATAGAGCTGGGCGAGGACCGGAAACGACGCGACGCCGATGGCTTGTCCGACGATCCCGAGCGGGACGCGCATGAGCGTCTTTGCATAGCTCAGCCAGGTGATGGAGGCGGCCTGCAAGTAAGAACCGAACCAACGGATGATCCAATCGTCGGTAAAGGAAAGCGATAGCGCCAGCATGATCGGGATGGCGAGCTTCACGAAGAGAATGAAGCCGGGATGGCGGACGTTGAGCGAGAAATGAAAATGCGCGCCGACGCGCACGGCTCCGTACACCTGCAAGAGAAAATTCCCGACGAGAGCGCCGCCGAGGACCCCGACGGCGAAGCCCGTGATGCCGATGCGCGAGGCGAGCAGCACGCCGCCGAGAATGATTCCGATGTTGTAAACGAGCGGCGCGAGCGACGGAATGATGAAGCGGTTTTTCGCGTACTGCACCGCGCTGAGAATTCCGCCCATGTAAAAGCAGAATTGCGCCGGCAGCATCACGCGGGTGAGGAACACCACGCGCGCTTTCTCCTGTGGTCCGAAGCCGGGCGCGATGAGCACGACGAGATGCGGCGCGAAGATTTCGCAGACGATCACAAATGCGACCAAAAGCAGTCCCATCGTGGCGACCACGATGGAGAAAACGCGCCAGCCTTCCTCTTCTTCGTCCTGCGCGAGATATTTCGCGAAGACGGGAATAAACGTGACGCTGAGCGAACCCGCGGCAACGAGATAATTCAGGAAATCGGGGATGGTGAACGCGGCGTAGTAGGCGTCGGTGACCGCGTTCGAGCCGATTTGATGGGCAACGGTCCACTCGCGAAAGAAACCCAGCACGCGGCTGAGGAGCACGCTGGCCATCACGATGCCGGTGGATTGCGCGATCTGGCGACCGAGGGCGGAAGTGGATTGACGGGCCATTACCGGCTGCGATTGTCTCGGATTCTCCGGCGGGCCGCAAATCGGCGCACCGGAGCATGACGCGTATGCGACATGCTGGGGAGTCAGGCCGGAGCGGGCGCCGGAG
>Ga0209517_10003787_pt1 | contig 20271 bp, 14 predicted proteins | sample PeaSoiMetSII2010_FD_187695 | JGI IMG/M metagenome (GOLD analysis project Ga0209517, IMG submission 187695) | Peat soil microbial communities from Weissenstadt, Germany - SII-2010 (SPAdes) (version 2) | ecosystem: Environmental > Terrestrial > Soil > Wetlands > Peat | place: Germany...
GACGTGGCCGACGGGCAGATACCGATAAGTTGCATCCTAACTTCGGCGTCCCTGCATGATAGTCAGGCGGCAATTCCTCTGGCGCGGCTGACCGCCCAGCGCATCACCCATCTCTACGATCTGATGGACTCGGCCTACGATGCGCAGTCGATCCACGAACACGTCCGCGGTCTGGGGCACATCCCGATCATCGATGCCCATCCGCGCCGCGATGCATCGCAGAAGGCGGAGTTACAAGCGGAAGCGAAACGGCAAAAGCTGTTGAATTACGACTACGCCGAGGGCGTGCGCTACCGGGAACGTACCACCGTAGAACGGGTGAATGCGCGCTTGAAAGACGAGTTCGGCGGGCGAACGATACGCGTGCGAGGCAATGCCAAGGTGATGTGCCATCTGATGTTCGGCATCGTCGCGCTGGCCGCCGATCAGATCCTGAGACTCATCACGTAGGCGGTCAGGGGAAAGCCGAAAGACTGGATCAAGACCGGATAGCCACGGTCGCGGCGTGTCCGAAAATCGGAATCCTTAGCTGGGCCGTATCCAAATATCTACCAAACGGTGCTGCGCTGCAGCGCCCGGCAACGCCGACAGGACAAAGTCCGCGTCCGGGAAAATCGCAGCCTGCGCTTGAGGATTATGCAAGTGGCTCAAAGGGCAGAATATTTTTCGTTGGTAGCTCTCCGACTAGTTCTGATTCTTGCTGGATGGTTCCAGGCCACAGCCATAGCCGCAGCAATGGGGCGACGATTCAAGGAGTAGGCAAAGGTCGTAAATCGGTTCGCAGAGGCCTTGAGCGAACATCTCTACTCCGCCCGCCTTTGCCCCCGCTCCTTCTCCAGCCGCTCCGCCAAAAACACCTTCAGCAGCGACTGGTAAGGCACATCGCGCTTGTTGGCCAGTATCTTAAGGTCTTCGATCATGGCCACGGGGAGACGCACGGAAATTGTCCTGAGCGAAGGCTTGAGGTTAGGGAACTTTGCGCTCTTCGCCTGCGACCAATCCACATACTTGGTCGAGTCTGCCCCCTCGCTAGTCGAGGACCAGAACTCGAACTCTTCGGCTTCGTTCTTGAATTCAGGAATCGCTTTTTTCATGCTGCTGATACTCCTCATTCTCTCTCCGGCTCATGTCGCGCACTGAAATGACTCGGATCAATTTGCCCCGAATCGTGAACGCCACAAACAGCTTGCGCTCCTTCGCGGTCCTCCCCAAAGCCGAATACCGCTTCTCTCGTTTCGAATGCGCTGGGTCGGAGCGCAATACAAACGGGTCGTGGAAAAAGACGTCCTCCGCCTCTTACGGGGTCACTCGGTGCCGTTCCCAGTTCTTCGCGACGTTCACCTCGTCCCAGTCGAAACCGGTACAGGCTGCAAGCGGGTCGTTCTCGCCCATGAATTGTATATATCACATATATACAATGATTGGCAATTCACTTCTTGGTAGTGTCATCCTTGTGGTGTTTCTTCCTTAGTCCCAAGAATGGGAATGCACTCACGTCTCAGCCTGAATTCGCTTCAATTACTTCCGATCCAGACGGAACGCCGCGGCTTGGAAGTCTCCGCGGAAGTTTTCGTCGAGATCCAGGCCGTGGTTCATCCACCACGCGCCGCTGGCTACGGCCGGCGATCCTTCGCGCGCCTTGCCTTCGATGGGCGTGAGCCAGGTGCCCCGTCCTTGGCGCGTATCTGTCTTTGCGCCAAGCGTGGGAGAGCACAGGTTTACATCCCGCCCGCCTCCGCCCCCGCTCGGCCTCCGACCGCTCCGCCAGAAAGACCTTGGGCAGCAGGCTCTTGTTCCCTTTCACTGCGAACGGCAGGGTCACTCTTCGGCGAGCCTCTCTATTTGCGGCCCCAGATCTCTGCCACCGTACAGAATCCGCAGGATGTCGACCCGCTCATCCTCAACTCTAAAGAGAATCGTCACCCTGCGTTCAGACCCCATTGTCCGCAATCCGGCAACACCCCCTGGAACCGCCGTACCACGCTTTGGGAGGGACGCCAGAGAACGGCAGAGCCGATCAATCCGCGCCAGGTAGCCATCTGCAATTTCGAGGCTAGATTGTTCCGCAATGTAGCAGAACAGCGCATCAAGGTCCTCGACGGCTTCCGCCCGGAAGTGGACCTCGTACCTCTTTAGAGGGCTCACTCAGCCGTAGGCCGGCCATACTTGGCTCGCAAGTCCCTGAAAACCTGAGCCGCCGGAACGCTCGGCCTGGGATCGGCAAGGGATTCTTCTGCCTGCCGGGTAAGCCATTGGTTCAGGGCAGCTTCCTGGCGCTCCAATGCCTGCAATCCGGCCTGAATCACTTCGTCCGCCGATGCATAGGAGCCGGCCTTGACCCGCTCCTCGACGGCTCCACGAAATGATCCTAAATCGACGACCACTGTGTTCTGAGTCGCTGCCATGCGAGCCTCCGTGTCCATCATTGTACCCCGAGCTTTGATGCACGAGTGGCCCTCGCTGCCTCTATTTCCGGTCCAGCCGGAAGGCCGCCGCCTGAAAATCTCCGCGGAAGTCTTCGGTGAGGTCCAGGCCGTGGTTCATCCACCACGCGCCGCTGGCTACGACCGGCGATCCTTCGCGCGGCTTGCCTTCGATGGGCGTGAGCGCGTACTGCGCCGCCGGGTCAAGGCCCTTCAGCTTCAGCGTGGGGAACGTGCGTCCCTTCTGCGTGGAGTGGATGAAGGCGAAGATGACGGATTGGCTCTTGTCGTGGTTGACGGTCTGCGTGGCGGAAAACTCGCTGCCATTGCGCGGCGAGATGAGCCGGTAAAGATCGCCCTGCACAATGGTCGGCTGGACCTGGTGGTAGGCCGCGATCAGCCGCTTGGCCAGCGCGGCTTCTTCCGGCGTCCAGTTGGCGATGTTGGCGCCGATGCCCAGCGAGCCCTGCATTGAGCTCAGCATGCGGTAGCTGACCGACGTCGCCCGCTTGTTGAGCCAGTGCGGCGAGTCGGTGACCCAGTCCATCATGACTTGCGGCGTATACGCATAGCTGAATCCATCCTGCTGGCTCAGCCGGTCGAAGGGGTCGGTATTGTCCGAGGGCCATACCTCGTCGGTGTAGCGCAGAATGCCCAGGTCGACGCGCCCGCCGCCGCCGGAGCAGGACTCGATCTCCACGTTCGGATGCTTCTTGCGCAGATCGCTCAGAATTCCGTAGAGGTTTTGGGTGAAATCCACGTATACACGCTTCTGCTCCGCCGCGGGCAACTGGTCCCATCCCGGCTCGCTCCAGTTGCGGTTGTAATCCCACTTCAGGAAGGCAATGTCGTTGTCGGTGAGAATCTTGTCGAGGAAGCCGAGCACATAGTCGCGCACGTCTGGCCTGGCGAGATTCAGCACCAGCTGATTCCGCTGCTCCGACTCCGGGCGGCCCGGAAAATGCAGGACCCAGTCAGGATGCTTGCGGTAGAGATCGGAGTCGGGGTTGACCATCTCCGGCTCAACCCACAATCCGAAATCCATGCCGAGGGCGTGGACCTTGTCGATGAGAGGCTTGAGGCCATGCGGAAACTTTTCCTGGTTCACATACCAGTCGCCCAGGCCCGCGTGGTCGTCCTTGCGCTGGCCAAACCAGCCGTCGTCCATCACGAAGCGGTCGACGCCCAGGGCCGCGGCCTTTTCAGCCAGAGCGATCTGGCCGGCCTCATTGACCCTGAACTCGGTTGCTTCCCAGGAGTTGTAGATCACGGGACGCACCTTAGGCAGAGGCTGGCCGACCGTCGCCTGTGTACGCGGCAGAATATGCTCCAGCTCATAGCGGTGCAGCAGGCGCGAGACCCCGCCCAGCCCATGCGCCGAATAGCCGCCGTAGAACACCGGCGTCTCCAGCTTCGCGCCTGCCTTCAGCACATAACCAAAGTCGAAGGGATTGAAGCCGCCGGTCACGCGCACCGCGTCCAACTGGTCCTGCTCGACGGTAATCCTCCACGAGCCGCTCCAGCCGAGCGCGCCAAACCATACTTCGCCGTGGTTTTCATCGGCTTCTCCGGCCTGAATAGCGAACCAGGGATTGGCCTGGTGGCCGGTCGACCCGCGCCGGCTCTCGAGCACGCGCGCCCCCGGATGCACCGTCTCCTGCGTAAGCGTCCACTCGCCGGCCCAGCGTCCGGTGAGGTAGTTGAGCGTGTAGCGGCTCGCCGGCAGCGCCCATGCAGCGGCGGCAGCCTGCTCCACCGTCACTGCATCCGTCCCGCGGTTCTCGATCGTCGCTGAGCGGGCCAGAATTCCGCTCTGGGCGTCGATGGAGTAGTGAAGCGTGACATAGATCGGCTGCTTGATGTCTTTCAGAACCACGTCGAAGCCATCAGTGGTTTCCGTGTGGCTCTCGTAGTGGAGCACCAGGTCGCGGTTCCCGTCGGCGAAGGTCACCTTCAGCGCAGGCTCGTTGAAGAGCCCCCCGCCCCATCCCGCATACTCCTGCGGCGTATTGGTGTACGAGGAGTCAAACGAGGCCCACTCGATGGCCGGCCTCGCCTGCGGAAAGCTGTCCGTTGCTCCCAGCCGGCCGCCCCAGTAGAGTTGCTGCAACTCTCCGCGGGCGTTCACGCCAAACACATAGGAAGTATTGCCCCCATCCAGTCGGAAGACCTTGCTCCCCTCATCGAAGCGGGCAGCCGCGGTTTGGGCAAGGGCGAGCAGTGGCATGGCCAGCAAAACCAACCCGAATGAAAAGGTTTTCAGCATCGGCGATCTCCTCATCAGTTCCTCGAACCGACCCATCATATCATCCAGAGTCAACCGCATTTTGAACCGGTGTGTTTCAATAGGAATTGAACTAAACCTGTTGCATCGGCCCGTAAAAACCTTGTGAGCCGCGATCGCGAGTCCCTGGATCGATCCAACCATGAGCGGTTGGCTGCGCGCGAAGAGGCGGAACCCATTGCGGAGATCAAGCCCAGTGCAGGTCTCAGCGAAAATCAGGCAGAAAGTCAGGAGAGCCGTAGATGATCAACGGGAAGCGGATTGCGGTGGTGATGCCCGCCTTCAATGCCGAAAGAACCCTGGAACAGACGGTCCGCGGGCTGCCCGACGTGGTCGACATCCGCATCCTGGTGGACGACTCAAGCAACGACCGGACCGCGGCTCTTTCCAAGGAACTCGGCGTGCGGACCTTCATTCACGATGCGAATTATGGGTACGGGCGCAATCAGCAAACCTGCTACCGCGAAGCCCTTGCAGCGGGCGCGGACATCGTGGTGATGGTGCACCCCGACTACCAATACACACCGGCTCTGGTTGCGGCCATTGCCGGCATGGTTGCCAGCGGAATCTACGATATGGTTCTTGCCTCTCGCATTCTGGGCGGCGGAGCGCTCAAGGGCGGAATGCCGCTCTATAAATACATCGCCAACCGGCTCCTGACCGCATTCGAGAACCTGTTTCTCGGCGTCAAGCTGTCGGAGTATCACACCGGGTTCCGGGCCTTTTCGCGGCAACTGCTGGAGACGCTGCCACTGCTGGAAAACTCCGACGATTTTGTGTTCGACAACCAGATGATTGCGCAAGCCGTCCTGTTCGGCTTTCAGATTGGCGAGATTTCGTGCCCAACCAAATACTTCAAGGAAGCTTCCTCGATCAATTTCAAAAGGAGCGTGAAGTATGGCTTCGGCGTGCTGGCGACAACGGCCACCTTCGTCGGGCACAAGATGGGCCTCATCCAGGCGCGCATCTTCAAGCCAACTGGAAAAACCGTCGCCCTGCAGCACGATACTGAATACTATTCCGAGAGCGCGCCGCGGCGCTGACTGGCCACACCCCGCCGCAAGACCTCAGCCCTCGCCAAGCCCAGAATTGAAGACCTCCTCATGAACAGGAATCCAAATATCTCCGTCAATCAAACCATGCAAGCCAAACAGAAGACCTCATTTGCCCTGCGCCTTCCCTTCATCATTCTTGCCGCGTTTGTGATCCGGCTGGTGGTGGTCTGCCTTACCTATCGCGACCTGCCCGACGCGGACAAATTCTACGAGGCGTTCGGCTGGGAGATGGGCTGGATTGCGCGCGCACTGGCCAGCGGCCAAGGGTTCAGCTCGCCCTACTATCCGTGGACCGGCCCCACAGCCATGCAGCCGCCGCTCTATCCCACGCTGCTCTCCCTTGTCTTCCGGCTCTTCGGTGTCTACACGCTCACCTCGGGTTTCGTCATCCTCTCCATCAACAGCCTGCTCAGTTCCCTCACCTGCATCCCCATCTACTTCAGCGCCAAATACTCGCTGGGCACGCGCGGCGCAAAGATCGCGGCCTGCGTGTGGGCCTTCTATCCCTTCGCCATCTACTTCTCCGCCGGCCGCGTCTGGGAGTATTCGCTCACAGGGCTGCTATTCACTACCGGCTTCTGCATCGCGCAGCGTATTCATCTGACCTCCAAACCCCTTGCGTGGCTCGGCTGGGGCGCTCTCTGCGGCGTGACCGCAATGTCCAACCCGTCTACGCTTTCCACGCTGCCGTTTTTGCTGATTCTGGCGCTCTACCAGGTGCACAAGTCTGGCCGGCGCTGGCTCGTGAACGGCGTGCTTACCACGTTGGCCACCATCGCGGCGCTCACGCCATGGACTGTGCGCAACTACCGCGCCCTCGGCATCCTCTGCCCCGTGCGCGACAACTTCTGGCTCGAGATCTACGACGACAACGGCGGCGATGCCTCGCTCGACCCGAGCTTCGCGCATCCGGCCAGCAATCCGGTCGAGATGCACAAGTTCCTGACCATGGGGGAAACGGAGTTCCTGAAGGAAAAGCACGCGCTGGCCGTCGCTTACCTCAAAGAGCATCCGGAGTTTTTTGTCCACAAGACTCTCCGGCGCACTTTCTATTACTGGACCGGCTTCTGGAGCCTCTCGGCCGAAGAGCTTAGGGAACAGCCGTACGAGCTGGGCAATATCTTTTATGTCTGCAGCATCACGTTCCTGATGCTGTGCGGCATCGTCCGCTTCTGGCGCTTCAACCGCGCTGCTCTCTTGCCCTACCTGGTGCTGATCTGCATCTTCCCTATCACCTACTACATCACCCATCCGCTCATGGACTATCGCCAGCCCATCGAGCCTGCTGTGATCGTGCTGGCGATCGCCGGTGCGGTTCCGTGGAAGCGATTGAGGCCGGAAAATGCCGACGCGTGGATCGGTGCTGAGCGCGCAGCCTGATTCGAGCACAAGCCGACTAAGGTCCCGGAGCCGGTCCTGGGCGCATTTGCTCGGGAAGGCCCGCCACCGGAATCGTCTATTCTGAAACTGCACGCCCGGAGGTCACCGGATGCTTTCCCCCGCCGTCACCCCGCCTGCCTGTCCCACGCCCGCTGAAAGCATTGCGGAGGCGATCGATCACATCGTCCCGCTGCACGGATTGCCGCTGGAAGACCGGCTCTGGCTCGCCCGCCACGGTAACGAGCTAATCGCCAGCGCCGGCGAAGTTCTCTTCGAGGAAGGTGCCCCAGCCGAGCAGATGATGCTGATCCTCAAGGGCGAGATCCACGTGCGCCGCCAGCGCGGCGGCCCCATGGCCCTGTTCATCGGCCGCACCGGCCAAATGACCGGCCTGCTGCCGTTCTCGCGCATGAAAGGCTATGGCGGCCAGGGCTTCGCTGTCACCGATTGCTGGGTCCTCGCCCTGCACAAGTCCGTGTTCCCCGAGATGCTCCAGGCCATCCCCTCCATGGGCCAGCGCGTCGTCTCTACGCTGCTCGACCGCGTGCGCGAGGTCACCCGCATCGAGCAGCAGGCGGAGAAGCTCAGCGCCCTGGGCAAGCTGGCCGGCAACCTGGCCCACGAGCTCAACAACCCCGCCTCCGCTGCCCAGCGCGCGGCCGCCAGCCTGGTGACCGAGTTGCGCGCCAACCGGCAAGACCGCTTCAAACTGGTGAACCTGTGCCTGAGCGAAGAGCAGATTGAGGCCATCGAAGACTGGGAGCAGAAGATCTTCAACCGCAAGCCGCCGCAGAGCGCTGCCGGCGACAGCCGGCTGGCCGGCACGGCCCGGCTGAGCGTCTCCGACGATCTTGCCCGCGAAGAGGCGATCCGCGCCCGGTTGAGCGCACTCGACTGCCCCGGCTCCTGGGAGATCGCGGCGCAGTTGGCCGAGCAGGCCGTCGCCGTCGCCGACCTCGATGAGCTGCTCACCTTTCTCGGCCCCGCCGAGACCTGCGTCCTGATGCAGTACTTTGCCCGCTATCTGCGGTCAACCCGCTCCGTCGAGACACTGGTCAACTCCACGGCGCGCATCTTCGACCTGATCAGCGCCATCAAGGCCTACTCCTACATGGACCGCGCACCCATCCTCGAAGTCGATGTGAGGGACGGCCTCGACGCAACGCTGCAAATGCTGCAATCACGCATCGGCAAGGTCCGGGTCATTCGTGACTACGCGCCCGAGCTGCCCACCATCAGCGCGTACGGCGGCGAGCTGAACCAGGTGTGGACCGCGCTTATCGAAAACGCGCTCGAAGCCATTGCCGAGAGCGAGGCCGCCGGCGCCGAGGGCGAGCTGCGCATCTCCGCGCGGCTTGAGGCGGACATGCTGCTGGTGGAGATATGGGATTCCGGCCCGGGCATTCGACCCGAGCTGCAGGACCGCATCTTCGAGCCGTTCTTCACCACCAAGCCGCCCGGCCAGGGGCTCGGCCTGGGCCTCGACAACGCCATGCGCATCGTCCGCAAGCATCGCGGCCACATGGACGTCCGCTCCGAGCCCGGCAACACCTGCTTTCGGGTTCGCCTTCCACTGGATCAACTGCAGGCCTATTGAGTGCAGCCCGCGAACAAAAAGATGGCGGCCGCAAGCCGCCATCTTTGTCTAGTCCCTGGTCTCTAGTCCCTGGTCCCTGGTCCCGGTTCTCAGTCCCTGGCCCAGGCAACAGCAGGCCTCAGTTCCACTTTCCGGGTTGTGATCGTCAGCTTGGCCGGTGTCAGTTCCGGGCCTTCCCAGCCTTCCTTCACCGCCTCAAGGCGGATCTCTCCCGGTTCCCAGTTTGCCTGCACGATGACCTGCGCCAGGCCATTGAAGAGCGACCGCTTGGGCTCCTTGTCGCTCTCCTGGCAGTTGGGATCGCCGTTGCCCACGCCGATGAGAGCGCCGTTGCCCGAGACCTTGAACCCGATCAGGTTGCCCGCCGTTGGAACCGCGCGGCCCTCCTTGTCGAGCGCCTCCACCTTCAAAATGGCTATGTCTTCACCATTGGCGTCGATCTCCGTACGGTCGGCAGTCAACCGGATGGCCACGGCCGGGCCGGTGGTCTCGCGCTTCTCGGTCAGCACCACCTTGCCGTCTTTTGAGCCCCGCGCCTCAATGAAGCCAGGCTCGTACTTCACCTTCCACTCCACGTGCCCCAGGTGCGGAACCTTCTGGCTGCCCGCGCTCCGGCCGTTCACGAACAACTCCACCTCGTCTACGTTCGAGTAGACCCAGACCGGAATCATGTCGCCTTCCCTGCCCTCGAAGTTCCAGTGCGGGAACAGGTGCAGCGACGGCTCCTTGCCCCACCACGCCTTGTAGTAATAGAACGTGTCCTTGGGGAATCCGCACATGTCCACAATGCCGAACTGCGAATTGATGGACGGCCATCCATACGGCGTAGGCTCTCCGCGATAGTCGAAGCCGGTCCACGCAAAGCCGCCCGCCTCCCAATCCCGCGTGCCATAAAACTTCCACCACTCCTCGGCCGTCTCGCCCCACGACACCACACCGTCGTAGGCGTTCACCGTGTTGCGCAGCGGGTCGGTGGTGTAAACTCCGCGCGTGGAGATGGCGCTGGAGGTTTCCGATCCGTAGATCGGCCGCTTCGGATGCTCCTTGTGGTAGCCATCGGGGAGCTTCAGTCCATAGTTGAAACCGATGATGTCGAATGCGTCGGAGACTCCCTTCTCGTTGTCGCCGTTCACCGCCGCCGAGACCACGCGCGTCGGGTCCAGTTCGTGGCATCGCGCCACCATGGTTGCGCCGACTTTCGCCCCCTGCTCCGCCATCTCGCTCTGCAACTCCCCCTCTTCGTTGCCGATGGACCACAGAACGATCGAGGGAGAGTTGCGGTAGCGCTTCACCATCGTCTCAAGTTGCGCCAGCCCCTCGGGGTTCGAGCTCATCTGCCGCGTCTCACACATCATCACAAGGCCCATGCGGTCGCAGCCTTCCACCCACTCCGGCGTCGGCATGTTGTGCGACGTGCGCACGGCATTGCCGCCCATCTCCTTCAGCACCGCCAGCCGGAGGACCTGCAGCCGGTCCGGCAGCGCCGCGCCCACGCCCGCGTGGTCCTGGTGGTTACAGGTGCCTTGGATCTTCACCGATTTCCCGTTGAGGAAGAAGCCCTTGTCCGCATCGAAGACCGCCGTCCGGACGCCAAAACTCACCCGCTCCGCATCCCGCGTCTTGCCGCCCGACTCCACCGTCACAATCGCCGAATAGAGATTCGGCGCATCCACGCTCCAAAGCGCCGGATTGGCCAGCTTGGCCGTCGCCGTAAAGGTTGCCGATCCGTCCGCCGCGACCTGCAGCGCTGGCGCCTCGGCCGTGGCCACCGTCTTGCCCGCCGCGTCGACGATCTGCCAGCTCGCTTTGGCGCTCTCAGCCTGCTTGCACTGGTTCTCAACCACGGTCCCCAGGGTCAGCGTCGCGGAGCCGCTGCTTACCGCCGTCCGCACGTAACTCTCCCACTTACCCAGGTGCAGCGCATCGGTCTTGGTGAGCCACACATGCCGGTAGATCCCCGCACCCTCGTAGAACCACCCGTCGCCGAAGCTCGCGTCCACGCGCGCCACAATGTAGTTCTTCGCGCCGTAGGCCAGGAAGTCCGTCAAATCGAAGCTGAACGGCGCATAGCCGTTGTTGTTGCGGCCGATGAAGCAGCCATTCACGAAGACAGTCACATCGCGAAAGGCGCCGTCGAACTCGACCGTTATGCGCTTTCCCAGGTCGCCGGCGGGAATCTCGAACTCGCGCCGATACCAGCCCACGCTGGTCTCCGGGTAGCGCCGCCCCAGCGGCTTGAATCCGTGCGAGTTCTGCTCCTCGTCGTGCACAAAGGGCAGCTCCACCGCCCAGTCGTGGGGCAGGTTCAGGACGCGCCACTTCGAGTCGTCGAGCTTGGCCTTGGCAAAATCGAACTCGCCGGTCTTGGCAAAGTCGCCCTGGCCCATGCCAAATCCCAGGTCCCGCGCCGGATCGTTCAAGTGGCCGAACTGGAACTTCCAGCCGAAATCGAAGAGCAGCCGCTCGCGCGGCGCAACAGCTGCCAGGGCCTCGGCCGACGGGGTGTCAGGATAACCGGCCAGCAGGGCCGTCGTGCGCCCCCAGGCAGAGCGCGCCAAAAGAGAAGAAGCCGATAATGCCGCTCCGGAACGGAGCAGGTCGCGACGGGAAATGCGAGTCATGGAGAGCCCTTTCAAGATGGTTCTTGCCGCCCGGGAATTCATCCCCCAGGCGGCAAGCAAACCCAATTGGTAAACCCAACCAACCGAGAACTATAAACCAGCGCGGCTGCAATAGTAAACGATTTCATTCTTGCCGCCATCCTCCTCGCGCATCGCCTGGCGAAGCCCCCTCGGCCCCGTCCGAGGCCCGTCCTGCGCGCCGCCCCAAGTCTGCGACAGACAATCAGGACCAGGGAGCGCTTTTCACGCCCTCCAGGCTTTTCACGACCTTCAGGACGGAAGCTGCCGGGAATCCCGAGTCCCCTTGCCGGGCGCGGTCCGCATCGAGCGGCACATACCGAAGTGCGGGAGCCGCAGTAGCATGATTTTTGACTTCGTGTTACTCTTGGACTTCCCCGCGGAGAGTCGATTGTGGTGCAGGAGTGCGCGTGGGAATCCTGAGCAGAAACGGCATTGCGCTGGATTCCGCCCTTCTGAAAAAGGGAGCATCGTGAGGGCGCGTAACACGATTTTATGTTTCGTCATACTGCAGCTCGCAGTCATCGCCGGCGCTCTCCCGGTTTCTGCCCAAACCAGCGTTGCCCGCATTGCCGGCACGGTGCTCGACCCGGCGGGACGGCCGGTGACTGGAGCGCACGTCACGCTGGATTCCGCATCCGCTGCGCGACGGTCAGGCACGACCGGAAACGATGGGGCCTTTTCCGTCGCGTTGCCCTCGTGGGGCTCCTATGCCGTGCGCGTAGAAGCTGCGGGATTCGTTCCCGTAACGCGCAAGGTCGAGTTGATCGCTGCAGCCGCAAGCCTGACGCTGCGCCTGGAGAAAGTGAGCGCGGCTACCGAAGAGGTGATCGTAACGGGCGACGTCAGCGATATAGCTATAGCCTCTCCCGACCCTTCGCAAAAAGTGATGGTGCGGGAGGAGTTGCTGGACGCGAACCCCGGACGGCCGGGCGCGCCCATCTCTATTCCCGGCATGCCCATCGAGACCGCAGCCGGCGGCATCAAGGCGCCGCAATACTTTGTGCCCGGCGTGGCAGGCGACCACGGCGAACCTATCGCCCAGTACATTGAGGTCGGTGGCTATCTGGTTCCAAACAACCTCTCGGCTAATGCGCACGGCAACGGCTACGCCGATCCGAATATTTACGTCTCCGGCGCGCTGGGCAGCGTGACCACCGACGGAGGCGCCTTCAATGTCCTCGAAGGCAACCACGCGCTGAACCTGGCGGCCACTTACGGCCTGCGCCCGCAGCTGAGCCGCTTTCTCACCCTCACCGGCGACTATCGCGACGCCGATCTGACGGCTGGAATTGCGCCGAAGAACCCTGACAAAAAGGAATGGCTGGCTGCGGAAGTCAACTACGGCAACGGGCTGATGCGGACGCTTGAGCATCGGCAACAGTACAAATGGAACGCGCTGCGCGTCTTCGATCCCGGCAGGCACGAGATCACGCTGCTCAGCATCGGATATTGGGGGAAGTCCCATGAGGGAAATCTGGTCCCGATTGGATTCGGCGTCGAGGTGAATGACACCCTCGACAGGCGGCAGATGGACCAGACGCATACTGGCCTGGTGGCCGCGAACGACCAGTGGAAGGCTGGGACAAACGACGAGATCGCCTTCTCGGGCTTCTTTCGCACCTATAATCTGGCGCTGTTTTCCAATTTCGGCGAGGGGCTGATCCGGCAGAGCGAGTTCCGCACTGTTGAAGGCGGGGAGGCGCGCGAAACCCACACCTTTACGCCGTGGCTGGAGGGGATGGCCGGTCTCGACTACCACGAGGACGACATTCGCCGCGACAATCTGGACCACTATCTCTCCAGCGATGCAGAGGTCTATGGTCCTTTCCTCAAGGTGCTGTCCAGCAACATCACCATCCGCGACGCGACGCCGTATGTGGCGCTGCACGGCGACTTCGGCCGGCAACTGCGCTTTTATGCCGGCCTGCGGCCCGACAGCATTGAGTTGAAGAACACCAACCTGTTGAATTCCAACTTTTCGTTCGACAGGTGGAGCACGTTTCTTGCACCCAAGGCCACGCTGGCCTGGACGCCGGGCGCGGGCGCCGCGCATTGGCTGCCTTCGACGTCGTTCAGCATGGGCCAGGCCTTCTTCACCGAAGATCCGCGCATCGCCGTCGCAAATTCAGCCGCCCCGCAGGGATCTTTGCCTTCGCCGTTCGAGCGCTCCCACGCTGAGCAACTTGTACTCGAAAAAGAGTTTTCCGGAACCGATGTGCGCGTCACGGTGGGCAGAACGACGATGACGGCAACCCTGGCGAAGATCGATCCCGACGACGGCTTGGCGGAGGACCTGGGACCGGATACGCTCAAGTTTCTCACCGCCAGCGTGGGCCACCAGTTCTCGAGCTACGGCACTCTGCAAGCGGTCTTCTCCAAGGCCGACGCACGCCTGGTTCCAACCGCCACGACCGCCGGGGAGCTTGTGCCGGAGGCGCCGCGCACCATCTTCGACGCCCTTGCAACGTTGGACCGGCTGCCTCTGGGCCTGCGCGCCCGCGGCGAGTATGAGTACGTGGGCCACAAATTCCTGGACGTGGGCAATCCGCAGCACCCGGACCAATACGAGGCCATTCCAGTGGGTGAAACCCGGCTTGCCGTGGTGCGTTCCTTGCTGAACGGCCGCCTGGAACTGGGCGCCAATGGCATGCTGGCGCGTGGCTACACCGGCCAGACCACCGAGACCTTGGCTCCGGACTGGGTAATAGGACAAGTGCCGTACTGCGCAGGGGGCGTGAACGGCATTGCCAACGACTTCGACTGCGGGACCAATGAGCAAAGCGTCGGCATCCGCATGGTTTCGTGGGTGAGCGGGTCCATCTCCTGGCGGTTCAATCGGGAAAAGTAAGGGCTGCGCATTGAGGGCTGGCCAGCCATCCATTCCGAATTACAATCGGGATGGAGAAAGACGATGACCCAGTTGAGCAGGACCGGCGTTTCGCTCGAGGACGACCTGTTGAAAGAGTTCGATCGGCTCATTGGCAGGCGCGGCTATGCGAACCGTTCCGAAGCGATTCGCGATCTCATCCGCGAGGCGCTTCTCGCGGAGATGGTGGAATCGAACAAGCCGGTGGTCGGCACGTTGACCATCGTGTACGACCATCACGTGCCCAATCTCGCGGAAAAGCTGACCGAAATTCAACACCATGCCGGCGCCATGATCCTGGCGGCCACGCACATTCATCTCGATCATCATTACTGTCTGGAAGTCATCATCATGAAGGGCCGGGGCAAGGATCTTCAGGCGGTCGCCGACGGCCTGCTGGCCCTGCGCGGAGTCGAGTTGGGAAAACTCGTGCTGACCAACTCCGGCGCCAGCCTCAAGCGCGCCACGCACTCGCATTAGCAATTGAATCTTCCGGCGTGCGGCGCCATGCGGCATCTTTCCCCGAATGCCTGTGGACCGTCAGTGCGCGCCGCCATGGAGATCGACCTTGCCGCGGAACTTGCTGTAGACGAACACCACGTAGGCGACGGCCAGAGCCATGCCGAAGGCCCACCAGACGAGGCCTACCGCGAGTGTGTGCGGACCGGAGATGGCCCTGCTCAAAGTGATATCGCGATCGGCGCCGGTGGTTGCAGGCAGCAGCGTGGGATAGACTCCCCAGCAGGCTCCGGCAAGCATGAAGAAGAGATAGAGACACGAGGCGAGGAATGCCTTCAGGGGTCGGTTGCCGCGAGTGAGAAGCCAAATCGCCGCCAACGATGCGACAACGCCGGCGGGAACGATAAAGGTGGCGGGATAACGGAAGTAGTTGCCAAGACTGGCCGGGCGCACAGCAATGGTGGCTGCGAGACTGGCCAGTGTGAGCGTCACGAGCACTGCCCAAAGCGGCGAAACGAGCCGGCGAGCGCGCTCTGCGAGTGCGCCGGAGGTTTTGAGGATGAGCCAGAGAGCGCCGTGCAGCGTCAACGCAACCAGCGCCACAAGCCCGCCGATCACTGTGTACCAGTCGAGAATCCCGGGATGAGTGCCGGGCTGCCAGTTGGTCCAGAGTGGCAGAAAGAAGTAGCCGTCGGCCTGCAGGGGCACGCCGCGCAGTACATTGGCGAGGGCCGCGCCGAAGAAGATGGTGAGCAGCGCGCTGGAGAGGCCGAACAGGCCGTCGAGCAGTCCCCGCCACACACCGACTTCGATGTGGTTGCGCAATTCGAGGCAGACGCCGCGCAGAACCAGAAGCCAGAGCACGATCATCAGCGGCAGATAGAAGCCGCTGAAGGCCGAGGCGTAGAGAAGCGGAAAGGCGAAGTAGAGCGTGCCCCCGCCGGCCAGCAGCCACACCTCGTTGCCGTCCCACACGGGGCCGATGCTGGCCAGCGTGGCGCGGCGCTCTTGTTCCGTGCGCGGCAGGAACAGGTGCAGCACGCCTACGCCGAGATCGAAGCCGTCGAGCACCACGTAACCCACGATCATTTCGGCAACCAGCCAGAACCAGATAAAACCCATCATGATCAAGCTCCTATTTCTCTCGTAACAGTACAGGAGTGCAGAACGTCAACCGGCGTGGACTGCCTGCTGCTCGGTGGCCGCGATCTCCGGGCCACTGCTGATCTCGCGGTAGATGAGCACGGTGAACAGGATGCCGAGCAGCGCGTAGAGTCCCATGAATCCCAGCAGCGTGAAGAGTCCGTTGCTGGCGGAGACGGTACTGGAGTAGCCCTCACTTGTCCGCATCAGGCCATAGATGAGCCACGGCTGGCGGCCAAGCTCGGCGGTCATCCAGCCGGCCGTATTGGCGATGTAGGGCAACGGAAAGCTGAGCAGCAGCGCCCATAACGCCCAGCGCGCGCTGTATAGCCGTTTGCGCCAGAGCAGGAATGCGGACCCAACCATGAGCAGAGCAAACCAGGTTCCAAGGCCGGCCATGATGTGGTAGGCGTAGTAGAGCAATGGGAGTGCGGTGGGCCACTGGTCGTGAGGGATCTGGTCGAGGCCTTTTACTTCGGCCTTGGTCGTGCCATAGATAAGGAAGCTGAGCGCATCGTTGACGATGATCGGATTGTCGATCTGGCCTGTCTCCTCGTTGGGCTGTCCGATAAGCACCATGCCCGCGCCCTCTTCTGTTTTGAAGAGGCCCTCCATTCCGGCAATCGCGGCGGGCTGGTAGCGCGCAACATATTTGCCGTGCAGGTCGCCGGTGGGAAAGATGATGACGATGCTGGAAACCAGTCCCGCGATCACGCCGACCTTCACAAAGATGTGCCCATAATCGTTGAGCCGCCCCTCGAGAAGATAAAAAGCGCCCACTGCGCTCATGACAAACGAGCCGGTGACGACCGCGCCGGTCATGTTGTGCGCATACTGGAGCAGTCCCCAGGGATTGAGCAGCAGTTGCCAGAAGCTGAGCACCTCGAACTGGCCATTGGGCAGACGATCGTAGGCCACCGGATGCTGCATCCACGCATCGGTGACGATGATGAAGAAGCCAGAGATCCACGATCCCACAAAGACCATCACGGCCGAGAACCAGTGCATGAGCCTCGAGAGCCTCTTCTCTCCATATAGAAAGAGTCCCAGAAACGCCGACTCCAGAAAGAAGCTGAAGACTCCTTCCATGGCCAGCGGCTGACCGATTACTCCGCCGGAGAGTTGCGCGAACCGCGCCCAGTTGGTGCCGAATTCAAACTCCATGGGAATGCCGGTGACCACACCGAATACGAAGTTGATGCCGAAGATGCGGCCCCAGAAGCGGGCTGCGCGGTCCCACTGTTCACTGCCTGTCTTGAGCGCCACCGATTTGAGCACGACAATCAGCAGTCCAAGGCCCATAGTGAGCTGGGGAAACAGATAGTGGAAGGTGATGGTGAAGGCAAAATGCAGGCGATGGATCAGTTCGGCTGTCATGAGGAACTCCCGTTGCACGCCGCCGCGCCTGAGCGGGGAACGCACTTTTGATTCTACGTCTCTGGAAAGCTGTGCGGCGACAGCCTGGCCCCAGGAATGGGACGATCGAATGCGGAGACGCAGTGTGGGACTGGATTGGCTTTGCCCCTGACGCAGCGCGGAGAACGAACCCTTCATCTGCGGACAGAAGCCCGCTTCATTGCTCCGGCGCCGTTGCTGCCGAGGGTTGATCGTTGGCGGGTTGGGCGTGGCCGCCGCTCATCCTGTCGAGCAGCGCATTGTTCCTGGCCTTGTGCAGATTGCTGGCCTTGTCGAACTCGGCCTTGGCCTCGTCCTTGTTCCCCATTGCCTGGTAAAGCCGCGCCAGCCGCCAGTGAGCGTTCATATCGTCCGGATCGAGTTTGAGAGCCGCCTTCAGCTCGTGCAAAGCGTCGGCGTTGCGCCCTGCATCCGCATTGAGAATGCCCAGATCGAGATGCGCCAATTCAAGCCCAGGGTCCAACCCGGCCGCTTTGCTGAGCAGCGGCGGCGCCTGCTCCGGATGGTTCAACTGCATCTCGGTGTCTCCGAGGTAGACCAGCGCCTGCACATGATTCGGATTGTTGGCCAGCTCGGCCTGAAACTCGCTCGCCGCCTCTGCGTACTGCTTTTGGATCCACAAGAGGTAGCCAAGGCCGAAGTGAACTTCGGGCATCTTCGGATTGGCCTTGACCGCGGCGCGAAACTGCCGGATCGCTTCGTCGTAGTTCTTCATCGCGTCCTCCGCCTCGCCGGCCAGCATGTCCGCCTCGGCAGAGTCCGGGTCCAGGTCCAGGATCTCGCGATAAGTATCCAGCACGCATTGATACTGCCTGGACCACAGGCAACTATGCGCCAGAGCCAGGCGCAGTTGCAGGTTGCGCGTATCCACGGCCGCCGCATCCTTCAAACAGCGCGACGCCTCTGCGTATTCCCCCAGGCCATAGTGGGCCATCCCAATCAGGATGGTCAGACGCTGGACCTCGGGTGAGCTTGCAGCCTGTGCTTTGAGCAGCGGCTGGAACTCCAGAATTGCCTGCTTCAGTTCGCCGCCTTTGAACAGCGCCAGTCCCAGGTTCATCCGAACCCCCGGCGCTGACGGATTCAGCGCCAGCGCCTTGCGATAGAACGGCAAGGCCTCCTTGTAGCGCTCCTGCCTCGCCTCCAGAAGCCCCATGTGCGCATACGCTTCCGCGGACGATGGATGTGCCTTCAGCACCGCGCGCCATGCTGCCTCGGCTTCCGGGTACTTACCCTGCTGCTCCAGGCCAAGCGCCGCCGTCCTCTCTGTCCCGGGTGTCTGCGCCGCCAGCCCTGTGCCGGCCGCCGCCAGGCCTAGCGCCACGACGACAACCAGCAGCGCATCCCTTTTCACGCGCATCTCGATCACTTCATCTCCGTTGTCCCGCGGCGCGGCCAAGGCCAGCCTGTTCCGGCGTCTCGAAGCGGAAGGGACGCTACACTCGGTCCCCCCCGATTCTCTCTCCGCGATCGGTCCAAATTCAAACTGCGCCCAAAGAAATGGGGCGCGGCAGGGGTTGCCTGCCGCGCCCCGGTTAAGGGTTGAGTTAGAACACGACCTTGCCGCCCAATTGCAGAATACGCGGACCCCAGTCGCTGTTGATCCAGCCGAAGTTGCCGCTGGTTGGCGAACCCTGGTAGCTGGTGTTCACGCCATTGAACTCCGCGTGGTTGAAGGTGTTAAACGACTCAAAGCGCAGATCGATGTGCGCCGACTCGGTGATTGCGAACGACTTGTACAGCGAGGTGGTGAAGTTGACACGGCCCGGACCGACGATCGCGTCTCTGGCCGCGTTGCCGAAGCCCTGGTTGGGGCCGCCGGCCCACGCTGCGGTTGGATAGGAGAACTTGGTTGTGTCGAACCAGCCCTTCACACCCTTCGGGTAACTCATCTTGCCGGAGACGTTCGGCCGGTTGGTGTATCCGCCGCCCAGTCCGATGGTATCGCCGGTATTTCCGAATGAGTTGCCCGTGGGAACGCCAGTTTGATCGATGAAGGTGCCCGCGATCTCCCATCCGCCGGCGATCGAATGCACAAGACCCTTGTCCTTGGCGAAGAAGGGCAGCTTGTACATGTAGTTTGCGTTGAGGATCGAACGTCGGTCGAGCGCGCCGGAAGCCTTGTCGTACTTCAGGTTCCAGGGGTTGCTGACCGTATTCAGGTCGTAGCTGGTGATGTCGATCTCGTGCGACCAGGTGTAATCGAGTTCGCCGCTGAGGCCCCACTTGTTCTGCACGCGCAGGCCAGTCTGGAAGCCGTTGTAAGTGCCGTTGGTGGTGTTTTCCTGCGAGTTGATGCCGGAGTATCCAGCGTAGGTGTTGAAGGAGGGGGCGTTGCTGGCGACGTTGCCCTGCCCGGATGTGGGCAGAACGACCGTCTGTCCGGTTGCAGCCGAGACGTAGCCGGCCGCGGGTACGTTGCCGCCCAGTTTGCGGACTGCCAGATCGGTGGTCAGCGGGAAGGTGTTGATATTCCGCTCGATGTTCTGGTCCCATGCGAGGTTGCCCACGTACTGGACAACCCAGATAAGCGAGGGCGCCAACTCATGCTGCACGCCCAGGCTGAACTGGGCCACGGCAGGAGCAGGATAGTGGGTCGCGATATCCTGGCCGCCGCCCGGGAAGAACGGCGTGTTGGCGGTGAGGCCAGTCTGGTTGCTGATGTGCGGGTTGGAAAGGTATACCTGGGTCGCCGAGGGATCGGACGAGAACGGCTGGAAGGTCGCGGCGTTGTATACGTCGTTGCCCTGCATGCGCTCGAAGAAGGTGCCGAAGCCGCCGCGGAGAACGGTCTTGCCGTTGCCGAACAGATCCTCGGAGAAGCCAATGCGAGGCTGGTAGGTTTTGAAGTCGTTGACTACCAGTCCACGCGGGAAGCCGTTGGTCCCGGCAACCCGGACGCCGTTCATGTAGACCGGTCCGGTGACGTTGTTGGCGGTGTAGGTCTGGAAGCCGGGTCCGGTCGACATCATCGAGCCGTCGGAGTTCCAGAAGGGCGACGCGGAA
>Ga0209517_10003788_pt1 | contig 20269 bp, 20 predicted proteins | sample PeaSoiMetSII2010_FD_187695 | JGI IMG/M metagenome (GOLD analysis project Ga0209517, IMG submission 187695) | Peat soil microbial communities from Weissenstadt, Germany - SII-2010 (SPAdes) (version 2) | ecosystem: Environmental > Terrestrial > Soil > Wetlands > Peat | place: Germany...
ATCCGATTACAATCCTCCGGGTAAGAAATGGGATGATTACAAGGACCAGCCCGGACGTGTCCTGGAGGCAATGGGTTGGTGTGTCGAAAAGCAGATGAGCTGGACGGCGGACAACCCGATGCAAGACCCCCGCAGCGTCAGAAAGCAACTCCTGGGAGAACGGGAAGATGAATTCCACATGGAGCCTGTGCTAGTTGGGAAAAAGAGCCTCTACGGCCATTCAGCCGAAAAGATTCAATATCCGGCCGATTGGCAGGGAAACCCTATCTGGCAGGGTAGCGAAAACGTGGTCACAGCCGTTATAAAGATTCATTTTAAACCGGGGACATTGAAGCGCGGAGATCGGTCGACCAGGATCATCCGGGATATATCCCAAAGCCTTGGTTCCGAACTGCTCTCTTTATTGTTCAGAGAAAAACTCACCCAGGCGAGTAAGGACTTTGCCAACCTCCGTCTGCAAAGCTGCGAAATCCTGGCCCATGAACTCAGGAACACATTGGTCAAACTAGGCTTTGTGTTCTCGGCGATAAACGCTCAAATCAACATTCTTCGGGCGAGTTGGGAAGAACTGCTCCAGAAGTACGCGCCGGAACTCGAGTGGAAAGGACCGCTTATCGAGGAGTTGTGCGGCGCATTAAGCGAAAAAGTCCCGGAGTTGAGTTCTTACGCGGACCTGTTTGCAGTAAGTCAAAGGCTGCTCATTGAACAAAAAGAGCTGGCGAGCCTTTATCTTTCTCCTAACCAGGGGCGGGAGTGGATCAAAAACAAGATTCACCCCAAGTGGGGGAAACTGCTTTCAGAGACGAACCTTTGGGATCGGCCGGCAATCGAGTCTTTGTTGGACCGCCTAGAAAATGCATTGCCTGCAGGTATGAACTACGACTTTTCGAAGCATATGGACGGCTTGCCGCCAGGGCTTCTGGGGCAATGGTCTAAACTTGCATATGTAGAGATAACATCAAGTAACCTCTTGCAGTTGGATGAAGTAATCCAATTGGTCGCAAATCCGGTCCTGCCGGTTTGTCATAAAGAACAGATGCTGAGGGTGCTCAAATCTTTGAGGAGCATTGTCCATACGATATCCGAAGTCGAGGAAAAAGCCACCAAAATACTCAGGTCGCTGAGGTTTGGTACTGAGGCCGAAGATCAATACAGGTTCGGTCCCGATTTTCTGGATTTGGGGTCCCATGAAGAATTTGGAACGGTTTTAAGCAATTGAAAGCTGAATTTCTTAATTTCTTGTGTGCATTATGTATAAGCGTTTTTTCAATGGGGCGGGTGACATGCGGTTCATATCGAGCGGGCGCGGCAAACTGCTCGATGTGAATCAGGCCGGGGTGGAACTGTTCGGCTATTGCAACAAAGAGGAAATGCTGGGGCTGGACAATGTGTGGTCGCTTTTCTGCAATCCCGAAGATGGACGTCAGTTTCAACAAAGGCTCGGAGAAAACGGATTTCTAAGAGAATATGAAGCGGAGTTGCAAAAAAAGGACGGGACCGTTTTCATCGGGTCCATTACGGCGACTCTGTGGTTCGAGGATGACGGTTCCACATCGTGGGAGGGGGAACTCAGGGACATATCGGGCTTAAAGGAACTCCAGGAGGCATATCTGGAAGCCGAAAGACATAACCGGGAGCTTTCGGAATCCGAGCGGCGCATCCGGGAGCTCAACCAGCATATACTGAACATGCTGATGATCATGTCTCACGATATCCGGGGACCCCTTGTCTCCATTGCCGCTACTCTTAAGCTGCTTCTGCGCGGTTCGTTCGGAGGAATGGACGGATCCGTATGGAACACGGTTTCCGATTTGATGGCTCGGGTTCGGCGCCTGATCGGCTTAGCCGAGGAATGTCTCGGGAGCGCTCATTCTTTTGAGCGTGTGCTTCTCAAAGAAAAGGAATTCGTGGACCTGCGGCAGGATATCATAGATGCGGTGCTCGACGAGGTGTCAAATGAAATTGAAGAACAGCAGATAGTGATCGACAACCGGCTCGGAGCGATTCCAGCCGGAACTATTCCGATCTGCGCCGATATGATGTGGCTGAAAGCCGTGTTCAGAAACCTTTTCAAAAACGCCATAAAATACGGTGGGAAAGGCTGCAGGATCGCTTTCGGCTTTGAAGATCACGGCTCTTTTTATCGCTTGAACGTTTACAATAGCGGTAATCCGATTCTTGAGGAACACAGGGACAGGCTTTTCACCAAGTTTGCCCACATAGACGAGGGGGGCGAGAAAAGGGACGGGTTCGGCATGGGCCTGTACCTGATAAGGGAAATCGTCCGAAAGCACGGAGGCGACATGTGGTACGAACCAAGACAAGACGGCTCGGATTTTATTATTATCCTGCCTAAACAACCGGTTTGATCTATTCATTGGTGGTCAATAGTTGGGATTCTAAAATCAATGTACTGTCCTGCGAGGTTTGAAACATGATTTCGGCTGCCGAAATCCGAAGGGCGGCCGGCGTCCTTAAGGACCGTGTAATCCGAACCCCTCTTGTCTACTCTCCCACGTTCAGCAGTCTGGCAGGGTTCGAAGTCTATCTGAAATTGGAGAACTTGCAGGCAACCGGGTCGTTCAAGATCCGTGGCGCAACGTACAAGATCCTGACTGAGCTTGACCGGATCGGGAAGGGAGGAGTGGTTGCGGCATCGGCGGGCAATCATGCCCAGGGTGTTGCCCTGGCCGCGAACCGGGCAGGGCTTGCCTCCACCATCGTAATGCCTGAATGGGCTTCGATTTCAAAGCAGGAAGCAACGCGGGGCTATGGCGGCAAAGTCATCCTCGAGGGACAGAGTGTTGCAGATGCGATAAAAAAAGCGCAGGAGCTGTCAAAAGACGGCAAAACCTTTATCCATCCATTTAACGATCCGTCGATAATAGCGGGACAGGGGACCATCGGCCTGGAAATAATGGAGGAGATGCCCAATGCGGACCTGATAGCCGTACCGGTAGGCGGCGGAGGGTTAGTGGCCGGAATTTCAGTGGCTGCAAAGGCCATCAGGCCGGGGATTCGGATCATCGGGGTTCAGGCGGAGGCGTGTCCTTCAGCCCTCAAGGCCGTCGAAACCGGCAAAAGAATCACGGTCGAAGCGCTTCGCTCAATAGCCGACGGGATAACGGTCAAGCAGATCGGACGCCTTCCTTTCGATGTAGTCCGTAAAGAGGTCGATCAGATCGTTCTGGCGAGTGAAGACCGGATCGCGGAAGCTGTGATTATGCTCCTGGAACGGAAAAAGGTGCTTGCCGAAGGGGCAGGCGCGGTTTGTGTGGCTGCTCTGCTGAGCGGGGCTATAAAGGCCCCTGCGGAGACAAAGGCAGTGCTGGTTATCAGTGGGGGGAATATCGATATTTCTCTGCTGGGCAGGGTCATTCGGAAGGGCATGTCGCGTAACGGACGCATTATGCGGTTCAGTGTGAGGATGGATGACGTGCCCGGCGCCCTGGCGAAGCTCCTGGGCATAATCGCGGGCGTTAAGGCCAACGTTCTTCAGATCTATCACAACCGGGGCGGGGCCGACATGTCAATCTATCAGAGCCTGGTAGAACTTGAAATCGAGACGCGCAATATCGAGCATATCCGGGAAGTAGAGGCCGTGCTCAACCAAAGCGGCTATGATATGAAACTTCGTGCTAACGTTTAGGGCTTGTCCGTAGAAAACGTAGCTATTTCAACGCCATTACCTCTGTTTTCACCCAGCGGCAAGGTTCGTGCTAAAGTTTCAGGCGATTGCCGTTTTCACGCAGCCATTTCCTGCTTTGCCGATGGTCTGGGAGAATGGTTGCAACCAGGTTCCAATATTGTGCTGAGTGGTTGTGGTGAACAATGTGGCAGAGCTCGTGAACTATGAGATAATCAAGGATTCGTTCAGGCGCCATTATGATGTGCCAGGCGAGACTGATCCGCCCGTGGATAGAGCAGCTACCCCATCGCGATTTCAATGACTTGACGGTCACAATACGAGGATTTACGCCAATCTGATGGGTGTAGACCGGGACCTTTTCACTAACTTTGGCCAGGGCGCACCTCTGATACCATTTGAGCAGGTGCTCTTTTACCACCGAAGGCTCGGGCGCTGCGGCTGCCATCATAGGGAGCCGCACGCAAATATTCTCATCTCTCAGGATGACTTGCGAAGAATTTCCACGTTCGACTCGCAAAATATATTCTTTGCCCAGGTAAAGCAATTTGTCCCCGGTTTCGAATCTCCTTGCCTGGCCATGCTGATCCCTTTGGAGGTTGTCTCGAATTGCTTTTCGAATCCAGTCGGATTTTTTTTCGACGAACTGCATGATATTCTTCTGGGGATAGGTTGAAGGCGCCCTGACGACAACCCGGTTATCCGGATGTACGACAATTGTAAGTGTCTTTCTCCCGGCGCTTTTTCTGACCTGATAGTTGAATTCGAGTTCATTCATGCGTCACGTCCGTCCGGATAGACACTAGCCTATTTCCCAAATAAATGGAAATCCGGAAATCCGCCCTTGAAAGGATTGAGACCGATGGTCTTGTGGTTGGCAATCGCGGCAATATCTGTGGCTATATTCGCTCCGTTGAGCTATTATTGAATAATTGTGGCGCCGCTCCAGTCAGTGAACGTACGGACGATGGCGGTAAAATCTCCGGTCCAAACGGAGGCTTTAAATATTTTGTTTCAAGAGGTTAGGGCATGTCTTATTTGCAGCAGATTGATCCTGAAATAGCCAAGGCCATTGAGGGAGAGGAAAATCGTCAGCGGGGGCGCCTGGAACTCATCGCATCCGAAAATATTGTCAGCAGGGCGGTACGGGAAGCTCAAGGGTCCGTTCTGACGAACAAATACGCTGAGGGCTACCCTGGGAAAAGGTATTATGCCGGATGTGAACATGTCGATATCGCGGAGAGGTTGGCTCAGGACCGTGCAAGGAAACTGTTTCACGCCGATTATGTAAACGTTCAGCCTCATTCAGGCTCTCAGGCGAATATGGCCGTGCTCTTCGCTGTGCTCCAACCGGGCGATACTATACTGGGAATGGATTTACGCCAGGGGGGGCATCTGACTCACGGAAGTCCTGTGAGTTTTTCCGGACGGCTTTTCCGGGTCGTTTCCTATGGAGTCAGGCATGACAACGAGCAGATCGACTACGACCATGTTGAGCAAATAGCCAGGGAGGAACGGCCGAAACTCATAATAGCAGGAGCCAGTGCGTACCCTCGAATTATCGATTTTGAACGTTTCCGTCAGATTGCAAAGAACATCAGCGCCTACCTGATGGTGGACATGGCCCACATTGCCGGTCTTGTCGGCGTGGGTCTTCATCCGAATCCCGTACCATGCGCCGATTTCGTAACTTCTACTACCCATAAGACTTTAAGAGGACCACGCGGTGGCTTGATTCTGTCTCACGCCCCATATAGCAAGATACTTGACAGCCAGATCTTTCCGGGAATACAGGGAGGGCCGCTCATGCACGTGATAGCCGCCAAGGCTGTGGCGTTTCAGGAAGCCCTTCAGCCTGAGTTCAGGCAATATCAGGAAAGAGTCATTGCGAACAGCAGGCGTCTTGCCGAGGTTTTATCCAGCCATGGATATAGGCTGGTCTCCGGGGGAACAGACAATCATCTGATGCTGGTGGACCTGAGCACCAGAGGGCTAACCGGAAATGTCGCCGAGGAAACTCTGGACAAGGCCGGAATTACGGTGAACAAGAACTCTATACCTTTCGACACTCGGAAACCGAGCGTGACCAGCGGAATCAGGGTGGGCACGCCGGCAGTAACGACCCGCGGAATGGGGACCGAACAAATGGAGACAATCGGGAGCTTCATGCACCGCGCGCTCGAATCGGTGGGCAACGATGCAATGCTGAAATCACTGGCCGATGAGGTCGCTGAATTCTGCTCCGGTTTTTCCCTGCACGCATAAAGTTTAAGACGACTCGCAAGAGGCGGGAATTTCCGGAAGATTGTATGGGGCTGGCGCTATGCCGCCCCAGTTTGATTTCGATATGGAAAGCGGCGCCTGGAGAATATGGTTCAAACCGATCCTGACGTGCAGTTTATGAAAAGGGCCCTTCGTCTGGCCGCGCTTGGCGCCGGCAAGACCAGTCCCAACCCTCTGGTTGGGGCCGTTGTAGTAAAAAAAGGCGCTATTGTTGGTCTGGGCTATCATAAGGCGCTCGGTGGACGGCATGCCGAAGTGAATGCGATCGCAGACGCCGGCGCGGCCGCCCTGGGCGGTACCCTCTATGTTACGCTTGAGCCGTGCAACCATCACGGTCTGACGCCTCCGTGCACGCAAGTTGTTGTTGATGCCGGGATTTTGCGGGTTGTGTTTGGGATGGTCGATCCGAACCCCGGCGTTGCCGGTGGGGGGGGCGAACAATTAAGGCGGACGGGAATCGAGGTCAAAGGAGGCGTTCTCGAGCGGGAATGCAGAGCACTCAACCAAGCCTTCATAAAATACGTAACTACCGGGGTCCCATATGTTATGCTGAAAGCTGCAGCGACACTCGACGGCTTTATAGCAACCTCGGCCGGTGAGTCAAAGTGGATCACAAGCGACCTGTCCCGACAGTTTGCGCACCGGCTTCGGTCCCGTGCCGACGGCATTGTGGTCGGCATAGGGACCGTCATTGCCGATGATCCCCTTTTGACTGTACGTTTGCGTGTGGGGAAAAAACACCGTCAGCGGACCCGGATTGTTCTCGACAGCGAGCTCAAGATCCCGATGGATTCACAGTTGGTCCGAACCGCGTCCACAGGTCCGGTTTGGGTTGTTTGCCGCAAGGAGGCTTCTGCCTACAGAGAGCGGACTCTTGTCAGCGCCGGTGTCCACGTGATAAGGGTCCCGTCGGCAGAGTCCGGTGTGGACCTGGCGTTTCTACTCAAAGAGTTGGGTCGAAGGCGTATCTCTAGCATTCTTGTTGAAGGTGGTGGGCGTGTTTTGGGATCTTTCATTCAAAGCGGGTTTGCAGACGAATTTTATTTTTTCTACGCCCCCAAAATCCTTGCCGATCCAAGCGGGGTGTCCATGTTGAGCGGAGGGCCGAGACTAAAGATAGCTGATTGCGTTCGGGCCTACGGGATCAGTACCAGAAAGCTTGGAGATGACCTGCTTGTTTGCGGCAGATTCTGCGAGCAGCTTTACTGAGGCTGAAGAATCATGTTTACCGGTCTTATAGAAACCACTGGGACGTTGCAGCGTATGGAGCGTCACGGACTGGACGCACGGATGGTGATTCGTCCCGATTTCCGTATGGAGATTTCCCTTTTGGGTGAAAGTATAGCCGTTGACGGGGCCTGTCTCACCGTGGTTGATTTCAATCAGGACGCTTTCACGGCAGACGTTTCCGCCGAGACGCTGGGATGCACGACCCTGGCCCGTAAAGCCCCCGGGAGCAGGGTTAATCTTGAGAGGGCGCTTCGGCTTGGGGACCGTCTGGGAGGCCATCTGGTTACTGGACACATTGACGGGATTGCGGTACTGAAAGAGCGCAAGTCCGAGGGCCGCTCGATGAGGCTGTTTTTTGACTCCAGCCGGGAAATTATAAGATACGTTATCGAGAAAGGCTCCATTGCAGTAAATGGAATAAGTCTTACGGTCAACGGGGTTTCAAGTGTTGGTTTCGATGTGAATATCGTTCCCCATACCGCTTCGATGACCACTGTCGGCGGCCTTCAGATCGGCAGCGAGGTCAATATAGAAACAGACCTGATCGGAAAATACGTGGAAAAGCTGGTTTGCTCGTGGGAAACCAGGTTCGAAAAAGGCGGTATCAAAAATAATATTGATTTGAATTTTTTGAAACAGCACGGGTTTGCGTGAGCCGGACAACCCGCCAACTTGAAGAGATAATTCGAAATATGTTATATACGGCCAACAGATTCCCAAATCGCTGAAGCTGACTTTTTCCCAGAAGGAGGACACTCGGATGCCTTTGGCAACAATTCCCGAGGCGCTTGAGGATATACGGCAGGGCAAACCGATCATTCTAGTGGATGACGAAGATCGGGAAAATGAGGGAGATCTATGCATCGCCGCAGAGAAAGCGACACCGCAGGCCATCAACTTTATGGCTAGATATGGGCGCGGCCTGATCTGCCTTTCCCTTGAGCCTGACTTGGTGGATCGGCTTGATCTCCCGATGATGGTTGCTAAAAACAAATCGCCTTTTCAAACCGCATTCACCATATCTATCGAGGCGCGAAAAGGGGTGACGACGGGCATAAGCGCAGCGGACAGGGCGCATACAATTCTCACCGCCATCGCCGGGGATGTGAAGCCCGAAGATTTAGTCAGCCCCGGCCACGTTTTCCCGCTTCGCGCAAAAAAAGGCGGCGTTCTGTTCAGAACGGGACAGACCGAAGGATCGGTCGATCTTGCCAGGATCGCCGGGATGAAGCCGGCTGGAGTCATCTGCGAAGTTATGAACGAGGACGGAACCATGTCACGGATGCCTGATCTGGAGGTCTTCGCCGCGGCACATGGACTCAAGATCGTAACAATCGCGAGCCTGATCCAGTACAGAATGCAGACCGAAATGTTTGTCCACAGGTCCGCTACGGCCAAGCTGCCGAGTTCGTTCGGAGGGGAATTTAAGATAATAGCTTACACCAACGATATAGACGAATATTGTCATCTGGCGCTGGTTAAAGGTGAGATCGACCCTGAGGAGGAAATACTTGTGCGAGTCCATTCCGAATGCCTCACGGGCGACGTCTTCGGCTCTCTTCGGTGCGACTGCGGCTCGCAGCTTCGGGCGGCTTTGACTCAGATCGGGCGCGTTGGAAAAGGCGTGCTGCTCTACATGCGGAACCATGAGGGACGCGGAATAGGCATCGTAAACAAGATTAAAGCCTATGCCCTTCAGGAACAGGGCTACGATACGGTCGAAGCTAACGAGGCCCTTGGATTTCGGGCCGATCTGCGCGATTATGGAATAGGCGCGCAAATGCTCGTCGATCTCGGCATCAAAAAGATGAGACTCATGACAAACAACCCGACCAAAATTGTGGGGCTTCAGGGTTACGGCATCACGGTAACCGACAGAGTGCCGATCGAAATTCCGCCAAACGAGTGTAATCGAGAGTACTTGAGCACCAAGTGCTTCAAAATGGGTCATATCTTGAGCTGCATATCCGCTGAGGGGGAAGCGTCATGAGAGTTTTCGAAGGGAAATTGCTGGCCGAGGGGTTAAGGTTTGGAATCATCGTCAGCCGATTCAATGACTTTATCGGAGAGAGGCTCCTGGGAGGCGCGCTCGACGCCCTCAAAAGGAACGGGGCTGATGAGAAAAATGTCGATGTATTCAAGGTCCCCGGAGCATTCGAAATACCTTTGATCGCGAAAAAAGCGGCGGAGAGCGGCAAATATGACGCCGTGATCTGCCTTGGCGCCGTAATCAGGGGAGGGACGCCTCATTTTGATTACGTGGCGGCGGAGGTCTCTAAGGGGATCGCCAATGTGGCCATCGAAGCCGGTGTCCCAATCAGCTTCGGGGTACTCACCACCGATACGCTGGAGCAGGCGATCGAGCGGGCCGGAGCAAAGTCCGGCAACAAGGGGTGGGACGCTGCATTTGCCGCCATAGAGATGGCCAATCTTATAAAGCAGATGTCGGCTTGATTTGTGTTGCTCGTTTCGCCGCAAGACCAGTATTGAGCGGTTTTACCGAACCTGATTGACGATCAGATTTTCTGAATTGAGTTTTCCAATGGGCCAGCGGCGCAAATCAAGAGAAATCGCATTGCAGATGCTCTACCAGATGGAGATGACCGGACAGCCTCCGCATGCAGTCGTCGATTTGTACTACGAAATGGCTTCAGACGATGATGATAATAAAAATCCCGATCTTGCCAAAGCTGTCCGCCCGTTTGCCGAGCAGCTCCTATACGGCGTTTATGCTCACCGGGACGAACTTGACGGAATGATCGTCGCGGCCTCGGAACACTGGCGGCTCGAAAGAATGTCGATAATCGACAGGAACGTGCTTCGGATTGCCCTCTATGAAATGCTCTACCGTGCTGAAATCCCTCCAAAAGTGTCTGTGAACGAAGCGATCGATCTTGGGAAAACATTTGGCAGCCCCGATTCCGGGGCATTTATCAATGGAATACTCGACCACCTTCTGCCGGAAGTAAGCCGGATTCGTGAAGGGTAGTCCGGCGTCTCTTGCGTGTTGTAAAATTGGATCTGCAAAAGAAAGATCATGGGAGGCTGATTTGGGGTACGCTGTTGCACTGGGAGGGAAGGGCGGAACAGGCAAGACAACTATAGCGGGTCTTCTCATTCGATACATGCTCAACCATGGGATGAAGCCACTTCTTGCCATAGACGCCGATTCCAATTCGAATTTGAATGATGTTCTGGGAGTAGAGCTTGAGGAAACACTGTCGGAAGCGCGCGAAGAAATGAAAACGAGCGTTCCGGTGGGCATGACAAAAGATGTATTCATGGAGATGAAGGTCGAACAGGCCCTTGTCGAGGCGGAGGGGTTCGATCTTGTGGCGATGGGCCGTCCGGAAGGCCCCGGCTGTTATTGTGCGGCAAATAATCTCCTTAGCAGTCTTATCGACCGTCTCATCGGCAACTACCCGTTCATAGTTATTGACAACGAGGCCGGAATGGAGCACTTCAGCCGTCTTACACAGAAGGATATAGACCTTTTGATCCTGGTGTCGGACCCCAGCAGGAGAGGGCTTTCCGCTGCATGCCGCATAGCCGAACTGGTCAAGACTCTGCCAATGCGTGTCTCGCAGGTCATGCTTGTGATAAACCAGGTTCGGGAGGAACCGGCAAGCTGGCCTGAAGAGGTCTACCGTGTTTTTGGAGAGGGCAAGATCACCTGTTTCCCCGCCGACCCGATGATTTCAAAGTTCGATCTGGAGGGAAAACCTACCGTAATGCTTCCCGATGATACGCTGGTGGTAAGTGCTGCCGAAAGGCTGTTCGAAAGGATTTTCAGTAACCGGGATAGAGTGGAGTAAGTTTTTTTTAACTACGGAGCAGGAGGAGAGGATGTTTTCTGTACGCCGCGCGCTGCTGAGCGTTACGGACAAGACCGGATTGGCCGAATTCGGCAGGGGACTGCGGGAACTCGGCGTGCAATTGCTCTCGACCGGAGGAACAGCCAAGGTGCTTCGTGATGCCGGAATCGACATAACTGAGGTCTCCGATTATACAGGGTTTCCAGAGATGCTCGACGGCAGGGTCAAGACGCTGCACCCTAAAATTCACGGCGGAATACTCGGAATACGTGACAACCAGGCACACGCCTCGACCATGGCTAAGCACGGCATAGAGCCGATCGACATGGTCGTAGTGAATCTCTACGCGTTCGCAAAGACGGTTGCACGTCCGGGATGCACACTGGAAGAGGCAATCGAAAATATAGATATCGGCGGGCCGACCCTCATCCGTGCGGCAGCTAAGAATAACAGGTTCGTGGCGGTGGTCACTGATCCTTCCGATTATCCTGAAGTTTTGAAGGAAATGCAGACGCTCAGAGGCAGTGTATCGACAAAGACGAGCCTGCGGCTGGCCTGCAAGGCCTTTTGCGCGACCAGCAGCTATGACGCCAATATCTGCGAATACCTCACGGGGATAACAAGCGCAAAATAACCACGCCACATAATTTGAAAGCTCTTTGATGAAAATATTGGTGATAGGTACTGGGGGCAGAGATCACGCAATTGCGTGGAAATTCACTCAAAGTCCGCGAGTCAGCCGGGTTTACGTCGCGCATGGAAATGCGGGGATAGCGGAAACAGCCGACTGTGTTAACCTGAAAACCATCGAAGAGATGGCCTGTTTCGCGCAAAAGGAGAAAATCGACCTCACGTTCGTGGGCCCCGAGAGGCCCCTTTCGGCGGGAATTGTCGATTTATTCGCATCTTGCGGGCTGCCGATCATCGGTCCGGACAAAAGGGCGAGCAAGCTGGAGTCCAGCAAGTGTGAAGCCAAGGAGATGATGCGGGAGCTTGGAATTCCGGTCCCGGAATTCGAAAACTTCACCGACCCCGGCAAAGCCCGCGACTACATTCGGAGCGTCGGATATCCGGTTGTTGTGAAAGCTGACGGTCTGGCTGCCGGCAAGGGTTCACTGGTCTGCGAATCGGTTCAGGAGGCCGAAGAGGCCGTGCGCTCAATTATGGAAGAGCGAATATTCGGCGAAGCTGGCGAGCGTGTCGATATAGAAAAACGCCTCTATGGCCGGGAGCTTTCCTTTTTTTGCTTTACCGACGGCTACACGATAATCCCGATGGTTGCAGCACAGGATTACAAGCGTGCAAGAGAAAACGACGAGGGGAAAAACACCGGGGGAATGGGTTCCTATTCGCCCCACCCGTGGCTGGATGATTCTCTTGTAAAAACCATCATGTCGAAGGTAGCCGAGCCACTCATAAGGGGAGTGCGGGAAAAATACGGCATCGTGTACCGTGGGATCCTGTACCTTGGGCTGATGCTTGTAGAAAACGGGACGGAAGTTAGTCCTTACGTGCTTGAAATAAACATCCGCCTGGGAGATCCCGAAGCCCAGGTAATACTTCCCCGGCTTAGAACCGATCTGGTGGACGTCAGCGAGGCCATTACAACGGGCAGGCTCGACAGGATAAAGCTGGATTGGGACCCGGACTACCGCGTGTGCCTTATTGCCGCGAGCGGCCCCACCAAGGGCAAGAAAGGCTGGTACAAGGGTTATCCGGACCGTTATAAAATCGGTGTGCCTATAGATGGAGTGGATCAGATCGACAAGGGATGCCTGGTTTTTCATTCCGGTACGGCAAAGAACGATTTCGGCCAATTAGTTACGACCGGCGGAAGGGTGCTGTGCATAGTCAGTTCCGGAAACACTCTTAAGGAAGCAAGGGAAACGGCCCTTTCACAAATTGAAAAGGTCCGCTTCGAGGGAATTTACTATAGAAAGGACATCGGTCTGGAATAGGGGCGGTGGGACCGCCGGCCGTGGGGTGTAAATCCTGGCTGCGCCTGACCGCGAAGCCACGAAACGGAGGGAGTTTCAGTTGTCAACGGTGAAAGCTCTCGTGATGACAGGTTTCGGTCTCAATTGCGATCTGGAAACCTCGTATGCGTTGGAAGTTGCCGGGGCGGAGGTGGAAAGAGTACACCTGAACAGTCTCATTTCAGGCGAGAAATCATTGACCGCTTACCGGATCTTCGTGATAGGCGGAGGATTTTCCTGGGGTGACGACCACGGGGCCGGGGTAATTATGGCAGTGCGTCTCAAACACCGGCTCCAGGATCAGATCTTAGCATTTGTGGACACCGGCGGAATTGTGATCGGTATATGCAATGGCTTCCAGGTGCTGGTTAATCTGGGACTTCTGCCGGGATTTCAGCGGGGCGAACTGAAGAGGGAAGTCGCTCTCATCGCCAATGACTTGGGGTTTCGCGACCAGTGGGTGAACCTGTCTGTCAACCCGGCATCACATTGCGTTCTTTCGCGCGATATCCGCAGTGTCGAGCTGCCGATACGCCACGGTGAAGGGAAGTTTTTCGCCGAACCTGGCGTCATTGAAAAGCTCGTTGAGCGCCGGCAGGTATTCTTGCGTTATGCAAAACCTGACGGCAGTGCCGCCCTTGGGGAGTTTCCTTTCAATCCGAACGGTTCAGTAGAAGATATTGCAGGAATCTGCGACCAGACAGGCAGAGTCGCCGGGCTGATGCCTCATCCGGAGGCGTTCAACCATTTCACGAATCACCCCGACTGGACTTTTCTTAGAGAGAAATACAGGCGCGAGGGCAAACCAATTCCGGAAGAAGGCGAGGGGATCAAGTTCTTTCGGAATGCCGTGGACTATTTTAAATAACCGGACACGCTGCTCAGCTAAAAGATCGGCTTATGGCCATTTCCGCACGAAAACTGCGGCTCGCCCTGCTAATCTCGGGCGGCGGGACCAATCTGCAGGTGATGATAGACCGGTCACTGGCGGGGACCCTGAGTGCTGAAATCGTTGTAGTGCTCAGCGACAGGCCCGGGGCCTTCGGTCTGGAGAGGGCCGCAAGGGCCAATATCCCCGCATTCCATGTGGATTACAAAGCTTTCCTGAAACACTCCCCCACGGAACTTGAAAAGGTCCAATTGCCGGTCGATCTCGCTGATTTGGACCGCAGGCAAAAAATAGTGAGACATCCTGACCCGATTGAGCGGCAAGAACGGCTCGCGCGGTTGGTCATGGCCGAACACGAACTGATCCGAATAATAGATTCTTACAGGCCCGACTATGTTTGCCTGGCGGGTTTCATGCGCCTGGTAACTCCTTATTTCATAAATCACTGCAACGCATCCGGCTTGAGAATCCTCAACATCCACCCGGCGCTGCTTCCCTGCTTTCCGGGTCAACACGGCTATGAGGATACTTTCCAATACGGTTGCAAGTGGGGGGGCATCACCGTCCACTTTGCCGACGAAGGCGAAGACACGGGGCTCGTTATCGCCCAGGCCGTATATCCAATCTGGCCGGATGACGATCTTGATAAAATTCGCCGGCGCGGATTATCGCTCGAGTACGAAGTATATCCTCAGGTGATCAATTGGCTTGCGCAGGGAGACGTGGCATTGAAAAGCACGCCGGACGGCGGGACTCGCGTGGAAATCACCGACCCGGATTATGCCGGGATTGTTGGCAGCTGGGTCGCAAGAGCTTTAGAGTCATGAGAACACAATGCGCTCCGCCACCACCGAAGGTAGCGGCGAGTCATCCTTCGTCAAATTTGGCTGGCGGTCCCACCGCCTTCGGATAATTCATGCGCGCGATGATTTTGGCTGCCGGGCTTGGGACCCGGCTTCTACCGCTTACAAACTGCCGCCCGAAGGCCCTTGTGTCGCTTCGCGGAGTTACGTTGCTCGAATTCTGGGTTGAGAGGCTCTATCGCTGCGGGTTCGACGCCGTGTTTCTCAACGCTTATCACCTCAAAGACCGCCTTGCCGCACAGGTCTCGCAAAAGCAGTGGCCGATACGGGTTAAAGTGCTCGATGAGCCGGTGCTCCTTGGAACGGGAGGCGGTATCAGGTCTGCGGCAGAACACTTTGCAAACGAGCCCTTCGCGGTGATCAACGTCGATATCATCTGCAACGTGGACCTGAACACGTTGTATGAGCGCCACAAGCTCGATGGCGCTGAAGTCAGCCTCCTTTTGCACGACTGGCCTGAATTCAATAACGTAGCGGTAAGTGGGGACGGATTTGTGCTCGGATTCGGGCGAGAGGCGGAAGAGATTACAAAGAGGGGCAACGGCGTCAGGATGATGGCCTTTACCGGAATTCATTTCATAAATCCTTCGGCCCTGGCCGGTTCTGTTGCCGGGATGCCCGAAGATATTCTCAACATTTATCGGAAGCTTATAGCGAAGGGCGCACCACCGAGGGCCATTACACACCTGGGCCTTTTCTGGCGCGAAGTGGGGTCGGTCCAGAGCTACGGAAGAGTTACGGAAGAGCTTTGTCGACTCGAACCCGGGTCCCTTTGGCCTCTTAGAACCGGAGAGAATATTTCCGTTGATCCGGAAGCGGTTGTACACCCGGACTGCCGCCTCAAAGGGTCGGTTGTAGCTGGCCGTGGGGTTCGAATTTGCCAGGGCGTGAGTCTCGAGAACGTCATCTTGTGGGACGATGTACGTATTGAGAAAGGCAGTTCTCTCAAAGACTGCATTGTGGCGGATGGGATGAGTATTTCAGGTAGTCATACGGGAAAAGTATTCGCGCCGGGAGTGACGTGAAATCGATCGTCCATAACTTGCCGGGGTTTGAGGACCTGATCGAAAAGGCTCGAACCATCTCGGGCGCCGTTGAAAAGATTCGGGTTTCTCCCGTTTTCGGCGATGGATCCGACAGGAAATTTTTTCGGATTTTTTGCGGCTCTTCTTCGCTGGTAGGTCTGATTTCGCCTCGAGTAGGAAAAGATTCCACCGATGAGAACGACTCGTATCTTCTAATCGGCAACCACCTGCATTCGAAAGGGTTGCCTGTCCCGCGCATCCTCTATGCTGAAGTCCGTGAGGGAAGATTTCTCCTCGAAGACGCCGGCGACCTGCATTTGGAGAATTTCGTCAACTCACGGCGGACAAACCTGAAATCAATCTACAGTCATGTCATTACGATGCTTGGAGCGCTCCACAGGAAAGCGCCGCAGGGTTTCGAGCCTGGGTTTTGTTTCGATACGGCCTTATACGATCCTTCTTTTGTCTATGATCGTGAGCTTGAGTATTTTCGAGAGTCCTTTGTCAACGGATGTTTGGGGCTTGATATCGCTGCCGACGAACTCCGCCCGGATTTCGAGGCGCTTGCGGAGGCTGCGGGAGTGCACAAGAGTTCCTTTGTTCTTCATAGGGACTTCCAGAGCCGCAATATCATGGTTTGCCGTGCAAGGCTCTGGCTGATCGATTTTCAGGGAATGCGGTTCGGGCCTCCGGCCTATGATCTTGCTTCGTTGCTGATTGACCCTTATGTTAGGGTCCCTGAAGGATTGCAGGCCGGACTTGTTTCAATGTACTGGTCGTCTGCGGGCAAGTACCTAGGCGGCTCAAAGGGAGATTTCATCAGGAAATTCGAGGCAGTCAGGCTCGCCAGAAATCTTCAGATGCTGGGCGCCTTTGGTTTCTTGGGGGTGACGAAGAAAAAGAAGCAATTTCTCCACTACATTCCGTTCGCCTTTGAGCAGTTGGCCCGGCATTTGCCCAAATTCGGCCGGATGCAGTTCCCTCGCCTGGCAAAACTGGTTTCAGCTATCCGCAGGCGCGGCCTGTCAAACCCGAGAGGAAATCTGGTGACATGATCGACCTTATCTGTTATATCGCCATCACCGCTACTACTGTATGAATTTGATCCGGAGTTCCCGGATCTTTATTTTTGCCTGCCCAAGGAGACAAAGATGGGTTCAAAAACTCAAAAGACCGAAATAATAAGGCACAGAAAGCACGCCCCCAATAAAGTCAACAGGAAAACCGATCAGAAGCGGGTTCGCGGGAATTTGGACCTCATGGTGAAGCTGAAAGATGAAAACCGCAAATGATTATCTGATAAATTGACCGGAAGCACTGCAAAAAATGTGGTCAGGGTAGCTGCGATCAGCGACGTTCATTGCAAACTGGATTCTAAACAGGCGCTCAGGCCTGTTTTCGATCAAATTGCAGGTGAGGCGGATGTTCTGCTGGTTTGCGGCGACATTACCCATTTGGGCCTCCCCGAGGAGGCTTGTGTCTTTCTCGAACAAGCCGCGCCTGTATTGAATAAAATTCCGGTTATCTGTGTGCTTGGAAACCATGATTTCGAATCCGGAAAGCAAGACGCTCTGTGGGAACAGCTTTCAGGGGCAGGTCTGATTATGATGAATGGAGATAGCCTGCAGATTTACGGCGTTGGCTTTACCGGAGTGAAAGGGTTCGGGGGCGGATTCGGCCGTATGGCCGTTCACCCATGGGGCGAGAAGGTTATAAAGGACTTTGTCAGGGAAGCCGACATCGAGGCGAAAAAGCTGGAAACCGGGCTTTCCCAACTGGACCTCGGTCCGCGGATTGTGGTGATGCATTATGCCCCGATTCGTGCAACTGTGGCCGGTGAGCCGCCGGAATTATTCGCTTTTCTGGGATCGAGCCGCCTGGAGGATCCCTTGAACCGCTTCGCGGTGACAGCAGTTTTTCATGGCCACGCTCATCAGGGGAGCTTTGAAGGTAAAACCAGCGCAAACGTACCTGTATATAATGTTTCCGTTGCGGTTTTGAAGCAGCGTTTTCCTGAGCGCGCTCCTTTTTTCATGCTGGAGGTACCCGTTAAGAACTGGTAACCCACATTACCGGCATCATCCTTGATTGCGACGGGGGTTGGAAGCTCAAAAATCCCTAATATATGCATCCCGGCGCAGGGTGTGCGGGGGGCCGCATGTCCCACCGTCCCCTGCGTTGCTGATTGCTCGTTTCATGGGTCCAGGCTCTCTCTTTTGCCCCCCATCGCTACAAACTCACTGACAATCCTCCGTGCAAGGCCCGGCGCGTTTCCGCCCGCCCGGTTATTAATGATGATATTGATCTCGAGTTTATCTCTGAGTGCCTCCCACATCAACTGAGCGGTCTGGGCAATCATTCCGGGCTGGACCATTTCCTCTATGAGCCGGTCGAAAGGAAAGGCCCGGGCATAGGCGTCCTCGTAGCGGATGCCGATTGGCGTCATTAGCCGAATGACGGCCTGGCCCCCAGCGCTTATAAAACGGTTTCCGGCCCTTGAAAACTGCTTTTTGAGGGTAGGGAGCCATGTCCAATGAGAAAGTATCTGGCCCGTGCCGTGTTTTTGCAGAACATCGAAAACCGGTTTGCAGTAGTACGCCTCTGTTCGCAGCTCCACCTGGTACCTGTTGTCAGGAGGAATCGAGCTGAGAAAAGTGTCGAGTTGGGCTGCGAGTTCCACGGGCGGGATGCGCTCGGACTTCCTCTGATATTCCTGCTCAAAAATTATTCCTTTAAGGTTGGGGCCGAGCAGATCGACAGCCGGTTCGTAAAATTGCCGGGTAAAAGCATCCGAGGCGAGGTAGTTTTCGTTCGGAGCGTAGTCCTTTCCGCGCCTCAACTTCTGGGCGAAAAACATCTGCGGCGCCTTCAAAAAGACCCTGTCTCCAGGCCCCATGCGCATCGAGTATTGTTTCAGCGTATTGGCACAGGATGTCGGGACCCCGTGTTCGATAAGAGGGGCATAAAAGGTGTAATCTATTTCGAGTACCTTAAAGTGCCGGAAATATTCCCTAACCGAGTCCACCGGCAGCACTTCCTCCCGGAAGTTCTTATGTCCAACCTGTTTGGTACGGCTGTTTATTTGCCCCTTGTAAAGCTCTTCGGAGTAAATCTGGCCGGTCCAGCCTCTGTAGCGGTCGCTTGCCGTTCCGATGGAGATCAGCGGGTGAATGCTCCGAAAAAGATACCTTTCGGCACACTGAAGGACTTCGTCATTAGACATCAAGCATCCGGTTTGGTATCTATCCGGAAAGCATCGCGTGAGAATTCGACGGCCCGCGAGGTTTCCGCTCAGAAAACGGGACTCTTTCAGGACAAAAATCCGGACGTGAACCAGCTTAAGACCCTTTTGGGACTATGAGGGCCAGCAAAAAATAGGGCCTCTGAGGGTCATTGCACGTAATAAGGGCGAGCTTCTTTGTGCCCCCGGAGCAGGATTTGGAGCTGATCGCCATTGTAATGGTTCCCTCACCACCGGGAGGGATAGCCCTGTCGTAACGGGCAACCGAACTCCCTCAGCCTGGACTGACTTTCTTGATTATTAGTTCGGATGCGCCGACGTTCTTTATTAGGAACTTATGGACGAGCTCTGTGTCCTCACGCAGTATTCCGAAATCATAAGACGTTTCGGGAATTTGCACGATAGGCGCCGTCTTGTCCGGTGCAACGGCAGGGGAAGGGGTTTGCGGGATGCATGAAGCAGGGTCCAGTAAACAGACTTGAGGCGTTGACTCCTGCGGTGCTGATTCCTGTCCGGACCGGCTGAAAGTATCGTTGAAAGCCGCACAACCGCAAAGCCCATATAGAAACAAAAAACAGAACAATCCAATAAACAAACGATGCACGTCTTGACCTCCTGAGTTTGCGGGACCTTTGGGAATTTGCCTTGCGCACATACACCTACCCCGATAAAATTTCCGGGTCAATAGGAATTTGTGGATGATAAGTGCATGGCAAAAAGGACATTGAAGCAGTACCATGGCCCTTATCCGTAAAGAGTTGATAGAGGATTGCGGGGCGATAAATTCATTGGGGCATCACACCCCTGATGAGGTCAAGCGCGCGCGCCGTTGCTCCTCGGTGGCGGTGGACGATCATCCTGGCACGATCACCCAAACCCCGGCTCGTGTCCGGCTCCTCGAGCAGTTTCTCGATGGCCGCTTTCAGCTCGGCGGCATCCTTCACCTGGATCACTCCGTTCCCGGCAAGAAATGCCTGGGTAATATCGTGGAAATTCTGCATGTGCGGCCCGATGACGATCGGTTTGCCGAAAACAGCCGGCTCGATGATGTTGTGGCCGCCCTTGACCGTCAGGCTCTTCCCCACAAAGGCTATCCTGGCCAGGGAATAGAGCGCCACAAGATGGCCGATGGAATCGACAATAAGGACCTCTTCCTGCCGGATGACGGCATGGTTGCCGGAAAGAAGCACAGGCACAAACCCGGCTTTCCGCACAGCCTCGGCGACGGAAAATGCGCGCTCCGGATGGCGGGGGACAAGGACAAGACGCAACGCCGGGTCTGTCCTTTTCAGCGACCGAAA
>Ga0209517_10003790_pt1 | contig 20264 bp, 17 predicted proteins | sample PeaSoiMetSII2010_FD_187695 | JGI IMG/M metagenome (GOLD analysis project Ga0209517, IMG submission 187695) | Peat soil microbial communities from Weissenstadt, Germany - SII-2010 (SPAdes) (version 2) | ecosystem: Environmental > Terrestrial > Soil > Wetlands > Peat | place: Germany...
CCAAACGCCGCCGTGCTCAGGCACTCCTGCGAAAACTCCGTAGTCTGGGGTACCAAGTCGATATCAGGCTCATCACCCCTGAAGCGGCAGCAGCATGAGTCAGCCAGAGATGATTTTCGAGAGAGCGAAGCGAGGAATCTCGCACTGGCCTTTCTGGGCCGGTCTGCCCGACGCAGAGCAAGATTCCTGGATTCGCTCGGAATGACATTTCATGGTTTCCGGGTGCACTTCAGCCGGCGGGCATGAGCGACCGCTTTGGGGATAGCAAACCACAACCCCCTCACCCGACCCGCACCGGCTGGTGAGAGCGCCGTCGCGGGCTACCCTCTCCCCCAAGGGGGAGAGGGCATCTTCATCACAAATCGAGGGGGACCTTCAGATTGAGAAATCCCCGACGAATACACCGGGCACCCCGTTGTAGATGACCAGTTCGGGGTCTTTGAGCGTCACCTTGCTATAGGGCGCTACGGAATGTGTAAGCCAGACGTTGCCGCCAATGACGCTATGATGGCCAACGCGGGTATGTCCCCCCAAGATCGTGGCGTTGGGATAAACGGTGACGTTGTCTTCGAGGTCCGGGTGCCGCTTATTCTCGTGCCCGCGGCGTAATTGGCCTTCTTCATCCTTCCGCAATGGATTAAAGGCTCCGAGCGTAACGCCGTGGTAAAGAGTCACCTGCTTGCCGATGGTGGCGGTTTCGCCGATCACCACGCCGGTTCCGTGATCGATGAAAAACGACTCGCCGATCGTAGCGCCGGGATTGATGTCGATCCCGGTGTGGCTGTGCGCCACTTCAGTCATCATGCGGGGAAGGAACGGCACTCCCATCAGGTAGAGGCGGTGAGCCAGTCGCTGCACGGTAATAGCTTCCACGCCCGGGTAGCTGAGCAGAATCTCCTCGTGGCTGGCGGCCGCCGGATCGTTCCGGAAAGCCGCTTCAATATCCGAAGCCAGCAAAGTGGCCAGATCCGGTAACTGCGCAAACAACTCTTCGGTCAATTCCTCGGCGCGATCCTCGATGTCGCCAGGCGAATCATCCCCCTGGCGGCGCCGATCGAAGCGCATGGCAGAGCACAATTGCTCACGCAGCAGCGTCTCGATCTCAGCCAGATAAAGCCGGGGCTCCGCCGGCGCGCCTTCCCGCTTCGAGCCCTTCCCCCGATAAAAAACCGGGAAAAGCAGCCCGAGGTAGTGCCGGCAGATCTGCGCCGCGGCTTCCCGGTTGGGCAACCGGAACTCGCACCCATAATCGCCGGAAAGCTGCGCGTCGAGCGCTGTCTTGAACTCACTTGCAAGGTCGTCCAGACGTTTTTGATTCATGTGCGGGCCTTTCCCAGTCGAGAGTCGAAAGTCGAAAGGATCGGGTGATCGGGAGATCGAATGATCGGGAGATCCGGTGATCGGGTGATCGGGTGAACATCCGAGTTGTTAGGTGCGCGTGACAATGATCTCATCCCCCTAGAACTCACGGGTCGACGAGCGAAGAAGATCAGCGCTCGAGTGGACCATTTACCTGTTCACACGATCACCCGATCTCCCGATCATCCGATGCCACGATCACCCGATCTCAGAGTCCTACCCGATGCCCTCAAAAAGCACCGTCGACAAATACCGCTCACCGGAATCCGGCAAGACAGTTACGATTGTCTTTCCGGCAAACTCCGGTTGCTTGGCCAAGCGAACGGCCACTGCGGCAGCGGCGCCGCAAGAGATACCACTCAGGATACCCTCTTCCTTGGACAAGCGGCGGGCGAACTCGACGGCCTCTTCATTCGTTACCTGCTCGACACGGTCGACCAGCGACAAGTCGAGGACTTTGGGAACAAAACCAGCCCCCAGGCCTTGGATCTTGTGGGGCCCAGGCTTCAGAGGCTGACCCGACATGGTCTGAGTCAGGACGGGGCTGGCCGTAGGCTCGACCGCCACTGACAAGATCTGTTTCCCTTGGGTCTTCTTGATGAAGCGCGAAACGCCGGTGATCGTGCCGCCAGTGCCGACACCGGACACCAGCACGTCAATGGCGCCATCGGTGTCATTCCAAATCTCGGGGCCGGTAGTTTTCTCGTGGATGTCAGGGTTTGCAGGATTGTCAAATTGCTGGGGCAAGAAATAGTGATTGGTGTCGGACTCATAAATCTCCTGCGCCTTCTTGATTGCACCCGGCATTCCTCCAGGCCCGGGTGTAAGGATCAGGGTGGCGCCCAAGGCCGCCACCACTCGACGGCGCTCGAGCGACATAGTCTCAGGCATGACCAGCGTTATCTTGTAGCCGCGCGCGGCCGCAACGAAGGCCAGCGCGATGCCCGTATTGCCGCTGGTAGGCTCGATGATCTCCTTCTCGGGCGTCAGGACGCCGCGTTTCTCGGCGTCCCAAATCATCGCCGCGCCGATCCGGTCCTTCACCGAATAGCCGGGGCCGCGCCCCTCGATCTTGGCCAGGACGGTAGCCTTGCTTCCGTTAACGACGCGGTTGAGCTTGATGAGCGGGGTTTTCCCGATGCTGAACGAATTATCCTGGAAAATGTTCGACATTGAATATCCTCTCCACAGTGAATTTGGTGTACTGAGATTCGAAGTCGTAGCGACGACAACGAATGTTCTCGGAATGACTCTGGGATGATCTTGGATTTGCCCCTGGCGCGCCTTACGGTCGAAGCCGTAAGGAGCCCAGGCTACGTACAGATACAGCGGAGGCTCAAAGAGGAACTACGGCACCGCGACCTGAGTGACATGTCGGGAGTTAACAACTCTTTGGAATCGACCATCAGTATTTCGGCAGGCTCGGGTCAACTTGGTCAGACCAGGCGAGAATGCCTCCCTTCAAGTTGTGAATCTTCTGGAAGCCGGCTTTCATCAAGAATTCCACGGCCCTGGCGCTGCGTTGACCGGAGCGGCAGTGGACGACGATTTCACTCGCCGAATCCAGTTCGTGCATTCTATTAGGAATCTCACCGAGAGGGATCAGCGTGGAGCCAGGAATGCGGCAAATCTGGAACTCGTGCGGTTCACGCACGTCGATCAGAACGAAGGGTTGGTTTTCGTCGATCATCTTCTTGACTTCACGCGGCCCGATTTCCGGAACGCCAATCATAACAGGTGTGTGCTCCTCCCCACGAATTCCGCAGAACTGCTCGTAGTCGATCAACTTGGTAATCGTCGGATGGGCTCCGCAAACCGGGCAATCGGGATTCTTCCGAAGCTTCAACTCCCGGAACTTCATACCCAGCGCGTCAAATACCAGTAAGCGCCCGATCAGCGTTTGACCCTGTCCAATAATTAGTTTAATCGTTTCCATGGCCTGAAGGCAACCGACGATTCCCGGCAGCACACCCAGGACCCCTCCCTCTGCGCAACTGGGGACGAGGCCCGGCGGAGGCGGCTCAGGATACAAGCACCGGTAACAAGGCCCCTGGCGAGCGTAGAAGACGGACGCCTGGCCCTCGAAGCGGAAGATGCTTCCGTAGACATTCGGCTTGCCCAGTAACACGCAGGCATCGTTCACCAGGTAACGTGTGGGGAAGTTGTCCGTGCCATCAACGACGATGTCGAAATCCTGGAAAAGCTCGAGCGCGTTCTCGGAAGTCAAGCGCGCATCGTGGCCCACCACTTCAACGTTCGGATTGATCTCGCGGATGGCCCCCTGCGCCGACTCCAGTTTCGATCGCCCTACGTCGGCGGTGCCGTGGATCACCTGGCGCTGCAGGTTGGTATAATCCACCACATCGAAGTCCACGATGCCCAGCCGCCCGACACCTGCCGCCGCCAGGTAAAGCAGCAGCGGCGAGCCCAGCCCACCTGCCCCGATGCAGAGCACCTTCGCGTTCTTCAACTTGAGCTGCCCATCCATGCCCACTTCCGGCATGATGAGGTGGCGGCTGTAGCGAAGTATCTCGTCCTTACTTAAATCGGAGACAGAAGTCAAAGTTGCCGTTGCCATTTCCTCTTTGCCCTCTCATCGAGGCGCGTTATGAGGGGCCCCCCGTCACGACCTTCAGCCATGGCGCTGGCCTTTACAGGCCGCGGAAAAACCCTTTTGATTGTCATCCTGAGGAGTCCGTCAGCCGACGGACGACGAAGGATCTCCGCAGTTCTTCAAAACCACAACTGCCGAGATTCTTCGCTTTGCTCAGAATGACAGTTTTCAATGGCTTTTCCGCAACTTGTTGAGGCCGGCACGTGCCGACCTAAAGGTCGGCGCTACCCTCATACTACGACGCCCCCCGCAATGGAAGGAACGATGCTGAGCACGTCGTTTTCATTCAGAGGCGTTTGCTCCTTTTGCAGGAAACGAATGTCTTCATCACCGAGATAGACGTTGACGAAGCTGCGAAGTTTGCCTTCCTGGTTGTAGAGATGCCGCCGCAGCTCCGTATACTCGCTAGCGAGCTTCGAAAGCGCCTCCGCTACCGTCTTTGCTTCCACTTCAACCTGATCCTTCTTCCCCACATATTGACGCAGGGGAGTTGGGATCATTATCTTAACTGCCATTCCCTCTCCTCATAGTAAGTGTCAAGGTTACAGTACGCCCCAGATCTATCTGATGCTACAGGAAACGCGGCGATTCTAAGTCCGAGTGGCTGGGACGCTGTAGGGGAACGGCTTGCCGTCCCCGCATCTTCGCTGGTCCCGACTAGGGTAGGGCAAGCCCTACCCCTACATCTCTCATCGCTTGGTTAAGCCCTGTCTTACTCAATGACCTCGAGTGACTCGGGGTTGAATACCGCCCCATCATCAGCCAACACCCAGCAGGTCAGGTCTTTCGCAACGCCCCGCTCCACAGAAACTATGACATAAGAATACCACGGCCAGGCGTGCTCGCGGTCATAAACTGAGGGCCGGGCGGGGTGATCCGGATGTGAGTGGTAGTAGCCCAGCACATCCAGACCGCGGGACCGTGCGTCCTTCTCCATCCGCAACTGCTCGAGCGGATCGATCAGGAAGCGGTTGCGCTCCGTCTCGCGCGCCAGGTCATCAACGGGCAGCAGTTCTTGAGCGTGGCCCGGATCGTGCCGCAAGTTCTTCAGCGCCACTACCTCCATCACCTGCTTCGTTTCACCCTCGACCTTGCCAAGCAGCGCACCACAGCACTCGCTGGGATAGTCCCTCGCGCCGTGCCCGCGAATCGATTCCATCTGTGCTTGTGTAATTCGTAAGACCATCGGTCTGCGTTCTGGTGGGATGGCACGGAAGGGCGGGGCTTCAGCCCCGCCGCCTCATCGCAGGCTCTTGGTGGGCCTTTAGGCCCTGACGCCACGTCGCTTCAGGGGCTAAAGCCCGCAGTGTACTGCCCGAGCTTAGCAGCGGGGCTGAAGCCCCGCCCTTCCGATTCCCACAGACAAGATCGCTTACCAATTCGGATAAGCCGCGCGGCAACCACCAGGGTTGCCGCTATGAGACCTCTCAACGCCTTGCGTTTCCAGCCCTCGATGGATTAGATTCAAATTCTAGGCTGAACATGAGGAAACTGCAATGATCGATCTTCGAGAGCAATTTAAGGCGGCGGGTTTTGAGATTATCGATGGCAGAGCAGTCCCCGGCTCCATCGGCGTGAAGAAGTACGGATATGTGCTCTACCTGGAACCGCAGGCTGATCAACAATGGGTTGCTCTCGGCCCGCCTTATTTCCAAATCCGCGGCTTGGATTGCGAACTCGAGGACAGGGGCTATCAGAAGTTCTGGCGCCACGGTGACACGCGGTTCCCGATTCGTAAAACCGACCTCCAGACCCTGCACCGCTTTGACGAGGAAGCCCGCGAGATCCTCCGACTGCGATCGCTCTACAACGAATCTCTGGGTTCAACTTGTGCGCGCACCGTTTACGACCGGCTGGAAGGCAGGCCTGACCGCTAGCCTGCACCTCGGCGTCTCACCAGGATCCCAAAGATCGCCTGTCAATTGTCATTCCGAGCCCTTCGCTTGTCATTCTGAGCGGAGCGAAGAATCTCGCTCTGCCGCTCAGGGTAAACTCCGCGAGGAATCTGGAGTTCGGCTGGTAGGGGCGGTTCGCGAACCGCCCCTACTCGAGAGTCAGGTCATTCCCGCGAAAGGACCCGGTGCGGCGTTAAGATTCGCAGCCCCGGATGGGGCGACAGACATCCTGCGGGAGCCTCTGCCGCCCCTCCGGGGCTGAGACGACCCCGGAGCTGCTCCTCCATCCCACGGCTCGCGCCGTGGGCTACTCTCTGTCGGCCCTCCGGGCCTGCACAGGCGGGTTGTTCGGACCTGCGCTGCCATCAGTCAGGGTATTAGGCTAACACTTTCAGGGCGGCCACGCGGGCCGCCCCTTCGCTGTTAGGATTGAGACGCGGTCTTTGAGCCTGTGGGCGTCTTGTTTGCCGTGTTCGAGGTCGTGGAAGGAGTCCCTGCCGGCCCACTCGTGCCGGCGGCTGGAGCGGGTTGGGCGCGCTCTGGTCCTGGCGTAGACGGCGGTTTTGGGGGAACACTCGAAGCCTCAGGCTCCGGCTTAGCGGGCGAACTTGCCGGCGGCGGGGCTTGCGCGGGCGGAGGTGGCCCTGCCTCGTGTCCAGCTTGCGGCTTTGGAGGCCTTGGCTGCCAGGGCCGCGAAGCGGGCCGGCTTTCCGTTTGGGGGCGTCGCCCCTGGGCGGGAGAAGGCTGGGAGATAGGACGGAAGACAACCTCAATCTGAACTTTGTCCAGATCGCTGTCACCAAGTTCGACAATCTGGTCAAAGCCCTCCTGCCGGATGTCCGTCTTGGTCTGTCCGAAAGCCAGGTAGTGCCGCTCGATCACCGGACTGCCGACCGACCGTTCCCGCTGCCGATCGCGCTCGATACACTTCTCCAGGGGCACGTCGAATAGGAAGATCACACACGGAACTTGAAACCTCTTCGCCAGTTCCAGGAACTCACGACGATGGGACGGCGTCAGCGCAGTGGAATCCACCACCGAGAGCCGGTTCAATCCCATCCGTAATTCCGTCAGGTAGCGGACAAGGGCGAAGGCCTGCGTATTGAATCGCTGGTCCCGCTCGTCGTCGCACACCCGGCCTCTGGCCCAGTCAGACGAGACGATTTGTGTGGGGCGAAAATGGCGCTGCGCAAAAGTTGACTTCCCGCAGGCCGCCGGTCCGCACAGCAAAACAACCGAGGGGCGGATCAGCCTCACCCGTTTCTCTTGGCTCTGATTTGCAGTTGGTTCTTGTGCCATAGTGGTTATCGTGGTTCGTGTCGAGATGCGATGATTTGTTCATACTCGCGCCGAACTCAAAGACAAAAAGGGGTCTGGAGACTCCCCAGGGCTTCCTAACCCCCTACGATTGTAAGATACCGGACTCTTGGGAATGGTTGCTCTTTGGTTTTTCCGCTTGGGTTCCGGGTAGTGTCCTAATTTGATCGGTAGCGCCGACCTTTAGGTCGGCAGATGCTGGCCTAAAGGCCAGCGCTACGCCGAAACTAGGACACTACCCGGTTCCGAGATCCCGCGATCATTGTCCCAATCCAACGGAACAGTCGTGCCGCTCGCGGGCCACGCGTTCCTCGGCCAGGTAGGCCCGAGTGCGGCGAGTCAACTCATCGAAGTCCACCTGGTGGGCGTCGAATTCCGGCCCGTCAACACACGCAAACCGGACCTTCCCGCCTACCGTGACTCGGCAGCCTCCGCACATTCCGGTGCCATCCACCATGATGGGATTAAGGCTGGCGTAAGTGTGAACACCCCATTCCCGGGTGACCTCGGCCGCCGCGCGCATCATGGGAATCGGCCCGATGACGTGGGCCAACCCAAGCTCGCCATCGTTGCCTTTGCGCCAGACGCGCATCAGATCAACCACCGTGCCATGCACGCCCGCAGTGCCGTCGTCGGTCGCCCAGTATACCTCGTCGGCCGCGGCGCGCAATTCCGCGTCGAGAATAATCAGGGAAGACGAACGCGCTCCGCACAAGGCGGTAACGTGGTTCCCCGCCTTCCGGAATGCCCGCGCCACCGGCAGCAATTCGGCAACCCCGACACCGCCCGCCAGGCACAGAACGTTGCCGACATTCTCGATGCTCGCCGGTTCACCCAGCGGCCCCAGAAGGTCCGCCAGGCGATCGCCCGCTTCGAGCTGTACTGTGGTCCTACTCGTCTTGCCGAGCGCCTGGACGACCAGGGTGATGCTGCCCTTGGCTTGGTCGCCGTCCACAATCGTCAACGGAATGCGCTCGCTGGTTTTCGTCGGCCGGATGATGATGAACTGGCCGGGCTTCCAGCGCCTGGCAATTTCCGGGGCTTCCACCTCGAACCAGGCGATCTCCGGAGTCAGCAGCCGCTTCGCCAAAACCAGGTTACCCTCAGGCAGCACAGGCACTCCTGCCTGTGCAGTTTCGGGGGGCACAGACACTCCTGCCTGCGTGGTGTCGGGTGTCACAGGCGCTTCTGCGTGTGCGGCGCTTTCCGTCTGGACAAGCGGCACAGCCAGGAGTGGCTGTGCTTCGGGTGGCTGATAATTGAGAGCGTTGTGGATCGCGGCGGCGGCGGCGCGGCCGTCGCGCATCGCCAGGATGACCGTCGATCCCCCTCTGACCACGTCGCCGCCCGCAAACACGTTGGGCATGCTGGTCATGCCGCTCGAGTCAATCACCACCTTGCCGCGCTTGGTCAGAAGCTGCGGCGTGGCGCGCTGTACGGTCGGGTTGGGACTTTGACCGATCGCCATCACCACCGTGTCCACTTCCATGCGGTACTCCGAACCCGGCATCGGGACTGGAGAGGGGCGCCCGCTTTCATCAACCTCCCCCAACTGCATGCGAATGCACTCCATTTCATGCAGGATGCCTTTCTCGTCGCCGAAAAGGCGGACCGGCGCGGCGAGGAATTCGAAATGCACGCCTTCTTCCTCGGCGTGCTCGATCTCCTCCAGCCGGGCGCGCAACTCGGCCCGTCCACGCCGGAACATGATGGTGGTGTCACTGCCCATGCGCCGCGACCAGCGAGCCGCATCCATGGCGGAGTTGCCGCCGCCCACCACCACCACGCGCTTGCCGATGCGTATCGGGGTGTCAGACTCCGGGAAACGGAAAGCCTCCATCAAATTCAGCCGGGTCAGGTATTCGTTGGCAGTATAGACGCCAATCAGGTTCTCGCCGGGGATGTTCATCAGGTGCGGCAGGCCGGCGCCGGTGCCGAGGAAAATGGCCTCGAATCCTTCTGCGAAAAGTTCGTCCACTGCCTCCGTCTTGCCCACGATGAAGTCGGTGCGAAACTCGACGCCCATGCTGCGCAGACGGTTAACTTCGTCTCGGATGATTTCCCGCGGCAAACGGAAATTCGGAATGCCGTAGGCCAGCACACCGCCCAGGCCGTGCAAGGCTTCGAAGACCGTCACTCGATAGCCGTGCCGGATCAGATCATAGGCCGCAATCAGGGAAGCAGGGCCGCTCCCCACCAGCGCCACGCGAGGGCCGCCGTGCGGCGGGGCGGGCGGCGGACCGGCGGCCGTGCGACGATGATAGTCGGCGGCAAACCGCTCGAGCGAACCGATGGCCACTGGGTCCAGTTTCTTCCCCAACAGGCAGGCGCGTTCGCAGTAAAGCTCATGCTGGCAGACCCGGCCGCAGATGCCCGGAAACGGACTCTCCTCGCTGATCTTGTCGAACGCGCTCGCAAAATCCCCCACCGACATCAAGCCGATAAAACCTTTGACGTTAATGTGCAGCGGGCACGCGTCGACGCAGGTGGCGTTCTTGCACTGCAGGCATCGAAGCGCCTCAACTTGAACCTGGGCGAGAGTGAAACCCAGAGCGACCTCTGCCGGACCACGCAGCCGCTCTTCCGGCGTAAGCAACGGCAGGGGTTGGCGAGGCGCTTTGGGGTTGGGTTTCACTTTGGGCCGGGTGTCAGGCGCCGGAGTTCCTACGGTGGTCGTGTTCAGGGTACTCAAAGTCAGCCTCCATTAAAGGGTGCTAGGATTTCACTTGAGGGTCTCCGAAGAGTGAAGTTCCAAGCGGCATAAAGTCAGAAGTGCGGCTTCTGAAATCCCTAAGTGAGGTGCAATTCCTTTGCCAGCCTGGAGCCAGCGACATTTTGTAGCGGTAGGCTTGCTTCCCCGATTGGCAAACTTCTGGCGCCCCCCTCCAACAGAGCCTATGACCCATTTGAGCGACATTTCGCTACCTCTCGCGTGGGTCGATCCTTGGACGCGGACTGGCCACAACCTATAGCCGCCAGAGCGAGCTCGACAATGTGGCATTTGGAGCATCTGCGATTCGGAAAAGTGGGCCATTGTGCCCAACGGACCGGGAAATCGAGTGAGCCGGTGATCGGGTGATCGGGTGTAGGGGCGGTTCGCGAACCGCCCCTACGTGTCTCTCCTTCGCAGTCCTTTGTTTTCATAGACATTCTCGCTTTGTTCCGGCATTTCTTGTAGCGCCGACCTTCAGGTCGGCACTTTGGCCGATTTCTCCTGCCGTGCTGACCTGAAGGTCAGCTCTACGCGTGAGGCCACAAGGGCTGCCCCTACGCGACGCAATGCCAAATTGTCCGTTAGGGACCTCAAAGTGCGGGGTCCACACGGAGCTCGATCTAACCTCGGGGCGGCAACCTAACATCCGAATGTAGGCTATCATGTTTGGCTATAGCTTGTCAAGTCTTTTCGCGCCGGGCGACGGGTTGGAATGCTGATCAGGGATTTTAAGCACACCTAACGGTGGTTGTCTGGTTTGCACCTGTGTTACGATTGATGTTTGTTTCCCCGATCTCCCGATCAACCGATTTCACGATCTTGAGAGTCAGCTATGATTCTGGCGATGGTCGACGACCTTCTGTTTCTCTCCAAAATCCAGGAGACAGCCAAACACCTCGGTGTCGACGTCAAGGCGGCGCAGCCTGCGGACCTGCCCGAGGCGGCGCACGCAACCGCCCCGACCGCGTTCCTGATCGATCTGAATCATCGGTCGGGCAAGGCTTTGGAGGTTCTGCGCGCAGTCAAATCCGACTTGACGACGAAGGACATCGCAGTCATCGGGTTCGTTTCACATGTTCAAACCGAGCTAATCGCCGCGGCGCGCGACGCCGGGTGCGATCTGGTTCTGGCGCGCTCGGCATTTGCCAGCCAATTGCCGAGTCTTCTGCAACGGTTTTCAACATAGAAATGCCGGGTCCCAGAGGGACCCAAGATCATTAGCCGTAGGTGAAACCTCATCGGTGCTGATATAAGAGATGATTTCAATCATTCTGCCGCTATGTTTGATGTCCCGCGAAGCGGGATACCTTGAGTAGCCGTGGGTGAAACCCACGGAAAGAAAAGCCGACCGACCATCCCGGCCCTGGAGGGGCCGACCATTCACAGGTCAACCCCCTTGGGGTTGGCCAGCCTCTGGTGGGTTCGCTCACCGCAGGTTATAACCTGCGGCTACTCACGGTTGGGCCCCTTTGGGGCCAATGGTCAAAGCGTATCTTAGCGCTTATGAGGTTCCACCTACGGCTAATGATCTTGATGCCCTTCGGGCATCTACTGTCCAAGGACTAACATGAAACTGCTTCGTATTTCAGCCTTCCCGATCGGTATGCTTTTATTCGCCGCTCTTGCCGCGGCTCAAACCACTGCGCCCCAGCCCAAGTACCCCGACTTCCCAAGCGAGACGCCGGCCAAGTTCGAGCCGGTGACCACCAGCTTCGACTACGTCAAGCGAGATGTGATGATTCCGATGCGCGACGGCGTGAAGCTGCACATGGTCATCGTAATTCCGAAGGGCGCCCGGCGCGCGCCGATCCTGCTGACGCGCACACCCTACAACGCCACGGGCATGGTCACTCACGCGGACAGCTCCCACTTGGGGCCGATCCTCGAGGGCTACGACAACCTCACCGAGATCATCGTCGAGGGCGGCTACATCCGCGCTATCGAGGACATCCGCGGCAAGTACGGCTCCGAGGGAGATTATGTGATGACCCGCCCGCTTCACGGACCGCTGAACCCGACTCCCGTCGACGAGTCCACCGACACCTACGACACCATTGACTGGCTGGTGAAAAACATTCCGGAATCAAACGGCAACGTTGGCATCCTGGGAATTTCCTACGACGGTTTTCTGCCTCTGATGGCGCTGGTTAATCCTCACCCGGCGCTTAAGGTTTCAATTCCCATGAACCCCATGGTGGACGGCTGGATGGGCGACGACTGGTTCCACTACGGCGCCTTCCGCGAGCAGAACATCACCTACATCTACGACCAGGAGGGGACGCGCTCGGGGGAGGAAAAGTGGTGGACAGACACCTTCGACGATTACGACCTCTACCTGCGGGCCGGATCGGCGGGCGAACTCGGACGGCTGCACGGGGTGGAGCAGGTGGGCTTCTGGCGCAAGCTTCTCGAGCATCCGAGCTACGACGCCTTTTGGCGCGACCAAGCCATTGACCGCATCCTGGCAGGTCAACCGCTGAAAGTAACGATGATGCTGGTGGGCAGTTTCTGGGACCAGGAAGATATTTACGGCGCCGCGGCTGTTTACAGAGCGCTCAAGCCGAAGGACACCTCGAACGACAAGGTCTACCTGGTGATCGGCCCCTGGAATCACGGCGGGGAGCAGGACGACGGCAGCACGCTCGGCCCGCTGCACTTCGATAGCGATACTGGACTCTACTTCCGCCGCGAAATTCTGCGGCCGTTTCTCGACCATTTCTTGAAAGACGGCGCGCCACCCATGGATACCGCGCCCGCCATGATGTTTGAAACCGGATCCAATGTGTGGCGGCGCCTGCCCGGCTGGCCAGCGGGCTGCGCGAGCGGCTGCACGATCCGCCCCACGCCGCTGTATCTCGAGGCCGGGCTGAAGCTGGGATTCGCGGCGCCGGGCGCAGGCGATGCGGGGTTCGACGAATACGTTTCCGACCCTGCGAAGCCCGTGCCCTACCTACCGCGGCCCGTTCGGCCCATGGGCTACGACGAGGAACACCCCTGGCCGCATTGGCTGGTGGAAGACCAGCGGGAAGCCTCCGGCCGCACCGATGTGCTGGCATTCGTTTCCGATTATTTGACGTCGCCAACGAAGATCAGCGGGCAGCCGGTGGCTAATCTGGTCGCCTCGACCAGCGGGACAGACTCCGATTGGGTGGTAAAGCTGATTGATGTCTATCCCGACGAGGTGGCAAGCGAGTCGCACCTGGGCGGCTACCAACTGATGATTGCGGCAGACATCTTCCGCGGCCGCTATCGCGAGAGCTTCGAAACACCAAAACCCATCGCGTCCGGCCAGCCGCTGCTCTACCGCTTTGCACTGCCCACGGCGAACCACATCTTCCTGCCGGGCCACCGCATCATGGTTCAGGTTCAGTCCAGTTGGTTCCCACTCTACGACCGCAATCCCCAAACCTTCGTGCCCAATATCTTCTGGGCCAAGCCGGAGGATTTTCACAAAGCAACGCAGCGGGTCTACCACATGCCCGATCACGCGAGCTTCGTTGAACTGCCTGTGGTCACGACGCCCTGAAGTAATCGCTTGTAGGAGCGGCTCAAGCCACTCGGATGTAGTTCAGAGGGAATTCTAGTGCTTAGTTCTGTGAATAAGCGCAATTATTGTGACTCCTGGAAGGGCGGGGCTTTAGCCCCGCCGGTACGCAGAGCGCGGTTGAAAGGGCCTTTAGGCCCTGAAGCGACTCGGCTTCAGGGGCTAAAGCCCTGAGGGTTGGCCCGTTCTCTGCGGCGGGGCTGAAGCCCCGCCCTTCCGACGCAAAAAGAATAAGTTGGACGGCCCTCACCCCGCCTTCGGCACCCCTCTCCCGCCCGAGCGGGAGAGGGGACGGGGGTGAGGGTGGTCTGGCTGACCCACGGCTTACGCCGTGGGCTACTCGCTGGCGCCCGCACCGCGGGCTGACATATTCTACGAACTTCTGGGACGCGACACTAGCTATGGTTTCTTCGTCTGAAATTCTGGGAACAGAAATTGGTCGAGGATTAACCTGGCGGCTTCTTGGATCAGGACGGGTTCTCCGTTGTGCTTGAGGCAAACCACTCCGTCTTCGCCGACGGTGACTGATAGATTCATTGAAAACTCGGTTCCAGACACGGATATTTGTTCAACCTCCTTGCGGAGGCTTATTTTCAACTCACGGCGATTCATGGGCTGAGCCAAACTAGCAACATTCGGCGCCCACACAATCCTCTCATGCGCAGAGCCGTCGGTGCCAACCGCGACGGACTTTTCTTGAGCCTCTTTGGCCTGGGCGGTAATCTCCACCCATAAATCATTGAACAGCACCTCGGCGGCCTCAGCCACAGCCTTGTTGCGTTCCGCCAGCCTGCGTCGTTGTTGTACGCGTTCGTCGATCCAGCTCATGGATTTTAATTCTAGGAGAACACAAAACTAAAGTCAAAACTATCGCTGTGCGCCACGCGATTAAAAAATCCAAACGACGCCACTATCCAAAACCCCTGCCCCGGCTATGGGCTTGCATTACCGTGGTAATATAGAGCCATGACACTAGCGCGATCCAAAGTTACGGCGCAAGGACAGATTTCGGTACCTGCAGAAGTTCGGCGGAGGCTTGGCATCAGCCCTGGCTCGGTTCTGGAGTGGAGCGATGAAGGCGAGAAGATCGTCGTGCGGCGGTCGGCTCGGTATACTTCGGAGGATGCCCATCGGGCGCTTTTCCCCGAGGGGGTCCCGAGACGTCGAACCCTCGATGAACTGAAAGACGGAATCCGAAAGTACGTACGGGGGCGTTATGCGCGCCGTTGATACCAACGTCCTGGTGCGTCTCATTACGAGGGACGATGTACGGCAGGCTGAATCAGCCGACCGCTGGGTGGAAACTGGAGCCTGGGTCTCGATTTTAGCTCTAGCAGAAACAGCATGGGTGCTTTCCGCTTTGTACCGACGCAGCCCTGGCGAAATTGCTTCTGCGATCGAGGTTCTTCTCAACCATAAAGATCTAACACTACAGGACTCAGATGTCGTTGCGGCGGCGCTCAAGTGTTTCCGCAAGCGGTCAGCATTGGGCTTTTCCGATTGCCTGCTGCTGGAACTAGCGCGGAAGGCCGGGCATTTGCCGCTGGGCACGTTTGATCGCGAACTGAGCAAACTTGACGGAGCGGAAAAGCTTTAGACTCTTCTACTCGCAAGCGCTGCTCCAGGTAGAACGAATTGCAGACAGCCTAGAAGCTGCTTCACGACCTCCTGTGCCCGACGCAACGTGGATGGTCGACTACGCGCGAAGCCGTGCTTCCCGGAGGGACTGAGCCCTCGAGTGATCGCCGGGGATCCTGGGCGGTAATCAGTAATGCCTACTCTGCCGGGCTGTTTTGAAACAGCTCTAGTCATCAATCTCCACAGGAGGATATTCAAGGATGAAGAAACTGATGTTGTTTTTTGGAACCCTCTGTCTCCTTACATATTCGATCTCGCTCGAAGCCGCCAAGAAGGCCAAGGCGGACCTGCTTAACGCCAAGGGCGCGCCGGTCGGCACCGCCGTGTTCACTCAGAAATCCAATGGGGTTCAACTGGACCTGAAGGTTTCGGACATGACTCCGGGGCTGCACGGGTTCCACATTCATGCGGTAGGAAGGTGCCAGGCGCCCGACTTTACGTCGGCAGGCCCGCACTTCAATCCGGAAGGAAAGCAACATGGCTGGGACAATCCGATGGGCCATCACCTGGGCGATCTGCAGAACCTGGAAGTGGGCCCGGACGGAAAAGCCCACGTCCGCGTGATGGTACCGGGAGTGACGCTGGGAGAAGGAGCGATCTCACTCTTTCATGAAGGCGGCACGGCGCTCGTTATCCACGCCAAACCGGACGATGGGAAAACCGACCCCGCCGGCAACGCCGGGCCGCGCGTGGCGTGCGGAGTGATTATCAGGTAGTACCGCGCGGGTTTGCGGCTCTGCCGCCCCGCCTTGCGGAAAGGCTCTGCCTTTCCTTGGAGTTTCTACAATTCCGGCGAGGCTTTTTCGACTTGACTCCCTTATCGTGTCGCCTCGCTGTCGAGACAGTTGTGCTCAGCTCGGCTGCTGAGCCCCAAAGGGGCGCTCTATCACAGCCCAGGCCAACGGCCTGGGTCAGCGATGTCGGCCGGTTTAGATTAGGTCAGCCCTGAAAGGGCGGAATAGGCTAGTTCCCATGCCGCAATCTTTGTCCCAACTGTACGTCCATCTCGCCTTCGGGACCAAGCATCGCGAACCCATGCCCCGGAGGTGTATTTCGCCCCTACAGGGCTTGGAGATGGAAGGCACGACGTTGACCCAGGCCGTTGGCCTGGGCTGTGGTAGATCGCCCCTTCGGGGCTCAAGAGAGACACAAATGCGAGCTATGTGGTTCCACGTGGCCGAGAACGACGATACGGCAAACAAGGGCAATGAGAATGTAGAAACTCCATGGAAAGGCGAAGCCTGTCCGCAAGGCACGGCGGCGGAGCCGCACACGGTCGTCAGCGTAATTCAAGAACTCCCAGCATAGGCCTCTCGCTCGCCCTACACCGCTACTTTAGCGGTTGAAAACGCCAATCCGAGGAGGGTCTTTTGCTCCAGTTCGTGCGCTTTGCCGGAGCCGGTGGCAGGGCTGGGGCTCGCCGAGCGTTTTATCGAACGCACCGGGCGGCCTCTGAACATCCGGCGGAAGCGCGGCATGACGTAAAACAGCGCTCCCATGTTGGCCGGTTCCTCCTGCACCCAGACGATTTCGCGCGCCGTGTTGTGCCGGTTGATCTCCGTGGTCAGTTCAATCTCCGGAAAGGGATAAAGCTGCTCGAGGGAGACGATGGCAGTTCGCGCGTCGTTCAGCTTTTTGCGTTCGGCGCGCAGGTCGTGCACGATTTTGCCTGTGGCCACCAGGACGCGTTCCACGCCGGTCGTTTCGAGGTCGGGGACGACGGGCGCAAACGAGCGGGATGTGAAGGCTTCGAGATTCGATGCTGCGCCAGAATAACGAAGAAGACTCTTTGGAGTAAGTACAACAAGCGGTTTGCGCCAGGTGCGCAAGGCCTGGCGGCGCAGCAGGTGGAAATACTGCGCGGCAGTAGACGGCTGGCAGACCTGAATGTTGTCCCGCGCGGCGAGTTGCAGGAAGCGCTCGAGGCGCGCGCTCGAGTGTTCGGGCCCCTGGCCTTCGAGGCCGTGCGGCAAAAGCAAGACCAGCCCGGAAAGCAGCCCCCACTTATCCTCGCCGGCAGCAATGAACTGATCGATCATCACCTGCCCGCCATTGGCAAAGTCTCCGAATTGCGCCTCCCAAATGACCAGAGCTTCAGGATAGTCGCGGCTGAACCCATACTCGAATCCCAATACAGCAGCTTCGGAAAGGATCGAGTCGTAGACCTCGAAGCGGCCTTGACGGGCTTCTAAGTGGCTGAGCGGCGTGAATTCCGCCTGGGTCTCCGTATCGAAGAGCACCGCGTGGCGCTGGTTGAAAGTGCCCCGGCGGCTGTCCTGCCCGCTCAGGCGAACCGGAATCCCCTTGCGCAGAAGCGATCCAAATGCCAGAGCCTCTGCCATTCCGAAATCTACGGGGCGCTCGCCGCGCGCCATCTGCAGTCGCTGGTCGATCAGGCGCTTGATTTTGGGGTGAACGTTAAAGCCTTCCGGCTGGCGCGCCAGTGATTCTCCAATCGAGCGGAGGTCTTCCGCCGCAACTCGCGTATCAACCTCAAAGGCGGCATCGTATCGGCCGCCGGTGTAAGCGTCCCAATAAGCCGGCAACTCGCGCAACATCGGAATTCTGCGAATCGTGCGAGCCTGCTTCAAATCAGCTTCATATTGAGCGCGGATTTTCTGAATTGTCCCCGCCGGGTCAACACCGATCCTCTTTGCATAGGATTCCCAGAGCGGCGGAATTTGAGCGATTTTGCGATAGCGCACCGGCTGCGTCACCGTCGGGTCATCCAACTCGCTGTGCCCGTGGCGGCGGTAACCGATGAGGTCCACCACCACGTCGCTCGAGAAAGCATAGCGATACTCGACCGCCAATCGCGCCACGCCCACCACCGCCTCGGGGTCTTCCGCGTTGACGTGAAAGATCGGAATCGGCAATCGCTTCGCCACATCGGAAGCAAAACGCGACGCGTACAAGTCCTCAGGATTCGCAGTGAACCCGATCAGGTTGTTGACCACCACGTGCACCGTTCCGCCCACAGAAAAACCGCGCAGGGTGGCCAGATTCAGCGTTTCCGCGGCAGTCCCCTGCCCCGCCAGCGCCGCATCACCGTGCAGCAGGATGGGCAGCACTCGACGCGGCCCATCCTCGCCCAGGCGCGTTTGCTTGGCGCGAGCACGCCCCACGGCCACAGGATCGACGGCCTCGAGGTGGCTCGGGTTCGACACGAGGTGAATGTGCAGCGACTGGCCGTGCGCGGTTTGAAAAACGCCCGTCGCGCCCAGGTGATATTTGACGTCGCCGCCGCCCAGCACACGGCGCGGGTCGATATCCTCGAAGCGAGCGAAGATATCCGCGGGCGACTTTCCCGCTACGAGGACCATGACCGTCAGCCGCCCGCGATGGCTCATCCCCAGAACGATCTGCTCAGCGCCCAACTGCCCCGCCCTGTCCAGGGCCTCGTCCAGAAGCGGAAGCAAAGCGATGACGCCCTCGAGCGAGAAGCGCTTCGTGCCGGGGTAGCGGGACTGAAGCACCTGCTCGAAGAGTCCTGCCTCAATCAGGCGCATCATGATGTGCGGCCGGTCCGGCGCCGGCACGTCTGTTTCAAGCCGTTCCGCAACCCAGCGGCGCTTTTGCGCCTGTGGGATGTGCATAAATTCGGCGCCTATCTTGCCGCAATAAGTGCGCCGCGCATAGTCCGCAATTTCACCTTGAAGGTCGAGTTCGGGAAGCGCTTCCGGCTCGAGGCACCCGACTGGGTCAAGGTCCGCCTGGAGGTATCCCCAGCGGCGGAAAGCGTCGAGCACACGTTCCTTTTCTTCACTGCATGTGTCCATGACATAAGTATACAGTCGTCAGTTGTCAGTCGTCAGCGGCCCTGAGGAAGGACTGCCCTCTCCCTTGGGGAGAGGGTGTCGCGCGGCGGCGCTTTCACCGGCCGTCGCGTGACGGGTTATTTCCGTGGTTCTAAGGAGGACGGCTGCGCAGTATGATACTATTGCGCTGCTGTTCTCAAGAGAATTCTTGCCCCTCTCAGAGCCGTGCTAGACCGAGGGGACGGTCGAAATGGTTGGGAGTTGAGTCCGTGAAAAACAAACGCGAATTTGGACGGATGTTGCCAAGGGAAGTTTTTGATCATTTCGTCGAGGAAGAGGGTACTGGAAAAAAAAGGAGGTTAGCTGACACGCTTCCACTGCTCGACAATCCGGGCGTTTATGTGTTATATCGCGATGACGTGCCGCATTATGTTGGACAGGCAACAAAGCTGAGACAGCGGCTGTTTTTACACGCATGTATTCCGGGCAGTCCGTATTACAACTTCTGGAACTTCTTCTCGGTGTTCGCAATCAAAGATAAAGCACATAGGAACGAAATTGAGGCAATTTTGATTGCGGCAATGCCCACAGCCAATAGTGCCAAACCGAGACTAGAACGCCAGCCGTTTCCAAAGTCGCTACGGGACATGTTGCGTAGAATCAGACAAGCAAAGGTGGATCGAGAGGTACTGGGGCCTTCACACTGAAGCATCCGCACTATATTTTGTTGCCAACGCCTAAATATCACACGACGGGCGGCTGGGAAAATGACTTGATAACTGGTCTGTAGTGAACTAGTTATCGACTAGTGGAGATCGAGCCATGAGTACAGTGGGATTGTTTGAAGCCAAGACCCATTTCTCCGCTCTAATAGCGCGCGTCGTGCAAGGGGAAGTGATCACCATCACCAAGCACGGCGTGCCCGTTGCGGTTTTGACTCCCGCTGCGAATCGCCGCAGGAGGGACCCCAAGATGGTTGCCCAACGGATTCGTGCGATGCGCCAGGGCGCTCGGTTGGAAGGCGTTACCATCCGTCAACTCATTGACGATGGACGCGGATAAGCGTGGACTATCTCAGTGGCGACGGCAGGCAGGTGCATGCGTTTCTCACGGTATTCTTCAGAGATCATTTCAAAAACGCAGCTCAGTTCGTCGAGTGCTTCTGCCCGGCTGGGCATCAGGGCGTAACAACCAGGTATAGCGGGAATCTCGGCTACCCACGAGCCGTCTTCTTGCCGGTAGAGAACCGTCTTGTAATCCTCAATATTCATTGTCTCCAGCATAGTATACCATGCTTGTTCTAGCCCGCATAATTCATGATTTTGGAGACAAGAAAAGCCTCCTGTGGTACAAACACGTTCAGATGACGATGTTTGAAGCACCAAAGGAGGCTTTTGCTTGGGTCACGATATCACAACAGAGTGTC
>Ga0209517_10003792_pt1 | contig 20259 bp, 14 predicted proteins | sample PeaSoiMetSII2010_FD_187695 | JGI IMG/M metagenome (GOLD analysis project Ga0209517, IMG submission 187695) | Peat soil microbial communities from Weissenstadt, Germany - SII-2010 (SPAdes) (version 2) | ecosystem: Environmental > Terrestrial > Soil > Wetlands > Peat | place: Germany...
CCCGGCCGCCGCAGAAAGATCACCAGGTCGCGCGCGATTTCGAGCGCCTTACGCTGGCCATGATCTTCTTCCACCAGCGCCAAAGCCAGATCGATGCCCGCCGTCACTCCCGCCGATGTGTACACATTCCCGTCCTTGATGAAAATTGGATCGGGCTCCACGCGGATCTTGGGAAAGTTGCTACTCAGCAGTCCGCACCATTTCCAATGCGTCACGGCGCGTCGGCCGTCCAAGATTCCAGCCGCACCCAGCAGCATCGCGCCGGTGCAAATCGAACCGATGCGCCGGACGCGCCCACTCATACTTTTCAACCAGCGTAGAAACGCCGCGTCGCATCGAATCTCTTCCGCCCCATCGCCGCCGGGGACCAGCAGGGTGTCCACGGGTCCACGAACCTTGCGATAGTTTCCGGCGCCGAGCAAAACCAGCCCGCTGCTTGACGCCACCAGCCCTTTCGGATCGCTTGAAACCATCTCCACACGGTAACCGCCGCAGCGCGCGAAAACCTCATACGGCGCGGTCAAATCGAGGATTTGAATGGGTGGAACCGCGGCGAACACAACCCTGCGCACGTTTTCAGTTTGGCAGGATTTGTCGTGAAAATGGCACGACCGCCAGCGCACCATTTTGTTTTCACTCGCGTCCTGTTCAAGAGGAGCGTGGTCATGCTGCAAGATATTCGCTACGGCCTTCGTGTGCTGGTTAAGAATCCCGGATTTGCTCTCATCGCGATTCTCACGCTTGCGCTCGGCATCGGCGCAAACACCGCTATCTTCAGTGTGGTCTACGGAGTCCTGCTGCGACCGCTTCCGTATCAGAACGGCGGACGTTTGGTGGTGCTGCATCAACAGGCACAGCGCGCCGGCCTGAAAGAAATTCCGTTCGCGGCCAAGGATATTTTCGATTACCGGGATCACAATCATACGCTGGACGGTGTGGTGGAACATCACAGCATGAATTTCCTGCTGCTGACCAACGATTCGGCGGAGCGCGTCAACACCGCCGTGGTTTCGGCGAATTTCTTCGATGTTTTGGGAGTCAAGCCGCTGTTGGGCCGCACTTTCGTCGACAGCGATGAAGATCACGGCGCGGATGCCGTTTTGATCCTCAGCTACGAGTATTGGAAGGCGCGCCACGGCGGAGATCCTAATATCGTCGGCAAAGTTTTTCAGATGAACAATCGCCCGCACACCGTGATCGGCGTGCTTCCGCCGATCCCTCAATATCCGGTTGAGAACGACGTGTATATGCCTACGTCGCAGTGCCCGTTCCGGTCGTCGGCGGGGTTCATCAATAATCGCAAAGCTCGCATGATGACCGCGTTCGGGCGTCTGAAACCCGGAGTTTCCCTCCAGCAGGCGCAAGCCGACCTGAGCACATTGGCGCATCAGATCGAGCAGGCGAATCCGGACGTTTATCCGGCAAGCTTCGGTTACGGCTTGGCCGTCGCGTCGCTACAGGACGATCTGACGCGCCGCGCGCGAATGACGTTCCTGGTGCTGTTGACCGCAGCCGGGCTGGTCCTGTTGATTGCCTGCGCGAACGTCGCGAATCTTCTTCTGGCTCGGCTGTTGAAGGTCGAACGCGAGCTCGCGATTCGCAGCGCGCTGGGCGCGGGAAAACTTCGGCTGGTGCGCCAGCTTATGACCGAGAGTGTCATGCTCGCCCTGGGCGGCGGAGCGCTGGGCTTGGCCATCGCGCCGGCCGCTATGGCGGTGCTGGTGAAATTCGCCGAACAGTTCACAACCCGTGGCGGAGAAGTCCGCATCGACACGCCCGTGCTGCTCTTCACCCTGGCGGTATCGCTGTTGACCGGCGTCGTGTTCGGACTTGCCCCCGCTTTCTCGACCGCGAACAATCTTGGCGACTCGATGAAGCAAGCCAGTGGACGCAGCACCGGCAGCCGCGGCCGTCAGCGTCTGCGTAGCGCGCTGGTAGTGGCGCAAGTCGCGGTTTCGTTCATGCTGCTGATCGGCGCGGGTCTTATGATTCGCAGCTTTCTCAAGCTTGAAAGCCAGAACCCCGGTTTCAGCCCGGATCGCGTGCTGGCGATGCGCTTGAGCCCTAATTTCTCGAAGTACACCCAGGCGCAACAACTGACGAACTTAAACGATTCGATTATTCAACACGTTCGCGAGGTCAGCGGTGTTCAGTCCGTGGCCACCGCGACCGGCTTCCCGTTCAACCCAGCCGGTGTGGCTCAAGGGCCTGGCAGCACCTTCTTCGAAATCGAAGGCCGTCCGGTTTCGAAGGGCGAAGCCGCACCGCAGGTCGACGTAACGGTCATCAGCACGGATTATTTTGGAACTCTTCGCCAGCCCATGGTCGCGGGCCGCGATTTCACGGATCACGACGACGCGAATGCGGTCCAAGTCGCGATCGTGAACCAGAGCATGGTGCGCCACCGTTGGCCCACGGAGGATCCAATCGGCAAACGTATGAGCTTCGACCAGAGCAAGACATGGATCCAGATCGTCGGCGTGGTGGGCGACGCCAAAGAATATGGCCTGGAACGCGCCGTCCACGATGAAGTGTACGCCCCTGTCGCGCAAAACGGGTTCGCCAGTAACCTGGTAGTGCGCACTGCCGGCGACCCAATGGGCGTGGCGGCCGCGATTCGAGCCGCGCTACATTCTGTCGATCCGCAGCTCGCTATTGATCGTGTGAATACCATTGAGCGCTTCGAGCACGAATCCATGGCCTCGCCGCGCGTGACGGCGATTCTGCTGGGATTATTCGCCGGCCTTGCGGTGATCATCAGCGCCTGCGGAATCGCGGCGGTGATGGCGTTGTCGGTCAGCCAGCGGACCAACGAGCTTGGCATCCGTATGGCGCTGGGCGCATCGCGCGAATCCATCGTCTACATGGTGGTACGCCACGGTCTGACCCTGGCCATTGCGGGAACCGCCGTGGGATTCACCGGCGCCATCGCCTTGACGCGGCTGCTCTCGTCGCTGCTTTACGACACCAGCCCCACCGACGCCGGGACCTTCGCCGCCGTGTCGCTGTTGTTCCTGACCGTCGCCGCGATTGCGTCTTTCGTGCCGGCGCGCCAGCTTACCGCCATCGATCCTCTAGCGGCGCTGCGTCAAGAATAGTTCGGAACATCCAGCCGAGCGCGTTATCCTAATTGCTTCTGGAGAATTATGAAGCGCTCGCTCGTAGTGTCCCTATCGTTCCTCCTGGCCTTGCAGGCGCAGGACCAGACGCCGCAAGATCAGACGCCGATGGTATCCGTTCCTCCTTCGTCCGACCGGTTGCACGGCCTGCTGCGCCCCTTCGCCGCCCGCGAAGTTTCGCCCGCCAGTTTTGAGAATTCCGCGCGAATTCACGACCTGATACGTGCCGGCAACCTGTATCTCTCGTTGCCGGACGCCATCGCGCTCGCCATCGAAAACAACCTCGATATCGAGCTTGGCCGCTACTCGATTCCGATCGCGCAAATGGAAACTCTGCGCTCCAAAGGCGGCGGATTGCCGCGCGGCATCCTGTTCACGCTCGCCCAACCGCCGACCGGCGTCGGCGGCCCGTTGAGTCCGCTGGTGACGCAAGCCGCCACTCAATCGACACCCGGAACCGCGGTCGCCAGCAATGCGCTTGAACTGGGCGTTCTCTCCGAGCCTCAAGTGAACCTCTCGGTATTGAGCACGATTTCCAACTCGAACGGCTCCCCAATTCCAGCCTTCGATCCGGTCCTGTTCGCGAACTACAACTGGACCCACCAGACGGTTTTGAACGCTAACACCACTACTAGCGGCATCGGAGCGCTGGAAAACAACATTCAGACCGGCAACGCCGGCTATCAGCAAGGCTTCAGTCCCGGAACCAATGTAAGCGTCGCGTTCAACAACACCCAGGAGAACACCAACTCGCCGAAGAACGCCGTGAACCCGTATATCAACTCGGACCTGTCTCTCACCGTCACGCAGCCCCTGATCCGCGGGTTCGGCCGAAAACTGAACGACCGGTTTATCCGCATCAGCGTCGGAGAAGAAAAAATCACCAGCCTTCTGTTCCGGCAACAAGTCATCGAGGTCGTTTACGGCGTGGTACGGCTCTATACAGATCTGGTCGCGCTGACTGAGGATGTGAAAGTGAAGCAGGAGACTCTTGCCTTCGCAGAGAAGCTTTACGACGACAACAAACAGCAAGTGGATGAGGGCACGCTCGCGCCCCTGGAACTGAGCCGCGCCCGCGCGCAGGTTTCCGGCAGCCGCCAGGATCTGATCAACTCCGGGGGACTTCTCGAAGAGCAGGAAGCCATCATGAAAAACGTGCTGACGCGCCGCGGCAACGAGGACGCGGACATCCGAGCAGCTCACATCATTCCCACGGATACGCTAAGTGTCCCCGCTTCTGAGGAAACGCAACCCATCGATCAGCTCCTGGCCGAGGCTTACAAGCTTCGCCCCGACCTCGGCCAAGCCGGCTTGCAGGTGAATATTTCAGAAATCAGCCTGGCCGGCGCGCGCAACAATCTTCGCCCCGAGCTCGACCTGGTCGGCACGGCGCAGAACAACGGTTTGGCCGGTCAGCCGCTGGTGATCGGGGCGGACCCACGCTTCGTCGGCGGATTCGGCACGGTGCTCGACCAGATCGCCACGCGCAAGAATCCGACGTACGCCATTGGTCTTCAGCTCACGGTCCCGCTGCGCAATCGCATTGCGCAGGCTGACGCGATTCGCGACGAGCTGATGCTGCGTCAGACCCAGATTCGCGAACGCCAGCTCCGCAATCAGGCGCAAGTGGAAGTGGAAGACGCGCTAATCGCGATGCGCCGGGCTCGCGCGTCTTATGAAGCGGCGTCGGAAACGCGGGCGCTCCAGGAACAGTCCCTTTCGCTCGAGCAGACGCGCTACGCCGAAGGCGTGTCCACCAGCTTCTTCGTGATTCAATACGCGAGCCTGGTGGCGCAGGCAAAATCGTCTGAAGTGGCCGCGAAGGGCGCCTACGTGAAAGCCCGCGCGGCTCTCGCGCGAGCCGTCGGATCGATTCTCGACGAAAATCATGTGACCCTCGAAGCCGCGCTAAAGGGTCACATGTAAATCGATTTCCGCCATCTTTCGAATGAGCCGCGCCGCGTGCGCCAGGGGCTGTGGGAAAACCCGCTATATTAACCGCTCCCTTTGGTCACGGCTCGCATGCCTTGCTGATGTGTCGAGGTGCCGACCCCGAGCCGCGACTGCAAGGAGCGGTTAATCGCCGGCTTTCCACAGACTCGCCCAGCAAGCGGTGATTCGCTAGTCTTTTAAATACCACGGCACGTTGATCACGATGATCCGCTGGCTTCCGCGCAGCAGCAGCAGTGTCTTCAGCACTCCCGCGCGCTTGTTGTGCAGCAGGTGATGATACCAGCGCCGCTCCACCAGCTCCGGAATCACCACCGCGATCTGACGGTCAGGATATTTCTTTTCCGCCGCCAGAACGTACTCGATAATCGGCCGCAGCACCAACCGGTATGGCGACGAAACCACCACCAGCTCCGGCGGCGGCAATCCCGCCTTGCGCGCGGGGGTATCCGCGTAGCTCATCCAATCGTTGCAAAACGCATTTTCCGCTTCCTCGGTCGACTCGACGTGCAGAGCGTGCACTTCCGTCGTCAGCGTGTACGCGAATCGCAGCGCCTTCTGTGTGATCCGGCTCCAGTTCTGGATCGGCACTACCACCAGCGGAGCCTGTAGATTCGATAAATCCAGCGGCGCGCGGCTGGCCGTCGCCAACGCGACCGTATGATAATGGCGGCGCACAGCGCCCATAACCCCCAGCAGCACCGGGATCAGCAGCATAGTGACCCACGCCCCTTCGATGAATTTCGCCACCAGCACCACGATCACCGTGATCCCGGTGGCGATGGCGCCTAGCCCGTTCACCAGAATGTGCTGGAGCTTGCCCTGGTGCCGCAGCCAGTGCATCACCATCCCCGCCTGCGACAGCGTGAACGCCAGAAACGCGCCCACCGCGTACAGCGGAATCAGCCGGTCGGTTACGCCGCCGAACAGAACCAGCAGCATCGCGGCGAGCACCGCCAGCACGTAAATCCCCTGCGAGTAAACCAGCCGCCTTCCCACCGATCCGAACGAGTGGGGAAGATACCCGTCATGCGATATGATCCGGCACAAGCGAGGAAAATCCGCGAACGCCGTATTCGCCGACAGCGCCAGCACCAGCAGAATCGAGACGATGCTCACGTAGTAAAACCATCCCTGCCCGGCAACAGCCAGCAGCAACATCGAGAGGACGCTCTGGTAACCTTCTTTTCCCGGATCGGTCGCGCCGATGTGGTACGCCGAAACCAGATACGCGATGCCCGCCAGCAGGACGATCAGCAGAGCGATGATAATCGTCAGCGTTCTTTGCGCCGTGGGACCCGTCGGTGGACGAAACGCCTTCACCCCGTTGCTCACCGCTTCGACGCCGGTCATCGCCGTGCAGCCACTGGCGAAAACCTGGAGCAGCAGCCACGTACTCACCATCGCGGTGGCCGCCGGCACGTGTGGAGGCGCAATCACCGGCAGCGGATGCCCGTGCGCGAGCAGCGTTTTCGAAACGCCGATCAGAATGGCGATTAACAGGCTCGCCACGAACAGATACGTCGGGATCATGAAGATCACGCCCGTTTCCCGCACGCCGCGCAGATTCACCACGGTGATTACGACCAGAATTCCCACGCACATCACCAGCGTATGCGGCAAGAGTTTGGGAACCGCCGAAACCAGCGCGCCCACGCCGGCCGAAATGCCCACTGCAACGGTCAGCACATAATCGATCATCAATGCCCCCGCCGCCAGCAGGCCCGCGAAAGGTCCGAGATTCTGCCGCGCCACGGTGTAGGACCCTCCGCCGCCTGGATACGCGGCGATGGTCTGACGGTAAGAAAAATAGACGATCACCAACAGCGTGATGATGCTGAAGCTGACCGGGAGAATGTAAGCGATCCCCGCAGCGCCGAGCGGAATCAGCAACGTGAGCGCGGCCTCAGGTCCATACGCAGCGGAGCTGAGCGCGTCCAATCCGAAGATGGGAATCCCCGCCGCCGGCCCGATCTTCTCCGCGCGCTCGTCTTTCGAAGCTAGCGGTTTGCCGATGAGAACGTCGAGTACCGACACAGGTTTTATTTTAGACGCGAAAATGCGATCGGTCTGAGCCGTCGCCCGATTTTCTCGTCGACCCTGGGATCGAGTTAATCTTGATCTTATGTACGAAGTCACTCGACGCGGATTTGCTCTCTCCATGCTCGGCGCGATGGCGGCGCTGGGCGATACCAAAGACGACCTGGCCGGTCTGACTCTGGCCGAGGCTTCGGCTCGCATCCGCTCGCGAGCCGTCACACCGACGCAGCTCGTGGAAGCGTGCCTGGCTCGTATTCAGGTGTATAACCCCAAGGTGAACGCGTTCATCACCGTGCTGCGAGAGCAGGCGCTGAAACAGGCTCGCGAGCTGGATGCCGAACAGCAAGCCGGGAAATTTCGCGGGCCGCTGCACGGCATTCCTATCGCCCTGAAGGACAACATCGATACCGCCGGCATACGGACCACCGCCGCCAGCGCCGTGTTCGACGATCGCGTGCCGACGGAAGACGCACCGGTGGTCACGCGACTGAAGGCGGCCGGAGCGATCTTCATCGGCAAGGCGAATCTTCACGAGTTTGCTTTCGGGGGCACATCCGCCACCAGTTATTACGGACCGGTGCGGAATCCATGGGCGCTGGAACGCAATCCCGGAGGATCGTCAGGAGGCTCGGCCGCCGCCGTCGCGACCGACCTGTGTTTCGGCGCGTTGGGAACTGATACCGGCGGATCGATCAGGACGCCGTCATCGTACTGCTCGACCGTCGGGCTGAAGCCGACGTACGGGCTGGTGCCAATTCGCGGGATTGTTCCGCTAACGCTGTCTCTGGATCATTGCGGTCCGTTGACGAAGACCGTGGAAGATGCCGCGCTGATCCTGAACGTGCTCGCCGGGTATGACCGTCTGGATATCACCAGCGTCGAGCACGCCAAGGAAGATTACGCGTCGGCGATGAAGCAGCCCATTGCCGGTTTGCGCCTGGGGATTCCGCGCGCGCCGTTTTTTGACATGGTGGATGCCGACGTGGCGAGTGCGGTGGACGAAGCCATCGGCGTCCTCGCCAAGATGACGAAGAGCATGAAGGACGTGACCCTTCCGCCGACCGGCAATCTCAGCCTGAACGCGGAAACCTATGCGTATCACGAAGAATATTTCACGCATGGCGCGGGGCGTTATCAGATCCCCACGCGGCGATCGCTGCAAAACGGTGGTAACGCGAAGGCGGCGGATTACGTTCGCTCCTTGTGGAAGCTGGAGCTGATCCGTCGCACCATCGACGATGCGTTCAGCGATTTCGATTTAGTCGTCCTACCGACGCGAAGGCACACTCCGCGCACGGTGGATGCATCTATCAAGCGCGAAGAAAGCGACAAGCCTCGTAATCCGGAGCTCGAAAATACGGGCCAATTCGATGTCTACGGGATTCCCGCCATCTCGGTTCCGTGTGGGTTCACCGCCGCGGGCCTTCCCGTCGGATTGATGATCGCGGGCCCGCGGTTTTCCGAGGGCCGGGTGCTCGCGCTGGCGAATGCTTATGAGCGAGCCACCGAATGGCACAAGCGCAAGCCTCCCATCAAGCCGGATACCGTGGTGCCGAAGCTGGCGGTCACTGAAGATCAGGAATAAATCGCGATGCACATCGATCTGAACTGCGACATGGGGGAGATCCGCGAGCACATCGCCGATGGAACGCAGGAGTCGCTGATGCGGTCGATCACTTCGGTGAACATCGCCTGCGGCGGGCACGCGGGGGGTGAGGCGATGATGAAGACCACCATCGAGCAAGCTCTGCGCTGGAACCTGATCATCGGCGCGCACCCGGGCTATCCGGATCGCGAGAATTTCGGGCGTCTGGAAATGGACCTGCCGCTGAGCGAGGTTTCAAATACGGTCGCTGAACAGGTCCGAAGACTGGCGGAAATCGCCGCGACGTATGCGACGGCGATCGTCCACGTAAAGCCGCACGGGGCTCTGTACAATCAAGCCGTGAACAAGCCGGATTTGGCGCGGGCCATCGCAGACGGTGTGGCGCGTGTGAATAAAGACGTAGTGCTGGTAGGGCTCGCCGGGTCGCCGATGCTGGGAGTGTTTCGCGAGATGGGATTCAAGGTAGCGGCAGAGGCGTTCGCGGACCGGCGCTATGAGCCCGATGGGACCCTTCGATCACGCAAATTTGAAGGCGCGCTGATTCGGGATCCGCAGAAGGCAGGCGAACAGGCCGCAAGGATCGCAAAGAAAGAAGGAGTGGTGGCATCGAACGGAGCAACGGTGCGGGTGAATGCGGAAACAATTTGCATCCATGGCGACACGCCCGGCGCTCCAAAGATCGCGGAGATGGTCGCAAAGATGTTGCAGGACGCAGGCGTCGGTCTGCGGCCGCTGGGGAGTTAGATTATCTACGATATGCCGATGAAGAACCCACCACACCCCGGAGGCTTTGTGCTTCGTCAGTGTATCGAGCCGTTGGGCTTAAGCATCACGGAAGCAGCCGCCGCCCTCAGAGTTACGCGGACGACGCTATCGGAGTTAGTGAACGAGAAGCGCGGCATATCTCCGGAGATGGCCGTGAGGCTGTCGAAGGTCTTCGGCGGAAGTGCCGAAAGCTGGCTTGTCCAACAGGTGCACTACGATCTCGCTCATGTCCGCGCGGATCGAATGAAGCTGAAGCGGCTGGACTTAGTGTAGAGTTCGGATCAATTGGTTGGGACTTTGAAGTACTACGGCGTATTTCGTGTCGACCGTTCGTGCGCAAGCTGTCGAGCCTCGGTCAGGTTTATATGTCCGCTGAATCCGTGCTTCTCCAGCAGATGGAGAAGATTCGATCCGCTGAGCAGCGTCAGCGGCTTCCCTTTCGCAAATTCGTAAGCGTCGGGCCCATAGTCTGAGGTCGTCACGAGAATACCCTTATTAGCGCCCTCGTTCATAAGGGTCCCATAGAGGTCCCGGACGGCCGAAACGCCAACGGTGTGGGCGTAACGCTTCGCCTGGATCACGACCTTTCCACCACGAATCGGATCTGGATCGAAGGCGACTGCGTCCACGCCGCCATCGCGACTTGCTTGCGTTACCTTGACTTCTCCACCGCTGTAAGAAAACTCCTTCTCGAAGATTTCCCGGATCAAGTGTTCGAAATCCTCCCAGTCCATCACGGCAAGGTTGGAGCCTTGGATTAAGCTTTCGGCGACTCCGTGGGCTGCGACGAAGCGTCGATCATCACGCCTAAGCTCAAGAATCGGTGCGATTGGGGTGATGCTGTGTAGCTTGGAACTGCCGACGCCACGGAGTTGTCGAAAGCATGTCTTCGGATCAACTTTTGCCAAGTTGAACCCGAGAAAGATTTCGCGAGAAACCTGCACCGACAAGATGCAAGCCGTCGTTTGATTTCCTGTCCCCTTATCGGTCGATGTTACGATCCCGTTAAATACGACGGTCGAGATGGCTCGGACGGAATCGCTATAGAACAACTCGTGAAGCGTTCGAAGTGTGATCTGATAAACAATGTCGTCGTATAGCTTGGCGCTCTGCCCCTCCGAGAGGAACTTTTCCGTGACGCTGTCGGTTGTCTGGACGTATTTCACTTCGACCAAACTCGGAATGTCATCGGGAGCCGGCAGTCTGCAATTCACCAGCAGCACGCCGGAATCAGGGTTCAGATCAAAATCAAATTCACGGGGAACACAGCTCGGGTACTCGGAGTTCGAGAGAACTCGTTCGCAATATTCGACGACAGCGTCCAGAATCTTCGCTTCGTATCGCTCGCGAAGTCGGTCAACGCTCGCGTGCTGTTCCCTCTCCTTCTCTTCGTGGGAGAGTTTCCTGGTCTCCCAATCAGCGACAGCCTCGACATATTTTTCGCGCAGCTTTTCCACCCTGACCCGCGATGGGAGCTCATTTCGGACTCGTGTTCGGCGATCAGGGCCGCACAGATCGCTTTCCAAGCGTCCTCATCAGCGTCATATACACGGCTAGCTTCCGCGCGTTTCGCTGCCTTTCGCGATGCGCTTAAGCGATCCAGCATCGAAAACTTAGCTTGATACTTCAACGCCGACCTGTCTGGGCCAGCAGGCGCAGGCGTTGGTTGAGGTTCCGGTGGAAGCTCTGGTTTTGACGGTTTACCCTCGGGAAACGGTGTGGTTATTTTGAGCTTGTTCCAGTCAAAACTTGGGTCTATTTCAATCCCCGACGTAAGAAGTGTGCGAAGAGTTTCGAGCAGCTGTTGAGCGTCCGTCGTTTGATCGAGCGCAGCCGCTTTGCGCTGTTCAAGATGGAAGCGCCGCATCTCTTTCGCTAAGTACGTCCGCTGAACACGTGCTTCGGTCTCGCATTGCTTATTCCAGCTCGTGTTCCACTGCAAAGCCTGCGCCTGCATCTTGTTGCGCAGAGTGTCGAGATCGCCGGCGCGGAGTTCGGCGTATTTGTGCAGCCCGTCGTGGAATGCTTCGATGCGATACGTTGCGACGCCGCGCGGGCTGCTCGTAACGCTGACCTGACCGAAGCGCGTTTCCATCGGGCTATGCGGCATTATACCGCCGTATCATGCTAAATCGGCAAACGCGATTGTGCCAGGATACGCTGGAAATGCGGTCTTTTAGCCGAAATTCTAGCCTGGGAGAATTTTTGAGATGTCGTTGTAGATCACGAACACCACCACGACCATCAGAAACACGAACCCGACCTTCACCACTGCCTCTTTAACCTTCAGATCCAGCTCCCGGCGCAGCAGCATTTCGATCAGCAGCATCATGATCACGCCGCCATCCAGGATCGGAATAGGAAGCAGGTTGAAGATCGCCAGGTTCAGGCTCACGGCAGCCATCAAACTGAAGAAAGACGCAGCACCGGCGCGCGCGGCGTCGCCCGACATCGCAGCGATTTTCACCGGTCCCACGATCGACTTCGGGGACATCCGCCGCTCCAGCATCCCTTCCAGGAACTGGAAAATCAGCTTGGCGTTCTGCATGTTCCAACGGCACGACTCGCGCACCGCCGCCGTGAACGGCAGCTTCGTGATTTCGATTCTCGGTTCCGCGGTCAGCCCGATCATCCAGTGTGGAGTGCCCTGATTATCGATGTCGGATTTCACCGGCGTCACCGTCACTGCATGTTCCTGCCCGGCGCGTGAATACACCAACTGGACCGGACGTCCATCGGTAGCTTTCTCAATCTCAGGCAGTTTCGAAATGGACCGTAGCGGCTGACCGTTGGCGCTGACCAGAATGTCGCCGCGCTTCAGCCCGACTTTCTCCGCTTCCATTCCCGGCACGATACTGCCGACCTGCACGTCGGATTGCTGATCCCATCCGGCGTATCCAAAGCCTTCTTTTTCGTCGAGCTGCGGCGTCACCGGAATGCGCAGTTTTTCTCCGTTGCGAACCACCCACACCTGCATGGGACGATTGGCGCTGGCGATCTCCTTCAGCGCGATGTCTTCCCAATTGGGATCCACCATGCTGTCCACCTGCACCACCTGGTCGCCTTCATGAATGCCCGCCTTGGCGGCGGCTCCGGTAGGAACCACGTACCCGACCAGCGGATCGCGCGGGGTGGGAACTTTGGGAAAGTGCTGCATGAACAACCCGGTCAGCAACACGATCGCGAGCAGCACATTAATCGCCGGCCCGGCGAAAGTGATGATCAGGCGCTGCCAGCGCGGCTTGGCCATCAGGCTGCGCGGATCGGCCGCGGCCTCTTCGTCGCCCGGCTGGTCGCCCGCCATCTTCACATAGCCGCCCAGAATGGGCAGCGCGGAAAAACGGAAGTCGGTATCGCCGTATTTGAAGCCGAACAGGCGCGGCCCGAAGCCGAAGCTGAACGTCTCCACTTTTACGTCGAACCAGCGGGCGGCTACAAAGTGGCCCAGCTCGTGGAGCAGGATCATCACTCCGATCAGAACCAGGTACCACCAGATGTTTTCTAAAAAGTGCATATGAATTACTTACGCGCGTAACGCCGCTTCGGTTGGAAGCTTTTCACCCCACCTCGATTCTATGACTTTTCGAGCCGCCTGTCTTGATTCCCGGTCGATCTCGAGTACTTCCTGTACTGAACCGGGTTCGCGAACCGGGACTTTTTCGAGGGTTTCAGCCACCGTCGCCGCGATGGCCGGAAAGGAGATTCGGCCGTTTAAGAACGCCTCCACCGCAATCTCGTCGGCAGCGTTCAATGTCGCGCACGCCGATCCGCCGGCCTGGTAAGCGTCGAAGGCCAGCTTTAGAAGAGGAAACTTCTTGTAATCAGGAGGATCGAAAGTCCAACGGACGGCTTGCGACCAATCCAGCCGAGGCACCGGCGCATCGGCGCGTTCGGGATACGTCAGAGCGTACTGGATCGGCATGCGCATGTCCGTCGCCGAAATCTGGGCGATCAGACTGCCATCAGTGTACTCCACCATGGCATGCACTTTCGACTGCGGATGCACTACCACCTCAATATCCTTCGGCTGTAGCCCAAAAAGCCAGCATGCCTCGACCACCTCGAATCCCTTGTTCATTAACGTTGCGGAATCGATAGTGATGCGCTGGCCCATCCTCCAGGTTGGATGATTCAGGGCCTGCTCGGGAGTCACGCGGACCAGATCCGACGCAGGAGTTTCCCGGAACGGACCGCCGGAAGCGGTCAGAATCAGCTTGGTAACCTCATCACGCCGACCGGCACGCAGGCACTGGTGGGCTCCGTTATGCTCGCTGTCAACCGGGATCAGTTCGGCTCCAGAAGCCTGTTGCGCGGATGTGACCAAACGTCCACTGGCCACCAAGACTTCCTTATTGGCAAGACCGACCCGTTTAGCGAGCCGAACCGCCGCGTAAGTCGCTTCCAAGCCTTCCACGCCAACGATCGCCGACATGACGAATCCGGATTCAGGGGCCGAAGCGGCAGCGATACGAGCTCGCGGTCCAGCGGCAAGCTCCGGAGGCGCAATGCCCTTCCGTCGAAGCGCTTGGCGAAGTTCGTCGAGAGCACGGTTGTCGGCGACGACAGCGACTTCAGGACGGAACTCGGCGATCTGATCTGCGAGTAAAGATGTGTTGCGGCCCGCAACCAGGGCGTAAATGCCGAACCGGTCCGGCCAACGGCGCACTACGTCCAAAGTGCTTGTCCCGATTGAACCCGTGGATCCTAAAAGCGTGAGAAACGTCACTCGACTCCGATGATAACATTACCCCTAATCGAGCGGTACTATCTGGTTTCGACCTGCCTCGGAACCCTGAACCTCTTTGTGCTACTTGGACCCCAAAGGGGCGCCGGGGAGGTTTGCTTCAGGGGTCTTTAATGAGGTTAGTCTCGCTTTGGTGGGAGTTGCCTCCCCGGCTTAATTCCAATATTAGTATACGGTCAGACCGATTGCAACAGTTTTTTGTATAAACACCTTAGAATTTTTGGGCGCGACCGGGAACGAATGGTATTAGTACTTTGTTTTCCGAAAGTTATACATATAGTACGCGCTCGCGAGTACTAGCGTCCTCAGGCCGTCCCGGCCCCGCTCCGACTACTTCTTAACCTCGATTCCCGCCCAATCTTCCAAAACCCGAATCGCGGAGCAGAAGTCGTCTTCCCCATAGCCGCTGGCAATGGCCGCGCGGAGCATCTGCTCGGTAAGCGCGGTCGCCGGAAGGGGGACATCCATGGATTTGGCCGATTCCAGGGCCAAGCCGATGTCCTTTGCCATCCATTTGGTAGCGAAATTGGTGGTGAAGTCCCGGGCGAGGATGAACGGCGCCTTGTAGGAGATCAGGCCACTTTTCGCCGCGCTGTTATTCAGGATGTCGAGCATCAGCTCAGGCGGAACGCCGCCTTTGGTCGCCAAAACCATCCCCTCCGCGAAAGCCTGCATGATGTTGGCAAGGATCAGGTTTTGGGTGAGTTTGGCTTGCAGGCCCTGGCCGGCGGGACCGCAATAGTAGAAAACCTTCCCCATCAGATCCATGTACGGCTTGATTTTTTCGTAGGCAGCTTGATCGCCCCCGATCATGAAGGTCAGGGTCGCGTTTTCGGATCCCGGTTTTGAGCCGGTGCAGGGTGTGTCGAGGAAATGGGCTCCCTTGGCGGTGAACGCGGCGCCGATTTCTTTGCTGACGGCCTTCGAGATCGTGCTGCAATCGGCGATGATCGCCCCGCGCCGAACGCCGTCGATCAGTCCACCGGAACCACAGGTGACCGCACGCGCCATGACACTATCGCCGACGCAGTAGAAAATGAAATCGGCGCGTTCGGCTACCTCCTTCGGCGTCGAGCAGGCGGTCGCCTTACCCTCCTTAGCGAGCTGCGTCGCTTTCTCGCCTTGATTCGACCAGAGAGCGACTTCATTGCCGCTTTTCACCAGGTGCCGGGCCATCGGATAGCCCATGATGCCGAGTCCGAGGAATCCAAGTTGAGCCATAGAAGTTATCATTCTATCAATGCAGCCACGAGTACTTGTCACCAAACGCGTTTATCCCGAAGCGATCGAATTCCTGACACAGCATGCCGAGGTGGACTACGTCTCGGACGATGACGGGCTTTCGCCAGCGGAGTTGCTGGAGCGGGCGCGAGGAAAAAACGCGATCGTCAGCCAGCTCGTCGATAAGTTCACGCGCGACGTGATCGCGCAGCTTGACTCCAGCGTGCGCATCATCGCCAACGTCGCGGTGGGATTCGACAATATCGACGTCGCCGCGGCAAGCGAACGGGGCATTCTGGTGACGAATACGCCGGACGTGCTGACCGACACCACGGCCGATTTCGCATTCGCTCTGCTCATGGCTGCCGCGCGTCGCGTTGTCGAAGCGCATGAGTTTGCTCACTCCCGGAAATGGGGACGCTGGACCATCGACATGCTGGTGGGGCAAGACGTGCATCATCGAACGCTGGGAATTCTCGGAATGGGCCGGATCGGACAGGCGATGGCCCGGCGCGGCACAGGATTTGCGATGCAGGTTCTGTATCACGACGCCGTGCAGCTGCCATGCGATGCCGAATACTCGAGCAAAGAACGCGTCTTGCAGGAATCCGATTTCGTCAGTCTGCATGTGCCCCTATCGGAGGCGACGCGGCATTACATCGGCGAGGCGGAATTGCGCATGATGAAGCCGTCGGCCATTCTGATTAACACTTCGCGCGGTCCAGTGGTCGATGAGGCAACGCTGGTGCGCGCCCTGCGAGAAAAATGGATCGGGGGCGCCGGCTTAGACGTGTTCGAGAATGAGCCGCGCGTGAATCCTGGGCTGCTCGAATGCGCGAACGTGGTGCTCGCGCCGCATATCGGGTCGGCGTCCGTGGATACGCGGCGCGGAATGTCGATGATCGCGGTGGAAAATGCGGTAGAGGCGATCGAAGGAAGACGCCCGAAAACCCTGCTTAATCCCGGTGTATGGGATTCAATCGCTTCCCGGCGAGGAGCCTGAGCACCAGAAGGTCGGAGGGCTGGAAAGTGGTCACGGGGACGTTGTTCAGGTCCTCATCACGGTCCACCACGTGGCTGCGGATCATGCCCCGAAGCTGCTCCACGGAAATCCCAAGTTCTTCGGCGGCCTCGGTCTCCGAGTATTGGGACTTCCCGGATCTGGTAAATTGCATTTCGAGCACGTTTATCCTCAATTTGCATTGTGCAGGAAGCGAGAAGCCTGCCCAATCGGTTAGAGCGCTTATTTACGACACGGTATCGCCTGACGTACCAATGTACTAAGAGTCGAAGGACAAAAACTTCCCCTCCGTTTATACAGGCTAAAATCGAATTAATGGCTGATACCAAGTCTCTCCTGCGATCCTCCACGGAAGTTCTGACGCGCGGTTTCGATCCGCGTCTCTCGGTGGGCTCGGCGCGGCCGGCGGTCTTCCGCAGTTCCACCTATGTGTTCTCGAGCCCGGAAGCTGCCGAGCGTGCATTTGACCTGATGGCCGGACGCGCTACACCCGAACCGGGCGAGCAAGTGGACCTGGTGTATTCCCGGTTCAATCATCCCAACGCGGAGATTCTCGAAGATCAGATTGTCCCGCTGGAGAGGGGCGCGCAGGCCGCGCTGATATTCAACTCCGGGATGGCCGCGATCATGACTGCGCTATTCGCGTTTGTGCGGCCGGGCGACACGATCGCCTATACCGTGCCGGTGTACGGCGGGACGCAGAAACTGATCGAGAATTTTCTTTCGGCATGGGGTGTGAGCGGAATCGCCATGCCGGCCGGAAAAGCGGATCGAATCGACGAGCTGATGCGGGGCGCGAAGAATCTTCGCGCCGTGCTGATCGAAACGCCCGCGAATCCGACCATCCTCATGACCGATATCAGGCGCGCCGCGAAAACTGCCGGCGAGACGGCGGGGAAGCCGCTGGTGATGGTCGACAACACCATGCTAGGGCCGGCATTCCAGCATCCCCTGGAGCTGGGAGCGGATATTGTGCTGTATTCGGCGACCAAGTACCTTTCGGGATTCAGCGATCTGATCGGCGGCGTGGCGCTGGCTCGCGACCGGGCGCTGGTCCAGAAAATGCGGTCGATGCGAAGTCTGTTCGGAAACATCTTGCAGCCGGATGAATGCTGGATGCTGGATAACCGCCTGCCTACGGTCGGGCTCAGAATGAACCGGCAGAGCAAGAACGCCCAGCGTGTCGCGGAGCGGCTGGCCGGGCACCCCAAAGTCAAGAAGGTCCTGTATCCGACGCTGTTCGACGATCCGGAGCAGATCCGCATTTTCAAATCGCAGTGCGATTTTCCGGGCGGGATGTTTTCTCTGGAACTGCGCGGAGGGAAACCTGCTGCGTTCGAGTTTCTGAGGAACCTGAAAATCGCGCGCAATGCCGTTTCGCTCGGTGGGGTCGAAACGCTGGTGTGCCATCCGAAGACCACCACGCATTCCGGATTCACCGAAGAGCAGTTCGCGGAAGCGGGCGTGACGGATGGACAGGTTCGCGTATCGATCGGCATCGAAGACTGGCGGGATCTGCTGGAGGACTTCGAGCAGGCCCTTGAAGCAGTGTGAAAACCGCGATTCGCGCCGCGACTCTCGACGATGCGGAATCCCTGATCGAACATCGCAGGGCCATGTTCTTCGAGATGGGCTATCGCGACGCAGCGGCCCTCGATGGGATGGTAGCGGAGTTTCGTCCCTGGCTGCGGCGGAAGATGGAATCCGGAGAATACCTCGCGTGGGTCGCAATCGAGCCCAACGACCGAATCGTCGCGGGCCTGGGTTTATGGCTGATGGATTGGCCCCCGCACATGATCGGACCGGGCGCTCCGCGAGGCAACATTCTCAACGTCTACACGGATACGGCTTACCGGCGGCAGGGAATCGCGCGCGAAATGATGAAAATCGCGCTCGAATGGTGCAGCCAACGCAACATTGGCGCGGTCGTTCTGCACGCCAGCGACGATGGCCGGGAGCTTTACCAACAACTCGGGTTTCGCCCCACTAACGAGATGCGCGTGATGCTCGTCTAACGGTTCGGGCTATTCTGGGGGTTTATGCGATTCCTTTTGTCACTTGCTTTCGTGTCCGTGATTTGCTCCGCGCAGAAATTCAACGGGTTCGATGTGACGTCGCTCGACAAGTCGGTGAATCCGTGTGTCGACTTTTATCGATTCGCCTGCGGCGGATGGATGGCCGCCAACCCGATTCCGGCCGACCAGTCGCGATGGGGACGTTTCAATGCGTTGCAGGAGCGAAATCGCACCGTGTTGCAAGGAATTCTCGAAGCGGCGTCCAGCGATAAGCCCGGCCGCACGCTGGTGGAACGAGAGATCGGCGACTACTACGCCGCCTGCATGGATGAGAAGGCCATCGACGCGCGAGGGATCGCTCCGCTGAAGGACGATCTGGATCGCATCAACGCGATGCGCGACAAGGCCGCCATCACCGATGTCGTCATTCACATGTACCGAATCGGTTCGCAGCCGTTTTTCCGATTCTCCTCGTCGCAGGACGAGAAGGATTCGACGCAGATGATCGGCGATCTAGATCAGGGCGGCCTCGAATTGCCGGATCGCGACTATTACCTGAAAGACGACGCCAAGTCGGTGGAGCTGCGCAAGAAGTATGTCGCGCACGTCGAGCGGATGTTCGAGCTGATGGGCGTTCCGGCCGCGGAGGCCGCGAAGAAAGCCGACGTGGTGATGACCATCGAGACTGCGCTCGCGAAAGGGTCGCTCGACAATATTTCGCGTCGCGATCCGAACAAGGTCTATCACAAGCTGACGGTGAAGGAACTGATTTCGCTTGGGCCGACGTTCGACTGGCAGAAGTTTTTCGAAGGCGCCGGTGCGCCCGCTCTCAGCAGCTTGAACGTGGATGTGCCTCCTTTCATCCGCGCCATGGAATCGATTCTGGTGCAAACCAGTCTGGACGATTTGAAGACGTATCTCTCCTGGCAACTGATGCACGATTCTTCCGGCGTACTGCCGCAATCGTTCCAGCAGGAATCGTTCGATTTCTTCGGGAAGACGCTCGCGGGCGCCAAAGAGATGCGGGCTCGCTGGAAGCGCTGCGTCGATCAGGTGGACTCACAGCTTTCCGACGCCTTGGGCCAAAAGTTCGTCGACAAGACGCTGGGCGAGGAAGGCAAGCGGCGGACCCTGCAAATGGTCAACGCGATCGAAAAGGCGATGGGGGAGGACATTCAAAAGATCGACTGGATGACGCCCAAGACCAAGGAACAGGCGTTGATCAAGCTGCACGCCGTGGCGAACAAGATCGGCACCAAGGCGCATTGGATCGACTATTCGTCGATAAAAATCGCGCGCGACGACGCGTATGGAAACTCGGAGCGCACCAGCGAATTCGAATTGCGGCGGCAGCTCGCCAAAATCGGCAAGCCGGTAGACAAGACCGAATGGCAGATGACGCAGCCGCAAGTGAACGCGTACTACGACCCGCAGGAGAATGACATCAATTTTCCAGCCGGGATTCTGCAACCCCCATTCTGGGATAACAAACTGGACGACGCGGTGAACTACGGCGCGATCGGCGCGGTGATCGGGCATGAGCTGACGCACGGCTTCGACGATCAGGGCCGGCAGTTCGATGCGGAAGGCAATCTGCGCGACTGGTGGACGGAGGCGGACGGAAAAGCATTCGAGGAGCGCGCGCAGTGCTTCGTGAAAGAGTATTCGGGGTTCACCGCAGTCGACGACGTGAAGCTGAAAGGCGAGCTGACGCTGGGCGAGAATACGGCCGACAACGGCGGATTGAGGCTCGCGTATATGGCGCTGATGGATACTCT
>Ga0209517_10003795_pt1 | contig 20257 bp, 14 predicted proteins | sample PeaSoiMetSII2010_FD_187695 | JGI IMG/M metagenome (GOLD analysis project Ga0209517, IMG submission 187695) | Peat soil microbial communities from Weissenstadt, Germany - SII-2010 (SPAdes) (version 2) | ecosystem: Environmental > Terrestrial > Soil > Wetlands > Peat | place: Germany...
GCTGCTCGGTATGGCAATAAAGTTTGCCGGGCTTTATGGAAAGGAGATCCGCATCGTAGGGAAAAACCGGGAAACGGTTACCCAGCCGCGAATCAATTAAACTCCTCCATCCGAATGTCGTGCTCCCTTGCCCGCCCCCACGGCCCGACACGGGTCGAACCGGCCTCACCGGCGAGGGGACCCGCAGGATCATCGGAAGACGGGAGAACCACCCAAAGGGTGCGGACCATGCCGAGCAGGAATCCGTCAGCAAACACGAGGGCGAAGTAGAGCACGCCAGCCTTGAGAGTTTCCTTCACGGCCGAACCAGCCAACGCCAGAGCACAATCAGTTCATTCGCGACAAACAGGGTGCCGAATATAGCCTTGTTGTTCCGGGCGAGCCAGCCGGGCAGGTAGATGTCGAAGTTGGCTTCCCGGTCCTCGGTGAACCGGGCCGCCCAATCCGTAAGCGGGCGCCGCCCTCGGTTCGCAGCGAGCACCGCACATTCGCAGACAACGACTACAGTCAGGACGAGCGCCCAACCGAAGCGCCGCGTGAAGGCCGCTACGGGCAGCGCCAGGATGGAGCCAGCCAACGCTGCCCATATGGCAGTGTGTAGGAGCTTGATTCCCGCCAGCACGCAGTCGGGGCGGGAAATCCGTCGATACGTAAGTGGCAGCATAACAGAACGGCGAAGGGTCAGGACCGGCTGGTCCTGAAGCGGCAGCACCTAAACATCCAACCCCAGCGCCCTGGTCGTGAACTCGACCAGCGGCAGCATCGTCTTGCACGCGGCGACGAAGTCCCGCATGAGCCTCGGGCCGCAGATCTGCGCCTCGGTCAGCCCCACCGACGCCACGAAATCCTTCCGCTTGATGTCCTCGATGAACCGATGATTGGGCTCGAACCCTCGCGGCGGTCGCTTCAGGCTGTCGCCCTCAAGCTCCAGCTTCCGCCTGACCTTCGCCCACCTTCCGGGCTCGGCGACCATCGCCATGCGGATTTTCGTGAGGGCACTGCTGACAGGATGCCACACGCCCGCCGCCGCGAAGCAGGTGCTCGGCTCCAGGTGGAGGTAGAACACGGGGGCATGGGCGTCCTTGCCGCTGGCATGGGAGAAATGTATGCCGACGTGCGTCTTGAAGGGGCGCTTGTCCGGCGAGAACCGCGTGTCGCGAGTTGGGCGCGGGTCGGCGACGAAATGGGGGCAGAGTCTGCGCAGGTGCGGCACGAACGCCGCGATGAACACCCGCGCCGGGTCCTGGACCGATTCCAGGTACCGCACCTTGTTCCTGGAGAACCAGTCCCGGTTGTTGTGGCGCTTTAGCTGACGCAAGAAATTGAACAGTTCTGGGGAAAAGAAGGCAGTGTCGGGCATCGGGAGTCACCGCTAATCCCAGGATAGCATAATCAGAATTTGCCACTCCCGGCACCGAGGTCCCAAAACTGCGAATCAAGCCCGGCCTGCCGGAAAATGCCTTGCGCTTCCGCGACCGTCCACTTGTGCCAATTTCGGTCGGCGTGAGCGCCGTACCAGAGCCGAGCCAGAAGGGCGACTTTCGGAAGAGGCACTTCTTAGCGAGGCGTGAAAGCAACCGTTCTGACGTTCGGAACCGGAGTTGTCCAACCTTTGGCGTCGTGCCAGAGGATGGCATTCAGTATTTCGGTGGGCACATCATCGGGCACGCGGAAGTTCATGTGCATTGAGGCGACCGCGCCCGCGCGGGCCGGCCCCTGAAGGGCTGCCAGCGGCGGGTTCAATTCATAAATCGATTGCTGGGGCTCAATGGCGATGTAAGGCGTAAAATCCGGCTTGGCTTGGAAGCTGTTGCGCATGTCATTGGCGATCAGATCAAAGAGGGACATGGGTGGTAGTCCCAAAATTATTTCGATCGTTTTGATCATGCTGCACTGGGAATAGAATGTGGAGTCAATCGATCCCCGGCGGATATAGGGGCTGACGGCGAGGGCCACGGTGCGGTGCCCATCCACGTGATCGAGCCCGGACTGCGCGTCATCCTCGACGACGAAGATCAGCGACGTTTTCCAAAACGAGGAGTGCGAAATACCTTCGACGATCCGGCCCACTGCCAGGTCGTTGTCGGCAAAGCAGGCCTTGGGCGTCGTGTAGCCGGGTTGTGTCCCCTCCGTGTGGTCCGACGGCAACTGCACCAACACTAGGTTCGGCATCGTGCCCGCGGCTTCCCATTGTTTCAGGTGTTGCAGGAAAACGCGCGCCCGCACCACGTCGGGCACCTCCAAGCTGTAGGCAGGATAATCCTTCACCACGAACCGGTTGAGCGGGGCAATGGGGGCAACGGTGTGAAAGCGTCCCTGGAAGTCGTTCCCGGCCTTGTATTCCTCCAGGAACTTAACTCGATTCATGTTGGGTAGGATGCCCTCAAACTCGCCAAAATCCGCGATCGTCTTCTTCGCTTGATGAGCGTTGTCCCAGATAAAGCCGCTATTGGCAAAGGCCAGGGGATTGTCGCCGTTCTTGGGATAGCTGCGGCCCTGGTATCCGGGCCAGAGGGTGTAATCGGTCTCGCTGGCCTGGGTCAGCCACTGGTGGCCATCGGCGCTGGCGCCGCCCGTGGCGTAGAAGTTGTCGAGCAGAACAAACTGGCGGGCCAGTTCCCGCGTGTTGGGCACCACCGCATCGCCGTAGGCCTGGAGCGTTGGGTCGCCATTGCCTTTCCCAATTCCCCCAAAATACTGATCGTAGGACCGGTTCTCCTTGATGATGTAGAAGATGTGCTGAATGGGCGAAGCCTCACCGGCATGCACGGGGACGGGAATCGGCGGGCCGGCGGAAGAGGTTACAGCGCTGGAAATCACGGGACCACCAGGACGGCGCAATCGTAGGTGATTGTTCTCTGCCACGGCAGTGGTGTACGCGGGAAGTTGGCTCGAATCGGGAACCGGAATCACCTGCACGGTGCCGCGATCCGAGTGTACATAGCGCCGCGTAGGCCCCGCTTCCAGCTCCAGTCCCATAGCTTTGGCGAAGGCGTCAATGGGTGCGGTTTTCCACCCTGCGCCCACGCCCAGGAGCGTCGAAACGGCCAGATAGGCCCCGTCCGGGCTGATGGCAAGGTGGTCGGGATACCAACTGGTGGGAATCAACCCGAGGATTTTGGACGCCCCTTGCGGCCCCTCACCCACGGCGATTACCGCCACGGCGTTGATGCCGCCGCACGCCACGTAGAGGCGCCGCCCGTCGGGAGAAACCACCACCGCTTCCGGCGCAACGCCCGCCACTTTGCGCTCGAAAGGTTGGACCGAAATGGTTTCCACAACTTTATTCTGGGCCGTGTCAATCACCGAGATCGTATCGCTGTTGCTGTTGGACACGAAGAGGCGATGGTGGGCTTCATCCCAGGCGAGGGAGGTGGGGTGCAGCCCGACTTCGATATTGTTCGTCACTCGGCCCGTGGTGATGTCAATGCGGCTGACCGTGCCGCTGGCCGCGATACCGCGCTTGTCCACCACGGCGAAGTCCGCGCCCTTGTCGGGACCGCTGGCGGCCGTCAGATCCTGTGGACGCGGAAAACGTCCACCCCAGTTGCTGACATAGGCGACCGTGCTCGAGGCGTTGATTGCGGCACCGAAGGGTGCGATCCCAGTCTTCACCGAACTCTTCAGCGCACCCGTGCTCAAATCCACAATGGCTGCCGCGTCGTCAAAGGTCAGGGGAACGATCGCGCAGCGCGGCGAGGAGCTATCGCGTGAGGACGCGGGCACCGCCACACCTCCGGCGTTCGTGGTGCCCAGCGCTTGGGCGATAAGTTTCCCGGCGCCATTCGCTACAGAAATCAGACGTACGGAACTCCTGGCTTTCCCTCCAATTGTTTCGGGGCCCACTTCGCTTACCAGCGGTGCGCCAGTGACCCGATCGAAAGCAATACCCTGTTTGCCGGGTGTTCCCTGCGAGCGCACCTGTTCAAGAACCTTGTTGATCTGCCAGTCCATTTTGAAGATGACGAGGCCACTGCGAGGCGCCGCGAGGACATAAACCTCGGCGCTTGTGGCGCCAAAGGTTACGCCGAAGATCCTGCTCTCAAAGATGGCCTGAATGCCCGCCGGAGTGATGCTCTGCCGGGTGGTGATGACTCCCGGATCGGAAACACTTCGCACCGGCGCTTCGTCGCCATCCGCCGCGCGGACAGGGGAATTTGCGCGGGATTGTTGCGGTTGCGCGCCGCCCTTCACTTCGAGCGGATTATAGTGTCCCGCCTGTGGTTGGGCCGTTTGCGCCCCGGCGAAAGCGACTCCCGCCAAAACTCCAAGTGCGAAGTAAAGAAAATGCCGACGCCTGGTAGATAAGTTCAAATTTACCTCCTGCCCGCTTAGCCTCCAAAAAAGCATTTCCATTTTAGTATTCTGACCCCGAGCAGTGTATACTCCGCCGGCTGATCCGGAACTGAAATTTTGCACTCCAGGCGCCAGCGCGCCATCAGGCATCCCCACGTGCGCCTCCGAGATCGAGTCAACCGGCAACTTGACCTGCTTCCCATGCGATTTTTCGGACACCTCGCCACAGCTTTTGAAATGACACCGCCACCTGGAAATCCAATACGTTGTTGGCGCTTGCCGCAAGTGATACGATTCACGATCTCTTGGTAGTTGAAGAATCCTTGCCCTTGCTCGATGCAGGTTCAAGAAGGGGGAATCATTTCCATGATGAGATCTCGTTTGGTTTGTGTCCTCGGCGCTTCGTTGGGGCTGGGCCTGGCCGTGTCGGCAGCGTGGCGTTTCTCGCGCGCCCAAAGCGCACCCCAGCGGCCGATTCCCCTCTCCACCGGCAAGCTCCTGCTGGTTCCGGTTCCAGGTGAGCCGCAGAAGACGAACAGCTTCCCCACCACACTGGCCCTGTCCCCTGACGGACGTTACGTCGCCGTGCTGAACGGCGGCTACGGCACGGAAGAGAGTGGGTTTGCGCAGTCGATCGCGGTGCTCGACACCCGCACCGGTCGCCTCTCCGATTACCCCGACCAGCGTTTGGGCCGCCAAGCTCACCAGACTTACTTTCTCGGCCTGGCGTTCAGCCCGGATGGCACGCGCCTGTACGCGTCGATGGCTTCGCTGACCGACGCTGCGGGAACGGTGCCCGGCCACACGGGCAACGGAATCGCCGTCTACAAGTTTTCAGGTGGCCGTCCGACACCCGACCGCTTCATCCGAATTCCGATGCAAACCCTTGCGTCCGGCAAGAACTCGACACTGAAGGACCGCGTGCCGGCCGGGATGGGAGTGCCCTACCCCGCGGGCCTTGCGGTATTCCGCGCCGGGTCAGGTGAACGGCTGCTGGTGGCCGACAATCTCTCGGACGACGCACTGCTGATCGATGCCGAAAGCGGCCAGATTCTCTTCCGTTTTGACCTCAGCACCCACCAGGACGTGCCCGCCTCGTACCCTTACGGCGTCGCTGTGACGCGTGATGGCGCGCGGGGCTACTGCACGCTGTGGAACGCCTCGGCGGTGGCGGAACTGGACCTCAACGCCGGCCGGGTGGTGCGTGTGATCCCGCTGCTCAAGCCCACATCGCCCACCGCCGCCGGTTCGCATCCCGCTGCGCTCATGCTCAGCCCGGATGAAAAGCGCCTGTACGTCGCACTGGCCAACGCCGACCGCGTCGCGGCGATCGACATGGCGACGGGCCAAGTGGCGGGCATGCTCTCGACCGCCCTTCCCGGCCAGCAGTACGGCGGCAGTGTCCCCAACGCGCTCGCCGTGGATGGCGCCGGATCGCGCCTGTTCGTGGCTGACGCCTCGGCCGATGCCGTCGCCGTGTTCGATCTTGGCCGCGGGCTCGATCCCGACCGGCCGCAGGAAGCGATGGGGTTCATCCCCACCGAGTGGTACCCGACCGCGCTCGCGATTCAGGGCGATCACCTCTTTGTGGCGTCCGGCAAGGGCGAAGGTACCGGCCCCAACTCCGCCATCCTCCCTCCCGGCAAGGCCGAGCACTCCTACGGTCTCGGAGACAAGCACCCCTACATCGCGACTCTTCTCCACGGGTCGTTGGCACAGGTGAGTATCGCCAAGGCCGAGGCTCGGCTGGCCGAGCTGACCGAGAGAGCGCAGGAAAGCAACCGGGCGAACTCCCGTCCGGACGCGATCCACTTTGCCGCCGGATCGAATCCCATTCGGCACGTCATCTATATCATCAAAGAGAACCGCAGCTACGACCAGGTCTTTGGCGACCTGAAAGAAGCGAACGGCGACGCGACCCTCTGCCTCTACTGTGAGGACATCACCCCCAACCAGCACGAACTGGCGCGGCAGTTCGGCATCCTGGACAACTTCTACGTCAGCGGCGAGGTCTCCGGCAACGGGCACGTGTGGTCCATGGCGGCGATTGACAGCGACTACACGGAAAAGATCTGGGAGATCGGTTACCGTAGCGCGGAGCGCGATTACGACTTCGAGGGAGAGGTGGGAAGCGCGGTTCCCATGCAAGAGGGGATTCCCGACGTCGATGAGCCCGGCACGGGTTACATCTGGGCCGACGTGGCGCGCGGCGGCCTGACCCACCGCAACTACGGGGAATTTGTAGGAACCGAATGGTGCAACGACTTCGAAGCCACCCAGCCGCCCCAGGAGGGAATCCCCGCCCCACGAGGACAGCCTTGTAGCCATACCTTTATTCGGAAAGGCGAGCGGCTGCCGCCCAACGTGGGCCAGCCGCATGGGTCGCCCAGCCCGTGGCCGTGGAAGGTGCCGGTGATCGCCCGCAACGTTCCCACCAAGCCGGAGTTGGTGGGCCACTTCGATCCTCGCTTCGCCGATTTCAACCTGCTCTACCCCGACCAGTTGCGCGTGGACGAATTCCTTAATGAGTTTGAGGGCTTCGTGAAGGCCCGCGCCGAAGGAGCGAAAGACGGCGAGCTGCCGCAGTTTGTCATTCTGCGCTTGCCCAATGATCACACCAATGGCACTCGCCCGGGCGGACCGCGCCCGGAGGCGTCCGTGGCCGACAACGACCTTGCGGTGGGCCGTGTGGCGGAAGCGGTTTCCCACAGCGTATACTGGGACGACACGGCCATTTTCATTCTTGAGGACGATGCCCAGGACGGCCCCGACCACGTCGACGCCCATCGCAGCCCGGCGCTGGTGATCAGCAAGTACTCGCCCGGCTCGCCGGGCAATCCCTTCGTCGACCACGGTTTCTACACCACGGTGAACATGGTCCGCACCATGGAGGAACTGCTGGGCCTGCCGCCTATGAACAACAACGACGCCGTGGCCGCGCCGATGGCCCCGCTGTTTTCAGGTGGCGAAAACCAGCCTCCATTCACCGCAGACAGGCGCAACCATAACAATGGCCGTATCTATCTGGTTAATTCCGGCAACGGACCGGGAGCGAAGGAATCCGCAAACATGGACTTCTCGCATGCAGACGCAGCGGACGCTCACGCCCTCAATGCCATTCTCTGGCGCGAGCGGAAAGGCAACATACCCATGCCTCCTCCGAAACATCTGGTGATCACAGGTGGGGATTGACAAGCGGATCTTACGTTACTGCGACGTGACTGTAAGCGGGACTCTGGTCAAACATGACCGAGCAGCCCCCTCGAATAACAGTTTTGTTGATCTTCGAAGGGCTCCAGGCGAAGCCCAATCGCGGCCCCCAGTTATTACGTCGACTTCCGGCCGACGAATTGGTTCATCGCCGGCAGAACGGCAAGTTTTTCTTAGAAGTCGTTGCCAGCCCCCGCTTGGGTCTCCCTTTCGGCCAGGGTCGACTCACCCCCTCTGAGCTGTAACCCTGGCGGTCAGGCAGAAGAGCCGTGTGATCCACGCTCCGGCAATTCGACGAGTACCCGCTTGGTCGGCAATGCAGGTACGAGACTATGGATTCTCGGTTTCTTTCAAGCGGCGCAGTCCCTGTACCCCGCGGTGGACACCCCTGACGCTACCAATCAACCACCGCAGACGTGGGTACAAGCCACGCCTACGCTGCGGTCCGTATCCGGCACAGGACAGTGAGTTCACAGGCGATAGCCATTCCTGTGCAGTACAGGTTTATTAAGAACAGCAATATTAGAGACAGTATTTATCAGAATTAGAAGGCGCCACGGGAACAATGAAATATTTTTATGGACAGTATGTCTCTTATTTGTTGGACCTCCATCCCTTCTTCGCGTAGTTTCCACTAGCCGGCGTAGGGCCTGGGGTGAGCCCGGCAACGGCCCTCGCTGTGGGCTTAAAAGTGGACGTGGACGCGCTTCCCGCCAGCCTCATATCCGCTGTTAAGGGAGGAAAGGTCAATCTTAATGATCCTGCGACAACGATAGCGCTGCTCAAGCTGAACTCGGTTGTGGGAGTCACGGGGTTCTTCAATCAGCAAGGGACCCTGCGCAGTGTCGGGATTCAGTGCGCTCTTTGTCATTCGACGGTGGACAATTCCTTTGCCCTGGGTATCGGTCATCGGCTCGACGGATGGGCGAACCGGGACTTGAATGTCGGCGCCATCGTGGCGTTAGCCCCCAACCTGCAGCCCGACGCTGATCTTCTGGGGGTGAGTCAGGCGACCGTGCGGGCGGTGCTGAACAGTTGGGGCCCTGGGCATTTTGACGCCGAGCTGGTTTTGGATGGCAAAGCCTTTCGTCCGGATGGAAAGACTTCCGCCGTACTGATTCCACCTGCATTCGGACTTGCGGGCGTCAACTTGCATACCTGGACGGGATGGGGTTCGGTGACGTACTGGAATGCTTTCGTGGCGAATCTGGAGATGCACGGAAAGGGGACGTTCTTCGATCCGCGGCTCAACGATTCCACTCAATTCCCAGCGGCCGCGGCAGCGGGCTTTGGCAACGTACGGAAAACTCCTGATTTGACCACACCAAAGCTTGCCGCTCTGCACTTCTATCAGCTCGGCATTCCTGCTCCGAAGCCGCCGAAGGGGAGCTTTGACGAAGACGTGGCGGCTCGCGGCAAGGGGCTCTTCGAAGGCCAAGCCAAGTGTGCGACATGCCACGTTCCGCCCCTCTATACCGAGCCAGGGTGGAATCTGCACCTGCCGGGAGAGATCGGAGTCGACGATTTTCAGGCCAATCGCGCTCCCGACAAGCGCTACCGCACAGCTCCCCTGAAGGGTCTGTGGACTCACACGACGGGTGGCTTTTACCACGACGGGCGCTTTGCAACGCTCAACGATGTTGTCCAGCACTACAACAGCTTCTTCGGGCTCGGTCTGAATGACCAGCAAGTCCTTGACCTGGTCGAATTCGTGAAGTCGCTGTAGCTAGTCCGTTGGGAGACCCACCCGGCTCTGCCGGGGAGGCAGCAAAAGTTTGACAGCTCCCGCAGTACCTGGGACATAAATTTGCCGTGATGCAGGACGTCGAATGCGAGGGTTCGGTAAACACGTCCCGATGCCCGCATCAGAGTTCTGCGAACCTTCTGAATCCGGCGGCACGGGTAAGGATCGGAAGCTGCGGTAATGAGTGGCACGACGTGCGGTGCCATCGCTCCACAATGGTTTTGCGGGGCCGCGGCAGCGCCCCCGCGGCCGCTTTGAGCGCCTCACTGTTTTTAAAGCCTCCGGCTCTGCCGGAGGATACTTACTTTGGTTCATTCCTCGATGATTCGGAATCGGTAAGGCGCGAGGCGCTGATATCGGGTGCTTACGACGCTGGGTGAACGGAAAGAAAGGCTTCGGAAACCACTCGGTGCGACCCAAAGGCTCCCTCCCCGCGTGAGTATGACGACCAAAAAAGACGGCCAGCCAGGGGCGCTTGAGTGATGGCATAAGGGGGCCCGCCCATTGGCTGCTGGCGGCCGCTGTCAAACTGAACACAATTTCTCCTTGCCCGAGATCCTCTGGTACAATTCCAAGCGTGCTGGAGTCTTCGTATAAACTTGGGCAAACGCTGGCGAAGGTTCCCATCTTCTCCGGGCTGACGGAAAGCGAGTTGGGTTTCCTGGCCGAGCGTACGGTTCCCCGCCACTACTCGGCGGGCGAGATGGTATTTGGCGAAGGCGAGCCTTGCTCGGGGCTTTATGTGGTTGAGTCCGGCAATGTCCGCATATTCAAGAGTTCTCCCAACGGACGCGAACAAGTGCTCAGTATTGACGGTCCGGGCAGTTCTATCGCCGAGCTACCCGTCTTCGATGGGGGAGCATATCCGGCGTCGGCAGCCGCGGTCGACGATGTCACCCTGCTGTTTGTGAGCAAGCAGGATTTTCAGGCGCTCTGTCTCGCGCATCCCCAAGTTCCTCTCAAGGTCCTGCGGGTCGTAGGCACGCGCCTCCGGCGCTTGGTGGGAATCATTGAAGAATTGTCATTCACCACCGTGCGCCGCCGGCTTGCCTCCTATCTCTTGCGCCTCGCCCAAAGGTCCGGCAAGCGCACCGTCGAGGGTGTGGAAATCACCCTCCCCATTACCAACCAGGAGTTGGCAGCGCAAATTGGCACGGTACGCGAGCTTGTCTCCCGGAATCTCTCCCGCTTACAGGCTGAGGGCATGCTGAAGACCGATGGGCGCAACCTCCTCATCTATAACTTGAAGGCTCTCGAAGACGAAAACCGTTCAACTGAGTGATCTCCCCCCTTAGGCTGCCTATTGTAATCGCCGTGACAAAAGTCATCGTCATGTGCCCGTTGCTCCCCTAACATCAATACATCAAGCGCGACCATAAGGCCTGGACCTTGGCCCGCGAGGAGGAAGCGATGATCGTGACTACGGAAAAAACGGCACGGGAATTGGCCCTGGAAAAACCGGGCGCTGCGAGGGTTTTTGAGAGATTGGGTATCGACTACTGCTGCGGCGGCAAGCAAACACTCGAAGATGCTTGCCGCAGTGCCAGTATACCGGTTGACCAGGTGCTGGACGCGCTCGAAGTGGCACCCCCTTCGGCACAAGCTTTTCCAAAAGACAGCGATTGGCAAACGGTGCCACTAGCTGACCTGATCTCCCACATCAAAAATGCACACCATAAGTACACGCGCGGAGAGATCGCGCGTCTCGGCCCTCTTTTCGATAAGGTTTGCTCGGTCCACGGAGAGCACCATCCCGAACTTTTCGAGCTTCGCGAGACCTTCCAGGGTTTGGCTCAGGATCTGACTACGCACATGAAGAAAGAGGAGATGGTCCTGTTCCCGTATATGGAAAGGATGGAGGAATCCGTTATCCAGAAGGAGCCCATCTTGCCAGCACCGTTCGGCACCGTACGAAATCCGGTGTCGATGATGGAGCATGAGCATGAATCGGCCGGCAATGCTTTGCGTGCCCTACGGGCATCCAGCAATGGCTACACCGCTCCACCCGACGCTTGCGTTAGCTATCAGACCCTCTGCAAGACTTTGGCGGAATTTGAGGCGGATCTGCACCAGCACATTCACCTTGAAAACAACATTCTGTTTCCCGGGGCAATTGCGCTCGAAAATGCACACTGACAGGAGACCGAACTGATGTCCGCATTCCTGACGCAAAATGAAGAGGAGTCCCGAAGCCCGCTGGTACCGGCGGAAATCTTCAGGATCAACGCCGCCCGCGAGAACGTGCTCTCGCGCCTGTTGATGCTTTATATCAGCACCGGGCTGTTCTTCATGCTGCTTCCGGGAACTTTCCTGGGCGTCTGGAACCTGTTGGCGATCAGCAGCAGCCACGCGGCGACCACTGTAATGCCCACATGGATTCAGGCGCACGGTCATGCCCAAATCTTCGGTTGGATTGGAACTTTCATTCTGGGGATCGGCTTCTACTCCCTCCCCAAGTTGCGCCGCGCCCACCCTTTTGAAATGTCGGTGGCATGGGCCACCTGGGGACTGTGGACCGCAGGGGTTACCCTGCGTTGGCTGACCAACATTTATCAATGGCACTGGCGTGTGCTTCTTCCCCTTTCTGCGGCGCTCGAACTCGCCGCCTTCCTGATTTTCTTTCGCACCATTTCCGGCCACCGCCCTCAGGACTCCGGCAAACAGAAATTGGAGGGATGGATATTCGTGGTCATTGCCGGGTCAATCGGTCTGCTGCTCGCGCTGCTTGTCAACCTCGGGGCGACTTTGTTTCTCGCGATATCGGGCACGTCTCCCGAAGTTCCGACGAGTTTCGACCAAAGCCTTCTGGTGCTCCAAACCTGGGGGTTTCTGGTGCCCTTCGTATGGGGCTTCAGTTCCAAGTGGCTTCCCACTTTTCTTGGACTGAGGCCCGCACGGGGGCGCGTGCTCTTGCTGGCAGTTGCTCTGAATTCCCTGGGAGTGCTGGCAGCTTTCTTGAGCAGGCCGCGAGTCGCCGCGGTCTTCCTACTCGCCGGAATCATTTTTGCCGTTTATGCACTCGGGCTGTTCGAATTGCCAGCGCGTCCTGCCAAAGTCAGAGGTGCGCATAGCAGCTTCCCGGCCTTTGTTCGGATTGCCTACCTATGGGCTTTGGTCGCGGCGGGGTTGGGTATCTGGGCTGCCTCGGTGATAAGACCGCAGGGGGTCTGGGGAGCTTCGCGTCATGCGTTGACCGCCGGTTTCTTGGCGACCATGGTATTTGCCATCGGCCAGCGGGTTATTCCGGCCTTTGCCGGAAGCTTGCTTTTCAGCACTAAGCTCATGTTTACGTCTCTGGCGTTCTTGACCGCAGGATGTTTGCTGCGCGTAAGTGCTGAGATTCTCGCGTATCAGGGCTTCTTTCATTCCGCGTGGTCATGGCTTCCCATTTCGGCCGTCGCGGAGATGACGGCGGTGACCGTGTTTGCAATAAATCTAATCGGCAGTTTTGCCAAGCGTCCGCCCCCAGCACGGGTATAATGCACCGCGTTGCGGCATAGGTGGGCAGCGACCTGCGCGAATATTCCCTTTGGAAGGCGTTGAAGCATGGCGTACAAGAAACTGTTGGTCGCTTTGGGCGTCGTGCTCGTTCTATCCTTTGCAGTATTGGGCGGAGTGGGAGCAAAGTCCTGACGAGCGCTCCGCCCATCTCCGAATGCCCAGGCGCCGCCAGCGGACGAGGAATACTATAAGGAACTAACTGTGCGATGTACTTGAGATCGAAAATGGAAATCCCGGCTAGCAATTAAATGGGGGTATGAAATGGCAGACATCTCAGGCAGTGCGACAGGGCTCTCACCGTGGTGGCGGCACGCGGCGATTCTCGTCATGATCGGCGGCTTCTCGGTTCTATCTTTCGTTACCGTCTTGACCTACACGAACGCTCCTCCCATTCCCGACAAGGCCGTGGATGCTTCGGCAAATGTGGTGTTCACAGGAGCCGATATCCAAAAAGGCCAGGAGGTCTTCTTTAAGTACGGCCTCATGGAACACGGAACCCTTTGGGGTCACGGGGCTTATCTTGGTCCTGACTACAGCGCCGAGTATCTGCACCGGCTCAGCGAGGTGACTCGGGATACGATCGCGGTGGAGAAGTACGGCAAGCCCTTCGCCCAGCTCTCGCCTGATGAGCAAGTCGTAGCATCCGCGGAGGTGCGGCGGGTTCTTAAGGAGAACCGCTACGAACCGGCCTCGCGGACGCTCCTCTTTACCCCCGGAGAGGTGGCGGCCTATCGCACCCAGACAGTCGAATGGAGCGATTACTTCACCAAGCAGGGCGGCGCTCCTGGACTGCCTACCAGCTATATCAAGGATCCCACGGAGCTCAAAGCGCTGACTGCCTTTTTCGCGTGGGCCGCTTGGGCGGCGTCGGCGAACCGGCCGGGCAAGGACTATTCCTACACGAACAACTGGCCTTATGATCCCCTCGTGGGCAACCAGCCCTCCGTCGAGGCTTATGTCTGGAGTGCCATGAGTCTTATCACCCTCCTGGGAGGCCTGGGCCTGATCCTCTTCGTGGTCGGCAAGTTCGACTACCTGGGCTGGAAGGGTGAAGGCGACACTGCCCACGCCACGCAGTCCGCTCCCGCGCCGCTGAAAATGACCCCCAGCCAATGGGCCACCGGGTGGTTCTTTGCCGTGGTGGCGCTCCTCTTCTTGGCGCAATCGTTCCTGGGAGGCGCAATTGCCCACTACCGGGTGGAGCCGGGAGGCTTTTACGGGTTCGACATCGCTCGGTTCCTGCCCTACACTCTGGCGCGCACCTGGCACCTCCAACTCGCCATCTTCTGGATCGCCACGGCCTGGGTAGGGGGCGGCCTTTTCCTGGCGCCCTGGGTGGGCGGCGAGGAGCCCAAGGGCCAAAAGGCTGGCGTCTACGCGCTTCTTGGCGCACTCGCAGTGGTAGTCTTTGGCAGCCTTTTCGGCGAGTACCTGGGCATCAACGACAAGCTCGGGCGTCTCTGGTTCTGGTTCGGGCATCAGGGTTCCGAATACCTGGATCTCGGTCGGTTCTGGCAGCTCCTGCTGGCGGCGGGCCTTGTCTTCTGGCTTTTTCTGATGTTCCGGGCCTTGAAACCCGCCATGAAGAGTCCTGGCAAGCGTGAGCTAGCCGCACTCTTTCTTTACGCCGCCGTGGCCATTCCCGTCTTTTACCTGCCCGCGCTCTTCTACGGTCCCCAGACCAACTTCGCAGTCATCGATAACTGGCGTTTCTGGATCATCCATCTTTGGGTGGAAGGATTCTTCGAACTCTTCGCCACGGTCCTCGTGGCCATCATGTTCCACCAGATGGGTGTGGTCAGCACCAAGACGGCCACGCGCCTGATCTACCTCGACGCCATCCTTTACCTCAGCGCCGGGATCATTGGGACCGGCCATCACTGGTATTTCACCGGTCAGGGGACGCTCAACATGGGCTTGGCGGCGTGCTTCTCCGCAATGGAGGTTGTGCCCTTGACGCTCCTAACCCTGGACGCCTGGGACTTCATCAAGCTGAAGAACGAGCAATGCTCCGTGTGCGGCCAGGAATTCGCCACCACCCAGAAGTGGGCCATCTATTTCCTTATGGCAGTCGGTGTATGGAATTTTATTGGCGCCGGGATTTTCGGCTTCCTGATCAACCTGCCGATTGTGTCTTACTTCGAAGTGGGCACGGGACTAACCCCCAACCACGGGCACGCCGCCCTGTTTGGCGTCTTCGGGATGCTGGCGCTGGCGGTCCTCGTCTTTTGCTTGAGGGCCATGCAGTCCGACGCCGTCTGGAAGGGGACAGAGAAGTTCATCCGGGTAGGCTTCTGGGGTGCTAACGTGGGTCTCGCCCTGATGATCCTCCTGGACCTGTTTCCCGGAGGCGTTCTCCAACTCTGGGATTCCATCGCCCATGGGTACTGGCACGCGCGTCGGCTGAGCTTCGTGATGGGCGGCCTCTACCACAAGCTGGAATGGGTGCGCATGGTGGGAGATATGACCTTCATTCTCGTCGGTGCCGTACCCATCGCGCTCGGCGTGCTGCGCAGCATGCAGAAGCGGGACATGGCTCCACCCACATAAAGGGGTATGGGTGCACACCAGAAAGATGTCGTCGAGGCGTTCATACACGACGAAATCTGTTGTGACATCCCCGGTTCCAAGAAGAACTCATATATACCGGCGACCACCTCGATTACTCCGAAGCGCGGCCATGAGATTCTCGGCGGCGATTGGTATGCATGTTATGAGCCGATAGAGGAGGGGGAACTCGTGCAAGTGAGAGCGACGCCGTAACATCGTCCGGCTGCCTGCTGACGGGCGGCAGCGGTGCAAATCCCCCGGCGGCGGTCTGGTGCGGCTTCTCTGGCCGCTGGATGACGTTCTACTCGGCTGCGCTGGCTACCCTTTACTCGGCCACCGTTGCCCCAGAGGACCAATCCTAAGCCACTGTTAGGCCGCGCTCGAATGTGTTCAGTGAGCAGCTCTCGGAGTGGGGCCAAGCCAATGTCCAGTGCTAGCCGCCCAGCTCCTTTCGTGGTGGGCATCTGGCTGCAAACGGTCATGAAAAGACGGCTGGCCGCAAGCAGCCTTGACAAATGGTCGGAACTCGGGGCGAGAGCCAGGCACATTTGACAATAGGTGGAAGCGCGGAGAAGAAGAGAGTTGCAAATGAGTGCTCCCGGGAGCACCATCATGGCAAATAGGGTCCTGGCGAAAGGCATTGTGCTCGACCTGCTCTCCAGCGTCTTCGCTACGGCTGCGGTGTTTCTTGCCGCAGTGGCTACGCCTGTTTTCACCGACATGCGGGAACTGTTCCTGGGAATGGCGCTGTTGTTCGTCATGGTCGGCTTTGGGCGCGGCCGCTGCCCGCCAGCGAATAGCTGGCTGAAAGCACCCCTGTTGGTTTCGCCATGCATGTTGGTGCTCGGATTCGCCTCGGGGGCTCCGGCCTTGATGCTCGGCTTGATTGTCGGGATTTCCTACGCAGCGGCACTGGTCGGCATCTCTGGTCGCCGTGGCTGGGCCACGAACCGAACTCGCAGCACTGCGACCATGGGCACGGTACTGGCGGCGATTGGATTGGGCTCAGTTTTTGGTGCGCCGGTGCTTGCGAGTCGGCTCGCCACCCACTCGGCCAACAGGCCCATCCCCGAATTCACTGTCACCCGCCTGGACGGGGCGGTCGTGAACTCGTCCGAGTTCAAGGGCCGGGTGGTCGTGCTCGATTTCTGGGCAACGTGGTGCACTCCTTGCCGCCAGGAATTCCCGGAGCTGGAACGGCTCTATCGGCGCTATCAAGCCAACCCGGCCGTGACGTTCCTCGCCATCGACGTGAACCGGGAGAGCGAGACTCCTGATAAAGCCAGGGAGTTCATGCAGAAGGCGGGATACACCATCCCTGCGGCTTATGATGCGAACGATGCTGTGGCTCGCTTGAAAGCCGAAGGCTATCCCCACCTGCTGCTCTTGGACAAATCCGGACACGTGCGGCTGGAACACGTCGGGTACGATGGAGCTGAGCGTTTCGTAGAAAACTTGGCGAGAGAAATTGACAAGCTACTTTCCGAACCGCAGTGAGCGCCGCTCCCGCAGAATTCAACGCGCGGGTGATTGGGTGGTACGCCATGAACAGGACAGCAGACCACTTTCCGCTAGGACGAGTACCCCTGGCAGCAGCCGCGAAAATTGGACTAATGATACTATCGCCGGCATATTAAGCCCATGGTTGTTCCGCTTGGATCCCATCGCAGCCCGAATGTATGCAACAGTTTGAGCGAGCCGATGGCCCTCCGTCACCCAATCCTCGATGCTACCCTTCTGCCATTCAGCCTGGTCCCGTGGTTTTATCCGGCTCTCCAAATCCGCCGCGAACGCCGGGTATGTTCGCAGGTCTACTCGCAGGATTGGTGAAAAATGGTGCGGGCTCCCCGACAGGTGATCCTGGTATGCAACATGCCGGACCACAGTCGAATGTGACCTAGCCCTCACGCCCAGTCAGTGCTAGGATACGAAGTCAGATTGGGGAATTGCCAGGGGCAGGAAAAGCAGGGTCGAACAAGCCAGTTCCGAGTCGTCACTCAAGGGGGAATTCCGACATGGCCAAGTGCGACTACTGTGGAACAACCATACTTTTCGGCGGGCGACGTCAGGGCGACCTGCGGTTCTGCAATGACCGATGCCAGAATAGGGGCGCGCTCATCAGCATCTCCCGGCAACTGCCCGAGAGCCTCGTTCAACAAAAGATCTGGGAAATTCACCGGGGACTCTGTCCGAAGTGCGGTGGAACCGGCCCTATTGATGTGCACACCAGCTACCGGGTATGGTCGGCGCTCCTGGTCACGTACTGGAGCAGCAGGCCGCATGTGTCATGCCGGTCCTGTGGGGAGAAGGATGAGCAATCCCTGCATTCCCGAGGTTCTGATTCGGCTCACGCACTTGCCGTCGGCTCCGTCTTGCGTGGCCAGCAAAGAATCAGCACCGCGGGGAACAACGCGCATAATGACAAGACCGACAGCCAGTGCGATGTCTCTCCATATCCTTGCATTCCCGCACTCCCGAAAAAGGCAAACACTGTAAATGAGCACACTACGACCAGAGCGAGTTGTAGGACCCTTTCAGATGCGAACAGAAAGCCGCGAGCATCGGGCAGCAGTTTCATGAAAAAGTGTCCGATGGCCACGGCGAAGGGGAGGCCGAGGACCGTGATGATCCACCAGGGCGAGATGTGAAGTCCTCTTTCAACGTTGGCCATATCTGCGTGCGTCGTGAAGGTCCTGACGGGGACATAGTCGAAGAAATTCCCCACGTTCATCAGGCAGAGCAGGAAAGCGAACAGCCCCAGGATTGGGCGGTTCCGGAGCTTAGCGAAGGAGTAGAGTACCCTCGAAACGATATAGAAAGTCCCGCTTCCCAGCAGCACCCCAGCGACCGCAATCAATGATGCCAAACGGCCTCTGCCTGCCGCAAAGAGCGACTTGTAGTCCACGTTCTCATCGATATCGCTCAGTATTAGCAGGTTGCGAAAGTTCAGGCGCCCATAGTCCAGCGCCAGGGGATTCGACTTGTATCCCAGTGCCCAAGCGGTGAATGTATGCGCGTACTCATGGACGAGGTAACCGAGCGCATGCGCAAGCCACAAGAGCAGCAGAAAGGTCAGCCAGGACAGCGCCCTTTTTCGCTGCAGCATGCTCGAAGTCTACCCGAGCATAATGCCATTCACAACCGATGAATCGGCCAATCTCAACTGGGGACGCTGGTGCGGCGGACCTCTGGTCCCGAAGCAGCCTGACAGCACTATGGCAACGGGACGGCATGCCGTCCCCGCAAACGCTAGGGTATGTTGCCCGTTTGGGCAACAGGACTGGCTCTGCTATACTTGCGGCCCTTCGGAGGTGGAGGTCTGGAAGGCCAACTGTTAGCAATCCCGCGTGATCAAATAGGCGCCATCATGGTAGCGACGGTTTTTCTTTTCATCGGCCTGGCCGCCTGCGCACTAGCCGCGATTCGGGGCCGCAGCGGAGTTCGCCCCCTGGTTTGGCAAGGGATCTTTAGCGCCTTGTATGGAGCGCGGATACTGGCGCAATCGCCCGCGGCGTTCAGCATTTTCCCACGATCAACATGGGCCGGCCGTGATTATGTGGTGGCAATCATCACCTACGTGATCGTTATTCCCGCAGTACTCTTCTGGCTCGAGCTGAGCCTTGGCTTACTCCGTCGCCTTTTGCAGATCGTCCTCTTTGCGGCGCTCGTAAACGCCATAGGCGGCGTGAGCTTGGCGTTCATCCTTCGATCGCCTTGGGCCTTCCTCAACTATAACAAGGTGGTGGTGGCCTGCTGTTTCTTGCTCCTCGCGGTGGTGGTTGCCGTCCCCACCCTCTCAAAAAGATTTCTGGTGGTTCCGAGTCGCATTCCGGCCATCGGCACGCTGGTTCTCGCGGGGGTAGTACTCTACAATAATCTCCAGGGCTTCCTCCACCTCCACTCTTATTCCTCCTCTGAGCCAATCGCTTTCGCAGTCTTCATTTTCTCGCTGGGCTACGCGGCCGCCGAGAAGATCTTCGCCGACGAAAGGCGTTTGATCTCCATCGAAAACGAGCTTGCCATCGCTCGCGAGATCCAAAGTTCGATTTTGCCGAGCAGTGTTCCCAAGGTGAACAACCTCCGTATCGCCGCCGCTTACCGTCCGATGACCGCCGTCGCAGGCGATTTCTATGAATTCATTCCAGTCGATCAGAACCGGGTTGGCTTCCTGGTGGCCGACGTCTCCGGCCACGGTGTTCCAGCAGCGCTCATCGCCGCCATGATCAAGGTCGCGATACAGTCGGTGGTGTTCCTGGCTGACGACCCGCCGGAAGTTCTGCGGGGGCTGAACCGCGCCCTCGCCGGGCAACTACGCGGTCAATTCGTCACCGCCGCCTACTTGTGGATCGACACGGAAATTCACAAGGCTTTGTACTCCGCTGCGGGACACCCCCCGCTTCTACGCTGGCGGGACGGGGCGCTGGAGCGCATTGAAAGCAATGGCCTGCTGTTTGGAGTCGTCCCGGACCCCCGCTATCCGGTGCGCGAATTGCCCCTCAACCCCGGCGATCGCTTCCTGCTGTATACCGACGGCGTCACGGAGCCTGAAAATGCCGAAGGCGACTCGTTTGACGATAAAAAGCTCGAGGAGGTCGTCCGCATCAACCAGTCGCGACCGCCCGCTGAGTTGTCGGACCAATTGCTCTCCGAGATACGCCGCTGGCAACCCGCTGGCATGACCCAGCAGGACGACATTACGCTCGTCATCATTGATGTTATGTAACGCCGTGTCCCTAAGAAGGCTAGCTGGCCTTCCGTCTTTTGGCCTCGGGACGGGAACTGCAGGTCGCAGGCTTGCGGAATGTGAGTGCGTAGAATCGGTTCTTCCCGACGACGGTCAGAATCTCGAGGTGTGTCTCGAGCATCTCCGGCGGGACGAGGTCAACGGGGGCGGCTACCGGCTCCTTGCGGTTCTTGAAATAGCCACCGGTAATGGGGGCGCGCTCGAACGAGGCT